>OIXH01000453.1_pt1 | contig 50509 bp, 50 predicted proteins | sample 1587741 | NCBI WGS metagenome assembly OIXH01 (sample SAMEA3888916, study PRJEB22519) | human gut metagenome | biome: human gut; feature: human-associated habitat; material: faeces | place: Denmark | collected 2011 | reverse complement strand
CTGCTTGAACAATTTGCGCTAAAAATATTTGTCTAACTTTTCGGGGTCACTTCATCATTGCGGAGTCGGGGATTTTTTTATCTGTCGGAGATTTATTCGTTTTTCGCGGTGGCGCAGAGCCAGCCGCGGCTATTCGTATGGAGCCGGATGCCGGAAAAGCCCGCGCGCTCCAGCGTGTCCCTCAGCTGTTCGCCGCTATAAACGGTCATCCCGCTGACGACCTTTTCCCAGTTCTCGCCGCACCCGTCTCCGCCGCACTCGTTGCAGATCATAAACACGCCGTCGCGGCGCAGTACACGGCGCACCTCGCGGTACGCCGCCTCCTTGTCGGGGAAGGCGTGGAAGCCGTTGAGCGAGAGCACGGCGTCGAAGCTGGCGTCGTCAAACGGCAGCGCGCCGACGTCGCCCTGCCGGAACGTGATGTTTTCCAGCCCCATGCGCTCCGCCTTCTCGCGCGCCTGCGCCATCATGTCGGGCGAGTAGTCAAGGCAGGTGACGTCCGCATCGGGGAGCGTCTGATACAGCGGCATCGTGAGTATGCCCGTGCCCACCGGCACCTCCAGCAGCCGCCCCGCGAAATTCTCCGGTATACCGGCCATCGCCGCGTCCTGATATTTCTCGCAGTCGGCCTTATTCATCGCCCACACGAGGCGGCACACGGCCTTCCCCGGCAGTGTGGAGCAGGTCATCATACCGTCATAAAAATTGTTGCTTCCGGTCATGCGGTAGGCACTGCGTATGGCGTCTTTTCTGTCCATCTGAAATTCTCCCTCTTTCACGGTGCGCGGTTAGTTTTCTCTAACCGCGCATTCGTTTAAAAACCGCGCGGCGCTCCGCCCGGTTTTTACGCTTATTTTTTTCGCTGTTATTGCTAGTATCGGTTAACAAGGGCAGACACGCCTGACAGCGCGTCTTTCCGTCTCGTCAGAAGAAGCTTGCACCGTTCCGCTTCCGCCTCGCGGCAAAAGCTGCACTCTGCAATCTCCTTCTTCCTTCTCAAATCAAACCCACTTCGTTGGGCTTTGATTTGAATTATAGAAGGGCGGCAGCCCGTCTGCGTCTCAAAAAGCAAAAATCACTCGAAAATCCATCACTGTCAGGTGCAAAGCAGTTTTGACGGAGCAGAAATGTGGTCAGACAATGAAAAGGCCGCAGAGAATACTCTCCGTATTGTCAAGGACTTTGAAGCAGTATGGGCGCGTTTCTGCCCGCCAAAACCGTATCTGCCCTTGTCAACCGATACTATTATTATAGTAACATGGCTTTCCGATGTCAATCCGCACACGGCCAGATGCCGCAGGCATACAGGCCGAGTATCAGCAGATGCGTGGGATAGAAGCCGTAGAACAGCCACTTCAGTCCCGGCCCGCGGCGGCCGTTATACAGCAGCATCGGTATCGCGGCGGCTGCCGCGAACGCGCACATCGCCCAGCTTCCAAGCTCAAACGCATACTGCCACAGGCACCACAGCCACAGCGCCGCGATCTGGATTGCTCTTTTCTGCCGGCATATGTACAGCAGGAAGATCAGCGCCGCGCCGCCGAAGCCATAGTCAGAGTTCGGCAAAACGGCGATAGCGTAGAGCAGTGTGACGGCGGCGAATGCGTACCACTTCCCGGCCCGCACACTGCGCGAGGCATAGAGCATTGAGAACGCAAGCCCCGCGGCCAGCGTGAAGAATACGTTCAGCCCGGTTAAAACGCTCTCGCCGGGGTAAAACGCCATCGCAAACGGCAGCTGTGAGATCGCCGCAAATATCAGCATCCGCGCTAGGTAGCGCCGCCGGTCGTGCGTGTGCTCAAGGCCGTTGACGATGAGGAAGCAGTACAGCGGGAACGCGATGCGCCCTATGCAGCGCAGTAGGAAATAATGCGGCGGATCCAGCACATAGGCGCAGTGGTCTATGAGCATGGCAAGCATCGCCGCAAGCTTTATCGCAAAGACGCTCATGCAATCACCCTGCGATATGGATGACCCCGAAGGTGAGCGCCGTCATTATCCCGGCCGCGATAAGTACGCCGAGCAGGATACTCGGCACGGCCTTACGCATCCGCATATCCAGCAGCGCCGCGACCAGCGCCCCAGTCCACGCGCCCGTGCCGGGCAGCGGGATGGCGACAAAGATCAGCAGCCCCAAGGGGCCGTACTTCTGCACCGATTCGCCCTTGAGATGCGCTTTGGTCTCAAGCTTTGCGACAAAGCCGTCGAGCTTCGGCATATGCCGCCGCATCCACGCGAAAATCTGCCTGATGAACAGGATTATGAACGGCACCGGCAGCATATTGCCGAGCACCGCCGCCGTCAGCGCCAACGGGTAATCCAGCCCCAGCGCGATGCCGTACGGCAGGCCGAGACGCAGTTCCACGACGGGGAGCATGGAAATGAAAAAGGTCGAGATAAACTTCCCGGCTATCGTGCCGGTGAACCATTCAAGCATGGGTCAGTCCTCCTTTGCCCGGAACGCGAAGAAGCGTTGGCCAAGGTAATTGAGCGCGGTGTAGAGGCACAGACCCGCCAGCATCGCGGCGTTGGTCTGAAGCTTCTCGTCGAAGCCCGCGAGCAGCCGCAGAGCCAGCGGCTTTGCGATGCCGTAGGCCAACAGCCAGCACACCGCCACGTTCAGCGCGAAACGGAGAACCTGCCGCCACGAGCGCTCGGTGTTTTTGAAGGTATAATACTTATTGAGAAAATAGCTGACTACGCCGCCGACGATGTAGTTCGCCGCGGAGCTTAGCCAGTAGGAGCAGCCGGCCAGATTATACAGCAGGAACATTATTCCCGCGCCGACCAGCGTGTTCACCACGCCCACCAGCAGGAAGCGAAGCATACTTGGGTCAAAGAATTTTTTCATGTGTAAGTCCTTTATATGGCCTTGCGGCCGTCCGGTCTCAGCTGGAAATGGATACGGTCATTGTGCGGTAGGCGTCAGAATACCATGTCTGATAGTTCCATGTGCCCCAGAGATTGCGGTCGAACCAGCCCGTGAGCATCCAGTCCATGTTCGCCTTGATATATTCGTAATCCTCCGCGCTCTCTATCTGGAAGCACACCGAGCCGCCGTATGAGCAGTAGGCGCTCAGAAGCGCGTCAAAGCGCGAGGCGATGTCCTCACCGGCGTAAATGAACGTCCCGTCGAGCACATGCGCGCTCTGCGACATGTCCGCGCCCTCCGGCACATTCACGAGGTCAAGCCCCTCGTCCGGTTCAAACTGGCTCCTGACCCAGCCGGACGCGATGTTCACCGCTCCCCGGCTCACCGGCTGCCACTGCCCGCTCTGGCTAACGTCCGCTGTCACGTCCACGTCGTACCAGTTGTCGCCGAGGCGAACGGTGCACCATGTATGCCCGTCGTCACGCCCGATGTACGCGCCGGAGACGCACTGGCAGTCCATGCCCATCTCGTCCAGCGCCCATTTCATGGCCTTGCTGAACCCGTCGCACTTCGCGCTGTGCCCGGAGAACACTCCGTACGGCGAGAACGCGTGTGTGCCGCCGCGGTCATAGACGCAGTTTGCGATGATGTAGTCATATACGTACAGCTCGCGGTTGATATCGCTCATGCCCTCAGTCTCGTACGCGAGCTGTTCGGCGAGCGCCTGACACTCGGCGCGCGCAGGCTCGTACTCCTCCGCGGACATGACGTAGCTGAGCTTCAGCCGTGTGACCTTGCCTGAGCCGTCGTGCTCCCAGCGCTTCGAGAACAGATCGGTCTGGATAAGCTCAGTGCAGTCAAGCGCCATGAGATTGCATATGGATATCAGCTCGCGCTCCGTGAGCTTATTAGGCAGCACGGCCTCGCTCTCGAAATTCATCGCCGCGCGGTATATTGCGAGCACATCCTCCAGAAGCCGGTCGTCCAGCTGATTGAGGTATCCGCGCCGGTCAAAGCGCCATATCTCCTGCGCGGCAAGCTCCCGCACGTTCCCGTCCGCTGTGGACGGCGAAGCCGACGGCACGATGCGGCTCAGAAGCTCCGACGCGGACGGCAGACTCAGCTCCGGCAGGTCTTCCCTCTTCAGCCCGACGCGCCCCACGATGAACGCGCAGACCAGCGCCGCGCACAGCAGCAGCACGAAAACCGACCGCACAGCGAACGCCGTATAGCCGCGCTCGCGCTTCGGCTTGTCCGCAGTCTTGGGCTTGGCAGGCTGCGCGGCGGGAACCGGCGCGGGGCGAGGGGCGACTATCTCAACGGTCATCAGCAGCTTCACGATAAGCTCCGCTCCGCCGCTTTTCAGCCTTATCCCATCAAGCTCCAGCACGTCCCCATCCTGAAGTCCCTGCGGCAGCTTCAGCCGCAGTGGCTCCTCGCGCCCCGGCAGGCGGATGCGCCGCCGCGCGCCGTTACGCGCCTCGTCCGGCGTCAGCCTCAGCAGGCAGCGCACCGTGCGCCTGCGCGGTGCGGGCGCGCGCCCGCAGTTCGGGCAGGTGGAGAAATCATGTTCAGTTTTAAAGCCGCAGCTTGGACAAACCATGCTCCACCTCTTTTTCCATAATAACACAATTGTATATTATATTATATCCGGCATTTTACGTCAAGGCGCGGGGATAAATATAAAGAAAAGTTAAAAAAGATAAGCGGAAAACAAGCCGGAATTACACATTCCGGCGCGAAATTGGGAAGAAACTGGCTCCGCGGCTTGAAATTTTCCGCAGGGTGAGTTATACTGTTTAAGTTAAAATGGGTTTTTAATGCGCCCACATTGCAGCGCGAAGGCGCGGATCGGGTGCAGCGCGGACAGGCGGAGCACCGGTTTCCGCCGCGTCCGGTAAGTATTGGTTGAAAGGTCAGAAAACATGAGCAAAAGCACCGCACAATACGGCAACGAAAGCATAGTCGCCCTCAAGGGCGCGGACAGAGTCCGCAAGCGTCCCGGCGTCATCTTCGGCTCGGACGGGATAGACGGCTGTGAGCACGCCGCCTTTGAGATCCTCTCCAACGCCATTGACGAGGCTCGCGAGGGTAACGGCAGCCTCATAACGCTGACATATTATGAGGACAAGTCCATTGAGGTCGAGGACTCCGGCCGCGGCTGTCCCGTGGACTGGAACCCGATCGAGAAGCGCTATAACTGGGAGCTGGTTTTCTGCGAGCTGTACGCCGGCGGCAAATACAAAAACTCCGACGGCGGCGACTATGAATATTCCCTCGGCCTCAACGGTCTGGGAACCTGCGCCACGCAGTATTCGTCGGAATACATGGACGTGACCGTCTGGCGCGACGGGAACAAATATCAGCTGCACTTCAAGAAGGGCAAGGTCTGCGGCAAGAAGGGGCAGGAGCTTATCACAGAGCCTGCCGACCGGAAGAAGACCGGTACGCTCATCCGCTGGCGGCCGGATATCGAGGTGTTCACGGATATCGACATTCCGGAGGAGCACTTTGCGAACATGCTGCACCGGCAGGCCGTCGTCAACGCAGGAGTCACCTTCCGGCTGAGGATACAGAAAAACGGCAAGTTCGAGACGCGCGATTTTCTCTACGAAAACGGCATCAAGGACTATGTCGCGGAGCTTGCGGGCGAGAACCCGCTGACCCAGCCGGAGTTCATCTCCGCCGAGCGCAAAGGCCGTGACCGCGAGGACAAGCCCGAATACAAGGTCAAGCTTTCCGCCGCCTTCTGCTTCTCGAACCGCGTGACCGCGCTGGAGTATTACCACAACTCCTCATGGCTCGAAAACGGCGGCGCGCCCGACAAGGCCGTCCGCACAGCGTTCACCTACGCGATAGACGCGTACATCAAAAAGCAGGGCAAGTACCAGAAAAACGAGAGCGCGATAAAGTTTCAGGACGTGCAGGACTGCCTCGTCCTCGTCACGAACTGCTTCTCGACGCAGACCTCCTACGAGAACCAGACAAAGAAGGCCATCAACAACAAATTCATCCAGACTGCAATGACTGAATTTTTCAAAGAGCGGCTGGAGATATACTTCATCGAGAACAAGCCAGAGGCCGACCGCGTGGCGGAGCAGGTGCTGATAAACAAGCGCAGCCGCGAGACGGCGGAGCGCGCGCGCATCGGCATGAAGAAAAAGCTTTCCGGCAACATCGACATCGCAAACCGCGTACAGAAATTTGTCGACTGCCGCAGCCGCGAGCCGGAACGCCGCGAGATATACATCGTCGAGGGCGACTCCGCACTCGGCGCCTGCAAGCTCTCGCGCGACGCGGAATTCCAGGGCATCATGCCAGTCCGCGGCAAAATACTCAACTGCCTCAAGGCCGACTACGTCCGCATCTTCAAGAGCGACGTCATAACCGATCTTATGAAAGTGCTCGGCTGTGGGGTCGAGGTCAAGGACAAGCACACCAAGGAGCTTTCAAGCTTCGATATAAATACTCTCCGCTGGAGCAAGGTCATCATCTGCACCGACGCCGACGTCGACGGCTTCCAGATACGCACCCTCATTCTCACTATGCTATACCGCCTCGTGCCGACGCTTATCCGCGAGGGCTACGTGTACATCGCGGAGTCGCCGCTGTACGAAATTGAGAGCAAGGGCAAGACCTACTTTGCCTATTCCGACCGCGAGAAGGCCGAGATAATCGATTCGCTCAACGGCGCGAAGGCCAGCATCAGCCGCAGTAAAGGTCTCGGTGAGAACGATCCGGACATGATGTGGATGACGACGATGAACCCGGAGACGCGGCGTCTCATCCGCGTGATGCCTGAGGACGCGGAGCTGATGGCGAAGAGCTTCGACCTGCTGCTTGGCGACGATCTCGCCGGGCGCAAGGAGCACATCGCCCTTGAGGGGCACAAGTACCTCGATATGGCCGATCTGTCATAAATAGAACTTAGAGATACAGGAGAAAACTATGAATTCAGGAAATTCGTTTGAATACGGCAGAAAGCTTGCTATCCGCCTTGTCATCGCGGCGAGCGTGTGCTGTGTGATAAGCCTGCTGTGCCCCGAAGGCTCGTACTATCAGTTCGGCTTCGTGGCGCTGACGGCGGCGATATTCGTCGGCACGATAATCTGCGTCTACCAGTTCTGCCGCTGCCCCTACTGCGGCAAGCACATCATGCTCGGCGTGCTCGCCGTCAAGGACTGCCCGCGCTGCCACAGGAATCTGGCAACTGGCAAGAAGATCAAGAAGAGAAGATAATCCGCTATGGCTAAGAAAAAGGAACAGGAACCGAAAAAATTCAATAATCCGAACGTCGTCGGCCTGCGCGCAGAGGTACTGGAGCAGCCCATAACCGAAACGCTGGAGACGAACTTCATGCCCTACGCGATGAGCGTTATCATGTCGCGCGCAATACCGGAGATAGACGGCTTCAAGCCCTCGCACCGGAAGCTGCTGTACACGATGTACAAAATGGGGCTGCTGACCGGCGCGCGCACGAAGAGCGCGAACATCGTCGGCCAGACCATGCGTCTCAACCCGCACGGCGACGCCGCGATATACGACACTATGGTGCGTCTCTCGACGGGCTATCAGGCGCTGCTGACCCCGTTTGTGGAGTCCAAGGGCAACTTCGGCAAGGTCTATTCCCGCGACATGTCCTACGCCGCTTCGCGTTACACCGAGGCCAAGCTCGCGCCGATCTGCGCAGAGATATTCCGCGATATCGACCGCAGTACCGTCGACTTTGTGGATAACTACGACGGCAGTATGCAGGAGCCGAGTCTGCTGCCCACGGCGTTCCCGAACGTGCTCGTCTCGGCAAACCTCGGCATCGCGGTCGGTATGGCAAGTCAGGTCTGCGGCTTCAACCTCAACGAGGTCTGCGAGACGACGATAGCGTGGCTGCGTGACCCGGAGCACGACATTATCTCCACTATGCCCGCGCCCGACTTCCCCACCGGCGGCGAGATCGTCTACGACCGCGCCGACATGGAGAACATCTACAAGACCGGCCGCGGCAGCGTGAAGGTGCGCGCAAAGTGGCGGCACCTGCCGAAGGAAAACATCATCGAGGTATACGAGATACCCTATACGACGACGACCGAGGCCATAATCGACAAGGCGGCGGAGCTTATCAAGGCCGGCAAGATACGCGAGATAAACGACATGCGCGACGAAACCGACCTCGGCGGCCTGAAAATCGCCATTGAGCTAAAGCGCGGCGTCGACCCCGAAAAGCTGATGCAGAAGCTCTTCCGGCTCACAACGCTTCAGGACAGCTTCTCCTGCAACTTCAACATCCTCGTCGGCGGCAGCCCGCGCGTGATGGGCGTTGCGGAAATTCTTGAGGAGTGGTCGGCTTGGCGCACGGAATGTGTCCGCCGCCGCGTGTACCACGAGCTTGAGAAGAAAAAAGAGAAGCTGCACCTTCTGCAAGGTCTTGAGCGTATCCTGCTCGATATCGACCGGGCGATAGAGATCATCCGCGGCACGGAGCTTGAGGCTGAGGTCGTGCCGAACCTGATGGTCGGCTTCGGGATAGACCAGGTTCAGGCGGAGTACGTCGCGGAGATAAAGCTCCGCAACATCAACCGCGAATATATCCTGCGCCGCACGGCGGAGACTGAAGAGCTTGAAAAGGATATCGCCGACCTTGAGGACGTGCTGCAAAGCCGCCGCCGGGTCAAGAACATCATCATCGACGAGCTGAAGGCGATAAACAAGAAGTACCCCGTCCCGCGCAGAAGCAGCATCGTCTACGCAAGCGAGCTGGAGGGCGACGATGAGGAGGAGCAGGTCGAGGACTACCCCGTGACGCTGTTCCTGTCCCGCGAGGGCTACTTCAAGAAGATAACCCCGCAGTCGCTCCGAATGAGCGGCGAGCAGAAATACAAGGACGGCGACTCTCTGCGCATAAGCCTTGAGTCCTCCAACCGCTGCGACCTGCTGATTTTCACCGACAAGCAGCAGATATACAAGCTGCGCCTTGCCGACATGGAGGAGACGAAGGCTTCCGCGCTCGGCGTGTACCTGCCGTCTAGGCTCCAGATGGACGACGGCGAGAACGTCCTGACCATGGTTGCGCCCGGAGACTACAAGCGCCAGCTTCTGCTGGTGTTCGAAAACGGCAAGGCCGCGCGCCTTGAGTGCTCCGCGTACGAGACCAAGACCAACCGCAAGAAGCTCGTCAACGCGTATTCCGACAAAAGCCCGCTCGCCGCGGTCATCCCGCTTGCCGGGGAGACGGACATCGCCTGCTATTCGAGCGACGACCGCGCCCTTGTTTTCAACACTTCCCTTCTCCAGACCAAGACCAGCCGCACCACTCAGGGCGTCGGCGTGATGAGCCTCAAGGCAAAGCGCGCGCTTGTCCGCGCCGTGCCCGTCAGCGAGACCCAGATAAAGAATATCAGCAGATACCGTGTGCGCTCCCTTCCCGCCGCCGGGGCTATTCTCAAGCCCGAAGACCGAGAAGAGCAGCAGCTTTCAATGATTGAGGATTGATGCAGCTATGGCAACTATAAGCAGCTTAACGCAGAACGCGGTGTTCAAGCGTGTCATCAAGTATTTGGTAATTTTCATCGGCTCCGCCATATACGCGGTGGGCTTCCAGTTTTTCATGTACCCGAACAACATCGTATCCGGCGGCGTGACCGGCATTTCGATGATCATCAACCACTTCACCGGCTTCCCCGTCGGTATGATGTCCATCATTATGAACGTGCCGCTGTTTCTCATCGCGTGGAAACACTTCGGCCTGCCGTTTCTCATCGGCTCCCTCGCGGGGACGGTGTTCTCCTCGGCGTTTGTCGATATCTTCGCCATGACCGGCATATCCCTGACGAACGACCCGATGCTCGCCAGCATCATCGGCGGCGTGATAAAGGGCTTCGGCTACGGACTTATCTTCTTCGTCGGCGCAACGACCGGCGGCGTAGATATCGTCGCAAAGTTTTTGCGGCAGAAGAACCCGCATATAAACTTCGGCACCATCATTCTCATCATCGACGTGTCCGTCGTCACCGCCTACGCGCTGGTGCTCGACAAATATGAGAGCGCGATGTACTCGCTCATCGCCATGTTCGTCGTCACCAAGGTCGTCGACCTCGTGCTCTACGGTATCGACAACTCCAGCATCTGCTACATCATCAGCGAAAACAGCGCCGAGCTTATCAAGCAGATAACCACCGGGCACATCCACCGCGGCGTCACCATTCTTGAGGGCGAGGGCGCGTATTCTCACCGCAAGAAGGATGTCATCATGTGCGTCATCAAGCGCACGCAGATCGCCGAGATACGCCGCACCGTCAAGAATATCGACGAGAAGGCATTCTTCATCGTTACCGACGCGAAGAACGTTTTCGGCAACGGCTTTGAAAGCATAAACGAGGTAAAATGATGAAAAGACGTCTCACCGCCATAATCCTTGCCGCCGCACTCGCCTTTGCGCTGTGCGGCTGCGGAAGCGCGTTTGAAAAGGAATATGAGGTGGTGAGCGACTATGTGCCCACGGCGCAGGCAAACCCGTACACCGGGGATAAGGTGACGGTGCGCAGCTTCGGCTCGCTCAAGCAGGCCATCTCCGAATTCGTCCTCCGCGGCGAGACCGCCGGCAAGATCGTCTTTGACGCGGCCTACGACGGAGACGCTACCGAGGATCTGGCGAGCGCCTGCTGGCAGATACGCACGCAGAACGCCCTATGCGCATACTGCGTGGAGAATATGGCCTATGAGCTGAACAAGATCGTCACATATTATGAGGCGACCGTGTATATAACCTACGCCGAGAGCCGCGCCGCCGTATCGGATATCGTCTCTCTGCCGTATTCAAGCGGCATCACGGACATCATACGCGCGGCCTTCGCGGGCTTTGAAGAGAGGCTTGTGCTGCTCATAAACGCCAGCTCCTATACGGAGGACGGCATGGCGGAGCTTGTCCGCTCGGTGTACACCTCCTATCCGCTGAGCCTGCCGAAAAAGCCGGACGTCTCGGTGAACCTCTACACCGGCACCGGTATGCAGCGCCTGTATGAGATAACGCTGGATTACGGCGTCGACGAGGAGGAGCAGGAGTCGTTTTTGAACAGCGTCGGCAAGCTCGGTTCCCTGTTTGACGCGCAGACGCGCCGGCTGGACGAGCCGCACCGCGCTCTCGCCGCCTGCGAATACCTCACGGCGAACTGCCATTACGACGCGCGCGGCTACGATTCCGCGTACTCTGCCCTGCGCTACGGCTATGCGGGCAGCGAGGGTATCGCCCTTGCGTATACGGAGCTGTGCCGCCAGCTTGGGATAGACTGCACCGTGGTGTACGGGCAGCTTGACTGGGCGGATCACTGCTGGAACGTCATAAGGCTTGACGGCGACTATTATCATGTGGACGTCACGGCCTGCATTGACGGCGGCATAGAGGCCGGCTTCCTGAAAAACGACGAGGCAATGTGGGGCAGCTACCGCTGGAACGCCTCCGATCTGAAGCCCTGCGGCGGTTCTCTCAGTTACAGCGATTTAAGATGAAAAAAGGGCTTGACAAATCAGCAATTTGTGGTAAGATAATGACCGTTGCTGATGCGGCTTTAGCTCATCCGGTAGAGCGCCACCTTGCCAAGGTGGAGGTAGCGAGTTCGAGCCTCGTAAGCCGCTCCACAAAAACCTATTGCTCCGGCAATAGGTTTTTTTAATAGCAGCTTCATGTAGTTTTTGTTTAATAGTATATCCGCGGGTATGATGGAATTGGCAGACATGCGAGATTTAGGTTCTCGTGCCGAGAGGCGTGCAGGTTCGACCCCTGTTACCCGCACCATAACTGAACCGACAGTTGATACAATTATCGACTGTCGGTTCGTTATTTTTATGCGGGAAACCGCCGTCATACCAAGACTTTTTCATTTGGAAATGCACCCATTCATCTACTGACCTCTAAAGCGGGAAATTCATTGCTATCGTTGGACTTTTGACTACAGGAAACAGTTCATTTTGCGTTGTAAAGAACCCGGTATCGTTGGATTATTCTGTCCGTAGGTGCATATCAAAACATAGAGAGCAAGAGAATACACTTGCCGCACTGTACCGACTGCCCAAAGCCTTTCGTCTGGAGAATTCGGCTTGTACCAAATCCCATTCCTCCGGGTCGATGATGGCAGGGTGGCTGTTCTCAACATAGTACTGTGGAACTTCACCCTCATTGACCTTCATCTTTTTCTGTAGAAAGTCCACCGTGAATTTCTTCTGCAGCCGGGCATCACCACGGTATTTCTCGTTTTGCAGGATGCTCTCAATGGTGGAGGACTGCCATTTTGCTTTGCCTGCCGGAGTGGGAATTCCCTCCGAAGTGAGTATCTTTCCAATAGCGTGTGCTGTTTTTCCTTGCATGAACAGCTTGTATATCCGCCTCACCAACTCAGCCTCCTCCGGCACGATCTCCGGCAGACCGTCCGCGCCCTTGCGGTATCCAAGAAAATGACGGTACGGCATGGTCAAGCTGATCGGTAAGAAGGAAATCGGTGAAGGCATCAACAAGGTTATTGCCAAGCTGGCTGAAGCCAATGGCCTGCGTGGTGTCATTGACAAGGTTTCTTTCAATGACCCCGACAAGCTGGGCAAGGGCGAGGAAATGGTTGAAAAGCTGAGCAAGCTGATTGAGATTTTCCGCCGTCCTGAACTGGACTTCTCCAAGAATCAGGCTGAAGGCGATGATCTAATCGGTGATGCTTACGAATACCTGATGCGCAAATTTGCCACTGAAAGGTGACCTTTGGCGACAATGTCTTTGTCGCACCGGACTGTGGCTTCCATACAGCGGGGCACCCCATCGATTATGAGCGCCGCAATCAGGGCTTGGAATATGCATATCCTATAACTGTTGGAGATAATGTCTGGATCGGTGCAGGCGTACAAGTGATGCCAGGAGTAAACATTGGAAGCAATGTGGTAATTGGCGGCGGCAGCGTTGTTGTGAAAGATATCCCGAGCAACTCCGTAGCTGTCGGTAATCCGTGCAAAGTTATCCGTCCCATTACAGAGGATGATAAAAAAACTTACTGGGATCGGTAGCTTCTGACTGATCGGGTAGTTGAACAGCGAGGAAAACATGATTATCCGTCACGCTATTAAGCAGGGAAGCCGCATGATGAACGCCTTTGAGCACAATGAAAATCATAAGATCCAACTTCTATTTCGACAAGGTTTTGCGTAGAGACGCGTAGAGACGCGCCTCTCTGCGGATTGACAAGCGAGCCTTTACTATGGTACAATATAGTTCCAAAATTTGTGTGGATTTTTCTGGAACATCGCATCCATTTTTCGCCACGCGCCCTTGCTGGGTGTGTGGCTTTTTTCATGGGAGGACAGACGAATGAATGTGCTTTATCAGCTGATCGGCTTTGGTGCATTAATTACTATGGGACTCAGCTACTGGCAGAAGGACAAGCGCATGATCTTGCTGTGGCAGGTAGTCGCCAATTTAATTTTTGCCATCCATTATGAACTACTTCACGCCCAGTCTGGTGCAGTATGTAGCTTTTTTCAAATTATCGTGTTGATACTTTTCCTATTACAGGAGCGGTTTCGTTGGAACAAGGTCGCCACGGCGATGCCTATCGCAGCGGTGTTCCTGCTGATTGCTGTGTTAACCTACGAAACGCCAGTGACGCTGCTACCTATTTTGGCATCGTTGGTGGCCCTGCTGCCCTTCTTCCAGTCCAACAAGCGGGTGATACAGGGCGCGGGCATTGTCAGCGGCCTTTCGTGGCTGGTGTATGTCATTGCAGTGCGTTCCTATTCCGGCATGGTGACGGAGTCCGTGCTGACGGTGATCACGGCGGCGTCCCTGATGAAAAAAGAGCCGAAAGGCGGCGCGGAGCAGGAAGACGCCCGGATAATGGGAAGGGAAAAATAATATGTCTCGCAAAAAGATGATATTAAAACTTTTGACTGTCATTGTAGGAACAGTAATTGCTGCATTCGGATTGGATATAGCAATTTATGCCGGTTTTGGTTCCGCAACACTTGCGGTATTATGGCAGGGGATGGCAAAGACGATCCGTATAACCATTGGGCAGGCATCGTTGATCATTGCCTCGGCAATGGTGGTCTTTTGCTGGTTTTATGACAGAAAGCAAATCCATATAGGGACGATACTGTATCAAGTAATCTATAGCTTTTGCATCGATTTATTTGCCCCGTTTTTGCATTATAGCAGCTCAAAACTGGCGAATTTTCTTATAATGATATGCGGACTTGTTATATTCAGTTTTGGTTCAGCGCTTTATTCCCTTGCGGACTTTGGAAAAGGACCCTATGAAGCTTTAACATTTGCTTTTGTACATAAAAATCAATGGCCCATTCAAAATGTTAGAATCATATTAGATGTGATGTGTGTTTTGCTTGGATGGATTTTGGGAGGTACTGTTGGAATTTGCACGATTGCAACAATTATGCTGTCAGGCGCGTTGTTACAGAAGTTTGTAAAAATCCTAAAGCCTGCTATAGACACAATTGTTTTGGGAAAGGCAATCCATTAAGACTGCTTTTGAACTAAAGTTGTACTAAACTTGAACTGTTTCCGAATTGCATCTGTATTCTATCTCCCTCTGAAAGTTGCCGATTTTGAAGGGCGGCATATATCGTCAGGTGGGCGATTAATAACCTGATTGCTCTTTGTCCTGAGTGCGCAGCAAAGTATCTCGCACTGAAGACACCGTTGGATATAATCCGTATGCGAGATAATAAAAGAGCGCTTCTTGACGCTTTCGATAATCAGGATATTCGAGCAGAACAACACATACCGGATGGAGTTCGTCGAGTCATCGATGAGATCATCAAAGCCCGCGAGAATGAGTTCTCCCGTATTCAGGCCCGATTCAAAACCCGCCTGTCCCTGTCCTCCTCCTCTGCGGATGAGGTTATCCAGAAGCGTATCCTTCTGAAGACGGACGAGGCCGAGCACGATCTGGAGCAGGTGTATGCCGCCAACGACTCCGTGCTGCGGAACCTTTTCTCCTTCACCGACGCCATTCTGGACATCAAAGGCTATACCGGCGCGGGCGAGTTCGCTAAGAACTTCCCGTTCGTGCCGTACCAGTTTATCCTCATGCAGAAGGTCTTTGCCGAGATCCGCAAGCACGGCAATTCCGGCAAGCACCTCTCCGGTGGTGAGCGTTCCATGCTGTCCGGCTTCCAAGAGGCTGCCCAGAAGATCGAGGATAAGGATGAGTACGCGCTGGCTCCGTTCTACCTCTTCTATGATACCGTCCATACCTTCCTCGACAGCTCCATCCGTCGTGTAATCGAGCGCTGCGAACGTGCAGCCATTGACGGCAACGGCATCGAGCCTCAGGATGTGGACGTGCTGAAGCTCCTGTATCTGGTCCGCTACGTGGACGATGTGAAGGCAAATCTGGACAATATCGTCATCCTGATGGCGGACGATATCCGGCTGGATAAGATTACCATGCGTGAGCAGGTGCGAGGGTCTCTGGATCGCCTGATGAGCCAGAACTACATCGTGCGCGCTGGTGATACATACAACTTCCTGACCGACGAGGAGCAGGACATCCAGCGTGAAATTAAGAATACCCCTGTTGCGACGGCGGACATCGTGGGTCGCATCGCACAGATGATCTTTGCGGACATCTATACCACCAAGAAGTTCCGCTATGGAAAATATGACTTTGCTTTCGATCAGATGGTGGACGGACAGGCGGTCGGCGCTTTGACCGGCGGCATGATGCTGCGCGTGCTGACCGTGGCCACTGATCCCACCGAGAAGAACGAGCTGCGGCTGATGGTGGAGTCGGCTGGACGAGCCATTGTAGTGTTGGCGGAGAATCCGTATTACGAATCCCTCGAAAGCGCTATGAAGATCCGCAAATATGTAAAGCAGCGCAACGTGGCGCAGCTGCCCAAGTCCGTGCAAGACATTATTCGCGACCAGCAGGACGAAGCCGGAAAGTACGAGCTCACGGCTGCCGAAAACCTGAAGAAGGCCATTGCGGAAGCTGAATTCTATGTGGACGGTGAACACATCGAGATCAAGGGAGGCGATGCAAAGAGCAAGATTGACCAGGCGCTGGAGTATCTGGTTGCTCATGTGTACAGCGACCTCGGCCTGATCACCAAGTTCGCCGAGACCGACGCAGACATTTACAAGATTCTCCACGGTGAGGAAATCTGCCTTCCAGGCACCGAACCCAACCGTGACGCAGCTGCCAAGGTGGAAAAGTATCTGGAGATCCAGTTTAACCAGAATCTCCCGACCACCATGTCTGACCTGCAGGATCGGTTCCAAAAGAAGCCCTACGGCTGGCGCGAGATCGACATCGCGGCTGTCGTGGCCATGCTGATCTATGACCAGAAAGTCACCATCAAGTATGGCGGCGCGACCATCCAGCCCAGCGATCCCAAACTGCCGGATATGCTCCGCAAGAAGAGCGAAATCGGCAAGACCTCCATTTCCAAACGACAGGTTGTTTCCATCCAGAAGATCCGTGAGGTCCGTGACTTCCTGCGCGACTTCTTCGATGAGATGGACGTGCCGGAGGATGAGGACGGTCTGATCGCCCACATCGTGGAAAAGTTCAACGGTGAGCTGGACCATTACACCAAATTGGATGCTCGCTACGACGGCCACAAGTATCCGGATCAGGGCAAGGTCAAGCAGGCTATTGTGCTGGTAAAGGACATCCTCTCCCAGCAGAAGGATAACACAGCGCTGATTCAGCGTGTCATTGACCGGGAGGATACCCTCTATGACATGCGTGACGAGCTGCAGGAGGTCGAGGAGTTCTTCAAGACCCGCGTCACTCTGTTTGACGCCGCTGTGCAGTATGAGCAGGATCTCAGTGTAGATCGCGACTACATCGCCAAGGACGACGAGGCCCATGAGGCGCTGAACCAGATCCGTCTGATCACCATGATGCCCACCGGCGGCAAGTTCCGGTATGATCGCATTCCGGAGCTGAACGGCCTCATGGCGAAGGTAAAGGCTTCCCATGGCAAAATGCTGGATGCCAAGCGTGAGGAGTTGTTGGAGATCGTCCGTCAGTGTATGGAAGAAATCCATACGCTGGCCGGTGATAATGCCACCGCCAGAAATATCTCCAACACGGCAGACAACTACTTTACCCAACAGAAGCAGAAGATTGCTTCTTACCAGGCGCTGGCCCTGCTGGATGGTCTGGTGCCGCCGATCTGGCAGTACAAGGATGATACCGTCAGCCGGATCGAGAGCATCGTAAATCCGCCGGTAAAGCCTACTTCATTTGGGCCTTCAAGCAGCGGCGGAGAGACTATGCCCGTTGTTCCGAAGAAGGAAGTCATCAAGGCCATCCACCGGCAGGCGATGTTCCCGGCGAAGACCCTGAAGTCCGAAGAGGAAATTGATGCCTACGTTGAGAAAATTCGTACCAATATGAAGCAGCTGCTGAAAGGATGCGACGGCATCAAGCTGAACTAACGGAGGGTACTATGGATAAGAATGCCATTAAGAAATATGCGGTCTGGGCAAGGCGCGAGCTGATCGAGCGCGTCTCCCAGCGTGCCCTTGTTTACGGGATCACCGCGAAGGATGCCGGTGAGCCGAACGCAGAGAGCGTGAACGGTCATCTGCTGTCGCAGGCTGAAAAGCGGCAGCGTCAGGCGCTGATCCGCAATATCAAGGAAAAGGGCTATGAGCAGGTCATGGAGGAAGTGGCCTACACGTGGTTCAACCGCTTTGCCGCCCTGCGTTTCATGGAGGTCAATGGCTACCTGCCCTCTCACATCCGTGTGTTCACCAACGACGCTGGGGAGTTCAAGCCGCAGATTCTTGCCGAGGCCATCCATCTGGAGCTGGACGGTCTGGAGATGATATCGTGTTTGAAATCGAACTGATCAAGCAGATTGAGATCAATATCGATTATATCTTGATGCTCGTCAAGAAGTATCATGATTCTCACTGTGATGATAAAGAAGTCCTGATCACCATCCAGAAGGCAATCGATGCCAGCCCGGAACTCCGCAGTAAAAAAGCGTTGATAGAAAACTTCATTGCCGGGATCAATGATGTCACCGACGTGATGGTCGAATGGCGGGAGTATGTTGCCCAAGAGAAAGAACGACAGCTTGCAGAGATTATCAGGGACGAAAATCTGAAAGAGAACGAGACACGTCAGTTTATGGAGATATCATTCCGCGATGGCGCAGTTAAAACTACAGGCACGGACATTGACAAGCTGCTGCCGCCCATGTCCCGTTTTGGTGGTGGAAACCGTGCGGAAAAGAAGCAGGGGGTTATTGCAAAACTGCTTGGTTTCTTTGAGCGCTTTTTTGGTATCGGATAGTTTCCATAAAAATAACGATAGGCACAAGGCGAAACACCTGTGAACCCACTGTTATAAATGTGTATCTTGTATCGAACCGAGGGTGCAAACACATCATGGTCAGCCAATTTTGATGACACTGCTTCAAGCGCAGTGTCATCAAGGCTTTCCGGGCTTTTTAGGCTCGGAAAGCTTTTTATTTTTCCATTGATGACAAACGCCGTTTTCGAGCGACTGACAGGACCCGAACCGCTGCTTGACGGTTTTTCAAGATTTATATATGCGTTATTGAATCCTACGCCGGGCTTATCCGCAGACTGCGGCGGGCATGATTTTGCGAAAGGCCGCACTATGAAAAGAGCATATTCCAAATCGCAGTACGCGAAGCCCTTGGCGGCGACTGCTGTGATTACTGGTACGTCGGCGACCAAAGCACCGTGCTTGAGGATTACAGGTACTTGGAGGAGATATGAATTTCGCATATTTCTGCGTTTCTCGCCATAAATCGCGCCGCAGAATGCGACATATACCATGGTAAAACTGATAAAACGCTTGAAAATCTGATAAGCGTTCTTCCGGTTCTTGACATGGTTTCTTCAAAGTTATACAATTTATGCAATAACGCATATGGGGATTTTCGTATGTTATGTACAAGCGTTACATACGTATCCAACCAATTGCGTTTGCGAAAATTTCTAAACGGAGGAAAAAACATGAAAAAGCATCTGGCAATGCTGCTGGCACTCGTGATGGTGCTCGCGCTCTGCGCCTGCGGCAACACTTCCGCTCCCGCAGCTGATCCCACTCAGGCTCCCGCAGAGAACACCGGCGACGCCAACGCCGAGCAGCCCGCCGAAGAGGATCTCGTATCCCTCGCTCAGGCTGAGGGTGAGCTCGTTGTTTACGGCTCCTGCGAAGAGGAATATCTCGCAGCCGCCTGCCAAAACTTCGAGAAGCTCTACGGCATCAAGACCACCTATCAGCGTCTGTCCACCGGTGAGGTGCAGGCCAAGATAGAGGAAGAGAACGGCAATCCTTCCGCTGACGTCTGGTTCGGCGGCACGACCGACCCGTACAACGTCGTCGCGGCAGAGGGTCTGCTTGAGGCTTACGAGGCCGAGAACGCTTCCCACCTCATCAGCGACGTGTACCGCAACGCCGATGGCTACTGGTACGGCATCTACAAGGGAATCCTTGGCTTCATGGTCAACACTGATGAGCTTGCCCGCCTCAACCTCGAAGCTCCTCAGGATTGGCAGGATCTGCTCAAGCCCGAATACAAGGGTCTGATCTGGCTCTCCAACTACAACACCGCCGGCACCGCAAAGCTCGTTATCAACACCATGATCCAGAAGTACGGCCACGACGAGGGCATCCAGTACCTCGTAGACCTTGACAAGAACATCGAAGTCTACACCAAGTCCGGCTCCGGCCCGTCCAAGAACGTCGGCACCGGTGAGTGCGTCATCGGCATCGGCTTCCTGCATGACGGCATCACCCAGATCATTGACAACGGCTACGACAACGTCCAGCTCATCATCCCCTCTTCCGGCACCTCCTTTGAGATCGGCGCTACCGCCATCTTCAAGGGTGCAAAGCACCCCAACGCCGCAAAGCTGTGGATCGAGTACGCACTCAGCCCCGACTGCGTCAACATAGCCAAGGACAACGGTTCCTACCAGTTCCTCGTCATTGACAACGCCGAGCAGCCCTCTCAGGCCGCAGAGTTCGGCCTCAACCCCGACAACGTCATGGAATATGACTTCGAGGATGCTACTGCCAACATCAAGACCTATGTTGAAGAGGTCATGACCGCTCTTGCCGAGGCAGGCGCCGACACCGGCGACGGCCGCTTCAAGACCGAGTAATAATTTCAAAGACTCAAGCTACGAATTTATGAACTCCGCAGCGGAGGCGGCTTCTGCCGTCTCCGCTGTTTTGGAATTTTCCCAAAGAAAGGGGAATCTTTATGGCAAGAAGTCAAGGTGCGGCGCTGGACAGGAAAAAGCTGATGGCCGACCCGATAATGGTGACCACCATCGTCGTACTGATAACATTTCTGACTTTGTTTATTCTCTATCCGCTGGCGATACTGCTCGTGGATAGCTTCTATGGGGACGGCAAACTGACGTTTGATGTATTCAAGCGCATCTTCGCCATGCCCACCTTTACCAGCGCGATATCAAACACGCTGAAGATCGGCTTCGTCGTCGGCATATTCTCGGCACTCATCGGACTTCTGTTCGCCTACGTCGAGGTATATGTGAAGATGAACAAGTTCGTCGGTGGACTTTTCAAGGTGGTTTCGATGCTGCCGGTCGTCTCTCCGCCGTTCGTGCTGTCGCTGTCGATGATAATGCTCTTCGGCAAGGCCGGCATAATCACGCGCTTCCTGCTCGGCATCTACGACAACAGCGTCTACGGCTACTGGGGCATCGTCATCGTCCAGACGCTGACCTTCTTCCCCGTGTGCTACATGATGCTCAAAGGACTTCTGAAAAACATCGACCCCTCGCTTGAGGAGGCAGCGCGCGACATGGGCGCAAGCCGCTTCAAGGTGTTCACCAGCGTCACTCTGCCGCTGATGCTGCCGGGACTCGGCAACGCCTTCCTTGTGACCTTCATCGAGTCCATCGCGGACTTCGCAAACCCCATGATAATCGGCGGCTCCTACGATACCCTCGCCACGACCATCTACCTCCAAATAACCGGCTCCTACGACAAGCCGGGCGCCGCGGCGATGGCCGTCGTGCTGCTGTGCATCACGCTTGCGATGTTCGCCGTGCAGAAGTACTATCTTGAGGCCAAGACCTCCGCAACTCTGACCGGCAAGGCCTCCCGCGGCAGAATGCTCATCGAGGACAAGAGCGTCAAAGTCCCGCTTACTGTGCTGTGCGCAGTCGCGGCAAGCTTCGTCATCCTGATGTATATCTGCGTCCCCATCGGCTCCTTCTTCCCGACTTGGGGCTATAAGTTCTTCCCGCTCACGGGCAAATGGTTCAGCCTCGTGTTCACGCGGTATCACGGCTTCCAAGCCTTCCGCGACTCGTTTGTGCTCTCGCTCATCGCGGCTCCTATTACGGCGCTGCTGAGCATGATAATCTCCTATCTCGTCGTCAAGCGCAAGTTCAAGGCCAAGGGCTTCATCGAGGCCGTGTCCATGCTCGCCATGGCCGTCCCCGGTACGGTTCTCGGCGTCGGCTATATCCGCGGCTTCGCGGGCGGCGTGTTCCACACGGGCTTCATGCAGGGGCTTTACGGCACCGGACTTATCCTCATCATCGTGTTTGTCGTTCGCTCGCTGCCTACCGGCACCAGAAGCGGCATTTCTGCCCTGCGGCAGATAGACAAGTCCATTGAGGAGTCAGCCTACGACATGGGCGCGGACAGCTTCCGCGTGTTTATGACCGTGACGCTGCCGCTCATCAAGGATTCGTTCCTCTCCGGTCTCGTGACCGCGTTCGTGCGCAGCATCACCGCCATCTCCGCGATAATCCTGCTCGTCACGCCGCAGTTCCTGCTCATCACCGTGCAGATCAACGAATTCGCCGAGAAGGGCTCGTACAGCCTCGCCTGCGCGTTCGCAACAATCCTCATTCTCATAACCTACGGTGCCGTGCTGCTGATGAACCTGTTCATCAAGTACTTCGGCACAAGCCGCAAAATAAAGGAGGACATTTGAGTCATGGAAAAAACGAAAAAAGGCGTGCGGCTTGAGCACGTCTCCAAGATATATCAGGACCCCAAGACCGGCAAGGACTTCTATGCCGTGCATGACACCTCCCTGTCGATCGAACCCGGCAGCTTCGTAACGCTGCTCGGCCCCTCCGGCTGCGGCAAGACCACGACCCTACGCATGATAGCGGGCTTCGAGAGTCCTGACGAGGGCGAAATTTACCTCGGTGACGAGGCCATAAACGCTCTCACCCCGAACAAGCGCGACACGGCGATGGTTTTCCAGAGCTACGCGCTGCTCCCGCACTACAACGTGTTCGACAACGTCGCCTACGGCCTGAAGCTCAGGAAGATTCCGAAGGACGAGATACGCGAGCGCGTCATGCGCATACTCGACCTTGTGGAGCTGACCGGCATGGAAGGCCGCATGACAAACCAGCTCTCCGGCGGCCAGCAGCAGCGCGTCGCGCTGGCGCGCGCACTGGTCATCGAGCCGTCGGTGCTGCTGTTCGACGAGCCGCTGAGCAACCTTGACGCGAAGCTTCGCGTCTCGATGCGCACCGAGATCCGCCGCATCCAGCAGGAGGTCGGCATCACCGCCATCTACGTCACGCACGACCAGTCCGAGGCCATGGCGCTCTCTGACAACATCATCATCATGAACAAGGGCGTCGTCGCTCAGGTCGGTACGCCGCAGGAGATATACTATCACCCGAACAGCGAGTTCGTCGCGGACTTCATAGGCGAAGCGAACTTCCTCAAGGGCAGCTTCGTGCGCAGCACCGACAACGGCCGCGCAGTGATGAACATCGATGGCGGTGAGATAGAGGTCGCGCCGCAGGGCGAGCTGGAGGCCGGACATGAATACACTCTGGTTCTACGCCCCGAAGCCGCAACGCTTGGCGAAGAGGGTGGCCTGCCCTGCCGCGTGGTGCTCAGCTGCTTCATGGGCTCCTACCAGAACTACCATGTCATGGTCGGCGACACGCTCGTGAAGCTGTCGGAGAACAATCCCAAGAACAAGCGCATCTACGCCGTCGGCGAGGAGTGCCGTCTGCGCTTCGATCCGGACGCAGTGCACGTTCTGTAAAAGCAATAATAATTATAAAACCTGCTGCCGCAGACGCGGCGGCAGGTTTTTTTATGCCTTGCTGCTATCGGTAAGAACAAAAAAATCTCCCGCATTTGCATGCGGGAGATTTCAATAAGGAGCCTATTACTTCACAGTGATGGTGATCGGAGTGGAGTAGATAGCGTAGTCGGTGCTGCTGAGGGAAGAGAGATCCCAGCCGTTGATGTCGAGGGTGTTGTCAAGGCGAACCATGACGACGGCCTCGCCGGCCTCGGTAGCAACGATGTTGCCGTTCTCATCGAGAGACACGGGAACGCCGCTGATGCTGACGAGAGACAGCTTGCAGCCGTCAGGGACATCGCCGTTCTGGGCGAGGACGGTGCAGGCGAACGCATCACCGTTGGAAACGGTCATGTCTTCGGCAACAACACGGACGGGCAGGTTGGTTGCCCAGGTGCTGAAGTTGGTGGTCATGGAGTAGGTGCCGCCGAACAGGTAGTCCTGTGCGAACATCTCCTCGGTGTTGTAGGTCCATGCCCAGGAGGTCAGACCGCGATGACGGGCTGCGAAGATGACATTTCTGAACATCATGGCGTTGTAGTCATTGCAGGTGCTGTTGTAGGGCTGGAGGTAGCTGTAGAGCTGGCCGACTGCGGCGCCGATACCCTGTTCTTCTTCAACAGCGTTCAGGTCGCCCCAGTAGTACTCGCCGCAGCCGAGGTAGCCGAGAGACATCTCGGGCCATTCTTCGGCCATACGTGCCATAACGTCATGTGCCTCGTCCTTAGAGCCGTCGCCCCAGTGGCTGACGCCGTCATTGAAGGTGATAACGCAGACGCGATCGGTCATGCCAAGCTCCCCAACGAGAGCCTTGAACGGGGTAACGATGTCGGGGTTGTAGGACTTAATCTCGATGAACTGGATGATGTCATCATCGCCAAGAGCTTCGAGGTACTCGCGCAGGGTGGGGATATGATCCTCTTCGGGGTCATAGTTAATGACGGTGTTCTCGCGGCGCTCGGTGGTGCGGTTGGCTTCACGCCAGTCGATGATACCGAGAACGCCGACGTTTGCATCGCAGATGTCCTTAACATACTGAGTGTGCTCGTAGTCGGCAACAACGAAGGTGTCGGCCAGAGAGTACTCAGCAGCGAAGGCGTTGACCGCGGCTGCGGTCGCATCGTCACGGATGTACAGTGCGGGCAGGGTGGTCGGCTTAACGGAGGCGAGGTACTCAGCGAGGTTCTCGGAGAGGACTTCACCATCCAGGGTGGAAACGGTGAGGTTTTCGTCGACCGCAACGATCATGGTGTTGGGGCGGACGTCCTGTGCCGCGGTCTCAACGGCGCTTGCGTCGGCAGGCCACACGATGGTCGCGGAGTAGGTGATGCTGGTTTCGGGCTCGTAGAGGTCGTCGGTTCACTTGGAGAGGACAGCGGCAGTCTCTTCGCTCACAACGTGAGCTTCGGTCGCTTCGGGAGTCGCTTCGGCGGGAGCCTCAGTGGGGTCAGCCGCAGGAGCAGTGCTGTTGCCGCAGGCGCACAGTGCGAACACCATGACGAGAGCGAGCAGAAGTGCAAGGGCTTTCTTCATTTGTTTTCTCCTTTTCTTTTCTGGACAAGTACATCAGCTTATCTGATGTTTCTTATCAGATAAGAATCTTTACGAGACCTTAACGCAAGTAAAAAGCTTAACGCAAAAAATAACGTCGTTTTTGCCAAAGTTTTAGATTCTGATTTGGGAATATGTCATAAAAGATTTTACTTTATCTGTAATTTAGTTAAAACTTTTGGAATCTTCCACGAATGTGCTTTTTTTCACAGACATTTACTTCCTTTAACTCCGGCACATTGCACAAAAATCTGCCCTCGTTTTCATCGAAATGGCGAGCGCAACTTTGCTCCTAAAAATTGTTTGCTGAGCGCGGATGTGTTAAAATATATAAATGCTTATAATTGCTTGCTATTGCTTGAAAAAACGGCGGAGGGGCGAGATGAAAAAATTTATATCGGCGCTGCTTCTGGCTGTACTTCTGCTTTCGGGCTGCGCCTCGCAGAATGTGCAGGACGCCGGGGACTTCGCGCCGCCGGAAGAGCAGCGGCTCGTCATATACACCTCGCACAAGCGGGAGGTGTACGAGCCAATTATCCGCGAATTTGAGCAGCGCACCGGCATATGGATAGAGCTTGAGACCGGCGGCACGACCGCGCTGCTGGAGCGCATCGCTCAGGGCGGCACCGACTGCGACCTCATGTTCGGCGGCGGCGTTGACAGCCTGAGTGCGTACGCGGACTGCTTCAGCCCGTATTTCAGCAAAAACGGCGACAGCGTCCTGCCCGCGTACGCCAGCCCCGACGGGTTCTACACCCCGTTTTCCGCCCTGCCCGTCGTACTCATTTACAACACCCGGCTCGTCCGCACCAACCCGCCCACCGGCTGGGGCAGTCTTACCGACTCCAAGTGGCGCGGCAAGATCGCCTTTGCCGATCCTGAGGTTTCCGGTTCGAGCTACACTATCCTCTGCACGATGCTTCAGGCGCTCCCCGGCGACAACGCCTCCATCCTGACCGAGTTTGCCGAAAACCTTGACGGCAAGCCGCTTTCCGGCTCCGGCGACGTGGTGCGCGCGGTCGGCGAGGGGCGGAAGTACATCGGCGTCACGCTTGAGGAAACGGCGCTGAAGGGCATCGCCGCGGGCTACGACATTGAGATAGTCTACCCCGAAGAGGGCACCAGCGCGCTGCCGGACGGCGCCGCCATCGTCGCAGGCTGCGCCCACCGCGATAACGCGGAGCTGTTCATCGACTTTCTTCTGAGCTCCGACATGCAGACGCTTCTGCATGACAGCCTGTACCGCCGCAGTGTGTGCGAAAGCGCGGCAAACGACGGTACTGGCGAGATAACCCTGATAGACTATGACCTTGAATGGGCAAGCGCCGAGCAGACCGGCCTGTTGAGCCTCTGGCGTGACATAACGGGAGGCGCGGAATGAGGGACTGGATAAGGCGCTCCTTCAAAAACCGCATCTTCGTCACCGTGCTTCTGGTGACCTTAGTGCCGATGCTCCTGTGCGATGTGTTCATCATGCAGATATCCATGCGCCGCAGCGGCGACATGCTCTACGCTCAGGCGCAGTCCGAGCTTGACACGGCCGCCGGTATCATCGACTCCGCGTTCGACACCGTGGACAGCGTCACCACGAGGCTCGCGGACAGCTCCGTGATCCGCAGTGCACTGCGCCGCGGCGGCGAGTCCGACCTGCTGTATCAGCTCATGTACCGCGAGACCGAGAACCTGAGCGGCTTTGCCAGCATCGACGTCTACGACAAGGACGGCGCGCGCATCTACGTCGGCAGTCTCGATTCCGATGCCGGCAGTCTGCCCGTATACTGGGGCGCCCTGCGCGCCGCGCGCGAATGCGATGGGCAGGCTATGCAGACGGACGGAGAATCGGGGCTTGTGATAGCCCGCGCGGTGCGCGGTTCCGACGGTAATGTCTCCGGCTATGTGCTCGTGCGCATACCGCAGGGCGGCTTCGGCGCGCTCCTCGGCGGCAGCTTCGGCGAACAGAACGATGTGTTCCTGCTCGACGGCACATGGCAGCAGATATACTGCTCCGACAGCATCCGCGCCGAGGAGAAAATCTCTTCGCTCCGCGCCCAGCTGCTGTCCGGTGCGGTGCTCGGCGGTGGGGACTATAACGTCTACCTCCGCCAAAGCCCCAACACGGGCTTCACTCTGGCACTGCGCCAGCCGAAGGTATATACCAGTGAGGTCATGGCGACGGTGTACTCCACCTGCGCCGCCATGGGTATACTGTGCCTGCTGCTCGGCCTTCTCTGCGCGTGGCTTCTCAGCCGCTATCTGTCAAAGCCCGTCAACGAGCTTGACGAGGCGATGAAGCGTGTGGAAAAGGGCGACTACGACTCGGAGCTGAGCAGCGACCGCGAGGACGAGATGGGTCGTCTGACCGCGAGCTTCAACCGCATGACGCGCGAATACCGGCAGAATCTTGAGCGGTCGGTTCAGCGCGAGCGCGAGCTGAATGAAACGGAGCTTTCGATGATGCAGGCGCAGCTCAACCCGCACTTTCTGTATAATACGCTCGACAGCATCAAGTGGCTTGGCGTGACGAACGGTGTGCCGCAGGTTGCGGCCGTCGCCTCCGGGCTTGCCGTGCTGCTCCGTGCGGGCATCTCCGGTGACAGGCTCATAACGCTGGAGCGCGAGCTGGAGCTGCTTGAAAAATATCTGGACATTCAATCCCTGCGCTTCGAGGATCGCTTCGCGTGGGAGATCGACGTTGACGAGAGGTTTCAGCACTGCATAGTACCCAAGCTCATATTGCAGCCGCTGGTCGAGAACTCGATAATACACGGCGTCGCCAACATGGACGACGGCTATATAAAGCTCAGCGCCCGCGAGGAATCCGGCACGCTCATCCTCAGCGTTCAGGATAACGGCGTCGGCATCCCGCAGGACGTGCTGGACTGGCTGAACGACCCCGGCCGGGACGTCCCCGGCGGGCACCTCGGTCTCAAGAATGTTGACCGCATCGTGCGGCTGTATTACGGCGGCGACTACGGTATCAGCGCATATTCAACTCCCGGCGAAGGAAGCTGTGTTGAGCTTCGCCTGCCGATGAACAAGGAGGAAAACGGCAATGCTGAAGGTTCTGGTTGTTGACGACGAGACCGTCGTCCGCCGCGGCATCGTCCTCGGCGTCGACTGGGCGTCGATGGGCTGCGTCGTGGTCGGCGAGGCGGCAAACGGCGAGGAAGGTCTGCTCGCCGCCGAGCGGTACAGCCCCAATCTCATCATAACTGACATACGTATGCCGAAGCTGGACGGCATAGAAATGCTGCGCGAGCTTCGCCGCCGCGGCTGCCGCGCGCACGCCATCATACTCACGGCGTACAGTGACTTCGAGTACGCCCGCTCCGCGCTCCAGCTCGACGCGGACGACTATCTGCTCAAGCCCTTTCAGGATAACGAACTTATCCTCGCGGTCGAGCGCATACGGCAGAAGGAGCAGGAACAGGGCGAGCTGAGCGTTATCGACACGCTCGCGCTCGAAAAGGGCGACAAGAGCCGCTACGTGCTGAAGGCGCTCGAATACATCTCCGAGCACTACGCCGACGGCGGCATAAACATAACCGAGATCGCACAGCATCTCGGCGTCAGCGAAGGGCATCTCAGCCATGTGTTCAAAAAGGAGACGAACTACACCGTCGTCGGGTATCTGACCCGGTACAGGATACACATGGCGCTAAAGCTCCTGCGCGACTGCCGGTATAAGATATACGAGGTTGCGGACATGGTCGGCTACAAGGACGTGACCTATTTTGGCAGTACCTTCAAGAAGCTGACCGGGCTGAGTCCGTCGGAATATCAGGACAGATGCAGATAGGAGGAACACATGCTTGACGAATTCATAAGTCTCTCCCAGCGCGGGGACGCGCTCTGGATAAGCGACGTCCGCAGGGCTTTCGCCGCGGAACCGGACGCATACCGCGCAGTGATACGGCTTGAGTGTCTGGACGGGACACTGCGCGACTACTCCTGCCCCCTCCCCCATTGGGAAAACGCGGCCGGGCGGGACTTTCTCGCCGAATACCTCACCGCCCGCATTTTCAACATTCTCTCGTGCTTCAGCGGCCGCGCGCTGCACGTTTATCTTGACCTCTCCGCCGAGGAGCCGCGAAGGCTGGCAGAGGATTGTCTGGCCACGTTCACGGCGACACCCGGCCTGAAAAAAGTGCTGAACATCGCGCGCAGGCTCTGCGGCAGTATGGGTCTGCCGCCGTTCGGGATGGACGTGCGCGACATCAATGATTACGCCCCCGCGCCGCCGCGCGAGGCTCCCGCGTCCGGCGTCTCGCTGAACGAAAGGCTGCTGGCCGCGATCGAGGCCGGAGGCCGCGGCGCGTACTGCGGGATGGACGTCGGCGGAACGGATATCAAGCTCGCCGCCGCGCTTGACGGGCGGCTGCTCGCCGTCAAGGAATACGACTGGAACCCCGCGGCAAGCCCGACGGCGGACGGCATCACCGAGCCGATGCTGATGCTCGCGCGGCTGATGCGCGCCTGCGTCATCGCCGATTCGCTTCCCAAAGATCACAGCGCACTGGCCGTACTCGCCGCCGCCCTGCGCAAAGATGCGGACGACGAAGAAATTCGCACCGCGATATTCGCCTGCGAGGGAGCGGCGGCGGGGCTGCCGTTGTTCGACGGGCTGGGACTGAGCTTCCCCGACATCGTGATCGGCAGCCGCATTCTCGGCGGCGAGACGCCGAAGACCAAGGCCATGCGCGAAAATCCCGACGTCGACTACGAGACGGAGTTTGCAAAGCTCAGTCATGTATCCGAATCGCTTGCGGCGCTGTGCCGTCCCGGTGTGCGTGTGCGCATTATAAACGACGGGCCGATGGCGGCGTTCAGCGCGGCGGCAGAACTGGCCGCGGACGGCACTGAGCTTACGCACGGCGTCGTCGCCTACGCGCTTGGCACCGATCTCGGCAGCGGCTGGATAGACGCGCGCGGTGACATCCCCGAAATCCCGCTTGAGCTGTACGATCTGCTGCTCGACCTCGGCAGCGCGCCGTGGAAGCGCGTCCCGCCGGAGGATATCCGTTCCGTGCGCAACGAGAATTCCGGTCTGCCGGGAGTGCGGCGCTATCTGGGTCAGGCGGCGACATACCGCCTCGCGCAGGAGCTTCAGCCCTCGCTGCTCGACGGACTGACCGAAGAGTCGGACGGCGTCATCAGGATAAAAACCGCGCCACAGGACATGCGCAAGCCCGCGCTTGAGCGGCTGATGACCGCCGCGGCGGACGGGAACGAGGCCGCGCGGGAGATTTTCCGCCGCATCGGCTCGAACCTTGCGGCGCTCACCGAGGAGATGGAATACCTTCTCTCGACGGGCACGGACAGCCGGTACATTTTCGGCAGGTTCGCAAAAATTCCCGGCTGCTTCGCGCTGATACGCGAGGGCTTCGGCTCCGTCCTGCCCGGCATGAAGCTCATCGCCGCGGACGACGGGCTTGCCCGCAGCGGGCTTATGCGCCAGCTTGCCCGGCTTGAGGGCGTGACGGTCGCGCAGTTCGCGCAGGCTGTCAGCGCGATATACTACTCTTGCATGAATTGATAACACGGAGGTCATTCAATGAAACGCAGTGAAATAAACAAGGCTCTCAAGGAGCTGGAGGCCATGTGCCGCGAATACAAATGCTATCTGCCGCCCTTCTGCGGCTTCACGCCGGAGCAGTGGCAGAGCATCGGCCACGAGTACGACGAGGTGCGCGACTGCATGCTCGGCTGGGACATCACCGATTACGGTCTGGGCGACTTCGACAAGGTTGGCTTCTCCCTGATAACCATCCGCAACGGCAATCGCAGGATGCCGGAGAAGTACCCGAAGGTCTACGCAGAGAAGCTGCTGTATATCAAGGAAGGGCAGTACGCGCCGAACCATTTTCACTGGTACAAGACCGAGGACATCATAAACCGCGGCGGCGGCAACGTGCTCATCCGCGTCTACAACAGCCTGCCGGACGAGGAGATAGACTACGAGTCCGACGTCACCGTGCACACCGACGGCCGCACCTACACCGTCCCCGCCGGTACGCAGATACGCCTCACGCCGGGCGAGAGCATCCATGTGCAGCAGTACCTGTACCACGATTTCTCCGTCGAGCCCGGCACTGGCGCGGTGCTGCTCGGCGAGGTCAGCCAGTGCAACGACGACAACACCGACAACCGCTTCAACCCGCCCGTCGGCCGCTTCCCCGAAATCGAAGAGGACGAGCCGCCCTACCGCCTGCTCTGCAATGAGTACCCCGCAGCGAAGTGAGGTGCGGCATGAACGGTAAAATAGACGTGGCCGCGATCGGTGAAGTGCTCATAGACTTTGCGCAGGAGAGCGTTGACGCGCTCGGCTATCCCACGATGGCGGCACATCCCGGCGGCGCGCCCTGCAATTTCCTCGCGGCGCTCTCGGCGCTGGGAATGAAGACGGCGTTTCTGGGCAAGGTCGGCGAGGACGATTTCGGCCTGATGCTGCGCCATACGCTCGACGCCGCGGGCATCGACACGCGCGGGCTTATCTCCGACCCGGAGGTATTCACGACGCTGGCCTTCGTCCGCTTCGACGAGAACCGCGACCGCTCGTTCAGCTTCGCGCGCAAGCCCGGCGCGGACACGCGCCTGCGCTCCGACGAGCTTGACCTGACCGTCATTGACGAGTGCCGTATGCTGCATTTCGGCACGCTGAGCCTCACCGACGAGCCAGCGCGCGCCGCGACGCAGGCCGCCGTTGAATACGCGCGCCGCTGCGGCAAGCTCATCAGCTTTGACCCCAATCTGCGCGAACCGCTGTGGCCGTCGCTGGACGCCGCCTCGGAGCAGATGCTCTGGGGGCTGAAGAATGCGGACGTTGTAAAGATCAGCGGCGAGGAGGCCGAATTTCTGTTCGGCTGCAGCTGTGAGAAGAGCGCGGAGCTTATTCTGAACGACTGCGGCGCGAAGCTTGTGATGATAACGCTCGGCAGCGAGGGTTGCTTTATAAAGAACCGCGCCGCACAGTGCCGCGTTCCGGCGGCGCACGTAAAGGCGGCGGACACCACCGGCGCGGGGGACATCTTCGGCGGCAGCGCCGCATATTGCCTCCTCTCCTCCGGCAAGGCTCCGGAAGAGCTGAACGAGGAAGAGCTGGCCGCGATGGGGCGCTTCGCCTGCGCGGCGGCGGGGCTGTCCGTGCAGCGCCCCGGCGGCATATCCAGCGTCCCCGGCAAGGAAGAAATTCTCGCCCTGCTCGCCGCAGGTGACTGAAAACAGCAACTACATATAAAAACAACTGCGCGGGAAGTTCCTCGCAGTTGTTTTTATATATTCACTTTTTCCGGAGCACGATTTTTATAAAATTCAGATACTTTCCGCCGCCGGCCTCCATCGCCCTGCGATCGCCCGCGGCGTATTCGTTATCCTGCCGCAGCCAGTCCGCCCACACCTCTTCGTTCGACTCCATCTCGCTCAGCTCCAGAAGCTCTGTCTCCGTGCTCTGGCTCATTATCCCGCGCCAGTAATCCGCGTCGTGTATGTAGTCCAGCTGCTCCGGAGTCCACGACAGCAGCAGCTCTTCCGGCAGCGCGTCGTGGCGATCCTTCTTCATCCCCGTGAGGGCGATGTAGATATAGCCGCCGCTCTTCACGAATGGCGCAAGCTTCGCGTCCAGATATTCCGGATCGCGCCCGAAATAATTATACGAGTCTGTGCTCACGACCGCGTCGAAGAATTCCCGCTCGAACGGCATCGCCGTCGCGTCCGCCTTCACGGGGATTATCTGCTCGTCATGCAGTCCCATACGCCTGAAGAATCTGCGGTTTTCGTCCGGGTCACTCCAGAGGTCGGCGGCGTAGACCGTGAAACCGTACTCCTTCGCCATGAACACCGAGGTAAGCCCCGTCCCGCTCCCAAGGTCGCAGACCACCGCGCCCGCCGGGATGTGGCTGCCGCGCAGCAGCTCCTCCTCAAGCTTTACCGGGTTCGGCCCCATTATCAGCGCCTGAAGCTCAGGCGTGTCGTACTTCTTGCTCAATATGTATTCCATGTTTGTTTCTCCTGACATTTCTATTCGCCCGCGGGCGCACTGGATAACGGACGTTAGCCATATTATAAGCTAACATATATTAGCTTGTCAAGTTTTATAACAAAATATCCCCCTAGGGGGCTTACAAAATTCTCGGACAGCATATATAATCATCTCACTCTCATTAATCGGAGAACTGTGTACACATGAAAAAGGACATTGCGCCGCAGCGGCGCAGCAGGAAAAGCACCGTGGTCGCAGTAATGCTCGCCGCGGTCATAGTTATGGCATTCGTTTGCCTGTTCGTCGGCTCGTCGAACATGTCCCTCAGCGAGGCGTTCGCCGCGCTCGCCAAAAAGGGCAGCGCCGCCAACAACCGCATTATCTGGAATATCCGCATCCCGCGCGTCCTCGCCGCGGTGATCGCCGGAGCGGGTCTATCAGCATCCGGTCTCGTGATGCAGACGAACCTCAATAACCCCATGGCGTCACCCTCAACGCTCGGCGTCTCCAACGCCGCGGTGTTCGGCGCAAACCTCTCGATAATCGCTTTCTCCGGCGGCTTTCTCTCCACTGGGAACAACGTCGCGAACTTCGCCGTCGGGGCAAACCCATACGCTACCTCGCTGATGGCCTTCATCTTCTCCACGCTGTCGATTCTGCTGATACTCGGCCTGTGCCGGATGCGCTCGTTCTCGCCGAACGTCGTCGTGCTCGCGGGACTCGCGGTCGGCGCGGTGTGGACGGCGGCGACGACGATACTTCAGTTCTACGCTACCGACGTCGGCCTGTCCGCCGCGGTCATCTGGAACTTCGGCGATCTCGGCCGCGCGACCTACAAGACGGACGCAATAATGCTCGCCGCCGTCGCGGCGGGGCTTATCGTATTCTCGCTGCTCTCGTGGCGCTACAACGTCCTTCTCAGCGGCGACGCCAGCGCGAAGAGCATGGGCGTCAACGTTGACGCGTTGCGCTTTGTGTCGATGCTGGCCGCATCCGTCATCACGGCGGTGTGCGTGTCCTTCCTCGGTGTCATCGGCTTTGTCGGCGTGATCTGTCCCCATGTCACGAAAAAGCTGCTCGGTCAGGATCACCGCTATTCCGTCCCCGTCTCCGCGCTCTGCGGAAGTCTGCTGCTTCTGCTTGCGGATACACTCTCGCGCAGCATGGGCAGCGGCTCCGCGCTGCCGGTCGGCGCGATAACCTCCCTGCTCGGCGCGCCGTTCTTCGTGGCGGTCATCTTCTCAAAAAAGGAGGACGGCGTATGCTGAAAATAGAAGATCTGCGCTTCAGCTATTCCAAGCGCTCCGCGCCCGTTCTCAATGGGATAGACCTTGAGCTGCACGACGGTGAGATTGGTATACTGCTCGGCAAGAACGGTTCCGGCAAGACCACGCTTTTCAAAAACATTCTCGGCATAGACGCCCCGTCCGGCGGCACCATCCGCTTTGACGGCGAGGATCTGCTGAAGCTTCCGAAGCACGACCGTGCGCGGCGCATTGCCTACGTCCCGCAGCACATCCACTTCGGCGCGCTCACCGTGTACGACTCGATCCTGATGGGCAGAGTGTCGTACTTCGGCCTCTGCGCGGGCAAGGAGGATTACGATGTGGTGGACAGGATCATGGCCGAAATGAAGCTTGAGAGCTTCGCCGACAGGAACGCCGAAAATCTCTCCGGCGGCGAGAAGCAGAAGATAGCCATCGCCCGCGCGCTGGCGCAGGAGCCGAAAATGCTAGTGTTCGACGAGCCGACCGGCAACCTCGACATCGCAAACGAAGAGCTTATCATCGAGGAGGCCAAAAAGGTAGCCCGAAACCGGAACATTGCTATCCTCAGTTCACTTCACGACCTGAATCAGGCGCTTTACTTCGGAGACCGGTTCTTCTTCCTGAAGGACGGCAGGGTCAAATACTCCGGCGGTCAGGACATAATCTGTCCCGAAATAATAAAAGATATATTCGACATCAATTCAAAAATCATCGAACACGATGGGAAGAAAATAATTCTTGGAGGAAAACAGTATGAAAATTAAGAATTTCGCCGCGCTGCTGCTTGCGCTTGCCATGATGTTCTCACTCTGCGCCTGCGGCAGCCAGTCCGCTCCCGCGCAGGATACCCCGCAGCCGTCCGAGGCGCAGGAGCAGGAGAGCGCCGCCCCGTCCGAGGCTCCCTCGGAGATCACCGTTACCGACATGATAGGCCGCGAGCTGACCGTCACCCCCGGTAGCTATACGCGCGTCGTCTGCATCGGCGCGGGCGCACTCAGAATGTATAGCTACATCGGCAACGTCGCGCTGCTCTGCGGCGTTGAGGATATCGACAACCTCACTCTTGAGGAGCGCCCCAAGATGTTTGATTCCGTTGCGCGCCCCTACGTGCTCGCCTACGGCGACGTGTTCAGTGCGCTCCCGTCCTGCGGCGTCGGCGGCCCCAACGCTCAAGCGGCGGAAGCCGAGAAGATTCTCTCCTGCAATCCCGACATCGTCATCTCCGAATATGAGGACGTCGAGAAAGAGGACGCCCTGCAGGAGCAGCTCGGCGTGCCCGTTGTGACGCTCAAGGCAGGCCCGAACGGCGTTTTTGACGGCGCGTTCAGCCAGAGCATGACCCTGCTCGGCCAGATCTTCGGCGAAGAAGAGAAGGCTGAAGCTCTCGTATCCTTCATCGCGGCGGAGACCGCCGAAATCGCCGAGCGCACCGCCAACGTCGCCGACGAGGACAAGCCCGGTGTGTACATCTGCGGCCTTGGCAACTGGGGCACCACGAACCATCTTATGACCTCCCAGACCTACGCCTCCTTTGAGGTCGCGAACATCCGCAACGTCGTCACCGATCTCGGCGCAAACGGCGTCCAGCCCATCGAGGAGGAGAAGTTCGTCGCCCTCGGCGCGGACATGGACATCATCGTCATGGACGCCGCGGCGGTCAAGAATATAAAGCCGCTGTATCAGGAGGATCCGACTATGTTCGATTCCTGCAAGGCATGGCAGACAGGCGACGTGTATCTGGAGATGGCCTACAACGCCTACTACACCAACTATGAGATAGCGCTGATAAACACCTGGTTCATCGCAAAGTCCGTCTACCCAGACCTCTTTGCCGACGTTGACATCACCGCAAAGACCAACGAGATCACCTCCGCGTTCCTCTGCAAGGAGCTTGCCGACGAGATATTCGCCTGCCCCTCCAGCTTCGGCGGCTATCAGAAGATCGACACTGCGTCCTTCTTCGCGTGACACGGAGAGCGCCATGATAGAAAAAGCCGACATAATAGAATTCTTTGACCGCTGCGCCCCCAGCTGGGATGCTGAACTGATACGTAGCGACAGGAAGATAAGCATTATCCTCGACAACGCCGGAGTCAAACAGGGCAGCCGCGTTCTCGACGTGGCCTGCGGCACCGGAGTTCTGATGCCGGATTACCTCAGCCGCGGCGCGGAGGTCACAGGCATCGACATCTCCCCGGAGATGATAAAGCTCGCGGAGCAGAAATACGCCGGTACCGGCGTCCGCTTCATCTGCGGCGACGTTGAGGCCGCCGACGTCGGGCAGGACTTCGACGCGATCGTGGTCTACAACGCCTTTCCCCACTTCCCCGACCCGGAGCGGCTGATATTCCGCCTGTCGGGACTGCTCGCCGAGGGCGGCATACTCACCGTGGCGCACGGCATGAGCCGCGAGAAGATAGACGCGCATCATCACGGCTCCGCCAGCAAGGTGTCTATAGGGCTGATGCCCGCCGAGCAGCTTGCGGAGATATTCGGCAGGCACCTGAATGTTACCGCCGTCATCTCCGATGACGGTATGTATCAGGTCGCTGGCATGCGTAAGTAAGATTGATATTGACTAAAACGAACCAAGGCCGGACGGCCTTGGTTCGTTTTTCGCGATTTTACGAACAAGTTATACAATACAGGTATTTTGTCTATCGCCTTTGTTGTTCATATCTCCGGCTTTTCCTTGACGTTTGGGCTGGTTTGTGTTAATATTTTCCCAGATATGCCATGCCCGGAATTAAAATTTTTTCGTGTGGTAAATTTGAAAAAGAGGTGTATTGCTTGAAAGACCTTAAGCATCTTATCTACTTTGAAAACCTCCTTCAGGACGCACAGAATGAACTCGTCACTAAGGCGGTTGAAGAAGGAAAGTTCGCTCTGGGATACAACTGCTACTATGTCCCTGAGGTTCTGCTCAACCTGCCCGGCTGCTTCTCAAGCCGTCTGCGCGCACCCCGCTGCGTTTCCACTGACCTTGCAAGCTACTACATGACCACCCGTACCTGTCCCTATGCCCGCTCCATCCTCGAGCGCGCCATCGAGGGCGGCTACAACTACCTTGACGCTCTGCTCGGTGCAGAGTCCTGCGCCACCATGGAGCGTATGGAGGAGCACTTCTTCCTTATCAACCCCGTCAAGAACCCCCGCTTCTTCGTCACCCAGATCGACCCGCCCATGAAGGGCGACAAGACCAACCTCGACTACTACAAAGCTCAGCTCAAGCTCAAGGTTGTCGATGAGCTCAAGAACCGCTTCGGCGTGGACGTGTCCGACGCCGCAATGCGCGAGGCGATCAAGGATCACAACGAGATAAGCCGCATCATCACCGAGATAGGCAACTTCCGCAAGAGCGAGAATCCGAACATCACCGGCTACGAGTTTCACGTCATCAACCTCGTCAGTCAGGTATGCCCGCACTACCTCATCAAGCCCTACCTTGAGGAAACTCTGGAAGAGCTGAAGACCCGCGAACCGGAAGAGAAGTTCCCGTTCCGCGCCCGCGTAGTCCTCGTCGGCTCCGAGGTGGATGATCCCGAATTCACCAAGCTCATCGAAACCTGCGGCGCTATGGTCGTCGCCGACCGCTACTGCTTCGGCAGCTTCCCCAGCCGCGAACAGATCGAGATTCTGCCCGGCGAGACCGCGTTCGACGCCATCTGCCGCCACTACCTGCACTGGAACCAGTGCGCCCGCTTCATGGACGGCGAGAAGATCGACCAGCGCCACGCAGAGGTCACCAAGCTCGTGCACGACTTCAAGGCAACCGGCGTCATCTATGAGAACATGAAGTTCTGCGAGTTCTGGAGCTACGAAAAGGTCCTTGCGAACCATATCTTTACCGAGGAGCTGCACATTCCCTGCTGCACCATCGAGAAAGAATATGCCCTCGGCGCTGTCGGTCAGCTCCGTACCCGCTTCCAGGCCTTCATAGAGTCTCTGGAAATCAAGTCCATTCAGGGAGGCAAATAAGATGAAGATTACCGATAAAATAATTGCTTCTATTGATAAAAAGCTTGAGCGCTTCGACCCCATCTGGCAGGCCGAGCACGGCGTAGGCGGCCAGCGCAGCCGTTACTACGACAAGACCGGCGTTGCGAAATGGCGTGAGTGGCGCGGCGTGAAGGACACCATGGTCGACTACGTTGCATGGCTGAATAACCTCCTCGCCATGGCAAAGATGGTCGCCTCCGCTCCTATTCCCTGTCTCAAGGGCTTCTGGGAATACCGCTGGATGGGTTCCTACCTCGGCACCTTTATGTTCATCGACCGTCTGTTCGAGGGCTACCGCGGCTACGAGCTGAAGATAGCTCACCTGAACATGCACGCCATCGTCCAGAGCCTGACCGGCAAAATCGCGCTCGTCCTCGCAAACGACAAGCGCCTTGGCGGCGGTCCGCTGAGCGACGTTATGGTTCCGATGGACGAGGTTCTGCCCCCGCTGTTTATGAAGGGCTTTAAGGATCTTATCCCCATCCCGCTCCAGACCCTGCCTGAGTTCATCATCTGCGATGTTGACCAGCACATCGAACCTTACTACATAGACGTTGCCGAGTCCTACGGTCTGCCCGCGGACGTCTGCTCCCGCTGCGCGGCCGAGACCGGCGTTGCCATCGACGACGCCTTCCCAATCATCGGCAAGGCTTTCGTCACCACGAACATGCCCTGCAACGCATCCGAGTGCACCTCCATGTTCCAGCGCCGCCGCGTGAATCTGCCTGACTTCCCCGTAACTCTCGCCATGATTCACAACGAGCCGGGCGCACACCCCTACTCCACCCAAATGCTCAAGGACGCCATTGCCTTTGTCGAGAAGGAATACGGCGTGAAGTACGACTGGAACGAGCTGTTCAAGTATGCAGAACTTATGAACGAGCAGAACACCATCGAGCTTGAGAAGTGGGACTACTTCAAGACCCCGTACTCCCCGCTCGTCGGCATCGCCGAAACTCTGTACCGTCTGTACGCATGGGCGTCCGTCAACGGTCAGGATCCGTACTTCAACAAGGTCGACCGCAAGGTCATCAAGATCATGCGCAAGGCATACGACGAGAAGTACGAGCCGTTCGGCGGCAAGACCCGTCACCGCGCCTTCCTGTGGGGACCCTCCGCCGTTTACTACACCGACTTCCCGACCTGGACTCAGAACTGCTGGGGCATCAACATTGTCCTGAACATGGACTCCACCATGGGTCACAACATGATCAGCACGACCGATCCGGAGCAGGCCATCAAGGATCTGGCTCTGTTCTCCGAGAAGGCCACCATGCGTCACCACGCTGTCGGCGGCTGGGAGAACGTCAACGCCATCTGGGAGTGGGCAAAGAACTTCAACTGCGACATGGTTCTCTTCAATGACAATATCGCCTGCAAGGGTATGCTCGGCGTCCACGCCGTCATGGAAGAGCAGGCGCGCGACCTTGGCTTCCACTTCATCTTCATCGAGCATGACCTTGAAGACTGCCGCACCGTGTCCCGTCAGGATATGAGAAACTGCATCAATAACTACATGTCCGTTGTTCTCAACGAGAAGCCTCTCGACCCGACCATCGTCGAGTTCGACGACTCCATGGCATACTGAGAAAGGCAGGATAGCACATGAAAAAGTTCTGGAAATTCATATTCAAGCTCATAAAGAAGCTCATTGTCATCGGGCTTGTCGGCTTCGTGGCAACCTTCGCGCTGTACATGTTCAACGGTGAGAACAAGCTCATCTACTACGTCGTCCGTCCTCTGCTCAACAAGCATTACGATTCTCAGGTCAGAGACAGAAGGATCGTGTGACACGCACAAAATAATCAAATCGCCTGCCCAATTGGGCAAGCGATTTTGTTTTCGCTTTTTACGAAGCCTCGGCCTCCTCGTCCGGCGCTTCCTCCGGTTCACAGTTCTCTGCCGGGGACACTATCTTTACGAAAAAGATGAAGTACACGATGTGCGCCGCCCACACGACGGCGAGTATTGCGCAGGGAATATGCAGCCCCTTCCGCAGCATCATCACGAAGCCAAAAGCCATCAGCGCCGTGACCGTGCACAAAATTTTCGTCTTGGTCTTTGCCGTCATCCCCTGCCCCTTGACGTAGCTTGCGAGATTGTTTTTGTACATCCTCGTTCCGAGGAACCAATCATGCAGCTTCTGCGACGACTGGGAGAAGCAGAACACCGTTGCAAGGAAGAACGGCACAGTCGGCAACACCGGCAGGACTATTCCAATGCAGCCAAGGGCGAGGCAGACGCAGCCCGTTATCAGAAATATCAGTCTTTTTATTTTCATTGAATTTCTCCGTTTTCAGCTCATGCGGCCGTGTTCCACGGAATGGACGCGATCGGCGATGCGCATGGTCGATTCCCTGTGCGACACCAGCACCACCGTCTTGTCCCGCTTCTCTTCCCGCAAGGATTTCAGTATTATCGCCTCGTTCAGGCTGTCGAGATTGCTCGTCGGCTCGTCGAGCAGCATGAACGGCACGTCATGCAGGAAGGCTCTGGCGATGCCAAGTCTCTGCCGCTCACCGCCGGACAGCGTGTCGCCCAACTCGCCCACGGGCGTGTCATAGCCCTGCGGCAGAGTCATTATAAAGTCGTGGACGGACGCCTTGCGGCAGGCGGCCTCTATCTCCGCGTCGCTTGCGTCGAGCTTTGCGATGCGCAGGTTACTGCGGATGCTGTCGTGGAAGAGGTGTGTCTCCTGCGTCACGAAGCTCTCCGCGCCGCGAAGCGAGGCGGTGTTGACGTCGCGGACGTCGACGCCCGACAACGTAACTCTGCCCTGCTGCACATCCCAGAACCGCATGAGCAGCTTCAGCAGCGTGGATTTTCCGCTGCCGCTCTTGCCGACGATACCGACGACCGCCCCCTTGGGGATGTCCGCCGACACATTGTCGAGCACGGTGTCGCCGCCGTAGGCAAAGGTGACGTTCTCCGCCGCCGCGCCGGAAAATACTATGTCCTCCCCGTCCGTCTGCTCTGCTACCACGGGCGTCTCGTCGAGAATGTCCAGCACACGGTTCCCGGCGGCAAAGGTGTTCTGCAGCGTGCTGCCGAGATTCGCCAGTGCGACGGTCGGGCCAAAGGAGCTCATTAGCGCGATGGTCGGTATCAGCACGGCGATAAACTCCGTTTTCCCGCCGCGGTACAGCATGGCGGAGACGAACAGCATCAGCAGGTCGAAGAGCAGAATGACCGTGTTCGCGGCGGCCTGATTTTTGCCCGCCGTTTCCTTCATCCGCCGCTCGTCGGCGGAGAGAGCGTCGATTTGCGCGTTCATATCCCGCAGACGCTTATCGCCCTGCCCGTACTGCAATATCTCCGGCAGACCGCGCAGGCTGTCCAGCATGAAGCCCGAAAGCTCGCCGGATTTTGTGCGGAAGCGCAGTCCGTCGTCGCCTCCGGCCTTGGAGGTCAGCAGCGGGATCGCAACGCCCACCGTCAGGTAGGCCGCCAGCGCGATCAGCCCCAGCAGCGGATGGAAGCTGCCTATGAACACGCAGAGTATGGCCGAGAACAGCACAGCGATCATTATCGGAGAGATCGTGTGCGCGTAGAACACCTCCAGCAGCTCAATATCCGAGGTGATGACGGAGATCAGGTCGCCCTTATCGCACCCCTCAAGCTTCGCCGGGCAGAGTCTGCGCAGGGCACGGAACACCTTGCCGCGTATCAGCGCCAGCAGCTTAAAGGCGATGAAGTGGTTGCACGACTGCTCCGCATAACGCAATACGCCGCACACGACCGCGAATATGGCGACCGGCACAAACAGCGCCGTGAGCGTGACGGTGTCTCTATGCCGATGAGCCCAGCCACGGCATAGCCGCCGAATATCGTAATGAAGGACGCGGCCAGATGGCCGATCAAACCCATGACGACAGCCAGCACCATGTACCCGGCCAGCGGCCTGACAAGCCCGATGAGCCGCGCCATGATCTAAAATCCGCTGCGCTTTTTCATATGCTTCCGCCATCCTTTCCGTAGTTTTCGAGCGTTTGCTGTGCGTTCCACAGCCGCACGTAGGTTCCGCCGCGCTCCAGCAGCGCCGTGTGCGTGCCGCTCTCGGCGATATTGCCGCCGTCTATAACATAGATTCGGTCGGCGGCGGTGACGTTTGCGAGACGGTGAGAAATGAGGATGACGGTCTTGCTCTCGGCAAGCTCGCGTATCTCGTGCATGATGTCGTTCTCGCTCTCCACGTCGATGTTGGAGGTCGCCTCGTCAAAGATGTAAACCGGGCTGTCATGCAGCAGGGCTCTTGCCAGCGCGAGACGCTGGCGTTGCCCGCCGGAGAGGTTTGCGGCCATTTTGGCAAGCTTTGTATCCAGCCCGTCCTCGCTCCTCAGGAACGCCGCGAGCTTGACCCGCTCCAGCGCCGCCCACAGCCGGTCGTCTCCGGCGTCGGGGCAGCCCATGAGCAGATTGTCGCGCACCGTGCCCTTGAAGAGATAGCTTTGGCTGCCGACATAGGTGAAGCTCCGGAGCAGGTCGGCCTCGTTTATATCCCTCAGCTCCGTGCCGCCGACGGTCACGGAGCCAGTGTAGCCCTTATTGCGCCCCATCAGGACGGCGGACACCGTGGACTTGCCGCAGCCGGATTCGCCTACGATTGCCGTGAAGCTGCCCATGGGAAACTCCATGCTTATGCCGTGCAGTATCTCCCGCTCCTTCTCATACGCAAAGCGCAGGCCGGAGCAGACGATTGAGCAATCCTCCGGAATCTTGCCGGTGCGTTCCTCAGGTTCGGGCAGGTCTAAAAGGCGGAATATCTTATCGCTCGCCGCCATGCCGTTCATTGCAATGTGGAAAAACGAGCCCAGCAGGCGCATCGGAATAAAGAAATCCGCCGACAGCAGGATAATGAGCAGCGCGCCTGACAGTGTGACGCGCCCCGCGGCGTACTGCGTCGCCGCCATGATGACGCCGAGCGCCGCGCCGCCGTAGGCGATGAGATCCATGATGGTGACTGAGTTGAGCTGCATGGTCAGAACCTTCATAGTTATCTTGCGGAACCGCTCCGACTGCTCGTTCATCTCCTGCTGCTTGAATTCGTCCGCCTGATATATCTTCAGCGTGGTCAGTCCCTGAAGATTTTAGAGGAAGGTGTCTCCGAGCGCGGTATACTGCCCCCAGTATTTTGAAAGCAGCTTCTTCGCCCAGCGCTGCACAGCCACGATGGCCGCAGGGATGAGCGGCACACAGATCAGCAGCACCAACGCACTGGGGAAATTGACAAAGCTGAGCACAACGAACAGCGTGAGCGGCGCGAGCATCGCATAGCAAAACTGCGGCAGATACGCGCCGAAATAGGTCTCCAGCTGCTCCACACCCTCCACCGCGACCTGCACGACCTCAGAAGTTCTGACGGCCTCGCTTTATGCCGCGCCGAGGCGCAGCAGCTTCTCCTATATCATGCCGCGCAGAGTCTTTTTGACAGCCTTGGACGAGAGATAGCTCATCCGGCTCGCAAGTCTCGTGCAGATATATCGAACGCTGACCGCTGCGGCCGCGGACGCAAGGGTCAGCGCTATCTGCCCGGCGTCGGCCGTCCGGTTGAACAGGGCGGCCAGCAGCCTTGTGATGCATACCATCATCACGACATTTGCCGCGAGCGACAGCCACTGAAAGGCCACGTTCCCCGCAATGTACTTCTTGCTCTAGCTGACCGTGCCGATCAGCCGCTTATTGATCATCATAGCTTTGCTCTGTTTCGGATTATTGTTTTGCGTTCGCCTGCTTCGGTTAAATATCAGTTTATGTTAAAGTTCTCTAACCGGCCGCGCATTTTAACGCTGCCTGAATAGGCAGTGGGGTATATTGTAGCATAAAAATCTTTATATTTCAACTGACACTTAGCATCAGCCGCCTAGAGCACGCACGCAAAAATTCCGCCCGTTGGGTATAATTATGTCCGTTAGGTAAAGACAAGCGCCGGGTTATATGTTATACTGCACGTTGGTTAGAGATGGTTAACCGCATTATAAGCACGGGAGCGTGTCATCACATGAGTACGGATTCATTTGAAAATCAAGGGGCGATACTGATGGCGCAGAGCGGCGGCTGCTCGGTCTGGCAGTTCCGCAACGAGACCGGCGACGGCACGATGACCGTCTACGAGGTCTTCCCCGGCGTCATGCTGACCTTCAACGACTTCCACATGGAACGCTTTGAGAGCAGTTATGTTGCTGACCGGCGGCTCTTCGCCATCGACCACTGCCGCGAGGGCAGAATGGAATACTCGCCGGGCGACAACATGCTCGCCTACACCGAGGCAGGCGACATGAAGCTCGACCTTCGCCGCCAGCACACCGGCACCTTTGTCTTCCCCTCGCACCACTACCACGGGCTGACCATCGACTTTGACCGCGATATCGCCGCGCAGTCGCTGCCGGAAGAGATAAAGGACTTCCCCGTGACGCCGGAGATACTGATAGAACGCTGGGAGCTGGGCGAACACCCGCGCGTGATACACGGCACAGAAATGATGGAGCACATCTTTGGCGAGCTGTACCGTGTGCCGGAGAAGATACGCATCCCATACTTCAAGGTGAAGATACTGGAGCTGCTGCTGTATCTGGACGCGATGACCATCCCCGCGGACGGCTCCGCGCCCGCGTACTTTTATAAATCGCAGGTGGAGAAGGTCAAGGCAATACGCGATTTTCTCACCGAGCACATCGCGGAGAACTTCACGCAGGAGGAACTGTCCCGCCGCTTCGACATCCCGATGACGCCGATGAAAAACTGCTTCCGCTCTATCTACGGCTCGGCCATCGGCGCGTGGCTCACGGATTACCGCATGAACATGGCCGCGGAGCTGCTGGTGAAGCGCCAGGAGCTGAGCATCGCGGAAGTCAGCGGCAAGGTCGGCTACGACAGCGCGGGGAAATTCACCGAAGCCTTCAAGCGTATTACGAAACTGACTCCGTCGGAGTATCGCAAGGAGAGAGGTGTAAGCTATGAAACCTGAAAAAAAGAGCTGGATGAAAGCCCTGTTCGCGTACGCGCAGGGCGAAAACAAGAGACTAGCGCTCTCGGTAGTGCTGTCGGTGCTGAGCGTGGTGCTTGGCCTCGTGCCGTTCTACTGCATGTATAAAATGATATGCCTTTTCACCGCCGGTATAGCGAGCGCCGGCGCGATAGTCAAATGGTGCGTCATCGCGCTCGCGGTCTACGCGGCAAAGATACTGCATTTCAGTCTCTCCACCGGCGTCTCTCACGCCATGGCGTACACGATACTTGAGAGTCTGCGCCTACGGCTGGCCGACCGCTTTCTCCGCGCGCCGCTCGGCGACGTGGAAAACCACTCCATCGGCGAGATAAAGAGCATGATGGTGGATAAGATCGAGAACATTGAGCCGCCGCTCGCCCACATGATTCCTGAGGGCGCGGGGCACGTCGTCCTGCCCGTTATAAGCATCATTGCGCTGCTCTGCCTCGACTGGCGGCTCGCGCTCGCCTCGCTCGTAACCTTCCCGCTGTCCTTCATCTGCATGGGGCTGACCTTCAAGATAAGCGGCGACAGCTTCGCAAAATACGACCAGTCCAGCAGCGCCATGAACAGCGCCATTGTCGAATACATAGAGGGCATTGAGGTCATCAAGGCCTTCGGCCGCGCGGGCGTCAGCTACGAAAAATACGCGGGTGCGATCAAGGATTTCCGCACCTTCGTCGTAAAATGGCTCACCAGCACCTTCGTCACCATGAAGCTGATTTGCGCTCTTCCCGTCAACGCTGATAGGCGTGCTGCCCGTCGCGCTGGCGCTGGCAAACGCCGGGACGATAAGCGCGCCGGAAGCCGCGCTCGCGGTAATGCTGTCGATATCCATGGTCGGCTCCCTCGCCAAGCTCGAAGTCTTTTCGGAGAATATGCGTCAGGTGAAGTTCACCGTAGAAAGCCTTGAAGAGTTTCTCGAAATGCCGGAGCTGCCCGAACCGGCACAGCGCGCGGAAATCACGCGCACCGACATCGCGCTCCGCAATGTACGCTTCTCCTACACCGGCAAACAGAAGGACGAGGTGCTGCGCGGCATCGACCTCACGCTCCCCGAAGGCCGCTTCACGGCGCTCGTCGGCCCGTCTGGCGGCGGCAAGTCCACCGTCGCGAAGCTCATCGCCCGCTTCTGGGACGTCACGTCCGGCGAGATAAGCATCGGCGGCGTAAACGTCAAGGACATGCCGCTCAGCCAGCTCTCGGAGTACGTGATCTTCGTCACGCAGGGCAACTTCCTCTTCCGCTGCTCGCTGATGGAGAACATTCGTCTCGGCAACCCCGCGCCGACTGACGAGGAGGTCAAGGCCGCAGCGCGCGCCATATTGAAGGACGCCCCGATAATCATCCTCGACGAGGCCACCGCGTTCACCGACCCCGAAAATGAGGACAAGATACAGCGCAGCATCGCGGCGCTGACGCAGGGCAAGACCCTGCTTGTGATTGCGCACCGTCTGTCCACGATCAGGAACGCGGACAACATCGTCGTGCTGAAAAACGGCGAGATCGCCGCAGAGGGCAGGCAGGAGGAGCTTTTGGAGAAATGCCCGCTGTATCGGGATATGTGGCAGGCGCACATCGGCGCGAAGAGCTGGGCGGTATCATCCGCGGCAAAGGAGGCGTGAGAAATGTTCAAATCGGTCAAGCGTATCATCGACTGGTGCGGAGAGTTCAAAGGCAAGCTGTATCTTGGCTTTGTTATGACCTTCTTTTCGCACATTTTTGCCGCCATGCCGCTGGCGCTCGCGGCGTACACGGTGGGGCAGCTCATCGAGTGCCGGCAGAGCGGCGCGGAGTTCGACGCCTCGTGGATATGGAAGGTCATCGTCATCCAGCTCGTTCTCGTGCTGCTGCGCTTTTTGTTTGACTACCTCCGCGCGCGGCTTCAGGAGCCGATAAGCTATCAGCTCACCGCCCGCGACCGGCTCGCCATCGGCGACGCGCTCAAGCGTGCGTCGCTGGGCTACTTCCAGACCGTCAGCACCGGCAACATCCTCAACTCCATCACCACCGGCCTCTCGACGCTGGAGAACATGGGCATCCGCATGATCGACAATTTTGTCGGCGGCTACCTCAATTTCATCGTCATCTTCATCGGCCTTGCGGTGTGCAGCCCGGTCACGGCGCTCATCGCGCTCGCCGCCGCGGCTCTGTCACTGTGCTGCATGCTGGTCATTTCGCATTACAGTCGCGTTAACGCGCCCGTGGAGGCGCAGGCCAACCGCGACATGACCGGCGCCGTGCTCGAATATCTCACTCACTTGCTCATTAACTCACCTCCAGATATGACAAAAGCGCCGGAGCGTTGATTCTGCAAAACCAACGACCCGGCGCTTAAATTCTTGTGATATTTATTTTTTGAGAATCGCAGTGCTTTCATACGACAAGTGTGCTTACCACACTTCAAGTTGCGCATAAAATGGCTTTGTCGCGGTTCAGGCCCTGTCAGTCGCTCGAAAACGGCGTTTGTCATCAATGGAAAAACGAAAAAATTTCCGAGCTGAAAAAGCCCGGAAAGCCTTGATGACACTGCGTTTGACGCAGTGTCATCAAAATTGGCTGACCATGATGGTGGAGAGCAGCGGACTCGAACCGTTGACCTTCCGCGTGTGAGGCGGACGCTCTAACCAGCTGAGCTAGCCCTCCATAAGCCTTTTCATTATACCATGATTCTGAAAAATTGCAAGCATAATTTTATCCGGGCGGGCACATTCACGGCATCCGTCGATCCGCACTCAATAAAACCCGCGCGTGTTTTCTGTTATGTAAACAGCATTATGTATATGCGGTAATCTTTCACCGAGGTCTTTCGCCAAGTCCTCAGTTCTTTAGCGTGCGCAGTTTATTGTTTTTCGATAAATTTTAGTTGACAAACGATATTCTCCGTGCTAAGCTATGGGCAGAAAAGGAGTGTTTGCCATGAACTGGAGCACAAACAAAAGTATACTTCTCTCGCGCATATGCGTTGCGATATTCGCGCTGCTGCTCGCGGCGCTCGACTTTGGAGCCTATTGGCTGGTCAACGGGTATATACAGCTGCGCGGCATGGCGTGGCAGTCCGGTGCGGGCATGATCGCGACGCTGTACCTTTGCAGCATCTTCGGCTGGGTGCTGCTCTGGCAGATGTGGCGGCTCTTGGGCAATATCCGCTGCGGCGAGGTGTTTATCCCCGGCAACGTCCGCTGTCTGCGTCTCGTGAGCTGGTGCTGCGTGGGCGCGGGGGCAGTCTGCCTTGTCAGCACGCTGTTCTACATCCCCTTTGCCGCCATCACAATTGCAGCGGGCTTCATGGCGCTCATCGTGCGCATTGTCAAAAACGTGTTTGAGCAGGCCATCCGCATGAAGGATGAGCTGGATTACACGATTTGAGCCGAGGTGCAGCCATGGAAATACTCGTAAATCTGGACGTTATGATGGCGCGGCGCAAGATATCCGCCGGTGAGCTTGCCGAGCGCGTCGGCATCACCCCGGCAAACCTGTCCATTCTGAAAAACAACAAGGCCAAGGCCATACGCTTTTCAACGCTTATGGCGCTGTGTCACGAGCTGCAATGTCAGCCCGGGGATATTTTGGAGTTCATTGACGACCAAGGAGGGAAGCATGAATAAAAATATTAAAATAAGCCTTTCGCTGCTGCTGGTTTTCGCGCTGATGCTCGCGCTCTGCGGCTGCTCTGCCAAGGCAAAGGGCGTGACGCCGCTTCCCGGCGGCTGCGAGATAGAGCGCATCGGCAGCGGAGAATGTGTGCTATCGCGACGCGAAAGTGAGCGCGTGAGTTGCATACTGGTCGAGGACTACGTCTATGCCTACTGCGTCAGCGACAACAGGTCGTATATCGGCGTCAAGGCGCTGCCCTATGAGCTCGGGCTTGAGCTTGAGGGTGAGCTCTCCGCGCTGAGCGGTGCGGAGCTGCGGGACATGACTCTTTATTACCGCGTGTCGCTGCATGACGGCTCGGTCGAGGGCTATCGGAGTGAGGCGCAGTTTGATGAGCTCGACACGGGCTTTAGCGACTGGCTGAGCGTCGAGGGCTGAGCGCTCGGAGGCGAATATGGACAAAAACTTGAATAAGCCCGCCTTCAGCGCGGCAAGAAAAGAGCTTATCGCGGCACTTCTCAGCTACCTTGCCGCATATATCTACGTCGCCGCCCCCTTCGGCGGTGAGCTTGAGCTGTGGCTGCTCGTATTTACGGCGATTTATTTTGCACTGGTCGAGTATCTATGCGTATCGCGCCGCCGGGTCTGGGAAAGCTGGGTCTGGCTCGGCTGTATGCTCTCCGCCGTCTGCTCCTATGTTTTCTCTCCCTGCGAGGTCTGGGGGAAATCCGCGACCTTTATTTTCGCAAATATATTTGCGGTCTGGTGGACGATGAGCCGCGCCGGGGTGCTGCTTGACGGCGAAAGCGGTCACTTCCTGCCCTTCGACGCGCTCAATGGCTTTGTTCTTCTGCCCTTCGGCAACTTCTTTCTCCGCGTGAGAACCTGGTGGCATTTTGCCTCCCGTCCCCGCCGCGAGGGGAAGAAGCTTAACACAAGCGCGCTCGTCGGGAGCATAATCGCGGTGCTGCTGGCTCTGCTGCTGCTTCTCAGCGCTCTTGAGCATCTCAGCGGCGCGGACGCGGGCTTCGGTACTCTGGTCGGGAATATCACCGGATTTTTTACCAATAATGTAAATCTTGTAAACTTTTTCTTTAAGCTTCTCGTAAGTCTGCCGGTCGGCGCGTATATCTTTGGTCTTATTTCCGGCAGTATGCGCCTTAGCCCGCAGCGCATCACGGAGCGGCGCGGCTTTCTCGAGTCCCTGCTCGGTCAGCTTCGCATAGTCCCGGCAAGGGTCTGGAGCATGTGCCTTGCGGTGTTTATCGCGGTTTATGCGGTGTTCTTCGTGATGCAGGGCGGCTATATTTTCGGCGCGTTCTCGCGGACTCTGCCCGAGGGGATGACCGTTGCGCAGTATGCGCGTCAGGGCTTTTTTGAGCTGTGCCGGGTCATGGCGCTGAACTTTGTGCTCCTCTGGCTCGTCACTCGGATGAGCGCACAGCCCGTGCGTGAGCGGCGGCTCAGTCTTGCGCTCTGCCTCGCGCTGCTTGCCGAGAGCATACTCTTTGCGGTCGTGGCGCTTTCAAAGCTTGCGCTGTATATCGACTGCTTCGGCTTCACCCCGCTGCGCCTTGAGAGCACATGGCTTGCCTCCGTGCTGCTTGCAGGCTGCGTCGCCGCCGCGTATTCGCTCATCACCGGCCGCCGCTCCTGCCGCGCATGGATGATATTCGGCGCCGTGACGCTCAGCGCCCTATGCTGGATATAATATAAAACAAAATTCCCCACCATTGAAAAAAGTGAACTGCACCCCGTTTGTTAGACAAGTATGGTAAAATACTTGTACTAAGAAATGGGGTGCTTTATTATGCCAAAAGGAATTCCAAACAAACGGTATACACCGGAATTCAAGAAGCTGGTCGTAGAAACCATGATGAAAGAAAAGCTGAGTTGCCGTGAAACGGCAAGACGGTTCGAAATCAGCGATCACAAGTGTGTTGCCGCATGGGAGCGAATCTATCTGGAAGAAGGCGCGGAGGGGCTCGCCATCGAACGGCGCGGCCGCAGCAGTAAGGGTCGTCCGCCAAAGCAGCTGCCGAAGGAGGTAGAAGAAGATCTGCTGGCAGAGGTTCAGCGGCTGCGCGCAGAGAATGACTACCTAAAAAACTTGCAGGCCTTGGTTTTGGAAGACGAGCGACGCCAGCACAAAAAACGCTGGTAGTTCAGAA
>OIXH01000450.1_pt1 | contig 50744 bp, 42 predicted proteins | sample 1587741 | NCBI WGS metagenome assembly OIXH01 (sample SAMEA3888916, study PRJEB22519) | human gut metagenome | biome: human gut; feature: human-associated habitat; material: faeces | place: Denmark | collected 2011 | reverse complement strand
GCAATTAAATATTTAATGTTGGGTAATTTAAAATTATATTCATATTATAATATTTTTGCTTTACCTGTTATTATTGCAGTATGGTTGGAAATTCATCACGTCTTATTTAGTAATAAATTTGCTATTCACACAATTTCGATATGCATTTTAATTTTAAACTTCATATACTATATTTTTCGAATGGTAAGTTTCTAAAGAAAATTACATTATTTAAAACAAATTCAAAAAATGGTTTGGAAATTTCCAAACCATTTTTCATTCTTTTATATATTTCTTAACCGAAGTATCTCTTAAGCATACCCTCGAAGCCGCAGCCATGCCGAGCCTCGTCATGGAAGCAGCCTTAATTTGTCCAGTATTTATGCGGTTTTCGGGGTTTCTCTCAAAGTCTGTCCCACGCGTGTCCCACGAGATTTTTTGTCCCACGAAAGGGCAAAAAAGCACGAAACATATCGTGTACCGACTATTGAGTGCGGTCATTTCCCTTGCCTGAATATATTATACATCAAAAGAAAGAATAATGCAAGCTTTTCTATAGCATTGTATCCATATCTTTGCCATCAAATTTTTCAAGAAACTCCATAAGGGATTTTCTTGTCACTTTACGGCAGCCTAATTTTATAGACTTTAAATATCCTTTATTGATTAAAGCATATACCATATTTTTATTTACCTTCAACAATGATGCGATTTCCGCAATGGTATATAAGACCTCAGAATGGATTTCGGATTTTATATCTGTACCCATACTTTAACTCCTCCTTTCAGCAAAATTTGATTTTATAGAAAATACCACATTAAACAAACATATAATACTTTCTATAAAATCAAATAAATTTGTAAACAGTAACAAACGGCAGTGTGCTTCACTGCTCCATAGGAGTTACACCTTCCCGGCATCCGCCCGAACTGCTGTCTTGCCTGCGACGCTTTTAACGCTCGGACTGTGACTCAGCAGAAGTATCATTATACCAATATAACATCTTTGCCCGCAGGGTAGCAATCCCGGCATTACAACATGGATATTTATCGCTCGCTTTGTACTCACTGCTTTTTGAAAAAATAAAACAAGGGGTAGAAACAATACAAAGGTCGTGGCGTATCTGCTGTTCGGCTCAATCATATAGGAATGTATTTGTTCGCTCATTATACTGCACCGCCGTTATCTTGCGGGCTTTCTTTGTAATAAAGCCTATCGGCTTTGTAAAATACATTATTTTAATGTATTTTACAAAACGGATAAGTGAATTTATAGTCCGATAGAAGTGCAAAAACACTTCTATCGGATATGTCTATACTATTTGATACCAATCGCCTTTCTCAGCCTTTGTAACGCCTTATATTTTTGAGCGTGTATGCTTGTAGGTGTCGTATTAGCAATAACAGCTACCTCTGACGGGCTGTAATTAAGCATAATGTTAAAAACAACTATTATTTTTTCAAGCCTTGGTAGCTTCTCAAATGCCTTCAAGAGAAGCTCGTCCCCGATAGTTTCAAAAAAAATATTATGTACAAGACCGTCAATAATCTTATTGTAGACCGAGTTCATTTCTTCTTCGTCTACCGTTTCTTTAAATGACTCCGGCAACCCTGTTGTGCTTCTTTGAGAAACAGTAGAAATTAAAATCTCAATAAATTCATTGTGCAAGATATTTCACCTCCTTTCCCGAATTTGGGAAAGCGGAAGTGAAATGCTTTCTGATTATATTAAACCACGCTTTGGGGCTAAATCTAACCAACAATTTTAAAAATTTTTTATTTATATTTTTCACCTCTGATTTTCCTGTTGTTTCAGTAAAATCAGGGCTATGGATAGCGAATGGGAGGGTGTCTCCACAAATATGTGATAAAACTACACATATAGGGAAGATATATTCTTTTATGAGAAATTTTGCAGACGAAATAAAAATTTTTTTGACCGATATAAATGCCTGCTGTATAAATATAAAAAAGCGTAGAAATATGTGTCATAAAATCACATATTTCTACGCTTTCTTGGATAATGTATATAAAGTTGTCAAATTTCGCACTAAAGATTAAAGAAGCCGGATTTGTCAATCGACTTTTTTTGACAAATTCGGCTTATATAAAATATTAAATTGATTTAGAGTTATTTCTTTTTGTATCAGGAAACGTAAATTATACATATCCATTCCATAATATTTAATTGCAAAAATCATAATTATTGACTGATTTTAAATTCCTTCCAGTCTCTTGCAACACGCATTTCCACGCCGTTTTGCAATGCCTTGAAATGCTCTGTGCCACAATGAATTTTAAGCTGCTCCGGCGTTCTCAGTCCGAACAGCTCCGTCGTACCCTTTGTTTCAAGGATAAAGTAAAGCTTCTGTTCGCCGTTGCGATCTAAATATACTGCCCAATCGGGGTTATAGGTTCCAATCGGAGTTTCAATTTTAAAACGGTCAGGTATCTTAAAGAACATCTTAACATCAGGATCATCATCAAGGGCTTTGGCAAACGGCTTTTCTATCGTAGAGCTGTCGTAAATGATATAATCATAAACACTTCTGTTGACAGCCACAGCGTTTTTATCAAGGTTTGCCACAAGCTCCGCCGAGTCAAAAATCTCTTGTGCATAATATTCCTGACCGTCAAGCTTCACATACTTAATACCGTCAATCGCAAGCGCATGACGATTATGCCTGATAATTTCAAGACATTTTTCCGTAAATGCCTGCGGATTATTCAGAAAATCCTTTGCTCTGCCGCTTTCATTGATAATTCTTGCAACAGTCGCTCTTTTAATCAACGTTTCTTCACTGATAATTCCGAGTATATAGGGCAAGGTGGAGTAGGTGTCCTCAATGTCCGTTGTACGGATTTCCTTTTCCGTATAGGTGACGCCGGGGTTCTGAATGTTGATGTCCGCCGTCTGAGATACGAGCCTTGCCCGCGGAATTTTCGGCATATTTTTAAGCTCTGCCACGCATCTTTTCACAAGTTCCTCTGTGTCGATTTGCACACGATACGCTGTTTTCTGTTTGATTTTGCTCCATAGCTCCATAAATTCAGGTGAAAGCATTGCCTGTTTTTTAAGATGCACGGTAACGTTTTTTGAATCGTCCCATATCGGCGGCTTATTATCAGCCTTTTTAACCACGCTTTCCAATCGTTCTCTTGCCGCTTCAAATTTCTTAGGCAAGTCAAGCGTACCGTTACGAAGTGCATTTTTCATTGTGTCTTTTATTTTTCCGGACTTTGAAACGTAACCCTTTTTCTCAAAGTGCTGCATAAGTTCCTGTGCATCATCATGGGAAACTTCTTTTTCTACAGTAACGGTTTCGGTGTAGGTTGTGCCGGCAAGAACTTCCTGAGTAACCGTTCCTGTGCTTTCAATTACCTTAATAACTTCATCTTTGGCAGTTTCAAGCTCCTGTGGGATTTCTATTGCCTCTATTTCTTCCGGCTTCTTTTCAACCTTGCCACTTTCGGATATAACTCCCGATTGTTTTAATACCTCAATGGTTTTTTGTGCCTGATCCTGTGTAATAGTTCGCTCAACTGTCTTCGTTTCGGTGTACTTCATACCGCTGAACAAGCTTATCTGAAGTGTTCCAAACTTGATGCCTGTTTCGTCCTCGATTTCTTTTTGGAGCGTATCGGCAAATTCGGCGAAGCTCTCATTTGCCATAACATGAAGAACATTGATATTTTTATCCTCAATACGCTCTCCGTCCTGATTTACGCAAAGTCTCAAACCTCTGCCTATTTTCTGACGGCAGGTAAAGGTGGATTTCTGGTCAATCAGCGTACATACCTGAAAGACATTAGGGTTGTCCCAACCCTCTTTCAATGCTGAGTGGGAGAATATGAAGCGGAGCGGGCAATCAAAGGAAAGAAGCCACTCCTTGTCCTTCATAATTGTGTTGTATGTATCATAGTCCGCTATTGTATCGCCCTTGGTATTCTTAAATTTACCTTTTTTGTCCTGCGAAAAATAACCGTTATGCACGGTTTCCGCACTTGCCGGGAAGTGTGATTTTAAAGGTGCATATTTGGGCTGACGCATCAGCTCATTGTAGCACCGCTCAAACATTTCAGCATAAATACCCTTTTCGCCGTCCGCTGTTCTGTACTTCTTAACCTCATCAATGAAAAACAGCGACAAGACCTTGATACCCTTTTCGGTATAGCGAAGCTCCTTGTCAAGATGTGCGCGTATCGTTCTTTTAATCTGTGCTTCTTTTATAATATTTTCGTCCACACCGCCGAGAGTCTTGCCCAGAGCGACATATTCCGTGTTGGAAAATTCCACTCCTTCAGCTCCGGGAGTACAGTCTATTCCTGCGACGGAATAACCGTCATACAAATCACGCTTGCCGGATATGAGGAACAAATCATCGTTTGGCTTTACCGTTACAACCTTTCTTGAAACGATACCGTTTTTGTTTTGAATATCAAGCTCAAGCTTTGCTTTAAAGCCGTTCTCATTTGATACTGACACAAGCTTGATATACGGCTTATTAAAATCATTTGCAACCGTGCTTGAGGACACGCATATCTGCTTGACAAGTCCCATTTGATACGCGTCAACAGGCGTTAAGCGGTAAAGCAAATTCATCTTATCCCTGTGCGTTGCCGAATATCTCAGAACGCACAGCGGATTAAGCGAAGCAATAGCTTCTTTCGCCTTTGGTGTATTATCAACGCTCTGCGGCTCATCAATAATAACTATAGGATTTGTGCTCTGAATATACTGTATTGCTGTATCATCATTCAACTTCTCATTTGGCTGATTGATAATATTTTCTGCCTTTTTAAAAGCGTCTATGTTTATTATCATAATTTCCATGTTGCTACTTGTTGTAAAATCCTTTACATCGGACAGCTTTGCAGAGTTGTATATAAAATATCTGCATGGCACATTGTCGTATTGATTCATAAAATGCTCATTCGTTATATCCAAGGATTTATATACACCCTCACGGATTGCAACGGACGGCACAACAATAATAAACTTTGTAAAGCCGTATCGTTTATGCAGTTCAAAAATTGTCTTTGTATACACATAGGTTTTACCCGTTCCCGTTTCCATCTCAATACAGAAAGAGCGCATACCATCCTTTATATCAGATGTAGGCAGATTATTTCTTCTCTGAACCTCGTGCATATTTTCATTTAATCGTTCATCGGATATGCTTATCCCGTTGCCTATGCCCAAATCATTCTGCTCAAAACTAATCTGAGCATCCTGCGTTATTTCAAAAGTAGACCTCATTTTCTGATGTCCTTGAAATAAATCGGCAACAGCGTTTACCGCATCCGTCTGAAAATCTTGATTTTTAAATTTCAGTTTCATTATTTGTCACCCATTATCATTTTCAATCGTATTTGTTATAAACTTTGCACGTTCATATAATTCATCAAATGTTATTATCTCAGGATTTATTATGCTTTTTCTGAACAATTCAAATGATCTCAGTTTATCTTTATTAACTCCATGCTCTGAATTGAATTCATTTAAACTCCCTATAACCAGAAATGCCTTGGGATTATAATTGAATATTTCTTCGCCGGTGGGATTACCATTCTCATCATCCATAGAAATTTTATCTGACAGATTTTTCGTTGCCTCTGTTATACTTACTTGCACCTGTGAAATTGCGCCTGAAAGTTCTCTTGAAGCAGCATAGCATCCTGATCTGTACGGCTTGTCCTCTAGCAGTTTAGTATGATGTGTTTTTATTTCAACAAAACACAGATTAGATATGATCCCTCTTGTTTTCATTAACGCATCAACACGTTTGCCATGAGATACCACATCAAATCCTTTGACTACCTGTTCTAATTTTTTATCATTTAAACCTGTTAAAAACACATATCCAAGTCCATAACCAAAAATCCATTGATTTTTCTCAAAAAACTGCTGCCATAAACTTTCTTTTTTACATTTCTTTATTTTCAAGATATGCTCGAAATAAGTGATATCATTAAGCAATTTTTCAAAAACATCAAGCTGTTTTTTGCGATAACCTATAGCAACAACGTCTTCCGTTGTAATTCCGCTGCGAATAATATTAGTAAACATTTCTTTGTTTTGTGTAAAGATTTGTTTTGCCTGCTTATCTGTAATCTCTATATATTGAATATCATCATCCGAAAGTCTCTGATATCGTTCACTTCCAAAATCCATAGCGATAACATCTTTAATAAATTTATAAAGACTAAGTATTTCTTCACCTATAAATGCAAACCCATTCTTATGTGGCGAGCCGGTCGAAGGTGTATATTCTTGAATATTAAGAACCTTTATTAGGCGAGGATGCTCATATACAGTCGCCTTAATAATTTTTTTCCCGCCCGGTGTTTCCCTTAGTACGATCTCATCTTTTATTTTTGCAACTGTATATGATTCTTTTTGTTCAATAGCCCGGGTAACTAATCTTATAGTTTTATCATGGTTATACGGTTCATTAATAGAGGGACTCACATAAGTTTTCCCTTCAATAGGATTTTTATAACTATCAAAAAATTGTATTTCCATAGTGATTCTCCTGCATTTTTTACAGTTTTATTTTCCATAATCAATTTCTTACTTCATTTATTTATAAATTTGTTTAATTATCAATTTTTAATAATAACGGTAACAATGTCATCCCAACATCAACACTTTTGTCTGCTAACCACATCAGTATTGGCTTGATTTTCTGCCATTTTGTTTTTTTGTTTTGATCGTTTTCAACTATATCTTTAATCTCGTCAATTTTTTTGAGAGTTTCCTCGGTTTCTTTGTCGGATAATGCAGTCATATTTTCTATATTTCTTTTCACATCTTCAAATGTAATATTTATGGTTTGTGATTGCGTTGCGTTCAACTTATTTTCTATATTAATACGACTGTCATTAAAAACCGACTTGCTATTCCTATATCCATGACTTTTAAAAGCTATTAATTTATTTTTAATCACTTTCAGATTAAAAATCATAGCTTCAAGACTAAAATGTTCAGCATTAAATCCCACTTCGTCATTGTAATTATATAATGATGTGCCAAATCCAGAAATGTATGCAGGATATTTTGTTATCATTTCTAAATGCAAGTCCATTCCCTGGTCTTCATCACGCTCTCCAGACAGAAATTGTTCACAGCGTGTAATATCGTTATCAACCATTTTTGAAAATTCAGTTTTCATATCTGGTATTTCCATTCTTCTTGTCATTGTTATTCCTCCATTATACCAGCTTCAATTCAATCTGCTTATCCCGCAAAATATAATGTGCATTTGAAAGTGCGCTGTCATCTGCAAAGCCCTGTTCTGCACAAACAATCTTTGCCGGAGCATATGCTGCCATACCGTCAATATCTTCAGCGGTGATATTGTCAAACAAAGCAATCATCAGCAGAAAATCGCCGACGATATACACAATCTTGCCGCCCAACTCTATGTACTGAATGGGCACATCAAGCGGAACACCCATTTTCAGCATAACCTCATAGACAACATCCATATCGGTTCTGTCGTTCTTGATGCTGTCAATCATTGAGTTCATACGCTCTGTAAACATCTCAATCTGATTATCACCGGTTATAGGTGTGCTGTCCCATATTCTGAGATTTGAGGTATCCAGCTTGAATACCTTAAATCCAATATCAAGCATTTCCTTTTCTTTATCACCTATGGCAATCTGATCGCCTTTTTCTTCAAGAATTTTTGCTCCCGCGCGGCGAATACGCTCTTTGCCTATTTCACAGATATTTTTGTAGCCTGCTTTATATGCCTCTGATTTTTCATCGCAAAGCTCCGGAAGCTGAACACATATAAATTTGCGGTTACCTCCGTCCTCGGCGTTTAACTGCATAACCGCGTGTGCCGTTGTCGCACTGCCGGAGAAAAAGTCAAGGACAATATCATTTTTCGTATTCTCAACTATCGTAATCAAGTATTTAATCAAGTCAACTGGTTTTGCAAAGTCAAAAGGAATGGCTAACTCTTGTAACTCTTTTTTACTTTGTCTATTTTCCCATTTCGTAATCAAGTCAACTGGAACCATGCCTTCATCTTGACGGTCACTTAACCAGATTTTCGTATAAATATTCCATTCAGCAGGCTGTCCATACGAATTAATCAATACGCCATTTGATTTTTTGAATGCAATATTCCCCTTTGCTTTTTCCTCAAGATACCGCTCTCTGCTCCAACGCCAACAGCCATCTGTTTCTTTTGGTATAACCATTGCTCCGTCTTTTACTTTTGCCGGCATTGTCTCACCGGGGGGAATTACAAAGGTACCATCTGGACATTCAATATAATATCTTTGATTTGGGCGTGCATCTAATGATGACTGATATAAACCAAAAGGACGATATTTTTCTCCTTTTCTTTCGCCACTTTCCTCAACTGCCGTATACAATTTTCTTATGATTTCTTCGGATATAGGTTCTCTAAAACAGCCAAGTTCACTCATATTCTTTGCATAAACCAAAACATATTCTATGTTTGGAGAGAAAAAACGTCCTTTAGCACCGCCGCTTTTCATAATACGAGAAACAATACCACAACAATTTTCTTCACCAAAAGTATCGTCACATAACTTTTTTAAATTTACGAGTTCATCATTGCCAATACTAATAAAAATAACACCGTCATCTTTCAGCAAATTTGCCGCAAGACGTAATCTCGGATACATCATATTGAGCCAATTTGTGTGGTATCTTCCCATTGTTTCGGGATTGGACTTTGTTGTCTGCTGTGTTATTTCTTTATATCTCGCCATGGGATCGGCAAAATCGTCCTCATATACAAAATCGTTGCCGGTATTGTAGGGAGGATCAATATATATCATCTTTATTTTATTGTAATAGGCGGTCTGCAAGAGCTTTAAAACTTCAAGATTATCGCCCTCTATGTAAATGTTCTGCGTATCGTCAAAGTTTACGCTTTCATCTCTGCATGGGCGCAGAGTGCCTGTAGAACGCTTCTGTGCAAGACGCAAACACTCCGACTTGCCCTTCCACTCAAATTTGTACTTTTCAAAATCATTGTCTATGTATTCGCCGCACAGCGACAACAGCTTGTCTATATCAAGCGTTCCTTCTGAAAAGCATTCGGGAAATACCGTCTTTAGCTTTTCCATATTTGCATTTTCTAAGTCCATTGAAAGACCGTCAATCTTTTCATTCATTTTATTTCATCCTCCGTTCCTATACTGATTTTTGAAATCCAACCGATAATCTCTTTGCCATTGTCGCAATATTTTATTTTTCTCCAAAACTTTATCTCTTCTATTATTTCTACCGGTTCAGCGTATAATATTTCACACATAGTTTTGGATTTGGAATTAGGTTCTTCTCTTATATACGCCCTTTCAACCTTGACATATTCTATTATCTCTGTTTCGTGCATTTCTCGAACTATTGGAGTAATAACGTGTTCATTAATATCGTTGCACATTCCTACTGCTCCGTATAAAGTAAGTATAATCTCTAAAAATGTTATAAATACACTAAGTTTTTTCTTTACCGCAATACCTATGTTTTTTACATCAATTCCTGCTAATAGTTCTTTTACAGAGTCTAAAATATTTTCTTGTATTTCTTGAACTGTCAGCGTTTCATCATTAACTGAAATGCCATCCTCACATATTTCTACATCATCAATGTCAACATTGCAAGTTTTTAATATACTATAATCAAACTTAGTTAATGATTGTAAAGCTTCGACCACAGGACTTATCATTACTCTATCAACTACAGAAGTATAGTTCCTAAACACATCAGCAGAATCAAACATTTTTTTTGCAATATTAGCTGATGAAAATGACAATGTATAACTGCGTATTGCCTCCATTACGGGTGATTTTATAGTCGTAGCTGGTAAGCTGGCGACTCCTATATTTTTTAAAATCTCAGTAGCGGATACTATTTGATTTATCCTATTAGCTTGTGCCAAAGCCGATTGAAATTCCGGACTCGTTAATGCACCTGCCATATTTTGAAATACAGCTTGCCTTTGGTTAATTGCCGTCATTGTTTCCGATACCGGTGATTTTATTATATTTTTATGTAAGTTATTAATTCTTTCAATATCTTTCAGAGCAGGGTTATCAAACCACATAAATTATCCTCCTGTTATTTTGTTTGAGTAGATATTCTCTTTGAGTGAAACTTATGCCAACAAAGGCTTATCACTTCACATACCAAAGATGTATTTTCTAACAAATACGGTCTTTTGCTACCGTATTTATTAAAATAATACTCCTTAAGCTCCTTCTCACTTAAGTTAGATTTATTATTTAAAATAGCCATAACACTATGATAAATGTTTTTTTCTCCTTCATCCACAACAGATATTACAAATTGTTTTGCCTCGTCAGATATACTATTCAAATATGCGTAATCATCGTTGGCAGAATCAGAACATTTGTGATAAGTATGTTTTTTGATAAACTTTGCGACAATTTCAAAATCTGATTTTAGCATAAATCGTTGTTCAGGTGAACAGGATTTCCAAATTGCATTAAGTGATTTCCATTCAAAACTATCTTTTGCATTATCTTTGTTCTGTTCCAATTCAATTTACCTCCACAACAAATTGTCTTGCGGCTTTTGCCGTAATTTTTTCTCTGCCTAAAAATTCGTTTATTTTATTCTCTAAATCCACATCAATCTGCATTTCATCAAAGAACAGACCTTCTTTTTTCTTTAACAGCTCATTTTTTAAAGCCGATATTTTTCGTTCTATCATCAATAGCTTCAGCCTGTCCGACCTCACGCTCTCCTTTTCTTTCTCTGCCTGCTTCATATCAAGCTCAATACCGTCAAGAGAGTGCTGTAAACTGTTTTTCTTGTTTGCTGCCGCAAGCTTCATTCTGTCAATTTCTTCATGCTGCATCGGCGTCAATTTTTCTTCTTCCTTTTTTACATATTCATCAAGGTTTACAAGCCCGTCCATCTTGTCAAATTTTTCCGACTTTAACCAATACGGCTTTCTGTCACCCTGCTCCTCAAATGAATACACAGGACTGTTCAGAATATTCTCACACTCGCTATGTAATAAAATTTTGTTATCATCTGTCACACCCACAAGCACCGGAATACTTTTAATTTCACTTCCGCCGGCATATATCTTTATCAGATAAAGTGCGATTTTGCAGGGCAGTTTTATTTCTGCATTCTGCATTATCATTTCTGCATTAATCATTATATTGCCGTAATCGGAACAGCCGATATTAAAGGTTATACCCTTTGACAACGGAGACAACAGTGATAGCTTTTTAAATTCTTTAATCGCCTTATACGCTTTATTACCGCTGTTTGTAGGATAATAAAACAAATGGGGGAGTTGTGCGTAATTTGTTGCCTTTATCGTTCTGTTATTCTGATTTATTTCAAAACAGCAGTCATCATGGGTTTTGTTGTATTCCTCAAAATAATATCTTGTAAGCTCCCACAGCTCATCATTGACCGCTTTTGATTTTTCTTCCACATATTGCGGTGTTATCTTTATTTTATCAGATAATTCCTTTGTAAAGGTGGTAAAGAGAATGTCCTCGGCAGACTCTACAATATGTCTGTTTTCATCTTCATTTTGTGCCAGCGTTGCCTGATAATCTTTTTCAACCTGTGCCTTTGTTCTTGCGTTAAGACTTTTTATCGCCTTATCCAAATCATCACAAAAGCCGCCTATTACCGCATCCGATACACCAAACACGCCATCGGAAAGAATATGTCGTTTAGACACAAGCTCCAGTTTGCGGACATCGGCGAAATTCTCTTTATTTATAAAGGACAGCACAATACAATCGTTTTGCTGATTTATTCTGTGTATTCTATCAATCCGCTGTTCCATTTTCAGCGTGTTATAGAGCAGATCGTAATTCACGACAAGCGAGCTTTCCTCTAAGTTATATCCCTTTGCGCCGTTGTCGGTGGAGATAAGAATTTCTCCGTCCTCTTTGAATTGCTTAATTACCGTATAATCCACATTGGACTGACCGTTATATACAAGTGTTTTGTATTTATCCTTGAGCAAACCGTAAAGATATTTTTGTGTTTCAACACTTTCCGTAAATATAACCGCTTTTAGGTTTGCACCTAATCTTTTAAGCAGCGGAAACAGCTTATCAAGAGCCGTTATGAGAAGCTTCGTTTTGGTATCTGTTTTTATTTCTTCCGCCAATGCTAAAATTGCGCTCAATTTCTCTATTTCTGCATTCTGCATTGTTAATTCTGCATTGGAAAGTCGTTTTACGACTTTCTTCAGGCTTGCCTTTATCGCCGCCGTTGATGAGGACAGCAGACCTAACAGCATAAGAGCCAAGTCGTATTGTTCCATTTGCGGAAAAGCGATTTTATCCGGCTTTTCTATATACGCAAACAGCAAATTATATAATTCTTTCTCTTTTTCACTTGCTTCATATTCAAGTGTTATATGCAGTCTTTCGGGGATTTTTGCATACTGCTTTGCCTGAGAACGCAGAGTTCTGAAACAATACTTGCTCACTTTGCCCGCAAGCTCTGGGTAGTTCTCCGGCTTTCTTAAATACCTTTTCATATATGTATTAGGATCGGGCAGAAGCTCCTCATCAATAAAATATATAAGTCCGTATAAATCCATTATATTTTTCTCAATAGGCGTACCTGTAAGAAGAATTTTAAATGTGTTTTTTGAAAACTTCTTTAACAGCTTTGCCTGCTTGCTTCCGCTTGCGCCCATAAATGTATTTTCATCTTGATACACAGATGAAAGGACATTTGCTTCTTCAAAAACAATAATATCCCAATTTATCTTATCAAATTCGTCTATATTCTGCGCTATGAAGTCATTGGTAACAAACACAATCCCGTCAAATGCGGTTAATTTCTGCATTATGCATTCTGCATTATTCATTACAATGTACGGTATGCTGTACTTTTCATCAATCATTTCAGTCCACTGAACAAGTAAATCGGGGTTCGGTATGGCGATTAAAATATTATTTTTGCCCTCATACCAACTCTGTGAAATGACAAGCATTGCTTCATAACTTTTACCCATTCCTGCTTCATCGCAGAGTATTACGCCCTTTTGATAAGGATTGCGGACAGCAAAACGAGCAGCCGCAACCTGATAAGGGTACACAGCGATATTGCCCTCGGCAAACACAGGGAGAAGCGAGTCCTCGTCTTGAAGCATATTCAGTTTCATTGCTGTATAATATGCGTGAAACGGTGTTAGCATCATAAAATAATCCTCGTTTGTTTAGTTTAATCTTCTACAATCTCCATAATATCTTCAATCCTACATTCAAGTGCCTTACATATTTTCACAAGTATATCCGTTGTCACGTTTTCGCTTTTATTAAGTTTTCCTATTGTGTAGTTACTTATGTTTGCTATACGAGCAAGATCCTTTTTCTTCAAGTCCTTGTCAATTAACAATTTCCAAAGTCTTTTATAACTCACTGACATAACGATGCACCCCTATTTTATCGAATTAATTATATTATAACATTATTTCTTTAATTTTTCAATAGTATTGCAATGATTTTTGTTGATTATTCAATTATAAATATTGCGATACCTTTATTTTTAATGATTTGTCAGATACATTTTACTAACCTTTTTGTATCGAATTAAAAAAATTTCTATATAAAAAGAACTGCTGTAAAAGAGACATATATTTAATGCCCCTTTCAGCAGTCCCTCTTATATAGTAACCACAGTGCTATAGATGAATATTATAAGAAACTCCGCATTTAGCACATAGGTTCTTTACAAACTCACAGTTTTAGTTTTGGCTTGCGGCGTCATGCCGCCAATACTGTCCCACCAGAACACCTTGATCTTTGCAGCATTCTGAACATCAGAGAAAGTGAATGGCACTTCCGAAGCTGCGTCATACTGTTTTACAGCAATAAGCATACCATCAATATCATATACTGCTGCAATAGCAATTCCAGTAATCTGTTCGTTTGATTTCAAATCAGCTTTAAATGTCAACAGATCACTGTTCTGAACATCCTTGACGGATATACTCTTGTTTGGTGCGTTTCCGGCTGAAATTGTCACATAACCTGTCACATAGGAGAGGTTGAGCGAGCTAAAGTTCTCGTCATAGTTGACATCCGAACCGTCCTCGTAACTGCCATCACGTCCCTTGTAGAAGCTTATCGTTATAGGATAATTTCCCGATGCAGCTCCTGCCGCTATCTCGAATTCAAGAGTAGCAATTGTACCATTAAAAGTATTATTACTCGTGCTATCCCAGCCCATGCTGTATGGATTTGTTGATATGTTCTGCGCCGCTGTATATGTTGCGCCCGTCTGATTGCTTACGACATTTTTCAACGTCAGTACGCTGTTATCATATCCGACCTCAATGCCAAGATTAGAAAAGCCTGTATTGTTTGAGAGCGTTATTGGAACTGACACCGTGTCACCTGTGCCGCCTGTCACCATGCCAGCCTTTACAAACATCCCTGACGGGTCAGGTTCAACAGAAGGAGGAACAATCGAACTGCCGCTGACAGTTATTGCTCCATTCTCGTATATGAGGTTCAGCGGAGCAAAATCCTCGTCATAATTTACATCCGATCCGTCCTCGTAGCCACCGTCACGTCCCTTATAATAACTTACCTTGATGGGATAACTGCCCGAGGCAGAGCTTGACACATCAAATTCAAGGGTAGCAATCGTACCGTTGAAGGTATTGTTACTTGTGCTATCCCAGCCCATGTTATATGGATTTATTGTAATGCTCTGCGCCGCTGTATATGTTGCGCCTGTTTGACCTGCTGTTACATTTGTCAGTGTTAGTGCCGAGATGTCATATTCAATCTCAATGCCGAGATTTGCAAAACCCGAATTTCCTGACAATGTAATCGGAATTGACACCGATTCACCGGCAGAGCAGGTTGCAGTTCCAACACTCACGGTCATTCCTGCCGCATGAGCTGGAATCACAAGCAAGGAAATAAGCATAGCACATATTACACTAAATGATATAATTCTTTTCATGTTCTACGCCTCCTTATTGTATGTTTATTGACCATCCTGCAAGATAGCGAAGGAGTACCGTTCCATCTTGATTGTTAACTTTGCCGTCACCGTTCACATCCAATGCGGATTCGTCAACATTTACGTTCCAACCTGCAAGATGTCTGAGCAGGAATGTTCCGTCCTGATTATTTACCTTGCCATCACCGTTTATGTCACCTGCAATATGGCTTGAAACGGTTATTGCACCGTTTACATAGTTTAAGCCAAGAGAATTGAAATCAGCGTCATAGTTTACATCCTCGCCGTCCGTATAATTGCCGCCAATGCCCTTGTAGTAGCTTACGGTAATCGGATATGTACCGTCAGCGGTATTGTCGTTTACCTTGAATGTAAGTGTGGCAAGCGTACCGTTGTATGATACATTGCTTGTGCTGTCCCAACCCATATTGAAAGGGTTTGCAGATATGTTCTGTGCCGAAGTATAGGTAGCTCCCACGTCAGAATTATTTGATGCAGAAATTAAGGTTAATGCATCTGAATCATAACCTATCTGTATTCCAAGATTTGCAAAACCTTCATTGCCAGATAAATCAACTATAATATCAACAGTGTTACCTGCAGATGCAGCACCAGATGACACTTTAACTATAGCACCGTCTGTGACAGGTGGTGTGGGTTCATCAGGCTCTGGTGTCGGTGTGGGTGTAGTCTCAGGTTCATCTGCTTCAATTTCACATATAAAACCGCAATTAGTAAATTCTGAATTTCTTAAATCATTCCACAAACCCGATTTTAATATTGTCGCATAATTCTCACTCATAAAAGCGTTATTAGGTTCATTGTTGCTAACATTCCAATTTGAATATGTACTGTCAGTTCCATCTATCCAAACATAACTGCCCTCTTTTGCATAATCAGTATAGCCAAGCCAGTAACAACTTTTAGCTCCGTCTGAAATAAATTCCTTCATGGCGGTATTTTCCTCTTCTGAAGCAATTGAAATCAAATGACCGCCTAACATTTCGCAATAAGCTTTTGCTTCTGTCCAAGGTATAGGATTATCAAATCTATAATATGTATTTCCATTAAATTGCGTTTCCGCTGCATAGTCAAGATTATTTATTTCCAATACGAACCCTCGGTAGATGCTTGAACTGATGCCTCCGCCAATATCATTCCATTTTCCGTCCTGCAGTGCGTTAAGTTCGCAATAATCTTCGTTGCCGTCAGAATTATTTGGTTCACCGCTGTTCCAGTTTGTATATGTACTGTTTTTGCCGCTTATCCATTTCCAATTACCTTCACTGTCTTTGTCTGTGTAGCCGATATAAAAATGGCTTCCTGCATTGCGAACTAAATTAACAACAGCATTTTGTTTTTCTGCATCTTCTATTGTAACCAAATTTCCACTTGCACTCTGGCAAAACTCCTGTGCCTCTGTCCAGCTGAACGGTCTGTTGTAAACAGCGAGTACGCTATCATTATAAATTATTGTGCTATTTGGGAGATAACCGTTCCATGCTTCGTCATCATATTCAACAATAATACCGTATTTCGTCCTGATATTTGGTGCATCATTCCATTTAAGTGATGATTTCACATATGAGCCATAGTGTTCAATACCACCGCTATTATTCGGTTCACTCGAATTCCAATTTGTATAATCAAAATTCTCTCCAGTTATCCATTCCCATGTTCCTTCATGTCCCTCATCGGTGCATCCAATCCAATAATCCTCCCACTGTCCTTTTTTTACAAGCTCAGCAATTGCGCTGTCCTCTGCCGATGAATTGATTGTTGCAAGATGTCCATGTCTATCCTCGCAAAATTGCTTTGCTTCCGTCCACGACATACCATAATCATATAATTCGTATTTTATATTATTATTGTATATGGTAGCGGTTGGCGTAAAATTTTCCGCCTCATATATCACCCCCACAGAACTTATATTGTTTACAGTATCATTCCATTTTTTTGTCGATTTTGCATACGTTCCGTAGTTTTCTGAGCCGTTTTCGCCAGTGTTGTTAGGTTCACCATTTCCCCAGTTTGAATAATCGGACTCTTCGCCAGTTATCCATTTCCAAACGCCATCATTGTCTTTATCGGTATATCCAATCCAATATTGGTTTTTGCTTCCCTTTGAAAGAAGGTCGGTGATAATACCGTTTTCTTCTTCACTTGTTATAGTTGCCAAATAGCCTCCTTTGTTTTCAACCTGTGTTTTTGCCGTGTCCCAGTCATATTCTAAATCAAACAGCGAATACAGATGCCCGTTTTTGTATGTATTGGCTATAGCATAACTGCGCAATAGAGGTTTTTCACTAACGGTAAAACCCACATACTCTGTATCGACTGAGCCTGCGGAATTTAAGCACTGAACATGAATGACATAATTTCCTTTTTCATTAAATGTCAACTGTGCTGATGTTTCGTTACCTTTTTCAACAACATGCAAGTCTCCACCATTAACAGTATATCCAATACGGTAATTATTTGCATTATCCGCCGAATATGTAAGTGTAAGTGTTTCACCAACCGTAAGGCTTCTGTTGCTTAAAGATATTCTTGGATTGCTAGGTGGATTTACATTTAAATATCTCCAGTTGTATCCATATCCATTTATAACCTGTGTTGAGCTACTCAAAAATAGTGCATCATAGGGCATTACACCATTGTTAATACACCATTTACCATAGCTATTTTGATACCAACCAGAACCAGTAAACTGTCCTCTGCCACATTCGATATGTATATGATTTCCTGTTGCATTACCTGCCGTACCTTCAGTTAAAAAATGTTCCCCCTGCGATATAACCTTGCCAACATATAGGTCGCTTATATCATTGTCATGCATACACATTATAGTCATATAGTCAACTGTACCATCTGCAAATTGAACAGGCTCGTTACTTTCAAACCATACAACATGATCAGTACCATATGTTTTTTTTATTGTTCCTGTGAACGGAGCATAAAAAGCATCCTGTCCTGTATCTCTGCCATATATATCTATTGCAAGGCGTCCTGAATGGCTGTAACCATCGTTTACACCTTGTGATATATTCAGATACTCCATTGGAAACATAGCATTTTCAGTTGCATATACGCTTATTGTACCAATGCACAAAATACACACAAGCAGTACAGCCAGTCCTAAAATTTTCCTTTTCATTTTATATACCTCCTAAAATGTTTTTAAAGATTTCTCGTGCTTGTTCTTTATCCTTTATTACAGGCAATAAATCAATAATAGACTCAACTTCATCTTTCTTTAATTTGATTTTTGCCTTTATATCTTCATTTGCACTGTAGTAATTTAATAAATCAGTTATGTAAAGGCAACACATTATAAAATCTTCTGCATTAAACTTATCAATATTAGATTTCCATAGTTCAATATATCCTCCTAAAATGCAATCTTTAGTCTGATGTATTCTGGATTTATCATTTTGTTCTTCAAATATTATCAGTGCCTCTTTTTGCTTTTCTACGCTCTTTTTATAATCACCAAGATAATAACAAGCGTATCCTATATTCAGTTTGCTACGTCCAATCATATTTTCGACTTCTTCCCGTTTATCAGTGTCACTTTCATCTATACTTAATAAGCAATTCAACCTTTCGGACAAACTTTTTTCATACTCTTTTTGCGCATCATTGTACATTCCTTTATTCAATAAGAATGCCCCATAATTACTATGATACAATCCTGCAATAAAATATCTATCCTCATCAGGATTTGTAACATCATTAACAAAGTCATTAAAGATAGGAGTAACCATTTCAAATAGACATTCTGCATCGTTCATTAATTCATCTTTGTGTGGCAACTTAGCTATTGCCACACTATAAGTGCAACCTATCATCTGCCTCACATATTTTTTTCTGAAAACAGTATCAGAAACAGATGGAATACTTTTATAAATATGTAGAATGGACTTTGCTATTTTTACTGATTTTTTATATTCGCCATTCCGCTCATATATGTCTGTAAGTAAATATCCCATTTCAATTATATTTTCTTCGTAATATTCCTTTGATATTGCATTCTCAAAATAGCGGTAAAACTTATCAATAAAGTGCCGATTTTTATCAAATTCCTCTTTTGTAAAACTATCAACCAAAGATTTCATAAATGATAAAGCACTTGTTTCTAAATAAATTGTCAGGAATACTTATTGTATATTCATTATATGTATTTACATCACCTCCGGCGATAATACCATCAGTATTACTCTTGTTTATTTTAATGCACATCTTTACGATTTCCTCCGGTAACATTCTTTGATTTTGATTTTGTAATTTTTATAACATTACCATTCCGATTGTAGTTCACATTTATTGTGACTGCAATTCCAAAGGAAACTATGGTTATTATCCAACCGATAACATCGCCTAATGTAATCTGTAAAATCATAACTCTCACTCCTTACTTTTTATTCCCTTACAACATAATCCGTATTATGTTATGATAAGAATAAAATACATATTAAAATTATATCATATTTAAAAGGATTACGTCAATAATTTCCAGTGATTTTCACGCAAAAACAAGTAAAATAAACACGCCCAAAAGACTAATGCGAAAATCAGAAGTTCCATTGGTCTATTCGTCGTGTATTGTTCTGTATATTTACAGGTTTGCCATAAGATCTGATCCTATTTTATATAACATAATACGGATTATGTTATATCAGCATCGCAATAGTTTCATACGCCCTATCTGTCGACGGTGAACCTCGCCGCTTTCCATTGTATAGATGCGTGTAGTGTTAATGCTTGAGTGACCGAGAATATCTGCAAGACGAACAATATCACGCTCAAGCGAGTAATATGTTCTTGCGAACAAATGCCGGAGATTATGAGGAAATACTTTTGAACGATCCACTCCCGCTGTCGCGCATAGCTTTTTCATATCAGCCCATATATTAACCCTGTTAAGAGGCCTGCCGTTTTTGCTTATGAATACGGAGTCGCTTTTTATTTTTTGGTCTTTTCTATAAGTTTTCAACAGCTTACATAGCTGTTTCGGTAAAATGACCGTCCGCATTTTTCCTTTGCAACTGATATTCGCTCGACCGCTGTTTACAGCTTCGACTGTGATATAGCGCAATTCGGAAACTCGGATGCCCGTTGAGCATATCGTTTGCATAAGATTATACAATCTGACATTCTTTTTATCTTTAGCAGCTTTCAGAAGCCTGTCATATTCATCTTTTGACAATTCCTTGTTTTTATCCGCAAAAATCTGTCTTTGCATTTTTATTGTCTTAACCTTGCAGTCCTGCCAACCAAGAAAATCAAACAGGCTATTGAGCGATGATAGAATAGAATTGACACTCCGAGGCTTGTAGGAAACAATAAGTTTTTCCTTGTACTCAAGCACCGTTCTTTTGTCAATCTCCCGCTCAGCCGCCCATGAACTAAACGCATTTATATCACGAATATATTTCTCTATTGTTGCCTTTGCTTTTTCCTCATCAAGCAAGTAATTTTTATACGTTTCTATAGTTTTAATATCAAGTGTACGCATATTAACATCTCCTTCTGATTATATCTTACCATGTTCGTCATATTAAATTTATCATCAAAAGAATTTGTCAATAATTTTCGATTTTATCACATAATAATTTCTATAATGACTAATATTCACATCCTTTTTGTCGTTATAAAATAAATGAGCCGTTTGCACGACTCGTTTTTATTATATATTCCATGATTTCAATAAGTACAGACGCTTGACAAAACGAGGCTGATGTGTTCTCTTTTCCTGATGCACGATTGATTATCACAAACGGAACATATTTTATACGATTATTATCACCAATCACATATAGAATTTCTTCTCGCTCAAATCATAGTATTTATGCGGTTAGAGCAGTCTTTTTTATAGTCAGAGTATCTTTTGCAAGCACTGTATTTGTGCTACAAATACCAAAAAATATAAAATCCCGCTCATCACGGGACTTCATATTTTGCTTGTTGGAGATAATTCCCCAAACCCCAAGAACAAAGATTTCATCTTTGAGCCACGCCCCTTACGGTGCTATTTTTCCTGACTGCGGGAGTGTTCGTTTCTCTCATTTTTCTCCGGCTCTATGCCGAGGATATATTCGTAATTCTGTTTGTGCAGGAGCATTTCTCTGACCTCTTTTTGAAGTTTGACATACTCAGCATAATTCGCCTTTTTCGCTGACAGAAGTTCCGCATATTCGCTGTTCAGCCGCTTTATCGTCGGCAGCTTGTCAAGCTTCAGTTCGTCAAAGGCTTTCTTTGCCGCCTTGTGAATAAGAATATCCGCTTCATGTTCGGCAAGGTATTTTTTTGAATATCCGCTTTTCCTGTAGCTGACATAAATATCCTTCGTCTTAGAATAGTTAATGATATGTTTTTTCAAAACCGCTATCTCGTAAAGCCGCTTTTCCGCTGATTTTATCAATGCTGACAATTCCGAATATCGCTTCTGCTTTTCTTTTACACTTTTTGCAAATTCGTCATAGTTGGCGAAGCTATGTTCTTTCAAAAATATAATGCTCTTGGCAATCTGTTTTGCGCTGAATTTCTTAGCCCAATTTTCGTAAGAAGCGCCTTTTCCCGAATTTATCATTCTTTCAATATCGGACAAAAGATTGGTTTTCTCATACCGCTTTTTCTTAGCTTTAGGAGAATGAACCTTATTGCCTAAAATACCAGCCTGAATATCCCGCTCTGAATATCCTACGCCTAAAGAGCACACACGGATATTTTTCTTCTGACGCGGATGCGAGAAGGTGAGGTGTTTGCCCGGCACAACTCTGTACCCGTCATCGCACAGAGAAGTAATAAACTCATCATAGCTTTTCGGGTTTTTCTCAAATGCCTTATCAATCGCTTCTTTCAAATAATCTCGGTTGCTGATATGCTCCTTTTCACCGAGCCAACTGTTGTAGCTCTTGCCGTGCGGCTTGGGATTTATAATCACAGACAGCTTATGCTTATAGCAAATTATATCGCTCAACATTCTTACAGCCTTGTCCTTTCCCCAAAAATCTCTAAATTTACGGGTGCAGTCAAGAGTAGTCGAGTTCCAAATGATGTGATTATGAATATGCTTTTTATCAATATGAGTGCATACAATGAAAGCGTGATTTCCTTTAGTGAACCGCTTTGCAAATTCGTAACCTATTTCGTTTGCTTCTTCGGGTGTTACCTCGCTGGGCTTAAAGGATTGGCGTACCTGATATGCGATAATATCATTTTCCTGTGTTCTTCCCGTAATTTGAAAATACTCCCGCTTTGATAAGGCAAATTCAGCGTCAACCGTATCGGGATTGCATTGATAGGAAGTTACAAGCTGACCGTTATCGGTCTTGTCGGGATTTAGTGCATAGTCTGTTCTGTCGGCAAGGCATTGAGCTACAGTTTTGCCTTTGTTGATGTGCATTTTAATTATTCTTGTCGCAGCCATATAAAAATCTCCTTTCCTTTAAAATGTGTTTTTTTCCGCATACAAAAAGAGCAACCGCTGTTGGCTGCTCAGAGGTAGTGTATTTGGTGTTATGCTGCTCGATAAATCGGAATTTATCTGTTTTTATTACCTAATTAAGTAAAAGAATTATGGTTTATGCGTGTTTTTCATAAACGTAATTTATCAATTCGCCTTCTTTTGATGTAGGACTAAAGCCCACTTTTTCAAACAACTTTAATGATGCAATATTTCTTTCATCAATAAAAACTTCAATTCTTTTTATATAATCAAGCCTTGATGGCCAGATTAACAACCTTCGATTTATGCTTCTGCTCCATTATACCATAATAGGGGTAAGTAATACCGTTTGGTGAAGTCCTCATCTGGCCCCGTTCCCATCTGGACACCTGACTGCCGTGCCCGGTTTTGTTACTGTCTTAATTCCCCTGTTTTTTTAGCTACAAATGCCTCAAATACCTTTTCTTTTTCTTTCCTTTCTTTCTCGGCTAATAAATCATCAAGGATTAACTCGATACCAATTCTTATGTACGGGAACATCTCTCTGCATTCTTCCTCGCTTAATTCATGTATTCCTTTACTCACTATACCATATACATTTTTGTTTTTAACTAAACTTGCAGGGAGATATTCCTTTAGCGTTTCGATTTTTATATCAAATTTTTGACGCTCGAAATCCTCTTTTGAAATATCCAATTTTTCTGCAACTTCATTATATTTGTCGAACACCAACTTTTCTATAATTCGCCGCAAATATACAAATGAACCTATTCCTATACCATGTGCAAATAACCCAACGGCTTTGCTAAACTCACGATATTGTTTGCCTAATACAGATTTGTATTTTGAAATTTCAGGAATTACTAAATCCGCTATTGACGGAAATTGCCCAATTTTTATTATTTTGCTATCTGTAACAATCAAGTCAAATAAAATAGCATGCTGTCGGTCACGGCTACATCTATATGTTAGCACATACCGTTTATTCAAATACGAATTAAAAATCTCTTGCTTTTTGGGCTTTCTGGTACGACCTCCCATATCATCAAGCATTATCCCCATTATGCCAGTTTCTTCGTGAATTTCACTGTTAAAAAACTCAAATACACGGTTTGTTTCACAATGTGGACAATAGCAATCAATCGTATTCCCAGTATATTCATTTTGCGAAAGATATTTTTCTAATTCTTCTAAATCATCAATGGTTATATCTACGTTATCGTATAGCCCTTTATTTACGAGCAATTCTTCAAATTTTCCCATAGCTTATTTACCTCGGTTTCTATGTTAGCAATATGTGTTTTATCATATATCTACGGATAAATCCATTCAAAATACCGTATAAATCGTTCCACAATGAATAAAGCCCAGCTTCTCGGCAATTTTTTTGCATCACCTTGTTATTGCTATGTGTATCAATTCGTAAATGTCCGCAATGTCGAAATTCCCAGTTGATACAAAATGGGACAATTCCTTTTTCTGAACCGTCTCCTGCCAGTCTGTGAATAACACCATGTTGTTTGATATCCTTCATTCAATTCGTTTACAAATTTCGATTTGTCTTTCTTAAATTATATCACAACCCCCACATAAAAACAATACGCGAAATAACCTAAATCTACTTGATTACCGATATATGAATTGTCAAAAAAGAAAACGGGCGACATCGCTGCCGCCCATGATTAAGCATTATTCAGATTTTGGGATAGCTTCAAGCAGAAACTTTCTCGCTCTTGAAAACTTCACTGTGTCTGTTGCGGGAATATCCAAGTAAATTCTGTCTATCCCGATTTCGCTGTTCGGTTCGTAGCTCGGATTGATGCTTTTGTAAATCCGTGTATAGGCTTCGTCTAAGGTTTTGGCATAATCCGTTCCGTTCTGTACCTCGACAATCAAATCTGATATGAGGTTGTAAATTGCTTCGTCCTGCGCTTTGTAGTAATCGGGGCGCAAGTACATATCCCGATATTGAATAAGAGCGTTACGGGCGATGTTTGCAAGGTCGGCATATCCGTAACCGCTTGTCTGTTTGGCAATTACCGCATCGAATATTTTTCTGCTTGACTTTGCCCACGCGGGCTGATACCCCTCGCCGTTCTGAACCGCCGTTAGTTCGTCCGATATGAGCTGCTCCGTTACCGTAATACTCTCAACCGTGGCATTGCAGGGCGCGGACTCTATCGGGATTTCTGCGGCTGATACCGATTGTGAAACCGTAAGTGCGATGAGTAATGTTGTGATAATTTTTGATAGTTTTTTCATAGTGAAAACCTCCATTTTATATATATTTTTAACTTTTATCCAACTTGGACAAAGGTTAATTTCATCAGTATATAAGCCTTTTTTCAACTTTGGACCTATTAGTTCTAAAGTTGGTTTGTATAGATTTTATGCGGTTTCCTACTTTCCGACAAGTTGTCGGAAAGTTAATTTACCCATAAATAACATATTTCAAATTCTCTCTAATCCTATTTACCACGCCTAACATCATTATCGTAAACATCGGTATTCCGTAGGGGCTTAAAAGATACGCTATTACAAGTCCTATCAATCCGTTTACCATTGCTCCCGTGAACATATACACGATACTTATCACCGCGATAATTCCGCTTATGATACCGAGTGCCAAGCCCGAAATATAGGCTATTGCTGCGCCTATTTTTATCGCAATCCACACAAGCACCATAACAGGAGCGCATAAGATTTTTAATAAGATTTTCATAAGTCAGACCGCCTTTCCTTTGTTCTATATATATTTTACATCAATCTATGTATAGCGGCAAGGATGCTAAGCCCTTACCGCTCAAAAATATTATCTGAAATTAAAGCTTGCTCAATTTCAGATAAATCTCTCTGACCATATCCGTAATCTGCGATTGCTTTTCTTTAATGTCGGCTATGTCCGTCGCATAAACGCTACCGCCTTCATTCAACCTCTTTGCAATCTGATTGATATTGTTTCCGTTATAGTGAAGCAGTCTTGATATTTCTTTCAGCACCGGCATATCAAGATTTATTACATTTCCGTCAACCGCCATTTTAAGAAGATACGCGCTGAGACTTTGGATATTGCATTGCTTCATTTTCTGCATAATAAGGTTATATTCATTTTCCGTAGCTCTAAAGTGTAAAATCCGTGTTTTTTCCATCACATCAAAGCTCCTGTTCTTTGGAATTGCCGCTTTTATCCGTTTTCTGCGGCAGAGAACGGTTCAGCTTCGCGACAAGAGAAGGCTTTTTCAAAGGAACTGTTTTAGTAAGCTCAAGCTCCTTTCTCACAGCGTTAGCAAACAAATCCAAAAGCCCCGGATGTGTTTCTGAAATCGCATATACGATATTTCTGTCGCTGCCCCAATCGTCAATATCCTTTGGAAACGGAAATGCTTTTGCCCACGCTTTATTCTCGCTCGATATTCTTCCGTCCCAATCCTTATCACGAAGCGATACAGCGGTAATAACCGCAATTCTTTCAAGCGAGAAGCTCTCTGTAAGCTCTTTTAAGGCTGTTTTCGTATCAAGAGTATTGTTGTAATTCTTGCGTATTGCGTCTGAAATTGCCGTTTTACAAGCCATATTAGCTTTTTTTGAAGTTCTGTATGTTTCAAGCTCATTATTTTCTCTGGCATAGGATGCCGTTTTATCATAAACGGGTATATTCTTCATTTATAAAACCTCCAATTCGTTCTTTTTATTCTCAATCGACTTATTGCCGGGCAGCGGTTTTTGCAGCTTTGCAAGAAGCGACGGCTTTTCGGATTTTGCAATCCGTTCTCTCGAAGCTTCCTCGTGTCTCGCTGCGTTGTCCACAGCCTGCTCCATAGGTGTTTTATCCTCAATATTGAGTTCTGCGTTAAGCTCTGCAAGCCGGGCAGATTTAACCTTTAATTCTTCCTCCTGCGGGAACGGTTTCCCAAGCTCCGCTTTTGCATTTTCCACCTGAACATACAGCGCGTCAAGCCGTTCATTAACAGCTTCAAGCCGTTTTTCGATGTTATTCAGAACATTATCAATCCTTGTAAGATTTCCGCGCGGATCTCTGCCAAGCGTTACCTGATGCGTCATTTTTCCTTTAAGTGTGAGGATATAATCTTGTCCGAAATTTTCTAATGTCAGCGACATATTAAAACCTCTGTAATTGCCTATCGGAACGGGATCAAGTCCTTTTACTTCCTTAAAAGCGTCCACAAGCGCAGCTCCGGCATTTTCCTTATCTGTCAGAAAATCTTTTCTGACTGTCATTCCGGCAAAGCCGTCTATCGGATGCGGGTGTTTTTCAAGTGTTTTCATATCCTGCTTAAAGCCCTCGATATATCCTTTATTCTGCTCTATCTGCTCAGGGAAATGCTTTAGAAGATTATCCTCCAAGCGGTACTGCTGACTTTGGTGGTTGGCTTTCATCAGCTTCAGACGCGCCACATCAATATCCAAATCCATTTTCTCTTTAATGCGTTCATCGCCGGCACAAAGAGCCTTTATCTCAGCATAGGAAAGAGCTGTTTCGTCAATATCCTCACAGCTTCGCACGGGGGATTTTGAGGTCATAATCTGTGATATGAATTTCTGCTTGTTCTCTATCGTCTGCCAAAGGTAAGCGTCAAAGGTGGCTTCGGTCACATAACGGTAAATTTGTACTTCTTCATTTTTGTTGCCCTGACGAATAATTCTACCGCTGCGCTGCTCCAAATCTCCCGGTCTCCACGGGCAATCGAGGTCATGAAGCGCTACAAGCCTATCCTGCACATTCATTCCGGCTCCCATTTTAAAGGTAGAACCCATAAGCACACGAACCTGTCCGCTGCGTACCTTTGCATATAATTCTTTCTTGCGAACCTCGGTATTTGCTTCGTGTATAAAAGCTATTTCCTCACGGGGGATACCACGGCTCACAAGCTTATCACGAATATCATCGTAAATCGTAAATTCTTTTGTTTCGGGGGCATCGTTAAGCTGTTCAAGTGCGTGTATTTCGGGGCTGTCTATATTATCGTCTGCAATCTTTGTGGCTCGCCTTGAAGTCTGTATATTTTTCGGAGTGGAAAGGTCACAGAACACAAGCTGAGTCAGTTTATCGCTTTGACCGTCCTCCCAAATCTTGTAGATGTTATCCACACACATATTTACCTTTGTCTGCGGCTCATCGGGTAGGTCGGGGTTAATAACACGCTGGTCAAGACCGAGCTTTCTGCCGTCGCTTGTAATTTTCAGCATATTATCAACTGATGCGTCTACCGTGCCGGAATGAACCTTTGCGGCGCGTTCTGATAGCTCCTGCACCATACTTTTCTGTATTTCCGTAGGTTGAGCAACAACATTATGATATACTGCTGTCGGAGTAGGCAGATTAAGCTGATCGCTTGTCTTTATGTCGGCAGCTTCCTTAAACAAATTCATCAGCTCAGGCAGATTAAAGAATTTTGCAAATCTCGTTCTTGCACGGTAGCCCGTTCCTTCGGGAGCAAGCTCTATCGCCGTAGTGGTTTCACCGAAGGTTGAAGCCCAACAGTCAAAGTGTGAAAGCCCTTTTTCCTGAATAGTATCGTGCTGAAGATACCTCATCATAGTATAAAGCTCCGTCATTGAATTTGAGACGGGAGTTCCAGTTGCGAAAACAACGCCCTTGCTGTCGGTCTTTTCATCAATGTATCGGCATTTCAGGTACATATCCGAGGACTTCTGTGCGTCGGAGGTGGAAAGTCCCGCAACATTACGCATTTTTGTGTATAAAAAGAGGTTCTTAAAAGCGTGTGCTTCATCTACATACAGCCTGTCTACGCCTAATTGTTCAAAGGTGATAACATCATCTTTTCTGTCGCTGTCCTGTAACTTTTTAAGCCTTGTTTCCAAGCTGCGTTTGGTTCGCTCAACACTCTTAATTGTAAAGCGTTCTGCCCGGCTTGCTTTTAATTCCTCAAGCCCCTGTTCAAGCTCATCAATTTGTTCCGCAATCAAACGCTCCTGCCGTTCCTTTGATACCGGAATACGCTCAAATTGGCTGTGTCCGATGATTATAGCGTCATAATCGCCTGTGGCAATCCTCGCACAGAATTTCTTACGGTTATGGGGTTCAAAATCCTTTTTCGTAGCCGCCAATATATTTGCCGAGGGATAGAGTCTTAAAAACTCCGAAGACCATTGTTCGGTAAGGTGGTTCGGCACTACAAACAAGGCTTTCTGGCAAAGCCCAAGCCGTTTACTTTCCATTGCAGCGGCGACCATTTCAAAGGTCTTGCCCGCGCCTACCTCGTGTGCAAGCAAGGTATTACCGCCGTAAAGAATATGTGCGACAGCGTTTAGCTGATGTTCCCGAAGCGTTATTTCGGGGTTCATACCGCCGAAAGTTATATGGCTTCCGTCATACTCACGGGGACGGGTAGAATTAAACAGAGTATTGTATCGCTCCACAAGCTCCTGCCTTCTGCTTGCGTCACTCCAAATCCAATCCTTGAACGCATCCTTAATAGCCTGCTGCTTCTGCTGTGCAAGCGTGGTTTCCTTGCTGTTTAGGACTCTGCGTTCAGTTCCGTCCGCGTCAATTTTGGTGTCGTAGATACGAATATCACGGAGGTTAAGGGTTTCTTCAAGTATCTTAAACGCATTGGCACGCTCTGTTCCGTAGGTCATATATACATTTACATCGTTGTAGCTTGCCGAATTTTTATTGGTGATGTTCCATTCTGCGGTGTATGGGGAATAATTTACCTCAATATTCCTTCTCAGATAATACGGCATATCAAAGGTTTCCCACATAAATTCCTTGATGTATTCCTTGTCAATCCAAGTAGCTCCGAGACGGACTTCTATTTCGGAAGCATCAAGGTCTTTTGGCTGTGCTGTTTTGAGCGCTTCGATATTTACATTGTAATCGTCGGGGTATAGCTCCGCGCTGCGCTTTGCGACCTCCAATTTCTCGCGCACGTTGCCCGACAGATATTCGTCTGCCGGAAGATATTTTTCCTGTGTATTACCGCCATAGCTATAAAGCGGATTAAGGAAGATAACACCTTTAAGTTCCGCAAAAATTTCTTGTTCTGTCTTGCCTGTGAGCTGCGACATATATTCCATATCAATACGAGCTTTTTCGCCTATTGATACCGCAAGAGCTTCGGACGCTGTATCAACTGAGGTAACTACCTTATGCGGCTTTATAGTACGTTTTGTAAACATATCCGCTTTTTCCGCGTGTTGCCTATCCTCGTCCGGCTTTTCAAGGGAGCAGAGAAGATAGTAGGAGCTATCATCTGAAAAAGCTAATGAGTTTCCGCGACTGTTTATGATACCGTATTTTGCCACATAGTTATCATACAAGGTATTGAGCTTGCCCTGCACTCTCTTGATTTCGCTGTCGGGCATATCCGCGTCCATCTGCTTATCAATAAGCTCATTCACACAATCCCGAAGCTCAATCATACCTTTAATTCTCTGCATAGCAGTAGCGTTTACATCGGGCTTTACCATTACAGAATTACGTCTGTAATATACTTCACCGTCAACAAGAGTGTAAGAATAGTTCTTGACATTCGGATCGGCGGGGAGTGTATCAGCGACTTGCTGTTCATCAAGTTCATCATCAAGCTCGGCTTCTCTATATGTTCCTCCGATTTTTGATACCGCTTCTTTAAGCTGCTCGGAAAGGTCTGCACCCTCGTATGGAGCAACGGTAAAATCCTGTCTGCCGTACTGCGTACTCTCTGAGGTCTGCCGTCCGAGAACCATATCGGGGTGGTTGATAAAGTAGCTGTTTATGGCGTACCCATCTTTGTTTTGACCGAGATGTACCCAGTCCGGTTCAATCTCAATCGGGCTTTCACGCTTCTGCAAAAAGATAATATCCGATACGACGCTTGTACCCGCATTTGCCTTAAACGCGGTATTCGGAAGTCTTATCACTCCCAAAAGCTCCGCTCTTTTTGCAAAATACTGTCTTGCTTCGGGGGATTGCTTATCCATAGTATATCGGCTTGTTACAAAGGCAATCACGCCGCCGGGACGAACCTGATCTATCGCTTTTGCGATAAAATAATCGTGTATGGGAAAACCCAGCTTGTTATATGCCTTGTCGCTTACCTGATACTGTCCGAACGGCACATTTCCGACTGCCAAATCGTAAAAATCCCGTCTGTCTGTTGTTTCAAAGCCTGCGATGGTTATATCCGCTTTCGGATAGAGCTGTTTTGCGATTTTACCCGTTATACTGTCAAGTTCAATTCCGTACAGATTACTCTGCGACATACTTTCGGGGAGCATACCGAAAAAGTTTCCGACACCCATTGACGGTTCAAGGATATTACCCTTGCTAAAGCCCATATTTTCTATTGCTTCATACATAGCTCTGATAACGGTGGGACTTGTATAATGCGCGTTCAGCACAGACGCTTTTGCAGCTTTGTATTCTTCCGGAGAAAGAGCCGTATATAGCTCGGCAAATTCATCAGCCCAATTCACTTTTGTTTCATCAAAGGCATCTGGCAAGCTGCCCCAGCCGACATGCTTTGAAAGTATCTCCTGTTCGTCCTCGGTTGCCTGTCGTCCCTCAAGCTCAAGCGTTTTAAGGAGATTGATAGCGTCCATATTAGCGCGGAATTTTGCTTTTGCGCCGCCTTCGCCGAGACGGTCATCAGTTATATGAAAGTTTCCGACTTCGGGAGTGGGAGCGTCCGAGGGTATGCGCTCGATAACAATATCATAGGGAAGATTTTTTTCCTCTGCGGGATAAACAGCCACCGTTTCTGCGGTAACAGGTTCGTTGCTGTGTTCCTGTAAATCCATAATGCGTTTTAGCCATTCAAGGCTCTCGCTTCTGAATATGGGAAAGCCCGTACCGTTCTGAAAGGTTATATCCCTCAATTCAACAGTTTCAAAAAGGTCATTGATACGCTCAACAACAAATTTTCGGTCGTCAATTTCAATTTCTTTGCCGATGAATTGCGAATAATCTTCTGTTTCGGGAGTGTCGGGAACTTCTGTAATATGTTCTTGTTCTGCCGCATTTTCAGGTATTTCAGCGACAGACTCTTGTTCTGCCTGAGCTTCAACAACTTCGCTCTGATTTGTCTGTTCTTCTATAATTCTGTTATAGATTTCGGCTTCGTCCTCGGAAATATCCTCACCGTAGTCCCTTATCATATCAATCATCTGAACAAAATTTTCCTTGTCTTTGTCGGTCATTTTCTCAAAATTCAAGGGTTCATCTTCGACTGTGCGCTCGCCATCGGTGAGAAATGTGTCCTCGGCTGTCATTCGTATAAGTATTCTCTGTACCTTTGTCCACGGCAGTTCTACGGGGCTTAGTCCGTCATAGGTCACGTTCAAAACATCTGTATTTTCACTGCCATATTCATTTGCAAGCCACGCAGTGGCACCGCGCTCACGACCGTGATGAAGCACATACTCATTTACACGCCGCTTGCTCTCAGCATTACCGTTCCAATTCTTGATAAAAGCATCTATATCATCTTGCGTAATCTCAGGCTTTTGCTCAACCTCCGGCATGAATTTTGCCAATGAATAGGTTCTGCGCTCATTTGAGCTGCTGTCGATAGCGGAAATAGTAACAGAAAACTGTTCGCGGAGCTTTTCGATATTCGCTTCAAGTGCAAAGGCGGGAATACCGCAAAAATCCACCTTGCCGACATCTTTAATCTCTCTTTGTCCGAGGTGTATATCCAAAATTTCGGCGGCATTCACCGCATCCTCGCCGAACAATTCAAAGAAATCTCCGACTTGAAAGAGTACCATATTGTCGGGGTGGGTATCTTTGACTGCTGTATATTCGCCGTACAGACCGCCGACTTGCTTCTCACGCTTTTTCGCTTCATACTGCTGTTTCGCTTCAGGCGTAAAATATCTGTCGGCGCGGATAAGCTCTGTTATGCGTTTTGAAACATTACGCCAAGACATTTGTATTTCGGTACAGTTATCTTTTTTGAAGCTTATGCCTTTTCCGCTATGGTCTTGAAAACTGCCTGATGCGTCTGATAAAGCGTGAGATCTGCCGCCGATACCATATTCATCTTTTAGAAACTGTGTCTTTTCCTGCTGTGTGTGTTCAGCGGAAAAGAAATCATATATCCGTCCGCGCCCGCCTTCAATATTACTGCCGCCGCGAAGGTTTTCGTCTATTTCATCATCTGTGATAAAAGGAACAACATCGGGAAATTCTCTGTGGTATGCAGAATATGCTATTCTCGGCAAAGAAAGCTCTTTAACTCTGCCGAGAAGCTCCATAGGATTGTGAAACCGTGAACGCATAAGACTTTTATCATTCTGACTGTCATCTATGAGCGAAGTAAGTTCTGTTACAATACTTGACTGAAACTGCCTTGACTTTAGCTTCTCTGCAATATCCGCCGTTTCGTCGGGGAAACCATTGAGTTTTACACCTTTTAACGGGTTCAGATAGCCTGTTTCTCTTGCTTCATCGCTTAAATCACGGTATAGAAACCATAATGTTTCCGCGATTTGCTGTCTTTCAAAGTCGGAAGCTTCATCAATTTCAACATTAGTTGCGAAAGTGCCTTTTTCAAGCATTTGCGTGATTTTGTCAGCAGTCTCAGCCCACGAGTAAACTTGAGCATTTTCCGAAAATCTTGCCGTAGAACCTCGGTTTATATGAATACCGTCCTCAGCATACCACGCTGAAAAATCATTAATTTCACCTTTGATACCGTAACCGCCGTGATAGATTTTTTTCAAAAACCCTATATTGCTTTCCAAGCCCTTATTTTTACTGAACTCTGAGATAATACGCTTACGGGCATTATCTGTATTTGAGCCTGTGCGGAGCAAATTTTCAAAGTCTGTGTCGGATATAGAAAAAGCGAAGGGCAATTCGTTCTTGCTCTCCGCTTCATCAATTATCTTAATTTGTTCTTGTTCCGTGGGGAACAGACTTAGCTGTACACCAACTCGCTCAAAATTATCTCCTCTGCCTGTGCTTTGCAGTTGTTCGCCAAGCCCACCCATTTGAGTTGGTCTGTCGCTTTCAATTCCTCCGTTGCCCCCGCCGACTTCATCAGCTCCGGCATCATTTGCTCTATCCGCTCTCTCGCCGTCTTGTCGATTTCGCCCAAGTGCTGTATCAGCTCCCCGTGGAGTATCATTCTGTTCCAAAGTCCTGTTTTGTGTTTCTTGAGATAATCCTCCCTCATCATTCCGTACTTGCCGTAGGTCGGCTTCGTTTCGGGATAACTGAGGTTCGGGATGTAGTAATCTCCGTTCTTCGTGTAAGTCAGCTCTTTCATAGTTTTCCGTCCTTTCTGCGGCTTTTGTCCGCTCATAATTTTTTATGGTGAGTTCTATACTCCTTAAAATATCCTGGTTAATTTCACTTACCGCCGAGCCAAGCTCCGATATGGTTTCTATGGTATTGAAGTCGAAAACACTCAGAAAATCCTCGTGTTCAAAGTATTCGGCGGGATCAACTCCGCACCGTGACAATACCGAATATGTCGCGCTCATGCTCACCGCGTCGATGAATTTAACCTTGATGTTGTATCCATCATACCCCTCCAAGAAAGAATTTTCAATGATGCCGATAATATTTCTGCGGTTGTCACGCCAATATTCGTTTGCGGATTTTTTCACCGCGTCGTTTACCATATTAAACAAGAGATTTCCGTCCGTGCCGTATTTGTTCGAAAACATCTTTTGCAAAGCGTTGTCGTATTCGTCCGAATACTCCCATAGCTTAAACGGTCGGCTTTTATCCCTTGTACCCGTGTCCGATACGTCAAAAACATACCTCGCGCCCCTGCCGTCCGCCACCATAATACCCTTAGAGCCGCGCTTTATATACCGCCCCATACGTCTGTTCCAAACGTCGTATTCGGCGCAGGCAACAGCGTCGGGACGCTGTGAATAAATCATAAGCTGTTCGTGATAGGGGTACTTATATAGCCGCGCGGCGGTTGTTAAAAACGCCGTCCAATTCTGCGAGCTTCGCGTAAGCGACAGTGCCGTTTCATCGGCGCGCTCTATAAAGTCCTGATAATTTACTGCCATAGAATATTTCTCCTTCCAAGGTTTTTGTGCTTTTTGTGTTCATATTGAGTGAGCATCACTTCCGCAAATAAAAAAGGAGCAACCATTTTAATGATTACTCCAATTAAGATATTGTTTTGTTTTAAATCTTTATCAGCAGACAAACTGAATTTATCAATACTCCTTGAATAGAAAAACAATAATTTTTTTGTGGAGCAATATTAAAGACGACGAAACACACAAACCCTACTTTCGCTCATCCAAACACACTTTCTTTTTAGTTAGGATAATATTGATTGGTTCTTATTTTGTCATTTTTGTACTCATATCTTCTCTTATTCTATCAAGGAAATTAAAATTAAATTTCAGCTTTTTCTGTGCCTCATCTAAATCTAATTTATGCTTATAAAAATAATCACGTACAACAATTGCAGCAAAACATTGTGCTTGAACTGTTTTTGATTTTTCCAATTTATAATTAATATTCCCATAACTATGTGCCGAAGGATTTCTCAAATCAAAAAACAACTTATAATAGAAATCCAAATATGACATTTTTGCCTTTTCAAAGATACTTTCTGGATCAATACCTGTTAATTTTATCCACTTTTCTTTATGCTTAATCACAGATGTTTGTTTCCTGGAATTAGGAGGTTCACCCAATATTCCTTCCACGCTTCTACACGCTTGGACTATTGCCACCTCCATATTAGGGATTATTGCTGCGTGTTCCCATATTTCCGGTTCTTCTGATAAATGGTCATGATAGGGATGACTACTCAACTCACAAATTAAGCAAATATAAAGTTGTAAAAATGAACTACATAACATCATCATGGCTGTGTATGCTTTGTCATCACGCAACATTAATTCTATTTCAGGCGCAAGATTTCCAATGTCGGTTGCTTTTATGATTTTTCCACTCTTTAAGTATATTCCATCAAACTTTTCAAGATTATTAAACACTTGTTCAGATAAATTCTTATTCGGATCAAAATAATAAATCCATCTATATTCAAACCAATTCGATGAAATCCCTTCAAAAGCGCACGCATATTGCATTGCCATCCACATAACACTACCTATATTTTTCCAAAAAGGTTTGTCTTTGACTGTTGAATCTACATCTATTACGATTGCTGAGTTTTCATTTTTGTCATGTGTCCATACAAATAATTTTTCATACTCTGTTTCAAATAGCTCGTTTATCTCTCCGACTTTAGGATTAAAGCTATTTTCAATTAACAGTCCTTTAAGATAAGCATTTTTACATACTTCATTCGGCGGATTATGTGGATACTTCTTTTCTATCTCAATCTGTTTCTCAATTTGATAATCAACCCAATCTTCTATAGATTTTCTTAATTCATCTCCCATAGTCCATCTCCTGCTCATGACAAAATACAATTTATATATTTTCTAAAACGACAAAATAAAAATTTATAATTTTGTGAAATTCCAATTTATATAACAAAATTATACCACAAAAGCAGCTAAAACACAATATATACAGCGAAAAAAGCGGCTCCGCAGAACCGCTTTTCTCAGAAAATCAATAATTGAAGTCCGGGAACTTTTCCATCTCGTCAAATTCCTCGTCGCTCATCTGCTCAAGCTTGTCAAGAAGCGAGTCGGACATCTCCAAAAGCTCCGTTTCGTCCTGTTCAAGATACTGACGCATTACCGTGATTGCGTCCATAGTACCAATCCTCGTGTTCTTCTGATAGATACACAGAAGGTTCATTTCGTCGTGTGTTAAATTTGTCATAGCTTTACATCTCTCTTTCCTTGGATTTTGGTTGTATTTTGTCCTGCTGCGGTGGCAGCGGACGGTTCAGCTTTGCAAGAAGCGAAGGCTTTTCTTCAGCCGCCTTTACAGGCTTGGATTGTTTTGTTTCTTTGCTTTCCCTTTCAATAGCGTCTGCAAGGTCAAGCAGGGAAATTGACTTGCCGTCCTTTACATCAGCTTCAAGCTCCGCCACAGTCTTATTATCACCGTTATTTACAATTCCGTCAATCATGTTGTAATCGTCCTCAACGGACATCTCGGCAGTTTTCAGGTAATTGTCTTTTACGGCTTCCCAATCCGGCTTTTCAATACCGAATATACCGTCAAAATCGTTTATCTCCGCTAAATCAATTACCATTGACTCGGTATTGTCGGGGTGGAGCATATAAATTGTCGCGTCTGCTTCTTTAGCAAGCCGATATGCAGCTTCTTTTTCAAGCGGTAACATATTTTCATAGTCATACCCGTAGGCTTTCATATCTGCTTGCGTAATATTCGGATCGGGCAAGTCCACTGACATTTGCGACAATGCCTTTTCGGAAATATCATCAAGAAGTCTGTTTTTCTCACTGTCAGGCATTGGTTCGCCGTATGGCAGCTTGACAGAGTATTCAGAGATAATCTGCTCCTTGACCTGTTCGAGCTTCATATCGGGATTATCTATCTGCCCGCCGTCAACGAGCTTTAAGGTTTCCTTATCGTAAACAGAATAATCCCAAACATTATCGGAATTACGCTGTATATGCAGATAGTTGATACTGTTTTCAAACATCGCTTCATCAAGCTCAAGCGTCTCATTGTCAAGACCGCGTTCCTTCCTGATTTCAGCATAGTTTTTGTCTATGTCGGTAATCATTTTGCTTGAGGTTTTGTTGATGATTTCAAGAGACTCCTTCAGTTCTTTCAGTTCCTTACCGTTGCTCCACGAAGCAATATATCCGAAGCTGTTTTCGTCTGTTTTTATGCCGTAGTAAGCGCAAACAGCAAACGAAATACTTTCGGCTTGAACCTCCTCAGTATTTCTGTTTATTTTAGCGGTTTCTTCTGGCTGTTCGCCGTCTTTTACCTGTTCATCTTTTCTGTTATGGAGTTTGGAGTGTGCCAGCTCGTGCAGGAGCGCCGATACCGTCTGAACCTCGCTCATACCCTCACGGATAACTATTTTCTGTTCGTCAAGCGACAAATATCCGTCCGTACCCTTTTCAAGCGGCTTAAACTCTACGGGAACGGTCGCGCTGCGACGTATAGCTTCAACAAATGCATCATAATTCTGTACATTACCCGACAAATCACTTGCAAGCTGCGGCAGGGGCTTCCCGGCTGTCTGACTTACATCAAATACCGACACCACTCTGAACATCGGAATTTGAATTTCCTTTTCGACCTTCATCTCATTACCGTTATCATCAAGCATAGGCAGCTTGGTGTCGGGATCGAGTTTTGTTTCCTCAATCTTTTTCTTATAGGGAGTAGGAGCAATAATTTTAATGCCCTTTTCGCCCTTTTTGACATTGCGCCCAAATTGGTCGCGCCATTTGTTAAAGCCCGCAACGTGAGTTGCGTTGGGCTTTTGCATATAAATAAGCATTTGATTATTCACGCTGTACCTGTGGAAACGGCTCATAGTCTGAAGATACTGTTTATACTTGTCGGAGTTAAACAGCTCTTTTATCCCATTTTCAATACTGTCGGTAATATCCTTTAACCGCTGCTTGTTTGATTTCTTTTCTGTTTGCTGATTTTCTGCCGTTTCCGTAGCGGCAGATGTTTTCTTGTTTTCAGCCATATAGAACACCTCCTGTTACTGATTTTTGTTAAAATCAAGACTAAAAGTCGTTTTTGTGCCGTCATCTGTCATAACGATAAAAGCGTCATACTTTTTGCCCGTTTTCTCGGAGTAAATTCCGCTGACATAGGCTTTACCGTCGCGGAGCAGCGTTTCAGCCATTTTGTTAGTTAGTCCCACTCTTTTTGAAGTCAGGAAACGGTTATCCTTCCACAGAGCAAACCGACAATCGTTCTTTTCACAAAAGTATCCTCTTTTGCTCTCGGTCACATTGCTTCCGCAGCGTGGACATTTGCCGACAACCGTTCTTCCTGACGGGAACAGTACCTCCGCACCGTCGATTACCTTGTAATCACGGACGAGCGTATTTACCATATTTTCTATCGCGGACATAAACTCGTCAGGCTTCATTTCGCCTTTTTCAATCCGAAGCAACTGCTGTTCCCATTCAGCCGTCAGCAGCGGAGACTGTAATTCTTCTGGAAGTATGGTTATGAGAGATGCGCCGATACCGTCTGGGATAAGATTAACGGTTTTCTGTCCCTTTTTCCTTGTAACAAAGCCAACAGAAACAAGTTTTTCAATAATTGAAGCTCTTGTTGCCGGAGTGCCAAGTCCCTTTCTCTCGGCTTCATCGGGCATATCCTTTGCACCCGCCTTTTCCATAGCAGAAAGTATTGTGTCCTCCGTAAAATGCTTCGGCGGTGTTGTCTTGCCTTCGGTAACGGATATATATTTCGGATTTAATATCTGTCCCTCGTAAAGTTCAGTCCGATTACTGCCCGGTTCATCAGCTTTGAGATATATCTTCCAACCGGGATTAGTGACAAACCTGCCTTTTGTGTTAAACTCTCTGCCGCCGCAGGAGATAACTGCCGTGGTTTCCGTGTAAACATACGGTTCGCTTACGGCGCAAAGGGTTCTTATTGCTATGAGTTTCAATATTTCGCGTTCTCCTGCAATCAGGGAATTAACATCTGTGGTTTTAACGCTCTTTGTGAGGATAATAGCGTGATGGTCTGATACCTTTTTGCTGTTGCAAACCTTATCCGCATTTATATTCTTTAGGGACACTAAATCAAGAACGTCTGCTGAAATAGCAACAATATCACTTACAGAACCTTTCATATCGTCGGTCAGGAATTTGCTGTCCGTTCTCGGATAAGTACATAGCTTCTTTTCATAGAGAGATTGAAGATAATCAAGCGTCTGCTGCGCTGTATAGCCCAATATCCTGTTTGCGTCCCTCTGGAGCGTAGTCAGGTCATAAAGTGTCGGAGCTTTTTCGCTTTTTTCCTTACGCCCAACCGATTTTACAATAGGTTCATCATTGTTACAAATCTGTGCAGCAACCGTAGCGCTTTCTTCATCGCTAAAGCGTTCACTTTCAGCTCTAAAACCGTCAAACTCAAGGACTGTCTTGTAAAACGGCTCACTCTTAAAGGCTTTTATCTCAGCTTCACGCTGAACAATCATAGCGAGGGTAGGCGATACAACTCTGCCGACATTGAGCGTCCTGTGATACAGAACGGAAAACAGCCTTGTCGCATTGATACCGACAAGCCAATCCGCTTTGCTTCTGCAAAGAGCAGCGAGATAAAGATTATCATATTCACTGCCCGGACGAAGATTGTTAAAGCCGTCCTTTATAGCTGTGTCCTCCATTGATGAAATCCACAAACGCTTCATAGGCTTTTTACATCCGGCAAGATTAAATACCGTTCTGAAAATTAATTCGCCCTCACGCCCGGCATCGCAGGCGTTTATTACTTCCGTAATACTCTCATCACGCATTAAGCTTGTAATAACTTCAAACTGTTTGCGTTTATCCTCGCTGACAGCGTACTGCCAAGCATCGGGGATAATAGGTAAATCCTCATACTTCCACTTTCCGTAGCTTTCGTTATAGCTTTCAGCCTGCGCAAGCTCAGCTAAATGACCGAAGCACCAAGAAACGGCATAGCCGTTTCCTGATAAGTACCCGTCATTGTGCTTTGTAGCTCCGATTACGTTCGCAATCGTTTTTGCTACCGAAGGTTTTTCTGCAATTACAAGCTTCATTCTTCCAAATCCTCGCTTTCATCATCGGATATTTCGCTATCCTCGTCCTCAACCTCATATTCCGGCTCGGAGTCCGTTTCTACCTCGGTGTCCTCGGTTTCGTAGTCCTCATCGTCCTCCTCATATAAATCATTGGGATCGGTCGTGCCTTTCGTGCTTGACTTTTTATTCTTGATATTAAACCAATAGAACGCACCGCCGCCACCTAACAATGCAAGAAGAACAAGCCCGATAATCGGAGTAGTATTGTTCTGTTTCTTTTCAGGCTGCTTTTCCTCTTTCGGAGCAGGAGTAGCCGTTGCGGTTGCAATACAGCCGTCCTTGTTCCTTGAACATACGGCACAATCAGCATTTATGCTGCCAATCTCGCATTTCGTTGTACAGTTGCAAGTAGCCGTAACCGCTGCTTTCTGCTCATCCTCCATAAGAGCCATAAGGTCTGCTTCATCAACAGCGTTTAGGAAATATACATTTTCCTGATCGCCGCTGCGGTCAATAATAATATAGAAGGTATTGCCGTTTTTGGACTGTACGGTTACAAATTGTTTGTCCTCAACCTCGTCCTTGTTGTTTGTTTGGTGAACATCGTCAATAACAGTGAGATTACCACCCGGCGTGAGCGGTGTTTTGCTTTCCACACTGTCATTTACGCTGATTTCCTCGTCTTTAGGGACATTAGCATATACGGGGAAAGAAAAAGCCGTCATACCGAGTACAATAGCTAAAGTTATTAAAAAAGTTTTTGCCTTAAATTTCATTGTCGTTTTCCTCCAAATCATTTTTAGTTTTAGGAGCTTCGTCGGTCTTGCCGATCAAGCTCAGAAGCTCATCAATCGTAAGCCCGCACCCGCGAACAGCGCCGATAATTTCAGCGTTTTCAAGCTGCGTTATCTTTTCTGCGAGCTTTTTGTTTTTAGCCTGTAAGGATACGATTTTATCAGAGTTTCTCTCGTATTCCTCCTTGAGCTTTGCAATTCTTATATTCATAGATAACCTCCTTGTTTTTACGGCAGCCTACCGTACTGCATAAAATGTGAACTGAAATATGCTGAATTGACATTTGCATACTGAATCGGATCTCCGCAATGTATCATCATACCGTCACCGACATAAATTCCGATGTGTGAAGCTCCTGTTGTATTATACGTCCTCTCAAAGAATATCAGGTCGCCCGGTCTTGCGTTTTCGGGAGATACCCTTACGCATTGCTGACGCAAGCCCTCCGCTGTCGTTCTGCCGACATTCCAACCGCTGTGATTGACTACCCAGCACACAAAGCCCGAACAGTCAAAAGAGGTTGCCGGAGTAGAGCCGCCCCAGACATATGGATAGCCGAGATACTTTTTCGCTTCGTTCATCATTGCCGCAAATTTCACATCGGACAGAGCGTCCGGCGGTATTGCATAGTCCTCATATTCGGTATTGATGTACTTATCTACATACACCGAGTCTGTAAATAAATCAGGTCTGTTGCCGAGCGTCTGCATATATGTGGCATACAGCTCTAATTGGTTTTGCGTGAGTATTTCGGACGGAATGTGTGACAGGTTATTATTGACGAGCTTAACGGTGCAGATATAGTAATCGTAGGTTTCCTCGGAGGTTGTTCCGTCGGGATTTGATACTGTCCTTGTGCGCTGTTCAGTTGTTACAGTTTCCGTCAGAATATACTGCCGTGAGAATAAATCGGAAATATTACTCTCCACATCCGCAGCAGTCCACGCGCCCTGTTTAAGCGCGGTCAACGCGGATATAAGCACATAGGGATCGTGTTCTATATCGTCAAGCTCATAAATATACTCGTCATAGCTGTGTGTGCTTTCGTAGTTTGAGATAGTGTCCGACAATTCCTGTTCCAATTCCTTATACTTTTCCTCCGCAGCAAGCATTTGACTGTCCTCACTTGGATAGGTAGAGCTTGCTATCGCAGAGGACGCGCCTTGAAACATAACGGAGCAGGAGGAACAAATACAGCAGATTATGACGATAACAGCAGCTATGATACCGATTATTGCAAACACTTTTTTATGCCGCCCGATAAATTCAGCAACCTTTTTTGAGGTTTCAGTCGTCTTTTTTGAAGCATTTTTTGTAACCTCGGATGCTTTTTTCGTTGAAGCTCCGCTGCGCTTGGCTTTGGCGTATTCCTTTTTGATAGCTCTTTTCTGCTGATGCTTGGATTGAGGGTTACTGCCCGGAGCTTCACGGGACTGATACTTAGCCTGCTTGTTAAGCGCATTGAGATTGGCTTTATCCGCCTGTTTTTCAGCCTTTTCCACAGCCTTATACGGCTTCAGCTTTGAAGAACGGTATGTAAATTTCGCCGTTCTTATACTTGCTTCAGCCGTTTTCTCAATACCGTGAGCGGCGCTTACAGATGTACTGTCATCTTCATTGTCACGCAGAACATTTACGGCAGCACCCGCCGCGAATTGGGCGGGTACTGTTTTGGCTTCCGACTTTAAATGCGATAAAGGCTTCTTTTTATCGACTTCCTCGAAAAGTATTTTAGTTTTGACCTTACCGCTTTTCTCATCAATATACCGCTGTTTCTTTTTTACCCTTTTCTTTGGAATGTTCGCCTCTGCCTTTTCCAATCGGGCGGCTGCCTTATCTGTTTTATTAACCGCACGTTTGAGTTCGGGAACTTGCCGTTCTTCTTCGGTAAACAGAAGTCGTGGTGATTTCTTGGGCATTGTTTACCACCGCCTTGTCTTGATTTGCTTTTCATAATCAATCCTCACTTCCTGTATTGATATAAATACTTGCCGAGATTGTAACAGGCTTGCCAGATAAAAATATACCGCCGAGCTGTTCAAGGAAGCTGCCCAAATCGGTCTGCTCCGTTTCGGCGTTATCCTCCGCTTCTCCGGTTGTAATAAATTCGGGTTCAAGCATATTCAAAATCCCCTCGAACATAGCACCCTCATCGTCCTCTGCCATAGCGTGGTGAGGACAGCCAATGCTTTCAAGCGTATCGAAAAATTCACCTTCGAGCGAATTATTCAGGGTATGCATATTGCCCTTTCTCGGTCTTTCGCAATGGCTGAGAGCTGCGTCTACCACCATACAATGGTCATCAACTATCTGATACAAGCCGATAACCTTATTTATAAGCTCATAGAGCTTATCCTTGTTAATTATACAGATTTCTGTGTGCTTCATAGTGTTTTACCTCCTGAAATTTAATTATTTTGTTTAACCTGCTCCTGTGGCTTGGTTGTCATAATCGCATAGAGCCTCGTATCCTTAGGGAAACGGTCAACGAACGGCAAAATCGTACTGCCGTAGAACAACAAGCCCTCGCCCTCGCTTGAGTGCGTGACGTAGGATAACTGATGGTTCGATATATTAAGCTGCTTCGCAAGTATCTGTCTGTCGCCGGATGCCTGATTGAGCATATACACATAATCGGAGTTTTCAAAGATGTTTTCCACCTCACGGCTTGATAACAAGTCTTTGACGTTCTGTGTAATACCTGTCGGGATACCGCCCCACTTACGAAAACGCTTCCAAATCTCTACCGTATATGCTGCTGTCTGTTCTTCTTTTAAGAGCAAGTGCATCTCGTCAATGTAATATCTCGTTGATTTATGGGCTTCACGGTTGACGGTAACCCTGTTCCAGACTTGATCCTGAACAATAAGCATACCTATCTTTTTAAGCTGCTTGCCAAGCTCCTTAATATCGTAACTCACAACTCTGCTATGGATATTTACATTTGTCCTGTGATTGAACACATTAAGTGAGCCCGTTACATAGATTTCAAGCGCTGTTGCAAGATATTGAGCTTCCTTTTCGTCCTGTTTACGCAGCTCATTATACAAATCCTCAAGAATAGGCATATTCTCAGGCTTCGGATCGTTTAAGTAATCTCTGTAAATCAGCCTTACACAGCGGTCGATGATTGTTTTCTCAACAGGCTGCAAACCCTCCTTGCCGCCGACAATCAGCTCACAAAGTGAGAGTATGAAGTCGGATTTAAGAGATAACGGATTTTCTTCCTCCGAATAGTTCAAATTCAAATCCATCGGATTTATAAAGTCTGCGGAAGTCGGTGAGATTTTTATTACCTGTCCGTGCAGCCGTTCCACGAGCGGCCCGTACTCTGCTTCGGGATCGCAAATGATAATATCGTCCTCAGTTACAAGAAAAACATTTGCAATTTCTCTCTTTGCCGAAAACGATTTACCGCTGCCCGGAGTACCGAGTATCAGACCATTCGGGTTCTTTAAGAGCTTTCTGTCAACCATAATAAGGTTGTTTGAAAGTGCATTGATACCGCAATATAAGGCTTCTTTACCTGTTTGAAAAAGCTCCTGTGTGGTAAAGGGTATAAAAATAGCGACGCTTGATGTTGTCAAGCCCCGCTGTATTTCTATTAAGTTTTTACCGAGTGGGAGAGAGGACATCAGGGCTTCCTCCTGCCGAAAATCAAGCCGTTCAAGCGTACAGTTATATTTCTGTGCAATAGATTTTGCCTGAAATACATTACTGTCGAGCTTGCGTTTTGTATCGCCTAAGTTTACAACGATAAATGTCATTAAAAACATTCTCTCGTTCCGGCTCTGTAAATCCTGCAACAGCTTTTTTGCTTCACTTCCGTATGTAGCAAGGTCTGACGGAATGATGTCCATATCATAGCCGGCACGGACAGCCTTTTTTTGTTCCTCAATTTTCATCTTATCAAGGTCGGTTATTTTACGCTTTATTGTCTTAATAGCCTTTACTTGGTCTACCGACTGAATGTGCATAGACACGATAACCGAGCTTTGCATATCAAGAAAATCTGCAAGCATTCTGTCCGACAGCTCCGGAGCGAGTATTTGCAGGAAAAATGCCTTTCCGCTTTTGCTGCCGATTTTAAACCCGTATCCGTTCCTGAACTCAAACGAGGACGGGGCTATGAAGTCCTTCACGGACAAGCCCGTTTTCGGAAGCCAATCCCACGAAAAGCGAAACGGCTCTGTCGCGTCAAGATGGAACATATCGTACATTACCTTTAACCGCTCAACTCCGTTTAGCGGAGCTGCCAAAACACCGAGCTTCTTAAAATTATTGAGAATGTCTGTTTCTATACGCTCAATTCTCGGCTTTGCTGCCTTAATGTTATCGGCTTCAATGCCGAATGTGATGTACTTTGTTTTGATAAGACCGTTATTACCGCGGGACAGTCGGTCTTGAAGCATCTCCGTGTATTCCTCACGAATTTCGTCAAAGTCATCTCCCTGTGGAGCAATAACAAGCTGACTTGAAAAACTGTCATCCTTTGCCGATAAATTCATAAACGACAGCTCAAAATGTACCGAGCTGTCAAAGTAGTTCAGAAAATCACTCCAACCGTCAAAAATAGCCGTTTTATCCTCATTCTGATTAAGCTGATAATTGATGTCCTGAAACTGTATCGTTTTTGTGTAGTAGTTATCGTCAACTCTGCATATTCCATCCTTAAACATCTGCTTAAACGGAATACTGTCCTGAGCCGACATTTGCTTCTTATCTTCTTTTTTTGCCTTGCGGATAGCCGTATCAATGGCGTTTTTGTCCGCGCGGCTCAGATTTTTTGTGTACAATTCGCGTAACCTCCTTTTCAAGTTCTTCCTGTCTGCGTAAGCAATCATAGAAATTATTTGTCATATACGGGCGCTCCTTCGGACGAAGGAAGCAGACGTCAATGATGTTTTTCAGCATCTTTTCAAGCGGCTGACCGTGCTTTTCATACAATGCAAGCAGAAAACAAGGAAGCATTACAATAATCATAAGCATTGCCGATACGCTTGTGCCGAGCGCTTTCTTTGTAAGAAAAAATATCGGCAATCCGATAACAATTCCTATGCCGAAACATATAAGCTGCCGCTTGGTGAGATTGAACATCACCTTTGTTTTGACTTTCGTCAAGTCCTTTGGTACGGGTACATAAGCCATAATTTTTCCTCCTTCCTATTTTAGTGAGCGTTGAAAACACTTTTAGCCAGCGAGCCTGTCTTGAATAATGTAAAGCACAGAAGTACCGTATAACCCATACACGACCAAATAGCCGTGCTGACGTTGGTATCGACAATCATATTCTGAACCAATACGGCGTAAATCGCTATACATACCATTATTAAAAAGCCCTGAAAACCTAATGCAAATAAGCTCCTCAGATAATTTTGTCCCATTTGTCCCCATTCGTGGTTGACCATTGTGGACATCGGTATAGGAGCAACCGAGGTTACGAGATATATCTCAATCATTCGCCCGTAGGCTATGATAAAAATACAAATGGATAATGCCCACATCGTAATGCCAACGATAAACGATTGCAGCCACAGCCCTAACAGCTCACCGACACCCATTGCTTGCAGCCGTGTTTCAAGGTCTGCAAAATGCGATGCAATATCAATGTTTAATGTTCCTGTTATTATGCCGGACGAACGGCTAATAACACTCTGGGCTACATCAAACACTCCCATTACCAAATCCCAAGTATGGGATACAATCAAAACCGCGCAGGCTGTTTTGAATATCCACTTAAAGAACATCCAAGTATCAACATCGTGTAAGTTATTCCTGTCGGTGATAAGCTGTATAAGCTCCAAGGTCATTACTATCGCAAGAATAACTCCCGCAATAGGTAAAATAACATTGTCAGACAGGTTTTTTATCATATTGAAGATGTTGCTGTTCCAAGCCTGCGGGGTTGAACCTACCTGCGTACTGATTTCCTGAACTTTAGTATTTACATTATCAAACAGCCCTGACAAATTGTTCATAATCCCATTGACAAGAAGGTTTTTTATCCATTCGGTGAATTTATCAAAAATATAATCCAACGAGTTTTCCTCCTTTCAAAAAAGCCCCCGCAATTAGCCTTACGGGGGCTTTACTGTCTTGTTTCTTTAGCTGAACAGTCCTGACAGAAGCGGTACAAGCGTCATACCTATAAGGGCTACACCGCCGCCCGCCATCAACTGCTTCATACCCTGTGACTTTGCTAATGTGCGATAAAGAAGTAATAGAAGTGTAAAAAATTTTGCCGTTCCTATCCGGCACATGGGGCTGTGTCGGATAGGTCGGGCGGTTATTCGGGCAAGTCAATCTTGCCGACAAAGCTGTAATAAATCTCAATGTCCTGCCTGCGGGTGCCGTTCTCGTCATAGCTGCACTCATGCACGACGATTTTCTCAATCATTTCCCGCAAGAGGGTGGGGGTCAATTCTTCAAAAGCAAGGTGCTTTCTCACAATCCCCATGAATTTCTCGGCGTTGACGGTGGCGGCCTGCGACTTGGAAAGTTCCTCCTGCAAAGCGGCAGCCCGGTCTTTCAGTTCCCGCTGCTCCTGCTCATAGTCCGCCGACAGCTCCATGAAACGCTCGTCGCTGATTTTGCCGCTTACATTGTCCTCATACAGCCGCTTGATAATGCGGTTCACTTCGGCAATGCGTGTCTGGGCCTGTTCAAGCTGCTTCGTGGCTGCGGCGGTCTTTCTCTTGCCGCCGATTTCGTTCTGCTGGATGAGCAGCTTTACAAAGCGGCTCTCATGCCTGGCGGCGTATTCCGTCACTTGCCGGAGATTGGAAAGCACGCCCGCCGTCAAAAGGTCGGTGCGGATAAAGTGTGCCGTACAGTCACGGGTACGCTTCTTGTAGCTGCCGCAGATATAACAGTCCTGCTTGCGGTTCTTGTTCTGATACCGCTGCTGATACAGCACATGGCCGCAGTCGGCGCAGAACAGCATACCAGAGAACAGCCCCACTTCATCATAGCGGTTCGGGCGTTTTCGCTGCTTGCGTAACTCCTGCACACGCTCCCATGTTTCCGTGTCGATAATCGGCTCATGGTGATTTGGGAAGATAGCCTGCTTCTCGATGGGGTTCTCAACGCTGTGCTTGACCTTGTAAGAGGGCTTCTCCGTCTTGAAGTTTACCAGACAGCCGGTGTACTCCCGGTTTTCGAGGATATGAACGACGGTGTTCGTCGCCCATTTGCACTCATAGCCGGGGTGGTAGCGGCGGGTGCTGCCCGTCCTGCGGTATTCCAGCGTCCCCGGCGTGGGGATTTGCTGCTCCGTGAGCATACGGGCAATCTTGGTCGGGCCATTCCCGGCAAGGCAAAGCTGGTATATCTGCTGGACAACCGGCGCGGTTTCCCCGTCAACGATATAGTTCTCGTCCTCGTCCATGAGGTAGCCATAGACCGGCTTGCTGGTAACGGGCTTGCCGCTCATGCCTTTTGCTCGTTTTACTGCCTTGATTTTCTTGCTCGTATCTCTCACCAGCCATTCATTGAACAGATTTCGCAGCGGGGTAAAATCGTTGTCCATGCCCTCGCTGGCACTGTCCACATTATCGTTGACAGCGATAAAACGCACACCCTTTTGAGGGAACAGCATTTCCGTGTAAAACCCTACCTGCAAGTAGTTTCGCCCTAACCGGCTCATGTCCTTGACGATGACCGTACCCACTTTCCCGGCTTCAATGTCTGCAAGCATGGCTTGAAAACCGGGCCTTTGAAAGTTCGCGCCGGAGAAGCCGTCGTCGGTGTACCAGCGCAGATTGGTAAAGCCGTTCTGCTTGGCGTAGGTTTCCAAAATCCTTTTCTGGTTCGATATGGAATTACTCTCGCCTTGCAATTCGTCCTCATGGGACAATCTCGGATAAAGGGCGGTAATGAGGTTTTGGGTGGCTTGTCTTAACATAAAATCCTCCGTTTCCGACAGCCAGCCCCACTATTCCGTGGTTTCATTGTACCACGGAACAGGGGCGGCTGTACAGCGGTAAAAGTGATAAATCTGCTTCTTTACAGCTTGTCAAATCGCCTTTTTTTGTGTAGCAGCGGCTTCCGCTTCCAGTACCCTCGCCATCTTGTCGGCGGCGGTGCTGGTGGTGTCTTTCTTGAAAAAGCCGGACACGACAAGAACGGTATTCCCCATGCGGATTTCCGTCACGCAGTCGGGGCGGCGGGTGGTACGGTGGTCGTGCTGCTTGATATTCTCCATAGGCAATACTCCTTTCATTCAGCCAGCAGTTTCTTCATGGTTTCCATTTTCCGCTTTGCGGTTTCCTGCCGGAAGTTGACGCCAGTAAAGCGTATCGGGACGCACATGGACAGCAGTCGGTCATAAATCCGGGAATGGGCCGTGTCTGTCGGCTTTTTCAACTCGTCCAGCGGGCGGTTGGTGGTGGCGATCAGCGGCTTGTTGCTGCGGTATCGGGTATCAATCACATGGAATACCTGTTCCAGTCCATAGTCGGTGCCACGCTCCATGCCGAAGTCGTCAATGATAAGCAGCGGATAGCGGCAAAGGCGGGAAATATACTCATTCCGGCCTGTAAAGCCGGGAGAGAGGTCGCCCAGGATAACGGCGAAGTTCGTCATATATACGGGGACTTCTTTCTCCATGAGGGCGTTTGCGATACAGCCCGCAAGGTAGCTTTTCCCGTTGCCGACGTTCCCCCAGAACAGGCAGCCGATGTTTTCGGCCTGCATTTCTTCCCAATGCTCCGCATACCGCCGGGCAATCCCGGTCTGCGGGTTTCTGCCGTTGTCGTTCTCGAATGTCCATTGCTGCATGGCTGAGTCGGCAAAAGCCCTCTGTTTCAGATTTTCCACGGCTTCCACATGGCGGCGGTGTTCCTCGGCGGCCTGCCGCTGCTCACGGGCGGCTCTCTGGCAGTCGCACTCTGCCGGGTGGCGGTCACGGCCAAACAGCTCCTTACCCTCCGGGAAGTAGGCTTCTTTCGGCGTATGGCACTTTCCGCAGTAAAGCAGTCCGTCCTCGCCGATATAGTCCTCCATCTCCGGGGCGGCGGTTGTCATGTTCTCCAAAATATCTTTGATTTCACTTGTCATAAGCTTTCTCCCTCCATACAGGTATAGTCGGGGATGCCCTGTTTTACGGCTCCCTTTTTGTCATTGGCCGCCCATCTGTGCAAGGCGGCGGCATAATTCTGGTAGGCTTTCCCGCTGGCGGCAAGGTAATGGCTCATTTCCTCAATCAGCCGTTCCAGCCTGTCCGGGTATTCTGCCTGTAACTCGTCATATTCGTCCTTTGACAGAAAAATATTCTCATATCGGCCATAAGCTGTGGGCGGCTCCCCACTCGCTCTCATTGTTTGGTTCTCTATTAAGTTGTTTATATTAGTTTTGTTAGGGGTCGGTTTTCCGACCATCATAGGGTCGGTTTTCCGACCGTCATAAGGTCGCTTTTCCGACTGTATGAGGGTCGCTTTTCCGGCCATCAGTTGGTCGGAAAACCGTACCACTGGGACAGGCGGCACTTTCACATAAAGCCGATTGGGTGCGGAGAAGCCCCGCCGTTCCCGTTCTAAAAGCCCGGCTGCGTCCAGTTCTTTCAAGGCTCCCTTGATGGCGGTACAACCCTTGTCCAGCATTTCCGCTATCTCCGCAACGGGGTAGACAATGAATATCCTGCCCTCGCCGTCCTGCCAGCCGTTCTTCTGTGACAGGGTGGAGCGGTCTAATAAAAGCGCATACAGCAGCTTGGCGGTCTGTGAAATCTCCATTTTCAGCAGGAAACGGGGGTATGGAAGATAGGCGGGCAGCGTGGTGTCTGCCCTGATATAATCAGCGATAGTATCACCTCCCTCTGTGTTGTGTCGTTTTTGGGCTTTGTCACGCATTAGGACGGCATTTCCGGGGGGAAAGGATAAATGTATCGCATACCCTTTGACACCCACGAAAAAAGCCTTGATTTATGCGGGTTTGAAAGGCTCTA
>OIXH01000447.1_pt1 | contig 50860 bp, 62 predicted proteins | sample 1587741 | NCBI WGS metagenome assembly OIXH01 (sample SAMEA3888916, study PRJEB22519) | human gut metagenome | biome: human gut; feature: human-associated habitat; material: faeces | place: Denmark | collected 2011 | reverse complement strand
TTTTTCGCTTGACATCGCCCGCTTTTTTTGATATAGTATTTAGTAAAGAATAACATTTATGGAGGTAATTTCAATGGAAGATTCTAATGACAAACTGTATGGTGTGCTGTCATATCTCAGCATTCTGGTACTTATCCCTCTTGTGGCGGGCAAAACGCAATTCGCGAAATTTCATGCGAACCAAGGTCTGATACTTGCAATAATTGAGGTTATTTTCACTGCGCTTATCTGTATTTTGGCAAAAATGCCGATAATTGGAGTTATCTTTGGTATTGTTGGCGGTTTGTTTGATCTTATCTGCCTTATTATGTCTATCATGGGTATTTTAAACGCAGTAAACGGCGAAACAAAGGAGCTTCCCATTATCGGCTCCATTCGTCTTATAAAGTAGTTTGCAAGTCCAATGCAATGTGGAAAATAAATTTATCAAAAAACCTCCTGTGGTACAATAAACCAAAGGAGGTTTTTGTTTTCTCCCCACGAAGCGGAGGAGAAAGAATAAGATAAATATGTCTGCATTTAACGAGAAATCAGTATTGGCTGTAGAGCAAAAAACATAACGATCACTCAAAACAAAGAACCGAATTTCGTTTGGTTCTGTTTTGACACTGTTTACGGGTAGGGGTGAGGAGATGTCCGATAATTTAGAGTTAATGGAAGAGCTTACGCGAGTAAGGCAAGAACTCAAAAAGATGAAAGTGGCTCTTCGCGCGGAGGAGCTTAGGACGAAGATATCTTCGGAGTATACCAATTTCGGACTTTGGGAATACGATATCTCCACGGATATATGCTATCAATACAAGAAGCTTAGCGGACGGTATGAGAACAACCTCGAACCTATCGTTCATTTCCGCGATTCCGTAATAAGCTGGGGGCTTGTCAAGACCGACGATCTGCCCGCGTTCAACCATTTCTGCGACGCAATGCGCGCGGGGGAAAGAGAAGTCGGCTGCGAAGTGCGTATCGTCAACGATGACTGCGAAATGGTGTGGATACGTTATGAGGGCAGAACTGTCTATGACGACGACGGCAACCCTGTAAAGGTTGTGGGGCGCACACTGGATATCACGCAGGAAAAAGGCGGAACCGGCGACGAGACCAACAAGGGCAAGGACGCGCTGACGGATATGTATACTCCCGCGCTGTTCCGCGATTTTGTTGAGGAAAAGCGCAGCGGTCGAAACAGATACAACAACGCGGCGCTGCTGTCCGTGGGAATAGATAAATTTCCGGAAATAATAGCGCGGCATGGCGCGGAATACGGAGATTATGTTCAGAAAACGGTCGGCAAGATATTGGCGGAGATATGCGATACTGTGCGTGAAAGTCTTGCAACGCGTGTTCGCGACGGCGAGTTCTTGCTGTATCTTGAGTTTACCGAGGAAAGCGTGATAGACGACACCGCCCGCCGTATCATTGATATGGTGCGCGATTTTATCTATGACGGAGAGCCTGTCACGGCAAGTGTGGGCATTTCTATGTTCAAAACGGGCAGTAAGCCCGATGATGTATACGCGGAGGCTTACGCAGCCTTGACGGAAGCGGTCAAAAGCGGCGGAACGTGCTTTATGCACTATACCATGGCTATGTCTATGGGCTTGTACGACCGCCCCGTCGATTTCAGCACCAACAGCGACATGCTCAGTATGTCAGGCAACGCCGCTAAAGTATACAATCTTCTGATAAGAGCGTTTTGCAGCCCCAAGGAGCGAAACGCTATGGTAAAGGAAGCTTTTAAGGCGGCGGGGCAATGTATAGGTGCTTCGGGCATAGTTATATTCACTAAAGAAGAAGAGGGCTTCAAGCGCTCGGTGATATACAGCTCTTTCGACCAAACGGACGAAGAGGGTCCCGGACTTGAGATGCGCTGCTCGGAAGAGGGGCTTGCGGCGGCGTTTGGCAAGGAAAACGCCATTCGCGTGCTTGATTCCGCAAACAAATATAAAGGTCTGCACCTTATAAACGGCGCGGTCTGCGCGGAATGCCGGGCTATACGCATAAATGAACATATTTCGGCGTTTTTCGCCGTGGTGTTCGACAGCCGATTTGAACTGAGCCGTCAAGACATTCAAATGATAAATGTACTTGAGAGCGCGCTGTCGAATATGCACAGATCATATAAGGAGAATATTGACGAAACGATACGTCAGCGCCTTCGCACAACAGCTATAAGCGCTCACCGCATGGAAGGCTTTTCGATAATCCCCGGAGAGTTCATCGTTGAGGAAGTCGGCGACAATGCTGCGGAGCATTACGGGCTGTGCAGCGGGGACGTCTGCTATGCGAAAATACGCGGACTTGACAAACCGTGCGACAACTGCCCCGCCGTTCAATTGGACACGGACGGTTCGATGTTTGCGTCAACTGCTTACTATAATGAGGGCGAGCGCAGATGGCTGGATATCGCCGCCTCCGTCGACAGAAACGTAAACGGAGATAAGCGCTATATCATCAGCTATACCGATATCACAGACTGCCTTGGAAAAATACAGATGACCGACCAGCTCACCGGACTTATGACGTTCAATGTGTTCACTGCCGAAGCTCTGCGCTTGACCGCCGCTCCCGACGGCGACGTGGGATTTTTCATGATAGTGATGAACGTTGCCGATTTCGCAAGGATAAATGAGGAAAAGGGCTATGAAACAGGCAACGATATTTTGATAATGATGGCGAATATTCTGCAAAAATGCACAGGCGCGGACGAGCTTGTTTGCCGCGCGGATAATTCAAGATTTGCCGCGATGTTCAGAAGCGCAAGTTCATCCGAGCTGGAGCCGAGAATGAACCTTTTGATGAATAGTATGCAAAAGCAGATATATGAAAAGCTTCAGGTGCATATTTACCTGCTGACCGGCGTATGCTGCATGGGTGATGAACACATCGGCGTAATGAGCGCCATTGATCGTGCGATAACCGCTCAAAAGACTGTTTATGACAGAGTGTATTACAGCGAAAATCTCATGGTATTTTATGACGGGGTAATGCGCGAAAAGATCAAAGAGCGCCGATTTATAGAAGAGCACATGAACGAGGCGCTTGATAACGACGAATTCTGCACCTATTATCAGCCCAAGGTGAATATCGAAACGGGCAAGGTAGTCGGGGCGGAGGCGTTGGTGCGCTGGATACGTCCGAACGGCGAGATGATATCTCCGGGCAAGTTCGTGCCGATATTCGAGGAAAACGGATTTGTAACGAAAATGGATTTCGCTATCTACCGCCACGCGATCGCGGATATCGCAAAGTGGCTTCGCAAGGGCTTGGAGGTTCCGCTGATATCGCTTAACGTTTCGCGGCGGCACTTGGCGGACGATGATTTTTGCGAGAAATTCAATGCCTTGGTGGACGGCATAGGCGTACCGCATGACTACATAGAGCTTGAGATAACCGAAAGCCTGCTTACGGAAAACCTCGACAAGCTTGTTAAAATGGCAACGAACTTCAAGGATCGCGGATATCGCATTTCGATAGACGATTTCGGCTCGGGGTACAGTTCGCTGAACCTCATCACTATGCTCCCGTTTGATACTTTGAAGATAGACGGCGGATTTTTCCTGCGCAACGATCTTACCGACAAAAACAAAAAAGTTATCACATCGGTGGTGTCGCTGGCAAAAAGCCTTAACCTCGAAACGGTCTCCGAAGGCGTTGAAACACAGGTTCAAGTGGACTTCCTCAAGGCTCTTGGCTGCGATATGATACAGGGCTTCTTCTACTACAAGCCTATGCCCGGCGTGGATTTTGAGCAGCTTATCTCTGCGCAGCCAATAAAATAAATGCAAACCGCCGATTTCCGATCGGCGGTTTTGGGGAAGATAATATAAAAATTTTCTCCCCACCGCGAAGCGGGGGAGAAAATGAGATAATGCGTCTGCTTTTAAAAAGACACTCGCAAATTCGGTTTTGCGGAGGCGGGAAATTTACATTATGACAAAGAAAATGTTCGATTTCGACAGGCTGGACGACGGCTGGGAGCTTGCGAAATACAACTACAACGATGATCCGCGCATAACGTCGATCGAGATACCCGAAAAATACAAGTTTAAAAAAGTGAAAAGCATAGGCGCGAAAGCGTTCAGCTCCGCAAGCTTTTTGAAGTCGGTCGCCGTGCCCGATACGGTAACCAATATCGGCGCCGCGGCATTTGAATACTGCGAACAGCTTGAAGAAACAGTTCTTCCGAGCTCTCTGAAAATAATCGACTACAATACGTTCAAATTCTGCGGTTCTCTGCGAAAAATAGAGCTTCCCGCAAAAGTCGCCGTTATACGTTCGTTTGCGTTTTCCAAATGTACCTCTCTCGAAAAAATAACGCTCCCCGAAATGCTTTGCGTTATTTATAACGGCGCGTTCGAGGATTGCGTGAGCCTGCGGGAGGTGAGCTTCCCCGATTCCGAGGTAACTATCCTCGGCAAGGCTTTCAAGAATTGTCCGTCTCTTTCGGCGGAATGTGCCATGTATTCCCTTATCGGCGAAAACGATCTCTCAAAGCCGTTCGCCGGCGGCGCGGAGTTTGAATGGGACGTCGCTCTGCGCGAGGACGTTTTCAAACTCGCGTGCGAATACGGCAGCTACGAGAACATAAACAAATCAGAGCTTTTCAAACAGCTTATCGACAGAAATCTTATCGACTATATGCCGCTCGCCGAGAATATGCTTAACGAAAACATTCTCAACGAGCTTGTGGACTACGCCGCGGCGCAAAACAAAACCGAGTTCACCGCGCGGCTTTTGAACTTCAAAAACGGCGCGGAGAACTCGGCGGTCGAGGATATTATAGACGCGCGGTTCAACCTTTGACCGTGCGTCTTTTGTAAAGCGATACGGACGCCAGCCAAGACAAGACGTACAAAAAAACTACTGCGGAAACTATTATCCAAACAAGCTTATCAAACTGCATGGTGTATATTTCGCCCTCTAACTTAAAAAACAACCATGTCAGAATGAAAATGAACACGAAATACACCAGTCTTCCCTTTTCCGTGCCGTATCTGAAACAAAACGGCAGGCTCGTTGAGGGGATAACAAACGATAAGATCACCATTCCGCCGAACGTAACAAGCGAATCGGCAAGCGGCATAGCGCCCACGACATTCACATGGAGCAGCATAAACGCGAACGTCACGACCGCGCTGAACACCTCGAACAACAGCCCGTAAATGTACTTCGACGACACTATCTGCGCGGGGCTGTACGGCAGCGCGCCGCTGTACTCTATCCACTTCGACCTCTCGTCAAAGTTCAAAAGGCTTATGGGAATTATTCCCGACATCAAAAGCGGATACACCAGAAACATAACGCCGTTATCGACGATAAAAGATATGGCTATAAACACGGCGTCTATAATAAAATACATTCTGAAGCTTTTCAGCGTGACGTAAAGCTCCTTTAAAAGCAACCCTTTCATACTCTTTCCTCCTTGGCGGTCTGAACAAAAAGTTCTTCAATTGAAATAGGACTCAACTCCGTGCCGTTTGGTACGGAGTTTCTTTTAACAATAGCCTCCGCGCCGTAGGGCGTAGTTTTTTTGCAGATAACGGCGGTCGGGTCAAGCTCCGAAAGGCGCTGCTCGGTGCAGTGGATCATTCCGTATTCCGAAAGGAGAACGTCCTTTTCCTCAAACAAAACGAGTTTTCCCTTGTGCAGAAACGCAATGTAGTCGCATATCTTTTCGAGGTCGCTGACGATATGCGAGGAGAGCAGAACGGAGTGGTTTTCGTCGCGCGTAAAATCGTTCAGAATATCCAAAACATCATCGCGCACGAGCGGGTCAAGCCCGCTTGTCGCCTCGTCAAGGAGCAATAATTTCGCGTTGTGCGACATAGCCACGGCAAGCCCGACCTTCATTTTGTTTCCGCGCGAGAGCTTTCCGAACGGCTTGCCCGACGGTACGTCGAGCCTTTTCAAAAGCGCGTCGTAATCTCCGGCGTTCCAATTTCTGAATGTGCCGCGCATAATTTTTCCGATCTGACGCGTGGTCAGGCAATCGGGAATACCCACGTTATCGAAAACTGTGCCCACGTCCTCTTTAATAAGACGTATCTCCTTTGAGTTATCGCGCCCGAGTATCTTCACCGAGCCGCCGTCGCGCTTTATCATATCGAGAACGAGCTTTATGGTCGTGGATTTTCCCGCGCCGTTTTCCCCGATAAGCCCGAGGATACAGCCGACCGGAAGCGTGAGGTTCAGCCCGTCCAGCTTAAAGTCTCTGTATTCCTTGGTAAGTCCCGTAATTTCGAGAGCGTTTGTGATCATTTTTCTGCCTCCAATGCAAATTTGATTATTTCCAGAAGCTCCTCACCGCTCATTTCGCAAGCGGCTGCAAGCTCAATAATTGCGTCAATATGCTCCTCTATTTTTTTGAGGTTCGTTTCGCGGATAAGCTCCAGATTTTTTGGCGCAACATAGCAGCCCTTAGCCTGTATCGTATAGATAAAGCCCTCTTTTTCCAGCTCCTCATAGGCGCGTTTCGTGGTTATAAAGCTTATCTTCAGGTCCTTGGCAAGTCCGCGGATAGACGGCAGCATTTCGTTTTCTTTAAGCTCGCCGTCGATTATCTGCTGTTTGATCTGCGAGTATATCTGGTCGTATATCGGTGTGTTGCTTTTTACATCTATGAATATATTCATCGGTTTCTCCGTTCGCTGACTGTATATGTTCTGTATATATTATATTATACACAGTTTATACAGTTTTGTCAAGTACTTTTTAAAAATTATGTAATTTTTTCGGAAATGGCTTTGCAATGAGTTTTTCACGGTTTTAACAGGGTTTTCAACAGAAAAAAAGCGTGTACAATGCAAAATTGGGGAGAATATGCCGAAATTGTTGAAAACTCTTCACTCAGACAAGGTTTTCAACTGAATTTAACCGCTTTTCAACAGGTTTTACAGTTGAAAATGTGGAATATTTGGGTGGTTTTTCAACGGAGCGTATATAAAATCCGCGCCGAGCTTTAAGACTCGGCGCGGAAAGTTTTGCGGATAAAATTCAGAAGATAATATCGGGAGACGCGATTTCAATGCTTCCTGCCGAAATGCTGTTTTCGGCTGTCGTCTTGGCGGAGCCGACATACTCCGCCAGATATTCGAGAATACTTACGGTCTCGTCCTCGGAAAGCCCTTCGGCGATCAATCCGACAGCAAGCGATCCCGTGTTGAATTCCGCGTAGTAGCCGCCGATACTGCGCTTTGCTATACGCATTTCAACACCCGCTATCTCGGACGTCGGCAGAGCGTAAAACGGCTCAGTAGAGTAACGACCGTCACCCACAGGGCATATTATACCGCTGCGCAGCCAATCCACCCTCTCGTCTCGATCGAAGATGACCGTGGCGGTTTTCGTGCCGTCCGCGTTCTCAAACACGAACTCGTCGTGCTCGAACATTTGATCAAGCTCCTCCCAGTGTTCATAGCCGTTTTCTTCTATGACGCAGCCGCGGCAAAATCCGTGCCGTCCGTCGCCATTGAATATTCCGTTTCTCGGGGCGGTCTCGCGAAGCCCGTCAACAGCTCCTGACAGATCGAACTCTGTACTCAGCCCGAAATGCTCCAAAACCTCGTCACGCGTCATCTCATACAACGGCGGTATCTCATATAGATTTGCTACCACCGCCGCAATTTCCACCTCGCCTATATCAAGCTTGTTTTCATATTTCGGCGCGCTTTCAACAATGCTGTTTACCATCTCCCGCTCGGAAAACGCGCTGTTTTCCATGCTTATAACGGAATTCTCGACGGCGCTTATGTGTTCGTTCGTTCCCGCTTTGCCGACCCTCAAAGCCGCGGCTGTTCCCGCAACAACGGCTATCCCGCAGACGGGCACTGCCGCTTTGAGCGCGATCTCGCGTTTCCTGCGCCTTTGCGCTGCCAGCTCGTCGCAGCGCTTCAAAACATACTCGTAACATTCCTTAACTGTCCTCATATTCAAACCCCTCTTTCTCCAGCTCCGTTTTCAGAGCCTGTCTTGCGCGGTACAGCAATACCTTGGCGGCGGACGGCGACTTTTTCATTACGGCGGCAATCTCTTTGACCGAAAGCTCCTCGAAATACATAAGCCACAAGCCTTGAGCGTATTCGGGCTTCAGGCTTCCGATAGCCGCGTAAAGCTGTCGGTTTCGCTCTTTCAGCAGGAACTCCTTTTCAAGATCGATCGTATCGGGAATTTCCCCGGCTTCGTCCAACGGCTCGGCGATGTGCTTTTTATTTCGTCTTATATATTGCAGCGCGACGTTTCTCCCGATACCGTACAGAAATGTTTTGAACGATGAGTTTTCTCTGAATTTCGGCTTTTTATCGGCAAGCCGCACAAACGTTTCGCAGCAAAGCTCGTCGGCGAGGTTCAGGTCGTGAACATAGCTGTTGAGGTACATCGTAAGCCCGCTTTTGTATTCGCGGATAAGTTCCAAAAGCGCCGTGCTGTCGCCATCCAGATACCGCTTATACGCGTTGTTTTCCATAGTCTTTTCCCCTTTTCAAACGGCTGTCGACAATTTTTCGGGGACGAAAATTTTCCCGTTCACTTATTGGTTGCTTTTAAAGTCGGGTCGGTTACGGTTTTATATAAAAATATCCGCGCTTTATTTGAGCGCGGATATTTTTGTCAATTGATTTACAAGCCCCTCGCACCCGAGCTTTATATCTCGGTAAGTCTTCTCAAAATCCCCCGTATACCATGGGTCGGAGATGTCCTCGCCGCGGCGCTCGGTGAAGTCAAGAAGCTTATGTATCTTGTGCTGCTTATCGCTCCAATAGCGCGTCATATTGCGAATATTCGCCGTATCCATACCGATAAGAAGATCGTATTCGGCATAGTCCGACACGGTGATCTGCCGCGCGCGTTTCGCCGAGTAGTCTATCCCTAAGCGGTCGAGTATCGCCGCCGTGCCGCGATGAATGCGGTTTCCCAGCTCTTCGGTCGAGGTCGCCGCGGACGCAACCTCTACGCCCGTTATCCCGCGCTTTTGGAGCATATCGCGCAGTACAAACTCCGCCATAGGGCTGCGGCAGATGTTGCCGTGGCAGACGAATAAAATTTTCAGCATTATCGGTTTCCTTTCAAAAGTGGTATGAATTGCGGCGTTTTGCGGAGTCACAGCACATCGCGCAGCGTTGAAACGAACACACGATTTTTACAGTTTCTCACGCAAATAGGCAAAACTCAGCAAGATGTGGCGGTCAAACGTAGTCAAAACGTAGTAGAAAATTGGGATTGCTTACTACTGCGGGATTTTCTCGTTGTTTTCCAAATAATGGAGGGTTTGCCAATAACAGATTACTTTTGAGAATTTTCGTCCTCATCGTATGTCTGAGTAATAGTTCTATTTCTTAAAGTAACCTCAATCTTGGAGAGAATTTTAGCGGGATCCAAATCTTTGTGATCGTTTGACAGTTGAAGCTTTTCCGGCTTAATAAAAAATTGCGTTTTATCAGCAGCACCTTTATATCCAACGTACAAAACTATGATAGTATCGCCGTCACGATCTTTTTTTACATCTACATTGATCCAGTAATCGGGATCGTCTTTGACTTTGCGTTTTATTTCTGGAGTATACCAATCATCTAGACGAATCAGTTTAGCATTTTTAAATATCTCACGATTCAGCGCCCTCAAACACTGTGACGTAAGTGAATGTATACTTATAATCTCAATTTGCTTTTGGCATCTAGGACAGTAGAGAGTAGTATCTTCCGAACGTTCTAATTCAATCTCCGGGTGCTTTGAACAGTGAAAATGAATTCCATCTTGATTACAATAATAATAGCGCAGTTCATCTGGTTCGTACCCATAGAAATTAGTGCAATCTCCGGGACTAGTATTTGGATTTCTATACAATGAGCATGTCCTAAATGAAATATCATCGTTTAGTCTATAAATTTTCTTGTCCATGATTTTGCCCTCCCAAGAACAATCATTTAATGTATGCAAATGTTTCTATAAAATAGTAAAGCTCTGAGACCTACTATGAGATACCCTCGCTGTTTTCCAGATCGCGCAAAGTCCTGCCATCTAAGGTTTTCCATTCGATCCAACCGTTGGAGCTATTGCCAATGACAAAAGATGATGCCCCAGAGGGAGAACTGAAAAGAACATCCTCAAGCAAAACATTGTTCTCATCGACCTTGCGCTGCTTACGCCGCTCTAAATAGCCTTTTGAAAGATACTCCGCGTCCATTGGAGAAATTATACTCCCTTTTAGCACAACAAATCCATCGGAAGTCTGCTTGCCAATTGCTTTAACGGTGAAATTGATTTGCTTTATCGTTCGGGTAAGATACAGCTTTTGCCCATCTCCGGCAGCGTTCTCATTAGTATCATCGGACGAATCCTCAACGACCGGAACGAATACCTTGTGTCCGAGCGTTCCCATTATAAGCTTGGCGTTTTCGATAAACTCCTCCAGCTCACTCTCCTTTTCCTCGGTGATATGTCCGGGAGAGGGATCGTTTCCGTTTTTGACCGAATAGCGATCGACTTCAAGCGCAAGATTACAGAAACGATTTTCAAGATAACTTATCTCGGTGGGTCCGAACGAATTGTTTGAAGTGGTGAAGACTACGGCTTCCGTCCAGTAATCCTTTTCGCGATTGCGTCTATGCTCATACAAGCGGTTTAAAATGCCCTCGCCGTTTTTCCGCACCCCGGCTTGCCCGATATACACGATCTCTTTTCCGGTCTCATCCGATTTGCCGAACAAGAAATAAACACCGCTCCATTTGAGATCTTCGCGCTCTTTACATTTATCCAGATCGGTTCTCGGTATCTTATACGCAACACCCGTCCAATTGGCTAAGGTGCATTTTATTCTGCCGTCTGCAACGCCGTCCATCAGGAACAAATTGATGCTTTTGCCTCGTGACATTTTATGTAACCCCATTCTTCCAAATATTACAAATATACCTATTATAATTATATCACAGTTTTCGGGAAAATGGAATACATTTACACAAAAAAATCCCCTGTCAATCGAAAATCGACCAACAGGGGATGTAAATTCATTTCGTTAAACCGAGCGGAACAAATCTCTTGAGACGCTGCCGGTATCGCGGTCAAGCTCTTTACGAGCGGCTTCTATGTCATTCAGTCGGCTGAGTTCATCGGCTGCGTCATCAAGCCCCAAATGCGTATAGGTGTTCAAGGTAACGCCGATGTCGCTGTGACCCATAAGATACTGGAGAGTTTTCGGGTTCATTCCCGCCTTAGCCATATTGCTGCAGTAGGTGTGGCGACAAACGTGCGGGGTTATGTTCGGCAGCTGAAGCTTATAAATTTCATTGTAACGCTTTACCATGTGATTGAACCTGTGTTCCCAATGCATCGCCACAAGCGGGTATCCGTCCTTGTCTGTGAACAAAAATCCCGTATAGCCGCCAACTATCCGCTCCGCTTTTGGTGCCTTTCTGTCATCGATTATCGCTTGAAAGCAATATGCAACATCATCTGTGATGGGTATTTTCCTTGTACCTGCATTGGTTTTCGTGGATTCTATGATCAGCTTCATATCGCTTGTCCGTTGAAGCTGACGCTCGATGTTTACCACCTTGTTTTCTAGATCGATATCGGAGAGCGTCAACCCGCAGAACTCCGATATTCTCATTCCCGTGTGGAACAATATGTAAACGACTTCATAATACTTACAGTAATTGTTATCGTCGTGAACGAATTTCAAAAATCTCCGCATTTCGTCCTTGGTGATCGCTTGACGGGTAACGCTGTCATTGACGATAACAGTAGCCATCTCAAATCCGAACGGGTTCTTTCTGAGTACATCATCGTCAACCGCCATCTGAAAAGCCGGACGGAGGACGCCGCGCACGGTTTTTATCGTGCTGTAACCCTTTCCGTCCTCTTGCAGCTTGATAAGGAACAGCTTTGCATCGGAGGTCTTGACGGCTCCTATCCTATTTGACGAAAACGGCTCCTTTGCCAGAAGATTTTTTACAAAGCCGTAATTGCTTTTGGTGCTGTACTTTACGCCTGTCTTAGTCGCCAGATAGCGTTCCACAAGTTCAAAAACGGTCATATTTTTATTGGACGGATCGCAGAGCGTGTCCAAATCGTAGCCTATCTGCTTTTCCAGTTCTCGAAGCGACACGCAAGGTTTCTTTCCACTAGGCAGCGGGTCTGTGGGTTCGAGCCGCCAACTGTAAACAAAATGCGGTTTGCCGTTGATATGATACTTGAACTGATATTTTCCGTCTGCCCGGATAGATTCTCCGCACCTTAAAAGCCGTCTCTTTGAATCACGTCTTTGCGGATTTCTCGGCATAACAACTCCTCCTTTGCTTTCGGCTCGTTTTCCAGAAAACGCTGAAATTCATCGCGAAGTATCAAGACCCTGTTGTGATAATACGCCAGAAAGCTGTAATGATCGTCGTTCTTCAGAAAACGAGTGAATTTACGAGCGCTCAAGCCGAATAATTTTATTGCTTCACGAACGTTCAAGTAAGTTTTTTCGGATAGTTCCGGCTTTTTCAATCCTCCTCACCTCTCTCCGTCAATGAATCAATATACTCCTCGAACCGCTTTCTGATGATGAGATAACGATTTCCGTTCATTATCGCGAAACGATTATCGTCCTCGGCAAGTCTGCGAAGTCGTTTTTCTCCGATGTTGAAATATGCTGCCGCTTCACTTATTGATAACAGGTATTTTTCACTTATCGGAATGTTTTTCTCTGACATAATGCTCACCTCCGTTTGCAGGTCTATATTAACTCTTTCAAACGGAAATAGCAACTACTTACGGCAAAGAAAAAGAAACTAAATCGCCGAACTTTCCTCAATAAATTTCTCGAATTTTGTGCGAATTATGAGTACACGATTACCGTTATAAACAGAAAATCTTCTATCCGCCGAGCCGCCTTGATTGTCCTCGGCAAGTCGGCGTATCTTTTTCTCTCCGATATTGAAATACATCGCCGCTTCCTTTATAGAAAGCAGATACTTCTCGCCGATAGACAGAGAAGCCCTCTCGGTGCTGACCGATTCATTCTTTAGCAACATTATCACCTCCCGGAAATGCGTTCCTATTATTATAAGGACAGTTATTCTGTAATTGGGGACTAAATCCTCACTCAGTCGCCCTATAATGTTTTTCAATAATCTATCTGGACAAAAATGAGTAAATTGGGCGAAAAAAATCAGCCCGTGAGAATAATTTCCCACGGGCTGCGCTCATCTCAATATTTCATTTACACGTTTCTGCACAGCAGAATAGTCATACCCCGCCGCAATCAACCGTTTTCTGCGTTCCTCTCCGTTCCCCCAATCCCCGCGAATGACCTCGCGGGCAAGTTCGTCAACGGACTTCTTCGGCTTGTACAAAATCTCGTTGACGCGGTTTTGCACGGCATAGTAATCGTACCCGGCGGCTGTCAAGCGTTCCTTGCGCTCGATACCGCTGCCCCATTTGCCGGCGATGATCTCTTGGGCAAGTTCATCAACTGTCTTTTCCGCAACAGGCTCCTTGACCGCATAGTCCGCAAAGCAAATATCCCCGTCAATGTCATAGCTGCCAGCCCGGCTCAGGTCGCCGATGTTGTCCAAGCCCCACTGCCACATCTTCTGTCCGTAGTCATACTTGGAAGGCTTGTTCGGGCTACCCGTCCAATGAGCAAGCCAGATGTCGTACTTTCCGATGAGTTCACCCTTGTTGTAGTAGCATTCAATAAAAGACGGATTTGCGTAGATACCCGGAGTAAATCCCGCCGCGCGAACGATCTCGCAGAACGTTTTCGCCATTTCCGTGCGAGTTGCGTTATTCAAGCCGTTTATCTGACGCTTTTCTTCCAAATCAAAAAACACGGGATATGTCGGAGCAAGCCCCTTGACGACCTCCACGCACTTTTCCGCCTCAGCTTTGGCTTCGTCAATGCTCATCGCATAGCTGTACCAATAAAAGCCGTAGTCAATGCCGTATTTGTTGCAGTCCGCGACGAACTTGTCCATTGTAACATCCTTTTTCGTAGAGAAGCCCGCGCGGATGATCGCGAACCTCACGCCCGCCTTTTGGAGCTCCGCAAAGTTGATGCCCTCCTGACAGTAGCTGATGTCAACACCTTTAATTCTCGTCATTATTTCCGTCCTCCTTTTCGTCTGTTTCGGCGCGGTTGTGCAGCTGTTCAAGCACCGACTTTATCTTCTTCGGCACGGGCAGCCCCAGATGAGCCGAATTTTCCACCAAAGATACTCCCTCGTTGGATATGTAGAAGAAGATCACGGCAGTCCGCAGAATAGAGCCTGTCCGAATAACGTACAAATCCAAAAGATGCGACGCGCCAACTATCAGAAAAATCAGCACCTTTCTGCAAATCCCTTTGAAACCTACCGAACTCGACAGCTTTTTGTCGATAACAGCGCACATCACTCCTGTGATGTAATCAATAACGACAAACGCGATCAAAGCGATGAGCAGTCCATCACACCCTCCGAGATAATAGCCGAGCCAACCTCCAACAGCTGTGAAAATTGCTTGTACTGTGTTCCAAAATTCTTTCATTTTCATTCCTCCTCGTCAACAATGTCATAAGTTATTTTCATTACCTGTCCGTCCAGCTTGCGAACCGGCGAGGACAGGTTGTTTATCGTGGTAAGGCACGGCTTTAAAACACCGAGTGAAAGTCCAAAATAGCGAGATGTGCCGTTGCTTGTATACGGATTGTCTGGCGCGACATAGTACGGAAAACTCATGTCCTTGACTTTCATGAAATTTGCGTAGCAATTGATACGGGAAGTTCCGTAAGTGGGCATTGAAACCCGCATTCTGTACTGATCGTACCCATCGCCGTTCTTGATTATTTCAAGTGCAATAGCGGAATAGTTTATGTTGCAGCTGTCGCAAATCAAGATCGGAGTGTGAGATTTTTCGTCCACATAAAAGCCCCAGAAACTTGCAGTCGCCATATTGGATAATCGCTCATTATTTATGTATTGGAGCGTTTTATTCTCGGAAATTCCGCTCTCCGAAAAAATTCTCAACTGCCCATAGTTTTCCGAAGAAGTGTTTTCCGTACCATCAATCAGCGGATGATCGGTTATTGCGAAATACTTTCCATCCCATTGAAAAGCGGGAAGAGCCGAGTTGTAGTCCTCATTCACTCCCGCTCCGTAGAACCATGTGTACTTGTAATCGTGATAAACATAGTTAAACCCGATATCATAGTTTTGTAACATAACATCTGTGGTTATCACTTTTTTGGATTTTTGAGTATAACTCGCAAGGTCAAACACATAGTGATATATACTCTGTTTACTTTGACCTATAACGTGTATTTCCTCACCGATAACATACGGGAAGAATGCCAGCCACTGCGGGTTTTCAAACCAATTATTCCGCAGCTTTTCCTTTTCATCTTCGGGAATACTGCTTGTGTTATATGAGCTGTTTGTGTAAAAATATGAGCCGTGAAAATAATTCCCCGATGATGTATCGGGGATAGGACTTGGCGCGGGGAATATTTCGATCACCTTTTTCATGCTTACAATGCCGCAGAACGGCTTTTTCTCGCTGACGCTTATGGAAGTCGGGTCAAAGAAAATGACCTCATAAATTCCGCAGTCATGACGGTTCTTTCCAAGCAGACGGACATTGCCATTTTCGAGTTTGTCCATATAAAACCACTTGTAGTGCGCTAAATCAATTTCGGAATTCGGAATAAATCGTCCGCAAATAGTGTGCAAATTACTGCTGAAACTTGAAGTGGAGTTGCTGTTGAGGTCTGTGCCGCCCATTGACAAGTCCCAAAAAGTATCGTGATAACCGCCCGTGCCGCCGTCCTTGGTAGTCAAGCAGATACATGAGATCTCGCCGTTTGCCTTGTCGGACGCGAAATCCCAGACGTGGCGGTAACCGCCGTCAATCTTCCCACTCTCGTTTTCGTTGTAAGTGCCGATGGTTGAATCGGTGTTTGTGGTGGGAATTCCCGCGTGACCTATTTCCGCGTTCGTCCACGGGAGCATTACGTTGTCTGCGTTCTCCTCGATTTTATCGCGGCATACAATAACGCCGTGAAAAGCCGTGTCCGCAATATTGCTTTTGAACAGCCGCAAGGGATTGAAACTGCGGTCGTTTTCGGAATCCATTCCCGATTCAATGTAATCGGGCGGATTCAGAATATTGTCGACCGCGTTTGTTATCATGTTTTCCTCGCGCGTTTCGGAAACGAGCTTGCCGCCCTCGAAAAGCTGTATTTTAGCCTTGCCCTTTATCATCTTGTTCCTCCTCAAATTCCGTGTACATAAACGAAGTCTGAAAACTGCCGCACGGAGCGTCATTCAGCACGTCATGCAAGTTTCCGCTGTCGCCGTCATACAAAACGGTTATAGCCTGTACGCTGTCTTTCATTGACGATTCCGCAAGCGTCAGCCAAACAGTGCTGCCAAAGTTGCCCGCACCAAAGCTTGCCGAAATAGGTGTTAAATTCAGCGTTTCACTTGCCGTTGTTACTATCATCTTGAACGCCGAAAGCTCTATATTATCCGATGTCACGGGGTTACGCAATTCAAGAAAAATCTCGCGGTTAGAGATATTTTCGGCTTTCAATGGAGGCGGCGTTTTCGTCTGCGGTGAATCTGGCGCGGGGAAATGAACCACCGTGTTTTCAAGAGTTTTGCGCCGCTTTTCATAGAACCTTGCAGAGAAATGCAAGTTATTCTCGCACATTGAGTGTCTTTGAATATCCGTGAGTTTCGCGATGAGCGTTTCCTTGATAGAAATTGTTCTGAGCGGCTGCTTGCGTTTCTTGAAAATGAAGCCGCGCTCTCTGAATTCCAAGTAACCGTCCCAAGGGCTGTCTCCCGCAATAGCCGCGCCGATAACGTAGCCCCAAGTCTGCACGGCGGGAAGGAAACCCTCCGCGCCGTTGTCCGTCAACACATGAAAAGTTATAGTGTTCAAGCCGTCCTCCGAAACGAACGGATAATTGAAAGTCTTAGTGTGCTTTCCGACATCGAAATACTCGGTGTAGCGAACACGCTCATTCGGTCCCAAGCGAATGAAAAAGATAATGTTTCCCGCCGCTGTGATCTCGAACTTCACCGTGACGCAAAACGCGGAATATGTTTTCTTATATGCGTTATAAGACAGCTTGATTATTCTCTGCTCGGTGTCCGAAATGTTGATTTGAGAGTTATTCGTATCGGATTTTATCGCCGCTGTTGCCTCGGCAATCGACTGATTTGTCTTACTGTTTTCCTTTTCCAATTTGTACAGGCTGTCGTTGATTGACGGTCTGTAATCGCCGACCTCGATTTGAATTTCAAAGCGGTTATACGGATTGAAACTCATCGAAACTATGCGCGTCTGCACATTTATTTCAAACGGACGAAACGTTATGTTGACGTTATCTCCCGTGTGCAGATTGATGTTTTTATAAAGCGTCAGCGCGTAGGAATCGGTGCTTGAACGGCTGTCTTTATCGGTTGAAAGATCGGTGACGTTCCGTCCGTCCATGAGTTCGATGTAACTCTCCGAACCCCTGTGGCGGCGAATATTTATCGCCGCGCCGTTATATTCAATTTCTCCGTCAAGCAAGGCTACAAGCTGCATTACTGCTGCTCTGCGAGTACACTCTTGGTTAATTTTCAGTTCCACAGGAACGGTAAAATCGCAAATTCCCGCTATCAGATTTGTACCGTTCAGCAATTCGGATAGGCAATCAAGCGGAGTTCCGTTAAACTCAAATTTCGTTACCGTGTACTCGGAATTATTGAGCTCGTAGGACTTGTGTTCGCACTCAACAGTCACCGCCGCAATGCCGCCCGACATCTTTTTACTTATCTTGACGATGTTAAACAGGTAGTTGAAATCACTCCCGCACAACTGCACTTTTTCTCCGACATCAACGGAGTTGAGCGCGGAACACATCACGGTAAAAGAGAATGTACATTCGCCGTTAAGACTATCGAACAGCGTAGAATTCATCACGCGGGTAAATCGGCGTTCGTTCTCGCCTTTGGAATTTGTTATAATGATTTCAGTCATACCGCACCCGCATTTCTCGCCGTAACCTGTCCGTTGCTCCACTGAATACGAGATACCACTTTTGTGAGCATCACGCCGTCTATCGTCAGCGGGATAGTTACGTCAAATACCGCTGTTTCGGCAGATGACCCGCCGGAGATATCCGAGTTGATATTCGCTTTCACATCCGTGTCGAACTCTGAGGGAATAGCGTCTACCATATCCTTGGTGACCTTTTTCATTTCATCGTCGAACCCAATTCCCAGACCTTTTGCCATGTTATCGCCTAATCCGGCAAACAGCGTAGACGGCGAGTGTATGCCGAAGAAGCCTTTGATGCCGTCCACGATGCCGCCAAAAAAGCCCGTGACCTTATCCCAAAGCCACGATGCCGCGTTCGATATGCCTTCCCACAAGCCTTTGAGAAGATTGCCGCCTATTTTCACCATTTCTCCGAAACCGCTTGCAAAACCGTTTACAATGCCGGTGATTATCTGCGGAACAGCCTTTACTATTTCCACGATTATGGTCGGCAAGTTCGCGATAAGCGACACAAAAAGTTCTATTCCCGCTTGAATTATCTGCGGAATGGAGCCTATTATCGCCGAAATAACGCTCGTGATTATCTGCGGTATAGCCGCGACTATCTGCGTTATTATTTCGGGTAAATTCTGCACAAGAGAGATGAGCAGTTTTATTCCCGCCTCAATGATTTGAGGGATAGCACCGATTACAGCGGTTATTATCCCCTCGATAATCTGCGGAATGACCGCGACTATTGCCGCGATGATGTCCGGTAATGCGCCAACAAGTGCCGTCAACAACTGTATTCCCGTTTCAATTATCTGCGGAATTGCGCCGATCAGAAAATCTATAATGCCTTGAATAATAAGCGGCAGCGATTCTATGAGTATAGGCAGCGCGTCCAGCAAGCCTTGCGCAAGTGCCGTTATGAGCTGCAAAGCCGCGTCCAGAATAAGCGGCAGGTTATCGATAAGCGTCTGAACGATCTGAACCATTACTTCTACTATCTGTGGAATTAGGTTCGGGATAGCCGAGGAAATACCGCTGATAAGCGACACGATTATGTCCGCGCCGGCTTGGACTATTTGCGGGAGCAAGTCCACAAGCGCCGAAATGATCTCCGTTATAATTTTCGAGAGCGATGGCATCAGCTTTGGAATTGCGGTAAGCAAACCGTCCGCCAATGCTTTTATTATTCCCGGCGCACTTTCAAGAACGGCTTCGGCGATTGATGTGATGAGTTCGACCGCTTGAGGAATAATAGACTTTATTGCGTCAATGACGCTTGTAACACCGTTTTTGAGTTCCTCACCCGCTTGTTCATTTCCTGCGATAAGGTCTGTCAAGCCGTCTGTGATCTGCGTTATTCCGGGGAGCAATTCACCGACAAGGCGATTTTTAAGCCCGCCCGCCGTATGTGAAAGTTTTGTAATGCTGTCCTCAAACGCCGCGCTTGCCGCCACAGCCTCGTTAGACATTATCATGCCGTAGTCTTGCGCCTCTTGCTTTAAACGCTCCGTTTCCTCAACGGAAGTATTCAGAACCGCCGCCATATCCACAGCCGACTTTCCGAGCAGATCGTTCGCCGCCGCCGTGCGTTCCGCGCCGCTTTCCATTCCTTGCAAAGCCGTGATAACAAGCTGCAGCTGTTCGTCTTGGGATTTGCCGTTCAGCTGCTCAATAGACAGCCCGACAGCGGACAGCATTTCGGCAGCGGAATCGGAGCCGTTCGCCGCGTCCGTTATGACGGTGGACAGCTTTTTCATGCCGATCTGGAGGTTATCCACGTTAGCGCCGCACCGTTCGAAAACGTAACCCCACTCCTGATAGCTTTCCGCCGAGATGCCGATCTTCTGCGAGGTCTTGTCGATAGCGTCGCCCGCCGAACCGACATCGTTCGCCATATCCCACAGCTTTTTGCCCGCCGCGACTGCCGCCGTTCCGATAGCCGTGGCAGCCGCGCCCAGAGCCGCGCCTATTTTCTTTGCGGTATCGCCGAGCTTGGAGAACTTTCCCTCCGCGCCGTCAGCCGTGTCGGCCGCTTTGTCCACGCCCTTGGAGAAGTCTTTCGCACCGTCTGCGGCATCGTCAAAGCCGTTTTCGGTATTTTCGAGAGCCTTGTTGTTATCCGACAACTCGCGCTCCATATCGTTCAAAGCCGCCTGAGCGTTATTCAGCTGTATCTGCCAGCTTTGAGTGCGCCTGTCGTTCTCGCCAAAGGAGTTTGCGGCATTATCGAGCGCGGACTTCAGCGTTTCGATCTTTCGGTTCTGCTCGTCAATTTCCTTGTTGAGGACTTCATTCCGCGCGGAAAGAGCCTGAACGGACGTGTCGTTCTTGTCGAACTGCGAGGTGACAAGTTTCATCTCCGAACCGAGGACTTTGAACGACTGATTTATTTCGGACAGGGATTTCTTGAACTCGCGCTCGCCCTCTACGCCTATTTTTAAGCCGAAATTGTCGGACATTCTATGCCACCTCCTGAAAAACGAGCATAAAAAAAGAGCCTTAAGGCTCGGATATATGAAAAAGAGCAGCCTTGCGGTTGCTCTTTGTAAATATCATACAACTCTATAAATTTGGAGATTACGGCTTGAAAAAATTAATTCTCTAAATCAAACCATTCTTTATAAACTTTTACAGTTGCATTATATGGTGTCGATTGAGTATCATATTTTTCCTTAAAAGCTCCATTTCCCACAATGTTTTTTATCTCTATATGATATGATTTCTTAAAACGTTTTTTATCCACTTTATTATCAAGATATTTTTGGCAAGCCTCTTCATAAGCATTTAAAAATTCTTCTTTGATAGACTCATAAGCTTTTTTAATCAATTCACTGTTGAGGTCATTTTGGTGATTAATAATAAAATCTTCGTAGCGTATTCTAGCATTCGTAATACGCTCCCTTATCTGAATCTCAACTTGCCCTTGTACTAATTTATTATACTTAAATGACAATAATATTGTACCACTAGCCGTAAAAAAAGATGCCAATCCACATATTAGACTAATTATATCACCCGTCTGCATAATTGATATCCTCTTAATTTGAATTATTTTGTGCTTTTATCTGTTCTTCAACTTGATTAACAAGATCTAAAAAGGCACTTACATCTTCAAATAATCCCTTTGATCTTTCGATATGTATTTGCTTAATGAGGTTGGTTATTTCTAACTGTTCATCTACACTTAATGGCTTGTCGTCTATTTTTACAGCTCTGATTCTATCTACTATTATTAGAGCATCTCGTTTTTGGTATAATTCAACATATAATTTTGCAGCAAATTCACGTTTTGTCATATCTATCTCTCCTAACAAAATACCGATTGATTAAATAGCGTATAATTATACTTTAACATTATATCATATTTTTTCTCATTTGTCAACCACTTTTTTCCTAAATCCCCAAAGGAATAACATCATCAATAAACCTCTCCCTTTTCGGCTTTGCGATCCCAATAAACTGCTTGTGGCACTCCCACAAATCGAGCAGCTCCCCAAACGGCATAAACCACACCTCATCTGGCGTAAGGTGCAGCTGTGCCGTGCCGTAATAGAACAGCCGAATGAACAACTCATCGTCATTTACTCGGCTGTTACTGCGTTTTTTATTTCGTCCTCGCTCTGTATCACACGATTTGTGCCTTTAGTCATAGCCGCCATGATCGCGTCCTTGTATTCCGTGAGGTCGGCGGGGACTGTCAATAACTCCAGCTCCTCAGCGGTCATCAGCGGCTTTTTATCGCTGTTCTTGAGATTGTGTATCTGTATCGGCTGATTGCAGAGCAGCACTATAAGCCACACGATCTCGTCAAGTGCCTGTTCAAAGTTCTCGGTGTTCATCAGTTTATCGCCGAGGTTCTCCAAGCCGCCGTAACGTTTCGCTATTTCTTTAGTCGCTTTGGTGGTGAGCAGCATTTCGTATTCCTCACCGCCAATGTTTACTGTCGTACCTCTGTCATTCATCCGTCAGACCTCCCTCGGGTTCGGTAGAAGCCGCCATGAAAGTCGGCTCGTAGACTTCCTTGTACCAATTCTTGATCGTTTCCTCGGTAACTCCGGCATTTCCCTCGGTGACCTCGGCTTTCCACGGATGTTTCCCGTCTGCGCCGACTTTGTTTCTCCGCAGTATTGTGCCCTCGATGGTCGGTGTGGAAAACGTGATGCTGTCGCCTTTTGTAGCAAGTGAAGTTGACGGAATGCCGAATTTTACACGATAAAGCCAGAAATAGCGATATTTGTTATTAGACTTTTTCGCACGGAAACCGATCGCAACAGGCTCTCCGCCGTCCTCGCTCGATGAGATCACCACGTTATTTTTGTCGATAGTCGCGCCCGTAAGATCGGACGCTACTTCGTTTCCTATATCGTCCACGCCGAGCGAAAGAGTGCCGTTTTTGAACTCCTTGACGATCTCCGCCGCGCCGTCGTCAGCGTAAAGAGTAGCCTCGGCAAGCTCCACGGACAATTCCGCGCTCATCGCTTTGGCGAGTCTTTTCGGCGAACCGTAGGCTTCATTGCCGTTTTCGTCCTCGGTAATTTTCGCGTAATACAGCATATCCAAGCCGATAGTAGCCATTATAATTCCTCCGTTTCATAATATTTCGCCGCGTCTATCACATAGTGGTGATAGCCCGTGTCGTTTTCGTGTCCATTGTACCGCTTGTCGGTTATCGTGAAATCCGCCGCGAGGAGCTTTTTGCAGAGCCGATTTTTCAACTCCGTATAATTGCTTTTGGTGAAAATTGAAATTCTAACGTCTTGAATTTCAATTCCCGGAGCGTTGTCTGCGTGAAGTTCATAGGTGTCCGACAACGGTGTTAAAACTGCGTATTCATCAGGAGGTATTCCCGAAAACACGCCTGTTTCAACAGGCAGTCCGCAGTTTTCGATTATCTTTTTCAGTTCGGATAAAATGCTCATAGCTTTCTCAATTCCTCCTCCAGCTTGGACTTCATGGCGTTCTCGCAAGCGGACTTTGTTGCGTTTTTCGCGGGCTTGAGAAAGGGTTTCGCCGCTTGCCCGTGCCGTCCATATTCGAGAATGTTGGCAATTTTCGCATTGCTCTCTCCGTCTGCCCTGTTCTCTGCAAACCCAATCTTGACATTGAAATTCCCGTCCTTGTCTTGCTTTGCGGAAGATGTACCAAGTGCCGCCAAAAGCTGTCCTGTGGACTTTGACGGCTTTTTGTTGCCGCTGCCTATAACACTTTGCAAATTCGAGCGAACCTTTTTCTCAACGATCTCCGCGCCCGCTTTAAGGACTTCGGGAATTATTTCGTCAGTCTTTTCGCCGAGCCGAGAGATTTTCAACAGGAACTCCTCCGGCATTTGCATAGTTACTTTAGCCACTCGGTTCAACCTCCTTTGCGAGAACTTCAATGTACATTCTGCGACCTTTTACGTCCTCGACGGACGTTATCTCGAATGTTTTATTCCCGCATAAAATCCGCATTTCTGTTGTTACTTCCAAATGCGGAATTGTGCGAAAGCGGAACAAGTCCGTAGCTGTCGAGAATGCCGCCATATTCGCCCATTTTTCCGAGCCGTGCCGTCCTTCTCGATACGCGCGAACCGATGCGAGGACTTCGTTTGTTTCCGTCTTAAAGCCCTCATCATCGGTGGTTATTACCTTTCGTGCGATTTGAATTCTCGTGTTCATTTTTCCGAAACTCATCTCACACCGTCCACTTTCTGTCAAGCCGTAGCAACAGATTTACAGTATTCCAGACTTGTTGCGCGGCATTAGTATTGTCCGCAAAAAATCCGCCCGTTGAACCGTCACGGCTTTCATAGAAGTGGCTTGCAAGCATTATGACGGCTTGTTCCGTAGTAGGCGGCATTTCGTTTTCGGAGTAGAAATTCCACTCCAAATGCTGATAGCTTTCCGCATAAGAAACAGCCGCATTGATATAGCTTTGGAGCAGTTTATCGTCCTCGGAATGTTCGAGAATAAGGTTCGCCTTTACTTTTTCGAGCAGAGTGTTCATCATAGCCGCCTCCTATTTTAAGTACCGCAGGAGAAACTTGTTTCTCTAGGCGGCTTTCATCTTCAAAAGCTGAATACCCTCCGGCAGGATAACTTTACCGTCTACTCGCTCGGTAGCAACATAACCGATTTGTCCGTTTGTAGCGTACAGTTCGTTCAAACGCTGAACCGTTCTGCCCGAACGGTCACCGATCCAGTAGTTCTTGAAGTCACCGAAAGCAACCGTAAGCGCTCCCGCCGCCATAGTCGGAACATAAGGCGAGGTGAAAATCTCATATCCGAGCAGTCTGTCCGGCTGTCCCGCCTGAACGGACGGCTGCCACAGATACGCTCCGTTCTGGTCTTTCAGCTTGCGGATAGCGGAGATAGTCGCGTCATTCATCAGGAATTTTGCGTTTCTACGGTATGGGGATTTCAGCGCGTATACAAGGCTGATGAGTTCATCGGCGGTTATTGCGTTATTCGCTGCAGCGGTAACTCCCACCGTGCCGCCGTTCGCTGTAAAAATACCCGTAGGCTGATTTGTACCCGTGCCGACACAGAAAGCCTCTTCCTCGGCTATTCCAAACGCACGAGCAAACTCTTTCATAAGATAATCCTCAATGTCAAAAGCGGAGTCTTGAAGAAGTTCCACGCTGACGCGGCACAAATCCGTGAGTTTGAATGCGTCAATCTGTTTCTGTCCAAAAGTGGGATTGCTCTCGGTGTAGGCGGCATTCTCCGCAGTCCACTGTGCTGTGGAATGTCCCGTAGCAACGGGAATTTTGCGCTCGTGCTGTGTGGTTATAACTTTCGCAAGAGAACGCACCACATTTTCTTCCTCAAGAGCCGTTACAATATCACGCTCGAACTCTTCAGGCACAAGGTAACCGCCATCTGCGTCCGTACCCTCGGAAAGGACATTGTGGACAAGCGCTTTGCCACGAAGATGTCTGTCGAAATCCTCTTTGTATGCATCGGACGCTCTGCCTGTTTTACCTTTCAAAGCCGCTGTATTTTCGGGGACTTCCGTGATAGGTGTGTTCACCGGCTTGTTAAGTTCAGCCTCAATAGTCTCTCTGCGCTCCATGCGCTTAATCTCGTTGGTCATGCTGTCGAGATCGCTTTCCATTTTGGAGTAAGTTGAATCGTCCTCTGCGGACAGCACTCCCATATCGTTTCTGTGGGTGTCGAGAAAACCCTCCATCGTGTTCCACAGCTTTGCTCTCTTGTTTCTCATTTCGGTAATAGTCATGTCAAATTCCTCCTTAAAGTAACTTCTTGTACAAAGACGCTTTCAGTTCATCAACCGAGCGTCCTCTAGGCTTTCTCCGCGATTGTGCGGAGAGCTTGTTGATAAGCGTTCGTTCAACCGCCGATGCGGAGAATTCATAGCCCTCGATAATCGGCTCGGAATTGAGCTTATTATCCGTTAAAATATCGTCCGCAAAGCCAAGCTCCATAGCTTTTTTGGCATTCATCCAAGTGGTATCGTCCATCATTTTGGCAAGCTGTTTTCTCGGCAAACTTGTCTTGATTTCATAAGCGTTAATTATACTCTCTTTGACTTCCGAAAGCATATCTATTGCCTTTTTCATATCCGCATGGTCGCCAAAAGCCATAGTTGCGGGATTGTGTATCATCATCATAGCGGTAGGAGCCATAAGCACCTTAGTACCCGCCATAGCGACAACACTCGCCGCGCTTGCGGCAATTCCGTCAATCTTGACGGTTACATCGTTTTTATAGTCCATAAGCATGGTGTATATCTGACTTGCTGCAATACAATCGCCGCCGGGCGAGTTAATCCAAATCGTGATAGGACCGCTCCCGGCGAACAGTTCTTCCTTGAACATAGCCGGAGTGATGTCATCATCAAACCAACTTTCCTCGGCTATTGTGCCGTACAATTCAAGCACTCTTTCCGTTGTTTCTGTGTCTGCTTGATTTTTCCAACTCCAAAACTTCTTGTTTTTCATCGGAGTTTTCCTCCTTTCCATTGTCTGTATCCGCAAATGCTCCCGCGCGTGAAAGCGGGAGCATATTGCCGTTTATGAGGTACAAATCGCCGCCGTCCTCTGCGGGAATACGGTCGAGATTTTCAAGTTCTCTGATGTCATTAGCCGACATCCAACCGTTCTGACGGGCGGTAGCGTAACCGTTCATGCGGCTTGCGTAATCTCCTCGGAGCAAGCCCTCAACATTGAACTTCACGAAATACGACTTTTTCTCATCGGGAGTGAGGAGCGTTCTCTGTATCGACTGCTCCCACCTCACCACCCATGGGTCGAGCGTGTATTTTACGAATTCCAAGGACTGCTGCTCTATATTTGAAAACGAGGATTTTTCCAAATCTCCCACCATGTGCGGAGGTACTCGGAAAATCCTCGCTATCTCATTTATTTGAAATTTTCTTGTTTCCAAAAACTGCGCTTGTTCGGGAGAAATTGAAATTGGTGTGTATTTCATGCCTTCTTCAAGCACCGCCACTTTGTTTGAATTGTGTGAACCGCCGAAAGTGGACTGCCAGCTTTCCCTAATTCTCTGTGGGTCTTTTAATGTCCCCGGATGTTCGAGAACTCCGCTCGGCTGTGCGCCGTTAGCGAAGAACTTACTGCCGTATTCTTCGGTAGCAATGGCAAGACCAATAGCGTTTTTCGCCATAGCTATGGGAGAATATCCCACCAAACCGTCAAATCCAAGTCCCGGAATATGCAAAACATCTGCTGGGCTTAATTTTACGGTCATTCCTTTCATGGTGTGCGCTTCATCGGAAGAACGGGTGTATTCGTAATAGAGCCGCCCGTCTGCGTCACGGTTCACGCTCATTTTGTTTGGCATAAGCGGATACAGAGCCATGACCTCGCCTTTGCCGTTTCGGATAATCTGTGCGTAAGCGTTTCCCCACAGCAAAAGGTGTGTCATGAGCGTTTCTCTGAACACGAATGAACTCATTTCGGGGTTAGGCTCATCGTGTAAAAGCAAGTACAAAGGGTGATCAAAAGCCTTTTCTTTCCCACCGTCCTCTTTGTATCTGTAAATGTGGAGCGGAAGTCCCGCTATTGCTTCTGACAAGATACGCACACAAGCGTATACCGCCGTCATCTGCATCGCAGAACGCTCCGTTACCGCTTTTCCCGCAGAGCTGCCGCCCATATAAAAGGCATAGCTGCTGCCGGGAGTTCGGTTTTGGGGCTTGTCACGGGATTTGAACAAGCCGGAAAAGATACCCATATTGAATCACTTCCTTCTAAAAATGAGCATAAGAAAAGCACCTCCGAAGAGATGCTTTCATTTATTATTGTTCTGAATCCCTTAATTCTGCGGATATTTTAAGGATCATTCGTTCCTTACATATCGTGTATTCCTTGATGCACCGATACGCTTGATTTGACCCGCCTTTACCATCTTACCCAGAACAGATTCCACTGTTGTCGGGCTGATATCCGGGTGAATGGCACAGATCTCCGCTTTGGATATGGGCGTCAAGCTGCCAAGTACAGTTGCTTCGATGCGGGCGGTCTTTGTGACTTTCTTGCCATGCACGATTGCAAACCGTTTGTCCAGTTCCTTATAGCACATATACAGGGTAGTGAGGAAATTCTGTATAAATGGGAAGTAGTCGTTCTCGTTGGTGTTCCAGCCGGCCGAAGACTGTTGCAGCGCCTCATAATAATATGCCTTGCAGTTATTGATCTGCTCCTCAAAAGAAATGTACTTACCGGCATCAAAACCGTTTTTGTAAAGAAGCAGGAGCGACAGAAGCCGCGACATTCTGCCGTTGCCGTCCCCGAACGGGTGGATGCAGAGGAAATCCAAGATCACGCAGGGGATCAGCAGAAGCTGATTGATGTTTGCGTTGGAGCAAGCGTCCGCATAGGCAAGCTCCAACTGTTCCATAGCAGCCTTTGTCTCGGCTGCGGGGGTCGGACGGAAGCGAACACTTCGAGTGCCGTCCGGTGCGACCTCTAAGATCACATTGTCTGTATTCTTGTATTGTCCGGCATATTCATACCCGGCAACAGACATCATCATCTCATGCAGCCGTAGAATATCCCGTTCATTGAAAGACAGATGCTCATATCCGGTATGAATGATATTCAGAGCATCACGGTATCCGGCGATCTCCGCCTCGTTGTGATTCAGCGGTGCGCTGCTCCGGTTCACGATTTCCGCAATACGCCGATCGCTGGTGACGATACCCTCGATAGCATTGGAGCTTTTGACCGACTGTACCTTTGCCACAGCTTCCAATTCGGTGAAAACCTGCGCATATTCTTCCTTCCGAACGCCTGCAGCGGTGCGCAATGAATAGATGCTCCCGGTTATACCGATAAGGTTTGCAGGGAGCAAACCGTTATCCAAAAATGAATAATCAAACTTTCTCACAATATCCCTCCGTTTCTGCATATCATTATACCTCTTTATATGCAAAAAGTCAAGTGGATAAGGGAATTTTCTGAATATATTTTGCTATATTATATGCAGAAATGGAGTTTTTTATGCATAAAATCACAGAAAGAGCCGATTGCTCGACTCTTTCAAGGTGTGTTCTCGCCGCTTTTGTTTAGCGTACCTCGCTGACTTTGATATCGAAGTATGCAATGTGATGCTCTCTTGCGTAGGCGCATAACCATTCGTCAGCCTCTACAAAATCTTCAAAGGTCCTAAGCGTTACCCAATCCGTGCGACCGGGCGTGTATGTTCTGATCCCGTTCTCAACCGTGGTCTTGCCCTTGCCTAAAACCCTTAAAACCTTCGCTGCCCATAATCTTTTCATTTCTTTTTCCTCCGTGTTTTTGTTTTCCGTAGGGCTTGTCCCTTTCGGTAGTTACATATTAACTCTAAAGCCGCATTATATCAAGCTTTATTTGAGAATAATGTACACAAATATTCGGAGGAAAAATAGTGTATTTTATGGCTTGTTTTCTCTCATATAAAAAGCAAACCCCGCTCATCGTAAACGCTCTCGCCCGTGTCATTCCCGCACCGAATAGCCCTGTCCAGAGCCATTATCGTGGCGATCGCGCCGTCAATTTTCTCGGTGGACTTTTCCTTGTCCGCCTTAATGTTCCCGGCGGGGTCGGTGCGAATGAAAATGTTATCCATATTCCACCGCAGAACGGGATTGCCGCCGTGAGCTATCTTCTGCTCCAAGGTCAGTTTCATCAACTCTTTTGTCGGCGGGCTCATATCCTTGAAACCCTGTCCAAACGGCACGACCGTAAAGCCCATGTTTTCAAGGTTCTGCACCATTTGAACGGCTCCCCAACGGTCGAAAGCTATCTCACGAATGTTGAACCGTTCACCAAGACGCTCGATGAACTTTTCGATAAAGCCGTAATGCACTACATTTCCCTCGGTGGTCTGAATAAACCCTTGACGCTCCCACACATCGTAGGGAACATGGTCGCGGTTCACTCTCAAAGCAAGTGTTTCTTCGGGGAGCCAAAAATACGGCAAAATCTGAAATCTGTCTTCTTCATCTTTCGGCGGGAAAACAAGCACGAAAGCGGTCAAGTCGGAGGTAGACGAAAGGTCAAGCCCGCCGTAGCAGACCCGACCTTCAAGTTCATCTTCATTTACGGGAAACGCACAAGCGTCCCATTTCTCCATCGGCATCCACCGCACCGCTTGCTTTACCCATTGATTAAGCCTTAACTGCCGGAAAGAGTTCTCCTCTCCCGGATTCTGCCGTGCGGAATCGCAAGCCGCCTGAACTTTGTCAATGCCGATAGTTTCACCGAGCGATGGATTTGCTTTCTTCCAGACCTTCGGTGAAGTCCAATCCTCACATTCATCTGCGCCGTAAATAACAGGGTAGAAGGTGCTGTCGATCTTTCTGCCCTCAAGAATATCCTTTGCCTTTTGATGAGTTTCATAGCAGATACTGTTAGTATCTGTTCCGGCTGTCGTGATAAGAAAATACAGCGGCTGCATACGAGCATCACCGCTGCCTTTGGTCATAACATCAAACAATTTTCGGTTAGGCTGAGTGTGCAGCTCATCGAAAACAACACCGTGTATATTAAAGCCGTGCTTGCTATACGCTTCGGCCGAAAGCACTTGATAAAACGAGTTTGTCGGCGTATAAATAATACGCTTGGTAGCAGTGAGTATCTTCACCCGCTTATTCAAAGCCGGACACATTCGCACCATATCCGCTGCCACATCGAAAACGATAGCCGCTTGCTGCCGATCTGCGGCACAGCCGTAGACCTCGGCGCGTTCTTCGCCGTCGCCGCAAGTAAGCAAAAGAGCGACCGCCGCAGCGAGTTCGCTCTTTCCGTTCTTCTTGGGTATCTCGATGTATGCCGTGTTGAACTGCCGATAACCGTTCGGTTTTAAAATGCCGAAAAGGTCGCGGATTATCTGCTCTTGCCAATCGATAAGCTCGAACGGCTTTCCCGCCCATGTGCCTTTGGTGTGGCACAGGCTCTCGATAAAAGCTACGGCGAAGTCCGCCGAGTCCTTATCGTAGCGGCTGTCCTTTGCTTTGAACTTAGTCGGCTTGTACTTTTTCAGTTTTCGCAAATTCTCACCTCTTAAAACTTTGGGATCATCAATTGACCGCCGCGATCGCACTGTTTTGGCATTCGAGAATCGCCGCTGCCATTTCAGCAGTAAGCTCACCGCTTTTGGTTTTCTCCTCGATGAGTGCCCTTGTTGCGTCCAGAATGTTCTGTATCTTTTCTTCTCTTGTCATTGTGCTTTCCTCCGTGCTTTCGTTTTCCGTAGGTCGTTGTCCTTTCGGTAGTTACATATTAACTCTAAAAGCACATAAAAGCAAGCGGTTTTCGCACAATAATCTGCACGAAAAACCGCTGTTGTATCTGTATATCTTATGCCTGATAAGTGCGATGTATCGTTTCCAAGATAAGCTCCTGTTCTTCTGGCTTGATACCGATGCTTTCAAGAGCCTCACGAGTGCCGCAGTCCGGGCAGATCGGGGAACTGTCCACTCTCGACAGTGCAGGAATACCGCGATAGGATTTTCCGCACTTTGGGCAAATCCTTATGCGTTCAGTGTTTTCTTTCATTAAGCACCCTCCTTACTCTTTCCACCGCACGTTTCAGAAAACGCTTGTCGAACCCGAAATCCTTGTAGCCTTGCAAGCACGTTTCAAGGTAGAACTCGCTCGGCAATCCGAGCCTACTATCCTCGTTCATGAAGTAGTAAAAAGCCTTTTTCCTTGCCGGTCTGCCGCCGTTTAAAGGGGTCACGTCAAGCGTTACCTCGGCTTTCGAGTAGAACCTCGGAAAGCCCTCGTAGCGGTCGAGTGCGGCTTCGTCAGAGGCTGTGACCTCCCATACACCAACAGGAACCTTGCCGCCGATTTTCGGATCGACCGAAAGGTAGTACCCGCTCCCCGAACCGCGAAAGGTCAGTGTATTGTTTTGGAGAACCGCTGTGCCTACCGCCTTTGCCGTAGGGCAGCGGTACTTCATTTGCTCCAAATTCAAGTTGCTGCCGTAAGCCAAATAATAACGTTTTGCCATTTGAAATCAATCCTTTCAAAAGGGCTTGTATCGCCGTGAAAAGCACCCTTCTACCACCTAAAGACCTCCGAAGAGGTCGGTGGGAGGTATAAGGCTACCTTCCGTGATTCCTTCAAGCGGCTCTGCCATTGCGGAATGCGGTATCTCCATCAAGGCGTTTGGTGAGTACCTCTCTCGCTGTCGCGAACTCCTCGCCAATAAAACCTAATCGGAGCAGCCAAGTTCTCATCGCGTACTTGGGGTTTTCGGTTTGCTGCGGTTTCGAACTTGCTGTTTTGACTTCCTTTGCCATTTCGGAAAGTGCCAAGCAAAGCTGAATGTAGCTCTTGAGTTGCCCCGCGTGAAGCCCGTTCTGCTTGCCGTTGCTCGGAGCGTCGAATTGGAAAAGTCTGAACTCGACCGTGCCTTTGGTGAATGTTGCGTGGAGGTTCAGCATATGGTAGCGGCTGTCGTTGTAGTGAGCGTCTCGACCGTAGTTTGCGTTCTGAGTGCCGTACCAAATGTCCGCAAGCTGCGCCATCGTTGCGGGCTTTTGCTTGTTGAGTTTCGCTAAAAAGTTGGGGTTTACCGTTCTGCAATAGCGGTTCATTCGGCGGCTGTCGAGGTTCAGTGCGCTTGCGAGGAGCTGCTCGTGGCTTGCCATTATGTTTGCCAAGTTCCTCAAGGTCTGCGGCGTGTGCCCTTTTGCTCCGATGTGAATATGTACTCCGCAGCCCCTTGTCGCGTCGCTTTTCGCGCCCGCTTTGCGAAGTCTGCGGATAAGCTCCTGCAAGGTTTCGATGTCCGAGTAGGTGAGGATCGGAGTTACCAGTTCGCACTTCTCGCTGTCGGGTCCCGCTATGCTGACATCCTTTTGGAACTTCCACTCGCGCCCTTCGTTGTCCCAAGCGGAGTAGGTTTCATAGCCGTTTCTGCCGCCTGTGTACTCGGTTCTGTTCGTTCCGAAGAAGTCCGCCGCGACCTTTGCCGCGTCCTTGCGGGTTATGTTGTTCATTTCAACCTCGACCCCGATGGTCTGCTTTTTCATTTCGGTGATTTGCTTGGTGGTTTTCTCGTTCATTGTAATGTCCTCCGTATTGTGATTTCCGTGGGGCTTTTCCCTTTCGGTAGTCACATATTAACTCTTTTCGGAGGGAATAGCAAGCGGTTTTACAACAATATATCTCACAAAATATACACGGCGGTCTTGTGTATTTTAGACGCCGATTTTCCGCACCACATCAACTCCAAACAGCACGTTCAGACCGCCTCCGTTATCCCATTTCACGAGAATAGAACCTGTGTCGTCAACTCCGCGAACCGTACCGCAAGTACCGATTGGCGGAGCTTGCGGATCGTCCATTTTCACAAGCTCCACACGGCTGCCAATGGGATATTGTCGGCGCACGTTCTCAATCGTTTTCTTGCTCGGAATTTTCATTGACCGCACCTCCGTTTTTGAATGCCGAACTCCCCGTGAGGTTCTTCAGCAGAATCTTCCGCTCGGTCTTGAACTCCGCGCCGATAAATCCAAGCCGCAGCAGAAAGCACCGAAAAGCATGCTTCTCATTTTCGATCGGCTTGTCTTCCTTTTGTGAACACTTGTGTTCGCGGCTCATTTCGCAGAGCGCCGAAACCAAGTGCGTGACCGCTTTGGTGGTTTCAGCGTCCGAACCGCTGAGCCAAGGGAACGAAACCGTGTCCTCCGTCAATTCAAGCGTTACATCGCTAAGTCCGAGAGCCTTTCGGAGCAGTTCGCGCTTTGAGGTGATGAGGTTCTTCAAGCTGTCGTAATTGACCGCACCAAGCGGCATTGAGATCGTGACTTCGGTTTGTTCCTCGGTGCTTTGCTCTGCCATCGTTTTTTCTGCTCTGTCAGCCGCCGTAAAACCTTTCAAAGCAAGCTGTTCAAGCAAGTTTTCTATCTCCTCGCTGTCCGTGCTGTCGTCAAACGTAACTGCTCCGTTCTTGTCTACCGTGAAGTAATCGACTTGGTAAGCCGCCGAGGGCATTCCGAGGTACTTCGGCTTGACCTCCAGTATCTCGCCCATCGCCTTGACCAGTGCCTTGCGTTCTGTTCCTGTTCTGTTAAATTCAATTGTCATTGTGAAAACCTCCTGTTCCTTTCTGTGGTCACATATTAACTCTTTCGGCACAGAATAGCAAGTGGTTTTTGTAATAAAAATCGGATTCTGCGTATTACACAAAACCCGACCGCCTATTTAGTTGATTATGTGGACTTCGCACAGCTTGCCGAACTGCTTGCAGTGGTCTATCACATATTTCGTTCCGTGGGATTTACCGTCCCAGAACGCAAGCACCAGATCGGCGTACTCGATTATCTGTATATTGCGTTTCAACGGCGCGGATCGTCCGAACTTATCGTAATTCGGCAAGAATTCGGTAAGTTTCAAGCCATTTTGATTTGCATAGTTCTTTGCAAGCGTATCAACACCCCTTGCCCCGCCGGAAACGATCTCCGTTGTTCCTTTCGGAATGTACTCACCGATGTTCACATCGCTTATTCCTCTCGAACCAATTACCGCCACTTTCATAAAAAATCTCTCCTTTGGCAAAAATAGTAGATATACGGTATATCTATCAACAACATTATACCACAAAATAATGTTAAAATAAATATACAATATATCCAAACAGGAGAAATTTTTATGGCTATAAAAAGCGTATCTATACGAATCGAAGAAGAAATGCTGAAAAAGTTCGCTTATGTAGCGGATTTTGAGGGACGTTCCGTCAACAGTCACATTCTCGCGCTTATTCGGCGGGAGATAAGGGCTTTTGAAAAAGAGAACGGCGCTATTGATATAGAGGGAGAAATTCCGCCGGAACTCAACATCAAACCTACTCGGAAGAATTGAGCCACGTTATTCCCGAAAGAACGAAAACCACGCACGGCAAAGCTACGCCGTTTCCCCACATCTTGTATTCCGCGCTGTCAGAGCGCGGATTTTTTAGCCATTTGATTATCTGCTTATCCGACTTCGGCTTGCTCGAACTTCCCGTGATTTTACGGTGTGTTTCAAAGACCTCTCGCCAGAACTTTAAATCCTCATCGGACGGGTTTTCCGTTTCCAAGCCATCGCACCACCAATCCGGGAAACCTTGCAATCTCGCACATTCGGTCGGAGTCAGTCGGCGGACGATATATTCGGTGTCGTTTATCAATGGCGGGTCTTTGTAATCGGTAGCAACAAGAGTGTTCGCCAATTCCTCCTCGGCTCTGGTGAAAAAGGAGGCCTTGCTTATACTGTATGTGGGGTGAGCCACGGCACCTGGCCCTTTTGCTACGATAGGTGGTTCGAGTTCCTGTTCAACTGCGATACCAAACTGAGCGTTTTTGCCTTGATTAAAGGCGGATCGGTCGATACCGTAAGCCACACCATGCTGTTCCGTTGCGTTCAACGTGTAGCTGACATCTTCCTCGGAAAAGCCCGCGCCCTTGTGCGATGGTCTTGCGCCGTTTCCCTCGATTGATACAACAGCCATACCACCCTGATTGCAAGTGGGATTTCCGCCGTTCACATCTAACGTCCGCGCGGTTACCGCTTTGTAAAAGCCGCTGTGGGGATTATCCGATTTCATCGAGTTGCTACCCTTGGAGCAAATCCCGAAAACGACCGCCACACCGCCCTGATTGGAGTCGGGAGCGTTCCCGCCCGTGTCGATAGTCCTCGCCGTATCGGTTTCGTAGCAGTTCTGCCGAGCATTTTTCGTTCCCTCAGTTGTAAAGCGGACATCAAACGTTTTCTCAACAACAAACGGCTGATTATTTCCGCCCGTCCCGTAGGTTGAAGAAACAGTCGGAGCGACTTCATCAAGCTGTCTGTATCTCGTGTCCTGTGAGTGGTTCTCAAAGCATATAGCGGCGGGAACTGTTCCGGCACGGAGTGTGGGCGAGGTTTCTTCCTCATAGCCGATACCGCGCGCCTTGGCAGAATGTTCCGTACAAAACCCCGCCGAATTTATGTTTTTTGCGATTGATGTTCTAGAGCCGTTTTCAGAACTTCCGGCAGTTCCTTGCCACGATCTGAAGCCCTCCGCAGAATACCCAGACAAACCCTCGGACTCAAATAATACTTTTCCGGCGCATTCGGAATCAAAATCTGCGACAAGGTAGATGCGTTTTCTTCTCTGGGGAACTCCCCAATACTGCGCGTCAAGCACTCGCCAAGCGACCGAGAACCCGTTTCCCACGATCTCTCCGGCTGATCTCCACTTTTCAGATTGAGGAACTGAAACTGTGTCGTTTCCGATTTTGCAGACTTCTTCGAGGACGCATCGGAAATCTTCTCCTTTGTTTGAGGAGAAAGCTCAGGGGACGTTCTCCCAGACGATATATCTTGGATATTTTTCATTAGTAGCGCACCTCATTTCCTTGATTATTCTCACCGCTTGGTGGAACAAACACGACTGTTTTCCGTTAAGACCCGTCCGTTTGCCCGCCAAACTCATGTCGGTACATGGTGAGCCAAACGTTATGATGTCGACCGGTTCTACCTTATCTCCGTGTATTTGGTTGATGTCACCGAGATGCTTCATCTGCGGCAGACGCTTTGTTGTAACTCTAATCGGAAACGGTTCGACTTCACTCGCCCAAATAGGTGTGATGCCGCACAGCATACCGCTGAGCGGAAAGCCGCCCGAACCGTCAAACAGGCTGCCGAGCGTCAATTCGTTATTTTTCATCGTTCAACCGCCTTTTCAATTCTGTAAAAAATGCTTTGTCCGTGCCGGACTTCCCGCCACGGACACACTCATCTTCAAAATCAAAACGGACTTCGAGTTCTTCCACGCTGTAATCAGCGCGGAACTTTCTCCAAGTCCGTTTATCCCATTCTTTCAATTTTTCCCAGAGGTCGGGGAAGTGTTTGTAAAGCTGCCGAAGTTCCGCAAGTGACTGCAGAGGACAGCACCAACAGGAAACTCTGTGAAAAATATCGTACAAGCCGCCCCAATCGTAGCCGCGCTCATAGCAATATTTCAAGCAGTCTGACTCGGTCATATTCCAATCGACAAGCGGATGTCTGTGGTTCAAGTTTTTATTGCGTTCACGCTCTAAACGATACTGCTCATCGGCGGCAATACCGACATATTCGATCACGTTGTATTCCTGCCGCAGCTTGCCAAGAAACCGTTCTCGCGGAACATCTTTCAATCGGGAAGTACACCATCTCATTCGCGGTCCCGCCCAACCGTAACCACACAACCCCGCGCCGAATTTTTGAATAACGGGAGAGTTTGGATTGCGCTTTATAGGCTTGTCGAACATCAGATACTCGAACGTTTCATCGGCTTTAATGCGCGTTATCTGCCTTCCGATGTTCCTTTCGAGCCTGTCTAAGTGTTCATACATTGCGGGGAACTCAAGCCCCGTGTTGCAGAACAGAATACAGTCGATCGGCATTTTGCGCTCTATCATTCCGAGCAGCATTGCCGTGGAGTCTTTGCCGCCGGACCAACTCACTACATGATAATCCGGCTTATTCATTCGACTCCACCTCTTTTGCGATCTCTGAATAGGCTATTTCCGCGCCGTCCCGCTCCACAAACACATCATCGCTCTGCCCATCCTTGAACTGAATATATCTCTTGACAGCCACATCAACAAACTTCGGTTCAAGCTCCACGCCGTAGCAAATTCGGTTCAGCTGTTCGCAAGCTATGAGAGTTGATGCCGAGCCGAGAAATCCATCAAGCACCAGTCCGTTCGACTGCGTACACAGCTTGATGAGATATGCGATAAGCGGTACGGGCTTGCTTGACGGGTGTCCGAAACCGTCCTTTTCGGAATCCTTAATTCCGTCAAACTCAAATACGGAAGTCTGTTTCTGATCGCCGTACCAGATGTGTTTACCGTCCTTGCGCCAGCCCCAGATGATAGGCTCCATGTTGAACTTCCAGTCGGTTCGCATAAATGGAGCACGGGGCTTTTTCCAAATAAGTCCCGCACCAACTTTGAAACCTGCGTCCTCGAAAGCGTCATAAAACACACGAGTTTTCATCGTAGCGTAAAACTCATAAATAGACGCATCAAGTGCCATAGCGTTTTTGAAATTCGTGAACACCTTCATCAGAAACTCATAGGCTTCCTTGTCGTTCAAGTTGTCGTTGGCAATTGTGCCGGACTTGTTTTTGAGTTCCACAAAATACGGCGCATCCGTGCAGACTAGATTTACTTTGGTATCGCCAAGCAGCTTTTCAAAAGTTACAGGGTCTGTTGAATCGCCGCAGATGACTTTATGTTTTCCAATGTGCCAGACATCACCGGCTTTGGATAAGCAAGGCTTTTCAAGTTCTGCGTCAACATCAAAGTCATCTTCTTTTGCGTCCGTGTCTGTGTCAAAAAGGCTTGCTATTTCTTTTTCGTCAAAGCCGGTGAGCGCAACATCGAAATCCTCTGCTTGCAAACTTTCAATTTCCACTCGGAGCAGTTCCTCGTCCCAACCTGCATCAAGAGCCATTCTGTTGTCGGCGAGGATATACGCTTTCTTCTGCGCATCGGTGAGATGTTCCGCAAATACACAAGGCACTTCGGAAAGCCCCTCGGCTTTGGCGGCTTCCACTCTGCCGTGTCCGGCTATGATGTTGTATTCTGCGTCAATTATGACGGGATTGATAAAACCGAACTCACGCAAAGACGAGCGCAGCTTATTTATCTGCTCCTTGCTGTGTGTTCGGGCATTGTTGACGTAAGGAATGAGCTTGTTGACATCAACAAGCTGAAAATCCGTTGTGGTTTTCAAAAATTATCCTCCTCTCCGTGTCCGCAAAAGTTTCTCCATTGTGTCGTTGAGATCATCGCCGACAGGCTCGGTGCAATTTTGCTTGACTATATCGTAAATTTCGTACCAGATAAGGTTTGCACTCTTTTGGAACTGCTGCGACATCTGCACGAACGGCGACGCGATAACGCCGCCTGTTGTCGGGTGCTTGCCGAGCAGCCCGTAAGTGCTTATTGCCTCCTCGCATTGAATGTATCTTGCGAACGCCTGAGCGTAAGCCTCAATGAGCCGCTTGTTGACGAGGTTTTCGCAGTTGCGCTGTTTGAGCCAGAGCCATATTTCTTTGTATATCTCATCAGCACCGAGCGGAACTCCGTTCTTCTGCAAAGAGGAAAGGTAATCGCTCGGCTTTGGCATTTCCTCGCCTTGCAAAACCGCGCCCTCGGGCAAATCCACAGCAGCCAATTCCGCTGTGTCAAATTCGGGAAGGTCGTTACTTATAGCCTTGACTGATTGCCCTTTCTGCTTTTTTACTGCGGCAGGAGTTGGTTTAACTCCGGCACGAATCCGTCTGCCGCCGCGATTAGTGCCGTCTTTAGCCATTTCTTCACTCCTTTCGGCTGCACAAAAAAGGACGGAAATCTCCGTCCTGAAAAGTATTCGGTTTAATCCCCTGTTTGAATTGCAATTTTTGCACACGATACCCTACGCCGCTTGTCGAGGGATTTAGTTTTAGAGATTTTGACCGCCCCTACTTGACAAACACACTCAAAAATGTTATACTATAAATGTACTTTTGTTGGTTATAGTTACCTTTTTTCTCTTTACTTTGGGTTTCCCGATTGAAACGCTCTCACTTTTTCTTATGATTGTTCAAACAGTTATTGCTGTTGAAAACTTCAATTTGAAGGAGGAAAATAACATGGAAAGCAGAATTAACAAGGAAAGATGCAACACACGCGGAGTGATCGGTTATGACTGTGGATGCTCTTGAGCTAAAAGGTAGCTTTAGCAAGCGTGTTGTGGCAGGTGCAATCCCTGTCCGCTCCGCCAATATATGAAGGGCTACTGTTTAAAGGTAGCCTTTTTCATTGCGTTCATGTATGCTCTCGTGGCACGAACAGCAAAGGCTCATCAAGTTGCTCTCATCGTGAGTTCCGCCCTCGGAGAGTGGTTTCCTGTGGTGAACCAACACAGCGGGAGTGTACTTGCCTTGCTCCAAGCACCGTTCACACAGCGGGTGCGCCTTGATGTAGCGGTCGCGTATCTTCTTCCAAACACTTCCGTAGCGTTCGTTGCTGTCGTAGCCGCGTGAGAATTTGTTGTAGTGCGAGTTCATAAGCCTTGCGTGTTCCTCGCAGTAAACTTTGTCCGTTAGTTTTGAACAGTCGGGGTAACGGCAAGGGCGTTTTGGTTTTCTTGGCATTTCATTTATCCTCTTTCTAACGCAATATAAATCGTTTTTATTGCACAATCCCCGTTGACTTTTCATCAAAAATCGTTTATAATACATTCAAGCAACACAAGGAGGTGGTGTTCATGGTAATTTCAACCACTGAATTTAGAACGCATTTTGGAAAGTATCTAAACCTTGTTGCGACTGAAGATATTTTCATTACCCGCAACGGGAAAATCATAGCTAAAATCACAAACCCACAAATAACCGCCGTTGATTCCTTGCGCGGTATGATTAAAGATGTATCAAATGATATTGACCTCAGTTCCTTGAAGGAGGAGCGTTTATCGAAATATGAGTAAACTCAAGCATAACAAAAGCCACTCGAATAGTTCTGAGTGGCTTTGTTCTATTTCGCTGATTATATCATACCACAAATGGCTATGTGACTTCAAGTGAACTTTACTGCACACTTTTATGATTTGAGATTTTTCTGTAGTTCCGCGATAGCGGCATCATGCAGCTTGTATATCCACCTAATGCTGTAATGCATTTCGTTCGCTATTCTGCCCCACGCAAAGCCGCTGATGTACCTCATTTCCAGAACCGATTGATGATCCTCGTTCGCAAGGCTATGGATACAGTCAAGTATCTCGGCCTTGAGGTCGATAAGGCTGTCTATCTCCGCATTTATCTTATCCTCAAGTTCCATTATTTTGTCTAAACACTTGACGAACGGCGGCTCTATGCTGCGGGTGGAACTGCCGCTTGCGCTGAAATTTACCGAAGAAATTTTCCTTGACAGATCGCGCCAATGCTCCAACTCACGCAAATCAAGGTTTATCTGTGTGTCGAGCCGTTTTATTTGTCCCAGATATTCTTTTGCGTTCACGCTATCTCCTCCTTTGCTTTCGCTTTCAACATATTCATCAACCTTTCGCCGTCAAGTTGTGAGCCACTTAACTCTGCCAAATCATCGAACCAATCCGACATGAAGAACTGCTCCAATTCCCGCTTTTCCTTTCGTGAACCTCTACAATCCACGGCAGAAAGCACCTCGTAGTAGTCTTTTATCGCTTGCGCTATTATCGCGCCCGCCAGTTCGCGCATTAGCCCACCTCCGCTTTTACCGCATAAATTAAAGCCGCTTGCGTTTTGTCTTTTCTCTGCAAGGCTTTCAAAATCCGCTCATCGACCGTGTTCTCGGTAATTATGTGCTGAATAACGACCGTGTTTTTCTGCCCTTGCCTGTAAAGCCTTGCGTTCGTTTGTTGGTAGAGTTCAAGCGACCATGTAAGCCCGAACCACACTAAAGTCGAGCCGCCCTCTTGCAAATTCAAGCCGTGACCCGCACTTGCCGGGTGAATTAACGCTACGGGTATCTCGCTGTTATTCCACCGTCTGATCGATGTTTCCGTATCGAGCCTTGAAAATGGAATATGGAGGTTTTGCAATCGATTGCAAATTCTCTCCAGATCGTGCTTAAACCAATAAGCCACTAACAGTGGTTTGCCGTTCATGCTCTCGATGATGTCCTCCAAGGCATCGAGTTTCCGTTCGTGTATCTCCACGATTTCCCGCTCATCGGTGTATACCGCTCCGTTCGCCATTTGGGAGAGCTTGTTCGACAAAGCTGCAGCGTTCGCCGCCGTTATTTCATTCCCGCCAAGCTCCACCACTAACTCCGACTTCATGTCCTCGTACTTTTCGCGCTCCTTGTCCGAAAGTTTAACGGAATACTCGGTGCTGACGAGTTCCGGCATTTTGAGGTGTTCTGTGGCTTTCATCGAAATTGTGATGTCGGAGATTTTGACGTATATTGCTTTCTCGGCATAAGGGAGCGGTTTGTAGCTGTATATTATTTGCCCGTTGCGCTTATCCGGCTGAAAATATGCGTTTCTGTACTGTCCGATAAATCGACCGAGCCGTTCGCCCATATCCAGGACCTTAAACTCGGCGAATAAGTCCATAAGTCCGTTGGAACTTGGCGTTCCCGTAAGTCCGACCACTCGCTTTATCTTCGGTCTGACCTTCATCAGCGACTTGAACCTCTTTGTTTGGTGGTTCTTTAAACTCGACAGCTCGTCTATTACAAGCATATCGAAGTCAAAAGTAATGCTGCTCTCCTCAACGAGCCACTGCACATTTTCGCGGTTGATTATGTAGATGTCGGCGGGAGTTTTGAGTGCCGAAAGGCGTTCTTGCTCTGTGCCGACCACTATGGAAAATCGCAGATTTTGGAGATGATCCCATTTCTGTATCTCGTCTGCCCACGTTGTTTTCGCTACTCTCAAAGGAGCGACCACAAGAACTTTATGTACCTCGAAACTGTCAAACAGCAAATCGTTTATAGCAGTCAGTGTAATGCTCGTTTTGCCAAGTCCCATATCGAGGAAAACAGCTGATATCTGGTGTTCTTCGATATACTCGGTCGCATAAGTTTGGTAGCTATGGGGACTGTATTTCATCAATTATACCTCCGATCTGATCTGCACCGTCAATGACATACACCTTAAAACCAAGCCGCCGCAGAAGTCCGTGCCTTGAAAGCTGCAGCGGTCGTGGCTTTTTGCTGGGTGCTTTCAGTTCAGCAAATGCCATTCTCCCGTTGGGGAGAAGTATAAGACGGTCGGGCATTCCGTCAAATCCCGGTGAGGTGAATTTCAAAGCGATGCCGCCGTGAGCCTTGACGGAAAGACGCAGTTTTTCTTCAATTTCTTTTTCGCGTTTCAAAAGTTCCCTCCATTCCACATAACAAAGCCATTGTGACGGTCGTTGATGGTCATATATGTAACTTTTATATATTGGCTTTTTTCTAAAAATTCTGTCCTAAAGGGGTTTTATATATTGACTGTCAACGACTGTCACATTCGCTTCATCCAGCTGCGCTTTGCTGTTTTCGCACTAGTCAGAAAAATCCGATTTTACTCGAATGCCATAGACCATAGCACCTGTCCTTGATTTATGCTTTTCGTAACCCGCAAGTTCAAGTGCAGCATAAAAATCCGAGGTACTTCTCGCAAACTCGCCTGTTCTCATACAAAACGCACGGTACTCCTGATAAAACTCTCCCGACTTCTGCATGTATGATGAATCGACCTCGCAGCACTCGTCAATGAAGATAGACAGCCAGTCGGAGCTTTCCCGATACTGCCATATAGCGTCCTCTACGCATTTGGGAAGAGGTATATGAAAATCGCTCTCGATAGTCTTACGCGCTCCCTCGATTATCCATGACAACACCGCTCCTCCCGCTTTATTAAACAAATAGTCGGAATAATTCTTGGTGTCAGCTTTGCCCTTAATCGTTGCGTTAAAAGGAATCACGATAAGCCGCCGCCATGTGCCTTCATCGCTTGCTCCGACACGTGGCAAGTGGTTCGTATACAGAACAAGCGTATGTGTCGGTGTGTATTTGAACGGGTCTTTATATTTCTTCTCCGCACCGACTTCATCTGTGCTGCAAAGCTGTTTTACAACACTTGTGTTGAGCCTTACGCCCTCTTCAAGCTCCGCCGCGATAACAAGTCGCTTTCCTTTAAGTTCCGCCATTTCGGGCTTTACGTTACGCTTGCAACCGACCGTCAAAGCGTCCGCCGAGATAGTACCGCTGTATGTTCCGAGAACCCGCGCTATTGTGTTCCAGAACGTGGATTTGCCGTTACTGCCTTGTCCGTAGGAGATTATAAGTGCCTCCATGTACACTTTTCCTATCGCAGCCAGACCTACGATCATCTGAACATATTCGATAAGTTCATCATCGCCGCAGAAAAACTCGTTTATTGCGTTTTCCCAAAGCTCCTTATTTTCCTCACTCGGCGCGACCGCCGTCACTTTGGTAAGCAAGTTGTCCGCAGAGTGACTTTGCAAGCCTTCTAAGCCCTTCCGCAAGTCATAAGTACCCGCCGGAGTGTTCAGCAGAAACTCCTGTTTATCAAACTCACGAATATCCCTCAAAAGCATCGGTTTCGCTGCTTGAAGTGCGGATAATATGTATTTCATATCCCGCCGTTTCATGACAAAATTACGATACAACACCGCCGCCATGTACTCTTTGAACGCCTGTTCGCTTTTATCGTCTATCGCCTTTTCAAGAGCCTTTCCGCCGCTCGTTACTACATCTTTTGCTACGCCCGCTTTTTCAAGAGCATTTGCCGCCGCTGCCACAGCATTTATGGCATCTTGCAACTGCAAATCAAGGAATTCCTCCACTGCTCCTACGGCAAGCTGCTTTGATTCAACCCACCGAATGCCGTCATAGCGCATATAATCGCTGCCGTCCGTGTATACAAGTTCGTTCGCATACTCCCGTGACAGCACCTTTGCCTGTCCGATGTCGGAATAATCGGCGGGTTTCAGCGAAAGCTCTCCGAATTTATCCGGCGGGATATAATTCGGATCGCTTGACACCTTTTTCCCGAACTTCACCGCGCTGTTCCATATAGTTTCAAGCTCCTCGTCGTCAAGCGGAGGATCGCATTTCTGCGCTTTCTTATCGAACAACTCACGAGCCTTGTCCGTATTTCCGAAACGCATAATCACACGTCCAGCAAAGCGGCTCATTATATTGTTGCGACTGCCCTCAGCGATAGTTCTTGTGCCTTCGTCAAAGTCCGAGAAATCTTGTTCCTCATGTGTATCGAGGAAATCATCGATGTTGAATATGCCCTCGACCCATGTTACTTCTGCGTTGGGATTGCCGAAGATAAACCTCGCCGCGTCAAGAGCGTTTCCATCAAAGAAATCTGCCGCCTTATGTATACGCTTTTTGAGTTCGGCATAAGATGCTGCATCCGTTGCCTGCTTGATGGGAAAATAGACGTGAAAACGCGGTCTGGCGGTTTTATTGCCTTTGGCTTTCATGTGACTACGGCTCGTTACCACCGAAAAGCTGACATCCGGGAAAATCTCGGACAGCTTTTCAATAGCTATCCAGTCGGTAGGATTATCGCTGTGATCGTTGTCGCAGTCCATAACGATACAGTCCGAACTCTCGAAATTTGCCACACTTCGCAAACCGTTCTTAAACGTTCCGCAAACATGGTCGAACGCGACCGCTGTTTTCAGCTCATCAGCATTTGTTATCTCTGCCTTATTGGGGTAACTCTTGTTCTTGGGATTGCCCGTGCAATTAGCCGTTGATAAATTTAACGTCATATCCGTTCCTCCATATCCTCGGAAAAGTATCTTATAGGGATTCCTTTCCGCTGTGCTTTTGTTATCTCCATGGTCATTCCGCTTGTGATCGTACTGCCGAAAGCCCATAATTCAGCGCACTTCGTGAGAAGAACTATTCCCATAAACAGCGCCGTTTCGCGCTCCTTTTTCTCGCTCATAAACTGCGGAAAAAGCAGATGAGGTGCTATGGGAATGCAGTGCTTGTCCACCGCAAAGCGGCTGTATTTCCGCGCGTTTTCGATGTTATGTTCCACGTTCCCGTTTGAGAACGGGGAGCAGATGTACACAAGCGGTCTGAACCGCTCTACCCGCTCAATCGCGGACAAAGCGGCATATGCGGTCGGGTCCGGGTAGCGTTCCGAATTATAATAATCCATTTGATCCCTCCTCATAATACTATCTGGACATTTTTTGTAACTTTGGTCGAAACCTCAGTCTTTTTTGTAAAATTTACACTCATACCCATCTGCCCTGAGTAGCAAGCCTTCCGCCCACGGGGGCGTTCTTCCCATCTGCTCACAAACGGAACTCAGAGATACATCTTGATTGCACTCAACAATAAGCTCATCGTGGACGTGACCGACAATATCGCAGTACGACAGCGTTTTCATTGCGTAACAAAGAATGTCGCGGCTTATGGCTTGAACGATGTTCTCAACGAACTTGGGACCGTAGCTTTCGAGCCGCTCCCACTTTTTATTCAATCCGATTCCCATATAGGTGACCGACTCGCCACCGAAGATATTCTCGCCGATGCGCGGCTTGACATAAGCAAGTCTGCGCTTTGACGGCAGTTCGATAAACAGAAATCCGCTTTGATAGATGAACTTTACCCCGTGTGTTTCAGTGCGCGAGCGTTCCTTGACGGCTTGCTTTACTGCTTTATCCACGTCCCACCAAAGCCGAACGATATGCGGATTTGCGGCTCTCCAACTGTCAACGAGAGGTTTCAGCTCGTCCTCTTGCAAGCCCATTTCAAGCGCGCCCATAGCCTTTAACGCTCCGACCGAGCCGCCGTAACCGAGTGCCAGTTCAGCAATCTTGCCTTTCTGCCGCAGGTGACCGTTTATGCCGTGTTTCTCAACAGGCACTTTGAACATCCGGCTTGCACTCGCGCAGTAAATGTCTTCGCCGTTTTTGAAAACCTCGGTGCGCCAATCCTCGCCGGCAAGCCACGCAATCACCCTCGCCTCGATAGCGGAGAAATCGGACACCACGAATTTCATTCCGTCACAAGGCACAAAAGCCGTGCGGATAAGCTCCGACAGCACTTGCGGAATGTTGTCGTAGAGCAGTTTTGCGGTTTCAAAATCGCCGCTCTTGACAATCTCCCGTGCTTGTTCCAGATCGGAGATGTGGTTTTGCGGCAGGTTTTGCAGCTGCACCAGCCGCCCTGCCCACCGCCCTGTTCTATTAGCACCTATGAACACAAACATTCCACGCGCACGACCGTCCGAGCAGACCGCATTCTGCATTGCTTGGTACTTCTTCACGCTTGATTTAGACAACTGCTGACGGAGTTCAAGTACCTCCGCAAGCTGTGCGGGAGCCGTTTTCAGCAATTCCGCCACGTCCTTTTTGCCGAACGAATCTACTTCAAGACCGTTCTCGACAAGCCACTTTTTCATCTGCGCCACCGAGTTGGGATTTTCAAGATTTGTGAGTTCCTGCATTTTCGCTGTGAGTTCCGTTTTGGAACGTTCATCAAACATTATCGCATTCCCGACAAGCTCCATATCAAGCGCAATTCCACGGTCGTTTATTTCTTGGTCGAGCCGATATTCTTCCCACACGAATTCGGGAACCGGGAGCTTTGCCAAGCGGCTCTGTATTGCCATTTCGACTACCACATCGCGCTTGTTATACACCTTAAACAACTGCCACTTATCGGGATAGCTTTCGGGCTTTGTGCGCTCCCCATTCCTATTCGGCACGGAAAACAGCCGAATGAGTGCCTTGCCCTCATCGAGCTTTTGGTTTTCCAAGTCCAGAGCCGCACCCACGTCTTTCAACGTCTGCGGCAGCCCCAAATATGCCGCCCACACCTTTGAACATTTCCAACCGACAGGCGAGAGATATTCTCCCGTCTCATAACCGAGGAAACGCGACAGGCACACTCTCTCGAAGTTGGCATTATATGCCCACTTCGTGACGTTTTCGTCCTCTAAAGCCGCAAGAACATCATCGGGTATCTTTACTCCGCTTGCAAGGTCTACCACCTTGACCTCGCCCTCATCCACCGAGTAGCCAAACAGCAGAATCGCAAAGTTCGGACTCTCAACATATTTATATACACCGCACTTTTTCAAGTCAACGTCGCTGTATGTTTCAATGTCAATGCTGATTTTTTGCATAATACCACCTTTATTATCCTCCCACCCGCCCATCAAATATTTAATTACATCTTGTCGCGGCGCTTATCCTTGATCCAATCCACGATCATCATTACCACCGAGTACAATTCACCCAAGGTATGACCGACCGCATAACCGCAGCATATCGCAAGCATGGTAGTCTGTATTTCAGTCATGTTGATTCACCTCACGAAAGGAAATCATCGTCATCGTCCGAGAAATCGTCCTCAGCTCTAGACTTGCCACCCAAAGGGTCGCCCCTCTTAAGAGCCTGCAGATTATTAAGGCCTACCGCGATTCCACGGTTGCCACCGCTGTTGAAAGCATAGAAGTTGATAGACGCGCGTCCATACACACCGCTGTAAACCTCGGAGCGGTCGATGATAGGCTGACAAGCCGCATCCACGATGCCGGGAGCAGTTGTCGAGTTAGCGTTTACGAAGTAGCTGTTTGCGTAAGCAGGGTCGTCCGGACGCTCCAGATCGCCATCGCGGAGCGGGGTCTTGATAGCCGTGAGTGCGGGTACGGACTTGCCGTTGCCCTTGAGTTTGGACTGTCCCTCATTGTAGGCGGCTTTGATTGCCGCCTTGACCTTCTCGACCGTTACCGTATCGGTCTTGGGGATAATGAGCGAAACGCTGTACTTCGGAGTTCCTCCGTTGATTGACTTCGGCTCCCACACGTTACAGTAGCTCCAACGAGTGTCCTTGCCTGTGACCACTTTGGTCGGGTTTGTGATTTTTGCCATGTTAAACATCCTCCTTAAAATCTTCCGCCGCCGTGTTAATGGCAGCACGTTTGTCTGAAATAGGTACTAAAGTCGGCTTGCCCTTGGGCTTTACGATAAGCCCTCCGAGCAGTTCCTCAAATTTTGCCTTGCCGAGCAGTTTGGTCATAGCGGTAATTCCGAGAACGGATTTCTCGAACGGGTCAAAGCCCGCATTGGAAACAGTTTCAGCGACCGCCGTTTCGTCCTTGTACTTCCGCACGGAACGTCCCTCAACAACCTTAAAGCCGTCAAACGTTACTTCGTGCAATGCCTGTTCAAGCGCGTATTCCTTGATGTCAGCCGCCCATGCTGACAATTCCTCCGCTTTGGAAAGTATTGCGGCGATCTCAATGGGTTCAAGTGTATCGGGAACAGCGAAATCATACTTCGCCAGCTCCAAATTGTACTCGGCGCGCTTGCGGCACGTTGCCTTGACTTTACAAAAGCGGCAATGCTCTCCCGCCTTGAATTCGCCCTCGCCCTTTGCGGCAAGTTCGGCTATGGGTTTGAGTGTGTTTTCTGCCCAATCGAGAAGAGCCGCCTTGCTGATTTGCCATTCGCTGATATTGCTTAACCTCGGTTGAAAAATGCTCATCGAGATGTTCGCAATATCGTAAAGGCTGTCGAAAAAAACCAGCGCACCAAGCGCGTACAACATCATCTGTGGATTGTTTTCCGCCTTGACCTCCACGCCCTGACCGTATTTGAAATCCACAATGAAAAGCGTATCGTCTGCGACAATGACGCAATCTCCTGTCCCAAAGCCGTTCGGAACATACTCCGAGAAATCGAGTCGCTGTTCCACAAGCACAATGGGATCGGAGCATTTCTGCTTCGCTGCTGCGATACACTCGCCGATGTAGCTTGTGTACTCATCGGAGCAGCTTTCCATCTCTGCGTCATAGAAATCGAGGTTTTCGGTAGGGTTCTGCACGTCCTCGCCGAGCAGCTTTCGGATTTTGTACTCGCAGAGTTCGTGAGCGCAAGTGCCCTCACGGGCGAAGTCGCTGCCCGTATCCTCCGAATTTGCGTTCAACTTTGCAGACGGCGGACAAGCCATCCATCGATTCGCCGAGGAAGCCGAGAGCATTGAATGATTGATAGGCGGCATCAGATCACCTCCGCGTCTGCAAGAAGCGCTGCAAACTCGCTCGGGTCGATATCCGAAAGCTTGTCCGCACCGTGCTTGCGGAGCAGTTCCTTGACCGCCGCTGTCTTTCCCGCACGAGATTTTTCGGCGAGAACGGCTCTTACTTCCTCAAGCGAGACGGTTTTCTGCGGAACAGACTCCTCGGGCTTCTGCGTAGGCTCGTCCGTGCAATAAAAGCTGAGAAGCTCCTCCGCTGTTTGCGTCAGCGTCTTGCCACACTCGATAAGAGCGTCAAGTGTTGCCGACAGTTCGCTCATCTTTGACATTTGATTTTCCTCCTTTACTATTCTTCGTGTGCAGCTTTTGAGCGATCCTTTTTGCAATAACACTAATCGCGATCAATGTATCGCTAAGTTCCTCATCAAGTTGCTTTTCAGTTGTCTTCTGCATCCTAATCACCTCCATTCCGAGTGGAACTTGTCCTCTAATATTACAAGGACAACTTCCACTCAGATGGGGACTGAGATTACAAAAAATCAAATAAAATCTTTCAGTTTGTCACGAAGAAAAGCGAGAGCTTTATTCAAGCGTTTTGAAACCGACTTGTGACTTTTAAAACCGACAATGGACGCGATCTCGCGTTCGCTTTTTGCTTCAAAGTACTTAAGTTTTACAATCTTGCAATCAATCTCTTCAAGTTCATCAAGAACCGTATGTAACCTTTTAAGGAGCTCCTTCTTCTCAAAAACATCTGCGATATTATAATCGCTTTGAGGCTCGAACCCAACCTCCTCGTTAAGGCTTTCCAAAGACAAATCGCTACCGTTTTTCATCATCGTACATTCGCTGCACTTCTTGTTGCAACGCGTTCCATTCGGAAGACGGCATTTTCTACTTCGCTCCTCACGCTTGTGCTCTGCCCACACCGGACGGTAATACGCCCGATATACTTCTTCCGTGACCGGGACCTTCTCTCCGTTGATCTCGATGTAGTACTGTTTTGCAGAAATTTTCCGATTCTTTTCATTGGTCGGCATAATGTGTCCTTTCCGTCCGAGTGAGACAGAGGGGACAAAAAAAGCTCATGGTCAAAGATGACCACAAGCTCCGACAGCCGAAAAATGGCGCACGAAACATAGGTGGGAGCATCTTCGTCCTAACACGAGCTGCTATAGCTGTGTCTGAACTCCTATGCGTCCCTCCATCCTGATGGCCATCTCAGACTAAGAGATTTATTTTAGGCAATTAATCTTCTATTTATTGCCTAATATCATTCTACTACTTTTCTTATTACTCCGACCAATTTCCAAAGTTGGTTTCTATTTCGCTTAATTAAGCCATTTATTAGTTGATGACAAAAAAAAGAACCCCTTTTGGGGTTCAAAAACAAACTTTTCGAATTAAGAAAATTTCTTTACATTTATTCTTTGCTTGTTGTTCCAAGTCCTTTAATGCCGCGTCGATTAAGAAGCTCGTTAAATTCATCAATATCTAAACCGGGTATACGAGCCAGTATTTTAATATATGTTTTGTCTGGATCAGAATACTCGTCCAATATCAACCTTGCCTTTTCGAATACTTTTTGAGTTAAACTTAAATCGAACTTCAAGCCTACACAAATTGCCATAAGCGTTTCTTTGTTCATATTGTTGTTTTTATTGTTTTTAATTTTATTGTGATAATTTTTATGAAGCCTTGTAGCATCCCAAAAAGCATCTGGATAACGAAGATTATGATTTTCAAACCAATACCAAAGGCACTGACATAATGATGTGTATGGATCGCTAAGTCTACGCAAAAATTCTTTTTTTATGTTATCATCATCGTCCTCAAACAAATCAGCTACAACAGAATCATATACATCACCATCAGATACACTAGACAATATGCT
>OIXH01000436.1_pt1 | contig 51497 bp, 47 predicted proteins | sample 1587741 | NCBI WGS metagenome assembly OIXH01 (sample SAMEA3888916, study PRJEB22519) | human gut metagenome | biome: human gut; feature: human-associated habitat; material: faeces | place: Denmark | collected 2011 | reverse complement strand
CCCCGCTGCTCTCTTATCCGCGCCCTGCTGCACATGTTCTTTGACAGACTGACAATCCCGCATCACTTCTGTGATGCGGGATTTTGCTATGTTTACTTGTTTTTCAGCGAGGATTCCACGAGCGCGTTGAACAGCGGGTGGGCGCGGTTCGGGCGGCTCTTGAACTCCGGATGGAACTGCACGCCTACGAAGAAGCGGTGATCGCTCAGCTCGACGGCCTCGACGATGTGCCCGTCGGGGGACTGGCCGCAGAGCGTCATGCCCGCGCCGGTGAGAGTCTCACGGTAGTCGTTGTTGAACTCGTAACGATGGCGGTGACGCTCGCGTATCTCGTCACAGCCGTAGCACTCGTGCATACGCGTGCCGGGCAGGATATGGCACGGGTACGCGCCGAGACGCAGTGTCGCGCCCTTGTCGATAGTCTCGCTCTGGTCGGGCAGGAAGTCGATTATCTTGTGCTCAGAGGTCTTGCTGAACTCGCCGGAGTTTGCGTCCGCAAGGCCGCAGACGTGGCGCGCGAATTCGATGACGGCTATCTGCATGCCGAGGCAGATGCCGAGATAGGGGATGTCGTGCTCACGGCAGTATTTCGCGGTGGTTATCATGCCCTCAATGCCGCGGTCACCGAAGCCGCCGGGGACGATTATTCCATCACAGCCGGCGAGCTGCGCGGCGACATTGTCCTCGGTGATGTCCTCGCTGTCGATCCAGCTGATATCCACCTGCGCGCCGCACTCGTAGCCGCTGTGATGCAGCGCCTCGGCGACGGAGAGATACGCGTCGTGCAGCTGCACATATTTGCCGACAAGGCCGATAGTGACCTGACGGCTGGGATGGCGGATGCGGTCGACCAGCGCTTCCCACTCCTTGAGGTCGGGGGTCTTGCCCTCCAGCCCCAGCTCGCGGCACACAACGGAGGAAAGTCCGTTTGCTTCAAGCATGAGCGGCGCTTCGTAGAGATTGGGCAGGGTCAGATTTTCGATGACGCAGTCGGGCTTGACGTTGCAGAACATGGCAATCTTTCTGAAGATGCTGTCCTCCAGCGGCTCGTCACAGCGCAGGACGATGATGTCGGGCGAGATGCCCATGCCCTGAAGCTCCTTGACGGAGTGCTGGGTGGGCTTGGTCTTGTGCTCGTCGCTGCCGCGCAGGAAGGGGACGAGGGTGACGTGGATGAACAGGGAGTTGCCGCGCCCCTGCTCAAGCCCTATCTGGCGGATCGCCTCAATGAAGGGCTGGCTCTCGATATCGCCGGTCGTGCCGCCGATCTCGGTTATGACGACGTCGGCGTTCGTCTTCTTGCCGACGCTGTAAACAAATTCTTTTATCTCGTTCGTGATGTGCGGGATGACCTGCACGGTCTGGCCGAGGTATTCGCCGCGGCGCTCCTTGTTCAGCACGTTCCAGTAGACCTTGCCGGTGGTGAGGTTTGAAAAGCGGTTCAGATCCTCGTCGATGAAGCGCTCGTAGTGGCCGAGGTCGAGGTCGGTCTCGGCGCCGTCCTCGGTGACGTAGACCTCGCCGTGCTGGTAGGGACTCATCGTGCCAGGGTCGACATTGATGTAGGGGTCGAGTTTCTGCGCGGCAACCTTCAGTCCGCGCGCCTTCAGAAGGCGGCCAAGCGACGCGGCGGTTATGCCCTTGCCAAGACCAGAAACAACGCCGCCGGTAACGAAAATGTACTTGCTCATATCGGTATCTCTCCTCATGTGCGCAGTGCTACGCGATGCGCGAATATAAAAATAAAACGTTCTCCGATGCCTAAAGGGGGCAGTTGGCCCCATACATCAGCGAACGCTTTCATGCAAAAAAATACCGATATCCAAATTACTGTAATAGTATACAGCAGCTTTTTTGATTTGTCAATACCGAAAATCGAAAAAATTTGGGCGGCCTTATTGGCCGCCCAAATCGGGGTAACTCGGATTATTCGTAGAGCGCTTTGAGCTTCATCAGGTGCTCGTAGCGAGCCTTGGCGTTGTCCTCGGATTCCTTGAAGAGTCTGTCGGCTCTTGCAGGGAACTCGCGGGTCAGACGGCTGTAACGAGCCTCGTTCATCAGAAACTCCTGATAGCCGCCGGCCGGCTCCTTGCTGTCGAGCGTGAAGGGCTTCTCGGCGTCAGGGTTGAAGCGGAAGAGGTTCCAGTAGCCGCACTTGACTGCCTTCTCCATCTCCTTCTGGCAATTCTCCATGCCGCCCTTGATGCTGTGCATCTCGCAGGGGGAGTATGCGATGATGATGGAGGGACCCTTGTGGGCTTCCGCCTCGGCGATGGCCTTCAGGGTCTGAACCTTGTTTGCGCCCATTGCGATCTGGGCAACATAGACATAGCCGTAGGTCATGGCAATCTCGGCGAGAGACTTGGACTTGATCTCCTTACCGGCTGCCGCGAACTGCGCGACCTGACCGATGTTGGAAGCCTTGGAAGCCTGTCCGCCGGTGTTGGAGTAGACCTCGGTGTTGAACACGAAGATGTTGACATCTTCGCCGGAAGCGAGAACATGGTCAACGCCGCCGAAGCCGATATCGAAGGCCCAGCCGTCGCCGCCGAAGATCCAGCAGGACTTCTTGTTCAGGTAATCCTTCTTCTCAAGTATCTCGGAAGCGAGAGTGCAGGCCTCGCAGGTGCACCACTTGGCGCCCGCTGCCTTTGCGGCCTTCGCGCCCTCAAGCATCTCTGCGTAGTCGGGCTTGGAAGCGAAGAACTCGATGGTCTCGTCGATGGTGTTGGTGTTCTCTTCGAGCGCCTTGACAAGTGCCTTCGCGGGCTTCTGGTTGGCGTTGCCGTCATCGTAGGTGTCGAGCCATGCCTGAGCCGCGGTCTTTATCGCCTCGGCGCAGTAAGGAACGGCGATGAGGGCTTCGACCTTGGCCTTGAGGTCGTCACGGATCTTCTTCTGGCCGAGGTACATGCCGAGGCCGTGCTCAGCGTTATCCTCGAACAGGGAGTTTGCCCATGCGGGGCCGTGGCCTTCCTTGTTGACGGTGTAGGGAGAGGTAGCCGCGGGACCGCCCCAGATGGAGGAGCAGCCGGTGGCGTTGGAGATCATCATGTGATCGCCGAAGAGCTGGGTTACGAGGCGGGCATAGCTGGTCTCGGCGCAGCCTGCGCAGGAGCCGGAGAACTCAAGGTACGGCTGTGCGAACTGGCTGAACTTGACGTTGTCCGCGACGAACATTTCGGGCTTGTCGGAAACCTTCTCGACCATGTAGTCGAAGACTTCCTGCTGCTCGGCCTGACTCTCCATCGGAACCATCTCGATAGCGTGGACGGCGCACTGGCTGATGCAGACGCCGCAGCCCATGCAGTCCAGAGGAGAAACTGCCATTGCGAACTTGTACTCGCCCTTGCCCTTGCCTGCCTTGATGTCGGCGAGCTTGGTCTGAGCGGGAGCGGCGGCTGCCTCTGCCTCGGTCAGAGCGAAGGGACGGATGGTAGCATGCGGGCAGACGAACGCGCACTGGTTGCACTGTACGCACTTCTCGGCATCCCACTTCGGGACGGAGACGGCGATGCCGCGCTTCTCATATGCGGATGCGCCCAGCTCGAAGGTACCGTCGGCGTGATCGACGAAGGTGGAAACGGGCAGAGAGTCGCCGTCCATCTTGTCGATGGGGTCAAGGATGGAGCGAACCATCTTGACGGTCTTGGGTCTGCCGGTCTCTTCGACGGCCTCGGTGTGATCCTCGGCGGTCTTCCAAGACTCAGGAACATCGACCTTGACGTAGGCGGTAGCGCCGGCGTCGATGGCGGCATAGTTCATGTCGACAACGTCCTGACCCTTCTTGAGGTAGGAGTGCAGGGCAGCATCCTTCATGTACTGGATGGCCTCGGCCTCAGGCATGACCTTTGCCAGAGAGAAGAATGCGGACTGGAGAATGGTGTTGGTGCGCTTGCCCATGCCGATCTTCTTGGCGAGGTCGATGGCGTTTATCATGTAAAGCTGGATGTTGTTGTTTGCTATGTAGCGCTTGGAAGCAGCGTCGAGGTGATGCTCAAGCTCCTCGAAGTCCCACTGACAGTTGACGAGGAAAACTCCGCCGGGCTTAACGTCACGGACGATGGGGAAGTGCTTGGTTATATAGGAAGGCACATGACACGCGACGAAGTCGGCCTTGTTGATGTAGTACGGGCTCTTGATGAGCTTGTCACCGAAGCGCAGGTGGCTGATGGTGACGCCGCCGGTCTTCTTGGAGTCGTACTGGAAGTAAGCCTGAACAAACTTATCGGTGTGGTCGCCGATGATCTTGATGGAGTTCTTGTTCGCGCCGACGGTGCCGTCGCCGCCGAGACCCCAGAACTTGCACTCGATGGTGCCCTCTGCCGCGGTGTTCGGGGCGGGGACTTCTTCGAGGGACATGTTGGTCACGTCGTCAACGATGCCGATGGTGAACTGACGCTTCATCTCGTCCTTCTTCAGCTCGTTGTAAACGGCGAAGACGGAGGCGGGAGGAGTATCCTTGGAGCCGAGGCCGTAGCGGCCGCCGATGACCTGAATGTCGGTCTTGCCGGCGTTTGCCAGAGCGGTCATAACGTCGAGGTAGAGAGGCTCGCCCTGTGCGCCGGGCTCCTTGGTGCGGTCAAGAACTGCGATCTTCTTGCAGGTTGCGGGGATGGCTGCGATGAGCTTATCCGGGCAGAACGGACGGAACAGACGAACCTTGACAAGGCCGACCTTCTCGCCCTGAGCGGTCAGATAGTCGATGACTTCTTCTGCGACGTCGCAGATGGAACCCATGGCGACGATGACGCGCTCTGCGTCGGGTGCGCCGTAGTAGTTGAAGAGCTGGTAGTCGGTGCCGAGCTTGGCGTTGATCTTGCCCATGTACTCTTCGACGATAGCGGGGACTGCGTTGTAGTACTTGTTGGAGGCCTCACGGTTCTGGAAGAAGATATCTCCGTTCTCGTGGGAGCCGCGCATGGTGGGATGCTCGGAGCTGAGTGCGCGCTCGCGGAATGCCTTGACGGCGTCCATGTCGACCATGTCCTTGAGATCGTCATAATCCCAGACTTCGATCTTCTGCAGCTCGTGAGAGGTGCGGAAGCCGTCGAAGAAGTTGATGAACGGGACGCGACCCTTGATGGCTGCAAGGTGAGCGACGGGGGAAAGGTCCATGACTTCCTGAACGTTGGTCTCTGCCAGCATCGCAAAACCGGTCTGGCGGCAGGCCATAACGTCGCTGTGGTCGCCGAAGATGTTCAGAGTGTGGCTGGCGACGGTACGCGCGCTGACGTGGAACACGCCGGGCAGCAGCTCGCCTGCGATCTTGTACATGTTCGGGATCATCAGCAGCAGACCCTGAGAAGCGGTGTAGGTCGTGGTCAGAGCGCCCGCGTTGAGGGAGCCGTGAACCGCGCCGGCAGCGCCGGACTCAGCCTGCATCTCCTGCACCTTGACGGTGGTGCCGAAGATGTTCTTCCTGCCTGCAGCCGACCACTGGTCGACATAGTCGGCCATGGGGCTGGACGGGGTGATGGGGTAGATAGCGGCGACTTCGGTGAATGCGTAGGATACATGGGCGGCCGCGTTGTTGCCGTCCATTGTCTTGAAGTGTCTCTGCATTTCTATTTTCATCTCCATTAAAAATATTTGCCATTGCCTGTCTTTGTCCTGTACAGACGTATCCAATATAACATTAAAACGTCAAAATGTAAACAGATTATCGGAGTAAAATTAGTGCAAAAATACACGTTTCGCCTATCTGACGGACATATTTGTAGGAATGACCAAAAGATATCGGCATTTCGGGCATTACGGAGAAGAAATTGTTCTTGTGTTTGCGGGAATTTTATATTATAATCATACATCGGCCATGATTTCCGGCCGATAAATAACAAACGGAAAGGAACTCGTATCTTATGGTGAATATAACTAACGACATCGGAACCATCAGCATCACCAGCGAGGTCTTTACGAATCTTGCCGGAGACGCCGCGACAAGCTGCTTTGGCGTCAAGGGAATGGTTGCGTGCAGCAAGGAAGGCGGCCCGTGGCAGCTCCTGCGCCGTGAGTCAATGTCGAAGGGCATCGTGGTGCACTTTGACGACGAGGGCGGCGTCTCGCTGGAGCTTCACATAGGGGTTGACCGCGGGGTCAACTTCAGTGCGGTCTCCCGCAGCATTATGAACGAAGTGAGCTACAAGCTCGCCAAGTCCACCGGCGTACCCGTAAAGAGCGTGGATGTTTATATAGATACAATTATCGGGTAAGCCAGCTTGCCCCGGAGGTGTTTCACTTGAGAGAATATATTGACGCTGCGGCGTTCAAGGAAATGATGCTCTGCGCGGACGCCGCGCTCAGCGACAATATTCAGATAATCAACGATCTTAACGTTTTCCCCGTCCCCGACGGCGATACCGGCACCAACATGAGTCTTACCATGAACAGCGCCGCCGCCGAGCTGAGGAAGAAGAGCTTCGACGCAATTGACGCCGCGGCCTCCTGCGTCGCATCCGCGCTGCTGCGCGGCGCGCGCGGCAACTCCGGCGTTATCCTGTCGCTGCTGTTCCGCGGGATATCCCGCCGCCTCAAGGGCATCGAGACTGCGGGCGCGGCGGAATTCGCCGGCGCGCTGTCCGACGGTGTCGACGCGGCATACAAGGCCGTTATGAAGCCCGCGGAGGGCACCATACTCACCGTCTCCCGCCTTGCCGCTGCCGCTGCGGTCGAGGCTGCGAACGCGGGCGCAAGCCTTGAAAGCGCGCTTGAGTGCGCGATTAGAGCGGGCGAAGAGGCACTGGAGGACACCGTGAACCTCAACCCCGTGCTGAAGAAGGCCGGAGTTGTGGACGCGGGCGGCATGGGCTTTATGACAATACTCAAGGCGATGCTCGCCTCCCTGCGCGGCGAGGTCACGGCTCCTGTGAGCGCCGCGAAGCCGAAGGCTCAGGTCGAGGAGAAGACCGCATTCGAGGTGTTCGATACCGAGGACATCACCTTCGCGTTCGACACGGTGTACATCGTCCGCAAGAACGACCCCGACGTCGATCTCGACCCGCTGCGCGCCTACCTCAACAGCATCGGCGACTCGCTGGTCATCGGCGAGGACGACGAGTCCTTCAAGGTTCACGTCCATACCAACATCCCCGGCGACGCGCTCAACGAGTCGCAGAAGTACGGTACGCTGGAGCTTGCGAAGATAGAGAACATGCGCACCCAGCACGACGATATACTCGCCGGCAAGAAGGCGCAGACCACGGACGATCTGGAGCAGATCGAAGCCGAGCTGGAAGCCGCCGAGAACGAGGACAAGATTGCCGCGCCTGAGAAGGAATACGGCATTGTCGCCGTCTGCGCGGGCGCGGGAATGGAGGCGCTGTTTCAGGAGCTGGGAGCCGACGCGATAGTCACCGGCGGCCAGACCATGAACCCCTCCACGAACGACATCCTCAAGGAGATAAACCGCACCCCGGCCTCGACCGTGTTCGTGTTCCCCAATAACAAGAACATCATCATGGCGGCGGAGCAGTGCGTCCCGCTGACGGATAAAAAGGTCGTCGTCATGCCGACCAAGACCGTGCCGCAGGGCATCTCCGCGCTGCTGAATTTCAACCCCGAAAACAGCGAGGAGCAGCTGGAGGCGGATATGAAGGAGGCCATCTCCCATGTCCACACCGCGATGGTGACCTACGCCGCGCGCGACTCCGATTTTGACGGCCACATCATCCACGCGGGCGAATACCTCGCACTGATGGACGGCGCGCTGCTCGGCAGCTACACGAACATCAAGACTCTGTTCAAAGAGCTGAGCTGGGCGTTTGACGAGATCGCGCCCGAATTCATCACCGTGTACTACGGCAAGGACGTGCAGGAGGACGATGCGCAGGAGGCGGCCAAGACCATCATCGACTGCTTCCCCGACGCGGAGGTAAGCGTCGTTTCCGGCGGCCAGCCCGTGTACTACTACATGATCTCCGTTGAATAAAGACTGATATTGATATAAAAAGGTTCCTGACGCTTTCGTCAGGAACCTTTCAGCTTGTCAAAAAAGTCCTGTGAGGACTTTTTTTGACAAGCTTCATCCGCCGAGCATTTTGATATTATCAAAATGCTGCTTTGCTCCAAAAGTCGTTGATGTATCAAGACTTTTGGACGGCGGTTTATTGTATTTGAGGCGGGCCTTGCCCCCTCAAGCTCCCCCGCTGCTCTCTTATCCGCGCCCTGCTGCACATGTTCTTTGACAGACTGAAAAGGTTCCTGACGCTTTCGTCAGGAACCTTTTTTGTCAACGCGGTACAGTTCCGGGTGCATACTGGAGCAGAAGTATGTATAGCCAAGCTCGCTGTCGCAATACGCGGAGTAGATCCCGCCGCCCTGAACGAAGTTTGCCTGAAACACGACCCACGGCTCCATCAGGCGTTCGCCCTCAAGCAGCCGCCGCGCGGCGTCCACACATTCCGCCGTCGGCATGAGCACGTACGCAAATTCAAAGGTGTCGACCTCCTGATACTGCCCCGGCTCGTACACAACGTCATGGATGCTGTCCGGAAACTCCGGCGACGCGACGCGGTTGAGCACGACCTCGCCGACGCACATGCGCCAGTCGTCGCTGAGCTGTGGGCTGCCCGCCTCGGCGCAGATTATCTTCGCCAGCAGAAACAGCTCGTCAAAATCCAGCTTTGTTTCACCGGTGAGCTCAATGTCGATCTGCTCGTTGCGGCATATCGAGGCGGCGCGCCCCGCCTCGATGTCGCCGACCTCCGCCGCGTGCAGCATGATGGCGAGGTAGTCCACCTTCGGGTCGTAATCCGCGTGTCCGGGCGGACTGAGGGCGAGCATGAGCGCCAGTGCCAGCAGTGCTGAGATAAGCTTTTTCATTTCGTTTCCTCCTATACTGTGCGTACAGTATAGCGGCAGACAGCCGGGAAACTTGTCGCATCCGGGCTTCGCGGGAAATAAAAATTTTCCGGAGCGCGGCGGGAAAAGAAAAAGCCGCATAAAGTGTGAAAATCCGCCTGATTTCGAGCTTTCAGCCCAAAATCAGGCGGATCGTATTCTCTACCCGCTTATCAGAACGCGGGGAGGAGTATAGTTGCGACGCCGCCGTTTATGACGGCTTCGATGGAGTACATCGGCCGGTAGAAGTTCTTGGAGTCACCTGCGTAGACGATATTGACCGTGCGGCACTGCACCACGTCTATCTCACTGGAGATCATTACGCCGCCGGTGCAGATGAATTCGCCGCGGCGTATGAGCCGGGCCACGCCGTCGGCGCTGAGGGTGTATTCCTCGCCGAGCGGGAGCATGGTGTACAGCTCATAATCGAGGTATTCGAGACGGCCGTCGTGTACACTGAAATTGACGCTGCCGTTATAGATCTCATTGCCGCTGTGCAGAAAATCGGCGGTGAGGCGGTATTCGCCGTCGTCGGCGATCTCGCGCGTGAGACCGGCGGGCAGCGGGCGGCCGATGCTGTCAAGCAGCTTGTACGCAAGCTCGAACGGGTCTGAGCCGTCGCCCTCGCCGCCGCTGTACAGCGTGAAGTTGAAGGTCGCGTCGTTATAGCACCACAGCAGCGCCTGCGCGTCGGTCGAGCGGTAGAGCAGCACGGAGTCGTACGCGCTCTTGTAACTGCGGTCACGGGTGAAGCCGAGCGCGGAGAATATATCGTCTGCGGCGGCGTCCGCGCTGTCGGACGGAGCGGCGAGAGAATAGACCTCAAGCTTCGAGGGCAGCATGTCCGCTATCATCGAGCATTCCACGGCGGCGCGCTTCACTTCGTAGGGGCTGCCGGTCTCGCAGGGGAGGTAGCCGTATGGCCGTGCGGAATAGGAGATGAGCAGCGCCGCAGTCAGCGCCACGGGGACGGCGGTTTCAACGCAGTGCCAGACAATGTTCCGCCTGCCGCCGCAATGAGTCGGGAATATCATCGCGCACAGCCCGCCGCCGAACAGCGTGCCGAGCATACCGAGGATCGGTCGGTCAATGTCGAATGAGCCGTAGCCGAAGAGCAGCTGAAGCCCCTCAAGCGCCAGCGCGTATACCAGAGAGAAGAGCGGGATAAAATATTGCAGCCGCCTGCGGCGGATGACCAGCGTCAGCAGGAAGCCGAAGGGGATGAACAGGCCGGAGGTCAGAATTATGAGCTGTGACAGGCTCACTCCGGTGTCGGCCATGGCGGAATAGATACTGCGCAGGGGGTAGAGGTTCAGAGCGTTCTCGCCGCTGTGCCCGGTCGTGAAGAGTATCATGCTCAGCGAGATCAGATACCACAGCGTCACAAACCACAGCGCCTGCCGCTTCGGGGAAGCGCCGCTCCGCTTGCGCACGGCAAGGCAGAATATCAGAAAAATACCCGAACAGAGAACCAGCGCCGAGAGGCAGAGACTCGCGTATGTATATAAATATGTTCCGAAAGCAGACATAAGTTTCTCCAAATGCAGCGCCGCTACCGTGCGGCATGATGCCTTGTTAACTGATAATATTATTGTACACCACTTTTTATCAAAAATGGTCGAATTTAAGCAATCTTTAGATTTGAAATGCAATTTTGTCGTAATGCACAAGTTGATGGGCGCGTATACTTATATATACGGAAAAGCTGTGGAATTGTTGCAGTATTCGGTCGAAAAAAGCAAGAATAGCATTTTCAACAAAAATCAGCGCGCGATTTTGTGCACAGTGTTCAGCGCCGTTTATGCGATATACCAAAACGAGATATAATTAATATACCAGTTTGGTATGCTTGTGCCAAGGGGTGGGCATATGAGATTAAAGGCGCTGAGAGAAAAACGGGGGGATATCCCAGCTGAAGCTTGCAATGGATCTGGGGCTGAATCAAAACAGCATAAGTAGGTACGAATCCGGCGCGAGGGAGACGGATTACAAGACGCTGATCGCGCTGGCGGATTATTTTGACGTGTCGATAGACTATATCCTTGAACGGACGGACAAGCCCAAGATGAACCGGTAGGTTTTTTCAAATGGCGGAGAATTCTATGGAATGAAGAAATTCGGACAAGTCCTCGGCGGTACGCCGGGGGCTTGTCCGATTAAGCAAGCAGAGCAAAAAAGTGTTGCGGGTTGAGGATGTGTAGAGTTTGTATAATATAGCTTTTTCGCCCATATCGCTTTAACAGCATTATCTATTATAATGCCGTTAGATGGTTCATGTCAACAACTTCATTACATAAACTAATGCAGAGAGGTGGAGTTGACATGCCAGAAAAGAAGGATCTGAATGTTTTGATAGGGACGAATATCCGTCAGGCGCGTGAGGCCGCGGGCTATACGCAGGAGAGGTTTTCGGAGATGATAGGCATCGGCCCGAAGAGCCTGTCGGCGATCGAGCGCGGCACGGTCGGCATATCGCTTGCGGCGCTGAAGCGGGTGTGCTCGGTGCTGTCCGTTTCAAGCGACTCGATAATCTTCGGGCGCACCGAGGAAAACGACGTCTCGGCGCTGACGGCGCGGCTCGCGCTGCTGACCGAGGAGGAGTTCAGGCTGTGCAGCGAGATAATCTGCAAGCTGCTTGAAGCGCTCCAGCACGGGAAAAGCTGAAAAACACCGGCGTGTTGAAAAGCAACACGCCGGTGTTTTGTAGTTATAAATTGTCCTGCGCCGAAAATACCGACTGTGCGAGCAACGCCGCGCCGCATACCGGCGTGTCATGCGCGGCATGGAACATCGGGTTGTGCCACAGGCAGGGCTTCTCTCCGGGGACGCCGGAGCCGAGAAAATAGAAGAAGGAGGGGACGCCCTCGCTCAGCAGCGAGAAATCCTCCGACGCCATGTTAACGGAGGGAACCTTTACGTTTTCCACCCCGAATACCGCGGCGCCCGCGTCCGACGCGGCCTTCAGCAGCGACTCGCTGTTGAAAACTCCGCGCGTGATCGGTATCAGCTCAAGCTCACAGGCGCAGCCGAATTCCTCCGCAGTGCCGTGCGCCATAAGCTCAACACGCTTGAGGATGCGCTCGCGCACGTCCTCTTCAAGACTGCGGATGTTGCCGGTTATCTCGGCGTCGTCGATCGTGGTGGCGAACGGCGTACCGGACTGGATGGAGCACACGGTCAGCACGGCGGACTCAAGTGGGCCGACATTGCGGCTTATGATAGTCTCAAGCGACATGACGAGGCTGGCGATGGCCACCGTCGGGTCGACATTTTTCTGCGGCGTGCTCGTATGGCCGCTTTTGCCGATGAACTTAATGCGGAAGCCATCTTTGAACGACATGAGCGGCCCGGCCTTGACGCCGACGGTGCCGACAGGCAGCTCCGGCAGATTGTGCAGCCCGAAAACGGCGCTGGGCTTGTACTGCGAAAAGACGTTGTGCTCAAGCATGTACTTTGCGCCCTTGAGCTTTTCCTCCGCCGGCTGGAACACAAAGAGCACGTTCGCGCGAAGCTCGTCCCGGTGCGCGCTCAGCAGCATCGCCGCGCCGAGCAGCCCCGCCGTATGGGTGTCGTGCCCGCAGCCGTGCATGACTCCGGGCGTGAGGGATTTGTCCGGCCGGTCATATTCCTCGTGCTGCACGATAGCGTCGATGTCCGCGCGCAGCGCGATGGTCGCGTCCCCGCGGCCGCGGAGCAGCCCCACGACGCCGGTCTCAAGACCAAGGTCAAGTATCTCAATGCCGAGCTTCTCAAGCTGGGCGCGGATGATGGCGCTTGTGCGCTTTTCCTCAAAGCTCAGCTCAGGATGGGCGTGAAGGTCGGCAGTAATCGAATAAATCTGTTCGGAATAGTGTTTTTTTGCCTCTTCAAGAAGGTTCAAAAGTCGTCACTCCTTTCCCCACAACATTTTAAGTATAAGATTTGCCGTCGGAAAACACAAGAGAAAAAATAAAAATCGCGAAATAACCAAAAATCTATCGAAAATTCTGTACATAGTGTCAATTGCAAATAGACAAAAACATGTTTATTATATAACTTGAAAAAAGTCATAGGGAAGTTAAACGATTATCCGGGAGCAAACATCCCGAAAAACGCAGTAAACGCAGATGAATGGTAGAAAAGTAAGCTATGCGACAATAAAAGATGTTGCAGAGCTGGCCGAAACGTCTGTGGCGACCGTATCGTATATTCTCAGCGGAAAGTCCGAAAAGAGCTTCCGACAGGATACGGTAGACAGGGTTATGGCGGCTGTCGAGGAGCTGAATTACAGCAAGAACGCAATCGCCTCCGGCCTGCGCGGCAATAAGCGCGGCATGATCTACATCATTATCCCTCAGTTTTCAAACATATACTACACGCGAGTGTGCGAAGCGATAGAAAATGTTCTGTTTGAAAACGGACTTGTCCCCGTGATATGCGACACGAGAGAAGACCCGGAGCGTGAAAAGCGCCTGCTTGAGCTTGCGATAAGCCAGCGCTGCGACGGGATAGTGCTTGGGCCTACGATCAGAGGCTGGGAGAATACGGCGGCGGTCAGAAGCCTGAATATCCCGCTTGTCGTGGTCGGGCGCGAGCTTGGCTCGCCCAATGACCAGAAGTCCTACTATTATGTAGGGGACGACAGCTATCAGGCCGGCTACCTTGCCGGAAGCGTCCTCGCAAAGGGCGGACATGAATCCATCGGAGTTATCGATTGGGGAAGCCAGATCGGCTCGGCAATTGACCGAAGCAACGGCTTCACGGCGGCGATAAAAAAGCATTGCCCCGGTGTGAAGCTCATGCATGCGTCAAGCATGATCGTTGATGTAGATACCGGATACCAGCTTACGAAGCGCATATTCGGCGATAAAATGCCCAATGCACTCTTTTACAGCTACCATGTATTGGCGCAGGGAGGCATAACCTACCTTCACGAGCGTGGCCTGCGCATCCCTGAGGATGTGACGATCTCAATGGTCGGCACACCGTCGTGGGCGAAGCTGCTGGAATCGCCGTGCACGATGGTAAATCAAAATGAAGATTGGGTTGGATCAACGGCGGCGAAGATAATGCTCCGTCTTATAGACGGAGATACGTCGAGCCTGCTCATGTCGGAATATCGGCATGTGTGCCGCTGCCAGCTCGTTGAACACAGCGGCTTCAGAAAAGCCGCGTCAAATTAGCAACGTTTACCGAAACAAGACATTTTGGTAAACGTTGCAAAATAGGACAGGTTAAACGATTAACCCAGATTTAGTTAACTACTTCACCGGAAAGAACCGGTTTGTGCAATCTGAAAAAAGACCGTAGGGGAGAAAAGCCCCGGAAAAAGACATGATTTCTGAAAATTGTGTCTTAACTTTAGCAAAGTTAAACGATTAACTAATTTTTCACTCATTTCACCTTTTGTTTAACCTGCACAGAAAAGTCAGCAAATTCAATTTATATATATTATGTTTGCTCAAAAAATGGAAGGACGGTAAGATTATGAAAAAAGTTGTTATTGCTCTCGGCGGAAACGCTCTTCAGGCAAGAGGCGAGGCCGCGACCAGCGAAAACCAGCTTAAGAACGTCATGGTGACCGCAGAGCACATCGCCAAGATAATCGGCGAGGGCTACAAGGTCATCGTCAGCCACGGCAACGGCCCCCAGGTCGGCAGAATCCTGCTCCAGAACGAGGCCGGCAAGAACGTGACTCCTCCGATGCCGATGGACGTCTGCGGCGCAATGACTCAGGGCATGATCGGATATCACATCCAGCAGGGTCTCTCTCAGGTTCTCCGCGAGAACGGCATTGACAAGCCCGTCTGCACCCTCGTGACTCAGGTCGAGGTCGACAGCGCTGACCCCGCATTCCAGAATCCCACCAAGCCTGTCGGCGCTTTCTACACCGAGGAAGAGGCCATGCAGATACAGGCCGAGAAGGGCTACGCGATGAAGAAGGACGCGAACCGCGGCTACCGCAGAGTCGTTCCCTCCCCCAAGCCCCAGAAGATCATCGAGATCGACACCATAAAGACCCTCGTCGACGGCGATACCGTTGTTGTCGCAGCAGGCGGCGGCGGAATCCCCGTGTGCAAGAAGGACGGCAAGTACGTCGGTATCGAGGCCGTTATAGACAAGGACTTCGCCTCCGAGGTTCTCGCAGAGCAGCTTGACGCGGACATCCTGATGATCCTCACTGAGGTCGAGAACGTCTGCCTCAACTTCGGCAAGCCCGACGAGAAGGTTCTGCATGAAGTCACTGCAGATGAGATGGACAAGTACGCGGCAGAAGGCCACTTCGCTCCCGGCAGCATGCTCCCGAAGGTTCAGGCCGTCAGCAAGTTCGTGCACTCCAAGCCCGGCAGAGTCGCAGTCATCACCTCTCTGGAGAACGCCGTCAACGGCATCACCGGTGTAAAGGGAACCATCATCAAAGGCTAAGCGTCATTCATTATATTAATTAGGAGTTATAAAAATGCGTGAAGTTATTCCTGTAAAATGCTCCATCGTCCGCGGCGGCACCAGCAAGGGCATCTTCATTATGGAAAATGAACTGCCCCGTGATCCCGAACTGCGCGACAAGTATATTCTTGAGATATTCGGCAGCCCCGATGTCCGTCAGATAGACGGTCTCGGCGGTGCGGACGTCCTCACCAGCAAGCTTGCGATAATCGGCCCGTCCAGCAGAGAAGATGCGGACGTCGATTATACCTTCGGTCAGGTCAGCTTCGTCGAGCCGAAGATCGACTACAAGTCCAACTGCGGCAACATCTCCGCCGGCGTTGCACCCTTTGCGATAAACAACGGCATTGTCAAGGCTGTTGAGCCTTACACCACCGTCCGCATCCATCAGGTCAACACCGACACCATCATCAACGCCAAGGTCGAGGTTCGTGACGGCAAGGCCGCTGTTGACGGCGACTTCCATATCGACGGTGTTCCCACTCTCGGCTCCACGATCGAGCTTGACTTCTCCGACAGCGTCGGCGGCATCACCGGCAAGCTCCTTCCGACCGATAACGTTGTTGACACCATCGTGACCGACGACGGCAAGAGCTACGAGGTCTCCGTGGTCGACGCGGGCATCCCAACCGTGTTCATTGAGGCCAAGTCCCTCGACATGAGCGGCATCGAGACTCCCCAGCAGATCGAGGGCAACGCGGCGCTTATGACCAAGATCGAAGAGATCCGCGGCCGCTGCGCGGTAAAGATGGGCTTCACCGACGATTACAAGAACGCCGTTAAGGATTGCCCCTACGCTCCGTTCTTCGCCATCGTCTCTCCGAGCCAGAGCTACCACACCTTCGACGGCAAGGACGTCAAGGGTGAGGACATCGACATCGTCAGCCGCCTCGTCTTCATGCAGAAGATGCATAAGACCCACCCCGTGACCGGCACCGTGTGCATGTCCACCGCGGCCCGCATCCCCGGCAGCATCGTCAACCGCAATCTCTCCGAGCGCGGCAAGGCCGAGCGCCGTATATGGATCGGCCACCCGGCAGGCGTTATCCCGGCGGTCTCCGTCCTCGACAACGTTGACGGCGAGTACAAGCTCCGCACCGCTGCCATTCTCCGCACCGCACGCGTCATCATGGACGGCACCGTATACGTGCGCCGCTCCAGAGTAGAGTAAGGGCGTTCAGCCAAAAGCTTTCAAATAAAAAAACAAAAAATTTCAGGAGGAAACCATGAGCAAGTATTTAGCAGAGCAGATTTCTGAAGTAGTTGTCAACACCCATTTTGAGGATCTGCCCCAGTATGCAGTTGACAAAGCAAAGATGCTGACCCTCGACGTTCTGGCCTCTATGGTCGGTACCCGCAAGGTCATCTCCAGCGAAATCGCCCGCGATGTAGCGGCAGAGCTCGGCGGCCCGGAAGAGGCTTCCATCGTCGGCTACGGCAAGAAGGTTGCAGCACCCAACGCTGCATTCGCAAATGCTATCCAGTGCTATGGTCTTGACTTCGTTGATGACCATAATGAATCCAACGCTCACCCCTCTCCCGTTACCTACCCCGTCAGCTTCGCACTCGCCGAGCAGCTCAAGCGCTCCGGTAAGGAATTCATCGAAGCCTGCGTTCTCGGTAACGAGATCGTCTGCCGTATGGGCAGCGCCTACCTCGGCGACATGTACACCCAGGGCTTCCATCCCACCAGCACCTGCGGCACCATGGGCGGTGTTGTCTCCGCTGCAAAGCTGATGAAGCTCGACGAGCAGAAGGTCTCCTACGCTCAAGGCATCGCCGGCTCCGCCGTTGCGGGTCTGATGGCATGGAACACCCAGGGCTCCTTCACCAAGCGTTACCAGGCCGGCCGTCCCTCCATGGACGTCATCGTTGCCGCACGCATGGCCGAGAAGGGCTTCAACGGACCTACCGACATCTTCGAGAGCCAGGACGGTCTGCTCCACGCATACTCCTACCAGGATCGCTACGACACCAACTGGATCACCAAGGATCTGGGCAAAGAGTGGATATTCGCCACCTCCAGCATCAAGGTTTACCCCTGCTGCCGTTACTCCGGCGGTCACCTCGACGCCTGCCTTGAGATCGTCCACAAGTATCATCCCGATCCCGCCAAGATCGCAAAGATCCACGTTCGCTCCTCCCTCCAGACCATGCACCTGCTGGCCGAGCCGCGCAAGTGGCATCCGGAAAACATCGTTGACCTGCAGTTCTCCATGCCTTACCAGGCAGCTGTCGCGTTCCTCAACGGCAAGTTCACTCCGGACGAGCTGAATGTCGAGTACATCAAGAATCCGCTCATCCAGAAGATGATCGCCAACACCACCGTCGTCTGCGACGATGAGTTCGAGCGCCGTTATCCTGAGCACTACTCCAGCGCTGTTACCATCACCATGGAAGACGGCACCGAGTACACCGCAGTTGTCGACGATCCTAAGGGCGACTGGAGAAATCCCGTTACCTACGAAGATGTCGAGAACAAGTTCCGTTACCTCGCCAATACCGTTTACGCTGATCCCGAGCGCACCGAGAAGATCATTGCTTTCGTCAAGGATCTTGAGAAGCAGCCCGACATGAGCGTTCTCATGGAGCTTGTAAACGACGAGGCCAAATAATTAAGCTTCGCAAGTGAGAGGAGATAAACATATGGGCGAAAGAAATGCCGACTCTCGCGGGAAGAAGATAGTTTTCGTATCCAACTGCCTGCTCAACGCCAACAACAAGGTTCAGGAGTTTGCACGCTACCCCGGAATGTTTTTCGAGATACTCACCACGCTCAACAGGTATGGCATCGGCGTCGAGCAGATGCCATGCCCGGAGACGCTGTACGCCGGAAACCAGCGCTGGTGGCACTCCCGCAATCTTTACGATAATGCGGGCTTCAGAAGATTCTGCCGCGAGCTTGCCGAGCGGACGGTCGACTACATCGAGAACTACGGCATAGTAGGCTATCAGGTGGTCGGTATTCTGGTCTGCGACGGGTCCCCGACCTGCGGCTACTCCATCTCCAGCTATTACGAAAACGGCGGCGGTCATCCTGCCGAGCCGGTACGCAGCTTTAAAGAGCGCCCCGGCATATATACGGAGGAATTGCTCAAGGCGGTCGAGGCGCGGGGCGTGAAGCTCCCGCCGATATACGGCCTGCCGATGGACGACAGAGATCGCACCAACGAGCAGATAATCGCCGATTTTGACAGTTTCATTAATTCCAATCTCACCTAATTTATATCGCGCTCGCTCCGGCTCTCCCCCTTGCCGGAGTGAGCGCACCTCCCCCTGCTTCTGGCTCATAGTGAGCATAGATTTATTTAGAAAAACAGAGAAGGGTTGTATTTACTATGGGAATGACATTTGCACAGAAAGCTCTGGCAAGAGCCGCAGGCAAAGATTATGTTGATATAGGCGAAATCGTCATGGCGAACGTCGATGTGGCCATGATGGACGATATACTCGGCCCCAGAATCGAGATCGCAGCCGGTTTGAAAGAGCTGGGCGTTGACGTCTGGGACAAGTCCAAGGTCGTTGTCATAAGCGACCACTACACTCCTCCCTGCGAGATAAAGCAGGCTGAGGCCGTCCGCTTCACGCGCGACTGGTCCGAGGAGCACGAGGTGTCCTACTACGAGTACGCAGGACCGTGTCATCAGGTTCTGGCCGAGCGTTGCTATGACCAGCCCGGCACCCTCGTCGTCGGCACCGACTCCCACACCTGCATGGCAGGCGCTTTCGGCGCGTTCGGCACCGGCATCGGCTCTACCGAGATGCTCGGCGTCGTCGCCACCGGCCAGATCTGGCTCAAGGTTCCCGAAAGCTTCCGCATTGAATGGAAAAACAAGCTCCCCGCGGGCGTATTTGCCAAGGACATGGTTCTCTATGACTGCGGCAAGATCGGCCACTCCGGAGCCACATATAAAGCACTTGAGTACTGCGGCGATATGATAAGCGCCCTGTCAATGGACGAGCGCATGGCCATCTCCAACATGGCCGTTGAGATGGGTGCGAAGGCCGGCTACATCCCGGCCGACGAAAAGACCCTCGAATACATCAAGGCGCACGGCGAGCTCAAGAACTACGCGATGCTCTATCCCGACGCGGACGCCGTCTACGAGCGCAACTACGTGAACGACGCGGCGGCGCTTGTCCCGCAGGTCGCCTGCCCGCACCACGTCGACAATGTCCACCCCGTCACCGAGGTGGAGGGCACCAAGCTCACCCAGGTCTACATCGGCTCCTGCACCGGCGGCAGAATTTCCGACCTGCGCACCGCAGCAAAGGTGCTCAAGGGCAGAAAAGCGGCTCCCGGAATGCGCTTCCTCGTCTCCCCGGCCTCCAGAGAGGTCTACAAGATGGCGCTTAACGAAGGCATACTCGATATCCTCACCGACGCTGGCGCGGTCATCGTCGCACCGTCCTGCGGACTCTGCCTCGGCGCGCACACCGGCATACTCGCAGCCGGCGAGAGCTGCATCTCCACCAGCAACCGCAACTTTATCGGACGTATGGGCAGCAAGAATGCGAACGTCTACCTCGGCTCTGCGGCGACCGTCGCAGCTTCCGCGATAGAGGGACGCATAGCCGATCCAAGAAAGTATTTTGAATAATCGGGAGGGAGAATAAAAATGGATTCTGTAATCACCGGAAAGGTATGGAAATTCGGAGATGACATCAATACCGACATAATATCTCCCGCCGAATACATGGACGCCAGCTACGAGGTTATCGGCAAGCACGCGATGGAGCGCGCGTTCCCCGGCTTCGCGGATGCTATTGCACGGGGTGATATAATCGTTGCAGGTAAAAACTTCGGCTCCGGCTCCAGCCGCGAGACAGCGCAGATCGCTCTCATTTACGCGGGCGTCGGCGCGGTCATTGCGAAGGACTTCGCCCGTATCTTCTTCAGAAACTGCATTAACGTCGGCCTGCCCGTCGTCAACTTTGCGGACACCGACAAGCTCAATCAGGGCGATGAGATACGCGTCGACTTCCTCTCCGGCGTGATCGAGGATCTCACCACCGGCGAGACCTATCACGGCAGCCGTCTGCCTGAAAACGTGCTTGCAATCGTGCAGGACGGCGGACTGAAGGAGCACCTGAAGAAAAGCCTCAAAAAATAAGTAAAAACTTATATATATTTTCACGGAGGTAAAACAATGGCAACACTGAAGACAACCTTTGCCGGAGTTTCCATGCCGAACCCGTTCATGCTCGCATCCGCGCCTCCCACGACCAACTGTGAGATGGTAGCCCGCAGCTTTGACGCCGGCTGGGGCGGCGCCGTGCTCAAGACCATGGCATATGATCTGAGAATGGCACGCAATGTAAACCCGCGCATAGCGGCCTATAAGGTTGGCAAGTCCATCCACGGCTTTACTAACTTCGAGCTCGGCAGCCCGAAGCCCATCTCCAAGTGGCTTGAGGACGCGCGCTGGCTGAAGGAACGCTTCCCCGAACACGCCGTGTTCGTCAGCCTTCTGCACACGGAAGGTCTCGTCGAGGAACAGTGGCGCGAAGTGACCAGAATGTTCAACGATGCCGGTATCGACGGCTTCGAGCTGAACTTCTCCTGCTCCCACGGTATGGCGGAAGCGGGCGGCGGCGCTCAGGTCGGCGGCAACGAGGAGGCTATAAAGATGGTCACCAACTGGGTCAGATCCGAAACCAATCTCCCGGTTATGCCAAAGCTCCCCGCAATGGTTCCCAACATCGGCAGCAAGGCTCGCGCGGCTGAGGAAGCCGGCGCAGACGCCATAGCAACGATAAACACCCTCAATTCCATTCCCGGAATCGACATCTATAATTTCGTCCCGTATCCCACGGTCGACGGCAAGAGCGCATTTTCCGGCATGAGCGGCCGCGCGATAAAGCCCATCGCTCTGCGCACCGTCGCTCAGGTCGCCAAGGCCGTCAACATCCCGGTCTCCGGTATCGGCGGCATATACACATGGCAGGATGCGGTAGAGTTCATCCTCGCGGGCGCGTCCTCTCTGCAGGTCTGTTCCGCGGTCATGGAGAACGGCTACAAGTGCGTCGAGGCGATGAACAAGGGTCTCCTTAAGTATATGGAGGAGATGGGCTTTGAGACGATAAGCGACTTCGTCGGCAAGGCGCTGCCCAACATTACCGCGCACAACAATCTTTCCAGAACCTATAAGCTCCACGCCGAGTGCGACGAGACCAAGTGCATCGGCTGCTCCCGCTGCGTGGCGGTCTGCAGCGACAGCGCTTACAGCGCAATCAGCATGGACGGTAAGCACGCTTCCGTTGACGCGGCGAAGTGCGACGGCTGCGGCCTGTGCACTCAGGTCTGCCCGGCCGGAGCGCTCAGCATGAAGGTCAGATAAACAGCAGGGGAGGCTGAGACAGTGAACGATATCAACATTATAAACGGTACGATTGTTCGCCCTGAGGGCTGCGAGAAGGCCGATATCGGCATTCGCGGCGGAAAGATAGTCTCAGTGAACAAGCCCGGCAGCCTGACCGAAGCGGCTGAAAAAACGATAGATGCAAGCGGCCTGTATGTGTTTCCGGGGATGATAGATACCCATGTGCACATCCGCGGCGGTATCCTCTCCCACCGTGAGAGCTTTGCCTCCGGCACTCAGGCTGCCGCATCCGGCGGCATCACTACGATCATGGAGATGCCGATAGCGAACCCGCCCGCCTCCACGCCGGAAGCCTTCGACGCACGGCGCAAGGAGATAGGCGAGCAGGCATATGTCGACTTCTGCGTGTACGGTGGCGCCGGAAGCGATAACCTCGACCAGATAGAGCTGCTGACGAGCCACGGCGCGGTGGCATATAAGACCTTCCTGATGCCTCCCGTGCCCGGCCGCGAGAAGGAATTTTACGGCCTTTGCAGCGAGACTACAGAACAGCTCACGGAGGTTATGGAGCGCGTGGCCGCGGTCGGCGGCGTACTCTGTTGCCACAGCGAGCTGAACGAATACGTTGCTCCCTATGCCGCAAAACTTATGGCCGAAGGCCGCAACGGCGTAAAGGCATGGGGCGAGTCGAGACCGATCGAGGCTGAGACGGAAGCCGTAAAGCGCGTCATTGCCGCCGCCGAAAAGACCGGCTGCAAGGCAGTTATCTGCCATGTCAGCGCACCGGAGACGGTCGAGCTTATCCAGCAGGCGAAGAAGCGCGGCGTGGATATACACGGCGAGACCTGCCCGCAGTACATCCTGTATAACTGCGAGAATGCGGAAGCCGCCGGTGTGTTTGCCCGCATGAAGCCGCCGCTCCGCACTCCGGAGACCATGGAGAAGCTCATGCAGTGCTACGCCGACGGGCTCCTTGAGATAACCGGCAGCGACCATGCGCCGTACACCTACGAGGAGAAGACCCGTAGCGGCGAAGATATATGGCATTGCTTCGACGGACTTCCAGGCCTTGAGCTGAGCCTGCGCCTGCTGCTGAACGCGGCATCCGACGGCAGACTCACCTATGAGGAGATCGCCCGCAACACGGCCGAGAACCCCGCCGCGCTGTTCGGTATCGATGGCGCGAAGGGCAGGATCGAAGCCGGACGCGACGCGGACCTTGTGCTCGTAGAGCGGCTGGACAAGCCGGAGACGCTGCATAAAGAGCAGCTCGTCACGAAGAGCCGCGAGAGCGCGGTGCTATATGACGGCACGCAGATGACCCACCGCATCAAAGAAACCCTCGTGAGAGGAACCACCGTCTTCAAAGACGGCACCATTACCGTAAGCCATGGCTTCGGCCAGCTTATTATACCAAAATCCTAAATCAACAAAAAAGGAGAACTACTATGAGAACAGACATGCGCGGAAGAGATTTTGTTACCCTTCAGGACTTCACCGGTGAAGAGATCCAGACCATTCTGGACGTAGCTTTCCAGCTGAAGCGCGAGAACGCTATCGGTCAGGCTCACGAGCTGCTCAAGAACAAGACCCTCGGTATGCTCTTTGCACAGCCCTCCACCCGTACCCGCGTCTCCTTTGAGACTGGTATGACTCAGCTTGGCGGCCACGCTCAGTATTACAGCGAGGACTCCATGCAGCGCAAGAATAAGGAAACTTGGGCCGACACCGGTCTGGTTCTTTCCCGTTACCTCAACGCTCTGATGGTTCGTCTGTACGACCTTGAGGAGTACGGCATGGCTCGTGACATCATGAACGAGATCCGCAAGAACACCACTATCCCCGTCATCAACGGCCTTGACGACAAAGAGCATCCCTGCCAGTGCATGGGCGACCTGATGGTCATCCAGGAGAAGCTCGGCGCAGGCTGGAAGAAGAAAAAGATCGTTATGAGCTGGGCATACTCCGACCGCGTCAAGTCCCCCGGCGTTCCTCAGGCAATGCTGACCGCATGCAGCCTGCTCGGCGCAGACATCACCCTCGCTTACCCGAAGGGATACGAGCTTGACGACCAGTACATGGAGTTCGCTCAGAACGCCGCAAAGTCCTCCGGCTCCGTCATCAGCGTTACCAACGACATCTACGAAGCCTGCACCGGCGCAGACGTCATCTACGCAAAGAGCTGGGGCAGCACCCACGGTATGCCCAAGGCCGAGGATAAGGAGTACCGCAAGCAGTTCGCCAAGGATTGGTGCATCTCCGACAAGCACTTCGAGCTTGCAAATCCTGTTTCCTACTACATGCATCCGCTGCCCGCAGCACGCCACGAGGAAGTTACCGACGAAGTCATCGACGGACCGCACTCCATCGTTTACGATCAGGCCGAGAACCGTCTGCACGCTCAGAAGGCAGTCCTCGCTCTGCTCATGAAGTAAGAATTTAATAAATTTAATAAGAAGTAACATAAACAAAAGCAAGATCAGACGATTCCCACTCTGCGAATGAAATAATCGGGGCAGGAGGAGAACCTGCCCCGTGTTGGAAAGCGATCCGCGGTCGCTTTTCTCCGCAGGCCGTATGCTCAGTCGCGAGGGTATGCGAGGCGGAAGAAATAAAGCAACATTTAGAGGAGGAAAAAATTTATGTTCGGATTACCGTTCCCAACCTATCTTGGCTGGCTTCTCGGCCCCGGCGTCATGATCTTCACGTTCTTGACAAGCCTTATCCTTTATAAGAATTATCTTAAAAAGGAAGCTGCCGAGGAAGCAGAAAAGAACAACAAAGATAAGTAAATAGCATATACCAGCAAAACCTACCTTGGCATAAATTTACAGGAGGAAACCAAATGGATAGTAAAATCAAAATAATGGGTTATGCGGTCCTTGGCTTGTACTTCGTTGGTATGCTGGCTATCGGTTATTTTTGCAACAAAAAGTATGCAAACAATGTTGATGGCTTCTTTGCCGGCGGCAAGAACCTTGGCCCATGGGTCTTCGCACTTACCTACGGTTCAACTTATCTCAGCTCTTCAACGTTTGTCGGCAACACCGCTACGGCTTACTCCGGCGGTCTTGCCTACCTTTTCATGCCCCTTGCGCAGATGCTCTTGCTCCCCCTCGGACTTATCTTCTTCTCCCACATCCTGCGTAAGATGAGTCAGTCCCTAGATGTTGTCACTATCCCTGCATATCTTGAAAAACGTTTCAAGAGTCCCGCTGCCGGAATGATAACTTCCCTCATTATCGTCATTTTCTTCATTCCCTATCTCGTCGGCATAGTCAAGGCATCGGCGCTTTCGCTGGGTGCTCTTCTTGGCGTTGAGTACAAAATCGGTGTTCTCCTTATCGCGTTCATCAGTTTTGTTTATCTCATGTTCGGCGGCTATATGGCTCGCTGCTACACCGACGTGGCTCAGGGTGTGATGATGGTCGTCGGTATGATGGCGGTTGTTATTGCCGGCTTCTTCATTATCGGCGGACCGAGCGCCATTACCGAAGGCGTGAAGGCAGCCGATCCCGCGCTCCTTGAGACCCCCGGTCCTAAGGGCTGGAGCGCACTGTTCCTCTATTCCACTGTTTTTGCAATAGCCCCGTGGGGACTTCCCACTCTCGTTCAGACCAACTTCACCATAGGCAACAGAAAGCATGTTTACACCGCCGCTATCGTTCTGTCCATTTGGATATCCTGTGTCCTCTTCGGCTCCATGATAATCGGCAACATGGGCCGCGCCTTCTACGGCAACGCTCTTGCTGATAATCCTGACTCCCTGTTCCCGACGCTGGTTATGGACTGGTTCCCGAACCTCTTCGGTGCTATAATTATCGTTGCGGTCATCTGCGCGGCAATGTCTACAATTGACGGCACGCTGATGAACTCCGGCGCCGCTGTCGGCCTTGATATATACAAGCGTTTTATCAAGAAGGACGCGAGCGACAAGAAGGTCATTACGGTCTCCAACATAGCAATGGGCATTATCACGCTTGTCGTTATAATCTGGGCGTTTGATCCTCCCGCAATGGTGCTCACCCTCACGAGCTACGCGTTCTCTCTGGTCGCTGCCGGACTTATCGTTCCCACCTATGCGGGTCTTTACTGCAAGAAGCTCACCAGCGCAGGCTGCGTGGTCGGTATTCTTGCCGGTCTTGGCTTCTGCCTGCTGTGGTACGTTACCGGTACGCCCCTTGGGATCCCTCCGTTCGTTGTCGGTATGGTCGCCTCCGCGATCGCTCTCTTCGGCGTCAGCAAGTTCACCAAGCCCCTGCCTCAGGAGTTTATTGACGATCTGTTCGCAAAGCTCAAGAACAACGCATACGTTACGGAAACTGTGGAAAAGTAACACGCACATTTCACTCCAAGATTCCCGTGTATCGAGGTTGGCCACCTCGATATGCGGGATGATAAAAACGAGCATAAACTAAAAATTTAACGTAAGTTTTACACATCCAAAAAGGGAGATCTGATGAAAAAATACAATCTTGACTTAAGCGGCTACAATGTGCCGCATGATATGCTGCCTACCAAACCGGAAGAGCGCAACTGGAACATTTACAGCTTCTTCGCTCTCTGGATCGGCATGGATATCGGTATCCCCACTTACATGCTCGCTTCTGGACTTATTGAGGGCGGCATGAACCTCAAGTGGGCCATGATTACAATCTTGCTTGCGAATATAATCATTGCATTCCCCATCATGCTCAACGGCCATGCCGGTGCGAAGTATGGTATTCCTTCCACCGTTTATTGGCGCTCCGCGTTCGGCTTCAACGGCGCAAGCGTCGCTGCGGTTCTCCGCGGCATCGTGGCTGCCGGCTGGTGCGGCATCCAGTTCTGGATCGGCGGCAACGCGCTGAACGTTGCGCTGTCCATCCTCATCCCCGCGTGGGGCAACTGGGCCATGGGCAAATGGGTTTGCTTTGCAGTTTTCCTTCTGCTGAACCTCTATATACTTATCAACGGCCTTGGTGCGATAAAGAAGATGGAACATCTCTGCGCACCCATGCTCATCATCTGGCTGATCGTCATGCTCATCTGGGCGCGTACCACCGCGGGCAGCTGGGGACCGATGGTCAACGCCAAGATGACCTTCGCAACCACCGCAGAGTTCGTCGCGTTCTTCGTCGTCAGCCTCAACTCCAACATCAGCTACTGGTGCTCCATGCCCCTTACGGTCACTGACTTCACCAAGGCGGCAAAGGATCAGCGCAGTCAGGAAGTCGGCCAGCTGCTCGGCATACCCACCGGTATGTTCCTGCTCGCTCTCGTCGGCGCTCTGGTCAGCTCCTGCACCATCGTTATCTTCGGACATGTCATCACCGACCCCGTTGCTCTCACCAGCATGATCGGCCATCCTGCGCTGATCGTCGGCATGATGCTCTTCCTCATCATCGCAACTCTTACCACGAACGTCGCCGCAAACGCCCTTACCCCGGCGGTTGCAATCGTTCACCTCACCAACGGCAAGCTGAACTTCAAGTGGGCTGCTGTCGTTCTCTGCGCCATCGGCGTCGCAATTCGTCCTTGGGTGCTCATCAACGACATGGGTCTTTACATGAACTTCTTCCTCAACGGCGGCGGCGCTCTGCTCGGCCCCGTTGTCGGCGTGACGATCTGCCACTACTTCTTCGTCTGCCGCACCGAGCTTGACGTTAGAAGCCTTTATGTTCCCGAAGGCGAGTCGATGTTCCTGAACATCAAGAAGTACAACAAGCCCACCTACATAATCATCTGGGCGATGTCGGCTATTATGCTTCTTATCGCGCAGCTGGCTCCCGCATCCTGGCAGACCGCAACCTGCACTTTGGGCTGCTCCATGCGCTTCTCCATGAACGCCATGGCCATAATCTGCATTGCGCTGGGCTATCTGGTCTTCCGCAAGAGAGAAGGCGGCATCAACTCCCTGAGCTACCTCACCCTTGCGATAAGCTTTGTCATCATCTTCCTCGGCCTGTGGATTCCCGCAGCGCACTGGCTGTATGACGCGTCCTTCATCGTTGGCACTCTGCTTGGCCTAGGCATCTACGTCCTGCTCATGCGCGTGTGCGACAAGGACTTCATGGTCAAGAAAGCCGCCGAGCACAAGGCAGCCAAGGCTGAAGAGGCAAACGCCTGATCGACCTCAAACAGGAGCAAAAAATGAGAAACGTAACTATCAGCGTCATCCAGCTTGAAAACAAGCTCTTTGATAAGAATGCGAACCTTCTCAAGGCCGACGGACTCATCCGTCAGGCCGCGGCAAAGGGCGCAAAAATGATATGCCTGCCCGAACTTTTTGTCACGGGCTACAACCTCAACGCCTTCGGCGACAGGATATATGAGCTTGGCGAAGGGCTGACCGGCCCCACCATCACTCATATGCGAGCCCTGGCAAAGGAGCTTGGCGTGTACATAATAGCGCCCATAGCCATGCAGATGCGCACGACCCGCCCGCTGGAGAACAACGCCGTCGTTATCGACGACGAGGGCGAGGTCATCGGCACCTACAGCAAAAACCATCTCTTCGGCGACGAGCCGAAATACTTCACCGCCAACGGTGAATACCCGGTGTTTGACACCAAATACGGCAAGATCGGCATAATGATCTGCTGCGATAACAACTTCCCCGAACCCGCGCGCATCCTTGCGCTCGGCGGCGCGGAGCTGATATTCATGCCCGCGGCATGGCGCGTACAGGAAGCGGATCTGTGGAAGCTCCTCATCTCCTCGCACGCCTGCGAGAACAATGTGTTCATCGCCGCAGCCAATGTCTTCAGCCGTATGGACGATCTGTTCCTTTTCGGACACAGCAAGATCGTCGATCCCAGAGGCAGAGTTCTGCGCGAATCCGAGACGGAGGGAGACGATGTGCTCGTTGAGACCATCGATCTCGATTCCGTGTACGAGCATCGCGCCTGCATGCCCAGCCTCAAGGATCGCCACCCCGAAACCTACGATGCGTTCATCGAACCGGTGAACGTGTAAGCACAGCGAAAGCGGGCGGTGCGCAAATCATTTGCCGCGCCGCCTGCAAATTAAGCCTTTGGCTTTATTATAATGGAGGAAAATAAAATGTCTGGATTACTTGACGGCGTAGTCGTACTCGACCTTACGCGTGTTCTTGCAGGCCCCTACTGCGGAATGATAATGGCCGATATGGGCGCGACCGTAATTAAGCTCGAAAACCCGGCCGGCGGCGACGATACGCGCAAAATGGGCCCGTTTGTTAACGAAAACAGCGTTTATTATGCAAACTTCAACAGAAGCAAGCTCGGCTGCACGCTCAATCTCAAGGCTCCCGAAGGAAAAGAGATTTTCAAAGAGCTTGTAAAGAAGGCCGACATTGTTATTGAGAACTACCGTCCCGGCACCATGGAAAAGCTCGGTCTCGGCTACGATGTTCTCAAGGAAATAAATCCCGCGATAATCTACGGCGCAGTCTCCGGCTTCGGCCACACCGGCCCGCTGAGCAGACGCGCAGGCTATGACATAGTCGGTCAGGCAATGGGCGGCCTTATGAGCACCACCGGCTGGCCCGACGGCGAGCCGACCCGTTCCGGCACCCCCATGGGCGACGTCCTCGGCGGCCTGAACCTCACCATCGGCGTCCTTGCCGCGCTGAATAACCGCCAGAAGACCGGCCTTGGCGAAAAGGTCGACGTCGCGCTGGTCGACTCCGTTGCGTCCGCGATGGAGAACATAACCATGATTTATCAGGCCACCGGCCGCATCCCCCAGCGCATAGGCAACCGCTATGAGTCTACATATCCGTACGACTCCTTCCCCGCGAAGGACGGCAACGTCATTATTGCTGCCGGCAACAACAAGCTCTTTGCTATCCTGTGCCAGGTCATGGGTCAGCCGGAGCTGGCTCAGGATCCGCGCTTCGTCGAGATAAAGGATCGCGTTGCAAACCATGCGCCCCTGCGCAGAATCGTCTCCGCGTGGAGCGAGAACTACACCATCGCCGAGATCGACCAGATGCTCAACTCCGCCGGCTGCCCCGCCAGCGCCGTCAACACCATCGACAGACTCGTTGTCGATCCGCAGATCTCCGGCGCGCGCAACATGTTCCCCGAAATAGACCAGCCGGGCATCGGCAAGCTCCATATCACCGCCATTGCCCCCAAGCTCACCCGCACCGACTCCTATCCCAGAAAGGCCGCTCCGCTTCTCGGCGAGGACAACGCCAATGTCTACGGAGAGTATCTCGGCTTCGACGCGGGCAAGCTCGAACAGCTCAAGAACGACGGCGTCATCTGATTTTCGGGAGGTAAGAATAATGTCTGAATATCCGAAAAGCGTACAGCTCGTCGAGGTCGGCCCAAGAGACGGCTTCCAGAGCGTGAAGGAATTCATCCCCACCGAGACAAAGAAGAAGGTCATCGACATGCTCGTCGCGGCCGGCTGCAAGAAGATACAGGCCACGTCCTTCGTAAACCCCAAGGCCATCCCCCAGATGGCGGATGCCGCGGAGATAGCCGAGTACGTGCTCAAGACCTATCCCAACGTTTCGTTCTATGCGCTCACCCCGAACGCCAGAGGTGTCCAGAACGCATGGGACGCCGGCTTCCGTGAGGTCAGCTATGTCATCTCCGTCTCCGCGGGGCACAACATGGCGAACGTCCGCCGCACCCCGGACGAGTCCTTTGCCGATCTCCGCGCGATCCGCGAGCGCTATCCCGACATGAAGATCGTCCTTGACGCAGCAACCACCTTCGGCTGCCCGTTCGACGGCGTCGTCACGACGGAGCAGGTCGTCGCGTATCTTGAAAAGGCGCGCGAAGCCGGCATCACCGCCGTTGACCTCTGTGATACCATCGGCATCGCAAACCCGCTTCAGGTTGAGCGCCTTGCGGGCGTTGTGCTCGAAAAGTTCCCGGAGATAAGCTTCGGCATACATATTCACGACACCCGTAACATGGGCATCGTCAATACGCTCACCGCCATCCGCTCCGGCATCACCAGAGTGTCCACCACTTGCGGCGGCATGGGCGGCTGCCCGTTCGCACCCGGCGCGTCCGGCAACACCTCCAGCGAGGATCTCGTGTTCATGCTCGACCAGATGGGCATCGACACCGGCGTCAGCTTCGAGAAGCTGCTGGAGACGGCGCGCTTCCTCAAGGAGAACGTCCCCGCAAATTACAGCGGCCACCAGATGAATATTGCCCCGAAGCAGTGCGTCATGGGCTGATCGCCCCACCGCACTTTACGGAAAACAAACATCCCGCGTACCGTTCGGTACGCGGGATTTGTCGGTTTATGACTGCCGACACGCCGAAAGCGCAGGAAAATCCAAGAATCGTGCGGATGGGGCGCACACGCGTATTGTGTTTTGACAAATAATGAGCTAAAATAAAATGCTAGGCGCAGTGGCTGACGAGCTTCTACATGATAACCGGCATTGTCTCGCTCCAGCTCATGCAGTTCTTCATGAACGTCGGCTCCGTCTCCGGCACCTTCGGCACAATGAAGAAGATAGCCCAGATAATGGACACAGACTCCGAACCGGACGGCGGGGAGCCTGTCCCGGAAGTGTGCGCCGACATAGAGTTCGACAATGTCAGCTTCACCTACGCTGGGGGACAGGACGTTATAAAGAATCTGTCCGTGAAGATACCCATGGGCAAGGTGACAGCCGTCATCGGCGGCAACGGCGCGGGCAAATCGACACTGTTCAAGCTGCTTCTTCGTCTTTACGAGCCGAAGAGCGGCGAGATCCGCTTCGGCGGGGACGGCATCGGCAAATACTCCCTGACCGACTGGCGCGACAGGTTCGCCGTCGTCTCTCAGCGCAATCCGCTTATCGGCAGCACCGTGCGCGAGAACATTGCCTACGGTCTTGACCGCGAGGTCAGCGACGAGGAGCTGGCGGAGACCGCCCGCAGAGCCAACTTCTCCGGCGGTCAGGGGCAGTGCATCTCCATTGCGCGCGCCATGCTGAGAAACGCCGACTACCTGCTGCTCGACGAAGCGACGAGCAATCTCGACGTCGTAAGCGAGGCGGAAGTGACCGGCGCGATGGACGAGCTGATGCGGGATAAGACCACTATAATGATCGCCCATAACTACGCGGCGACGCGAAACGCCGACTACATAATCGTTATGAAGGACGGCGCGGTCGAGGCCGCGGGAACGCCGGACGAGCTGCTGAAAACGAACGAGTATTACAGAATATTCGTAAAGACGCTCTAAATGTAACAATAAGAGGATAAATAATGCAGAATTTGTTGTCAAAACTCAGCGCCGCGCAGCAGGGGGAGATATGCTCCGGCTTCCGGCTTGTGAAGAAAGAATATGTTGCGGCGAAGTCCGCGGAGCTGTACACCCTGCGCCATGAGGAAACCGGCGTGGAGCTGCTGTATTTCGACCGCGCGGACGAGAACAAAACCTTTGCCATCTGCTTCAAAACGCTCCCTGAGGACAACACGGGCGTGTTCCACATCCTTGAGCACAGCGTTCTGAACGGTTCGCGGCGCTTCCCGGTGAAGGAGCCGTTCGTCACGCTGCTGCAAGGCTCGATGCAGACCTATCTCAATGCCCTGACCTTCAGCGACAAGACGCTGTATCCCGTCTCCAGCCGCAACGAGCAGGATCTCTTTAACCTCATGTCCGTCTATCTCGACGCGGTGTTCTGCCCGCTGATACATGAGCGCCCTGAGATATTCATGCAGGAGGGCTGGCACTACGAGTTCGACGGCGAGACCGGCGAGCCGTACTATAACGGCGTCGTGTTCAGCGAGATGAAGGGCGAGTTTTCCGATGTGGATACGCTCATCGGCAACGAGATGCACCGCCTGCTCTATCCCGACACGAGCTACGGCTATGTCAGCGGCGGCGATCCCAAGTACATAACCGGCCTGAGCTACGAGAAGTTCACCGCCGCGCACAAACGCTTCTATCACCCCTCGAACGCGCGCATTTTCCTCGACGGGCATATGAATATCGACGCGGTGCTGGAGTATATCGACGGGGAGTACCTGTCGAAGTACGAGTACCGTGCGCCGGACTTCGACTTCGCTATGCAGACGCCCGTGACCGCGGAAAAGACTATCAGCTACGAGGTGCGCGAGGGCGAAGAGGCGCTGGCGCATATGGCGGCGGCGAAGATTTTCTGCACCCACAAGGATGTCGAGAAGCTGTACGCGGCGGAGATACTTGCCGATTACCTGACCGGCTCCAACGAAGCGCCGCTCAAGCGCGCGTTTCTGGAAAGGGGCTTCGCGCAGGACGTGTGCATCGACGTGAACGACGGGGTGTATCAGCCGAATATCGCCGTCGTCGTGCGCAACACCGCGCCGGAGAATTTCGCCGCGATAAAGGCGTTCATTCCCGAAACGGTGCGTGGGCTGCTGGCGGAAGGACTAAACCGAGAAGCCCTGTCCGCGTCGCTTGAGCGCTCCGCGTTCACGAACCGCGAGATAACCGAACCTTCCGGAGTGAACCTCGCCATCCGCGCGCTGGACGGCTGGCTCTACGGAGACGATCCGCTCACGCATATAGACAACGCGTGGATATTCGACTCCCTGCGCGGGAAGCTGGACACCGGTTATTTCACCGATCTGCTCACCGAAATGCTCGGCAGCGCGGAAGACAAGTGCTATGTGTACGCCCTGCCGTCCGCGGAGAAGGGGCAGGAGGATGCGCGCGAGGAGGCGGAGCGTCTGGCCGCGGTCACCGCGGACTGGGACGACGCGAAATATGCACAGGCCAGAGCGGAATTCGAGAAAATGCAGCAGTGGCAGCAGAGCATGGACAGCGAGGAAGACCTCGCCGCGCTGCCGCACCTGAATCTTGAGGACGTGCCCAAGGATGTCGTTCCGGCGAAAACCGAGCTTACCCGCGTTGACGGCGTGGAGGTACTGCGGCTGGATTCCGACACCAACGGCATAGCCTATCTGAATCTGTACTTCGACGTGTCGGATTTCGACGCGGACGATCTGCGCCTGCTGAACGTACTGACCACCTTCTTTGGTGAACTGCGCACCGAGCACTACTCCGCCGATCGACTCCAGACCAAGATCAAGGCAACCTTGGGCGGACTCGCGGCGCGCGTGGAGCTTATCTCGAAGCGCGGTAATCTGCGCGAGTGCAGGCCGTACCTGCTGGTCTCCGCCAGTATGCTGGAGGAGAACGTCCCCGCGGCGCTGGAGCTGCTGGAAGAGCTGCTCATAAACGGGCGCTACGACGAGACGGGCAGGATAAACGAGACGATTCTGCAATCGGATTATTTCATAAAGCAGTCGCTCATCGGCAACGGCCACGCCTACGCCGTCACAAAGTCGCTTTCTGCGTTCTCCGCGGAGGGCGCGATGAAGGAGCTGCTTGAGGGCGAGAGCTTCGTGCGCTGGTTCTCCGATTTTGCCGCGAACTTTGAGGCAAATTCCGGCGAATATGCCGCGCGCTTTGCCGCGCTTGCCGCGAAGGCATTTGCTTCAAACCGCCTGTTCGCCGGCTTCGGCGGAAAGATGGACGCGCAGACCCTCGGCGGACTTGTCCGCGCGCTGCCCGCAAACGAGAAGGGCGCGGCGGCGGAATACCCCGCCTATGACGGCGAGGACTGCGCGATAGAGATCGCCTCCGATGTGGGCTACTCCGCGCTGGGGCATAACCTCTATGCGCTGGGCGGCAGCTTCAGCGGCGAGTACGCGGTGATGGCCTCGCTCGTCAGCTACGGCTATCTCTGGAACATGATCCGCGTTCAGGGCGGCGCGTACGGCACGGGCATGAACGTGCGCTCCAACGGCGACGTTTTCTGCTATTCCTACCGCGACCCGAACGTTGAAAATTCGCTGGCGGTCTACGGCGGCATACCCGATTTTCTGGCGGAATTCCTGAGTCAGGGGATGCCGATGGACGATATCATCATCGGAACCGTCAACACCACGGAGCCGCTGCTCGACCCCGCGGGCGTGTGCGAGCTGGAGTGCATCAGATATCTGAAGGGCACCACGGCGGCGGACATTTCGCGTATCCGCCGGGAAATCCTCGGCACGACCGCCGAGAAGCTTCTGAAGCTGGCGGAGCCGCTGAGAGCCTATGCCGAAAACGGCAAGTTCTGCGCCGTCGGTAGCAAAAACGCAGTGGCGTTTCTGAACAAATAAGGCCAAGGAAGTCAGCATAAAACAACTCCGGAAGCATCGCTTCTGGAGTTATTGCGTTTCGCTTATAGATCCTTTATCTCGCAGACTATCGCGCCGTTATCGAAGACGGTGACGACCGCCCATGTCAGCGTACGGCCTTTCCCGGCAGTGCCGGGGTTGAGGAGCTGGACGCCGCCCGCCTCGCCGTAATACGCCTCGTGCGTGTGGCCGAACATGGCGATCTTCGCCCCGGCCTCCTGCGCGGCGTACACGAGCGAATCGAGCCTGCCGTATTCGACGCCGTAGGTGTGCCCGTGGCAGATGAAAGCCTTCACGGGGCCAAGCGGAACGATGTCGGTGTCCGGCGCGTCGGAAGAGATATCGCAGTTGCCGCGCACGGAGTAGAGCGGGATTTCGGGGAATTTCTCGCGCAGGATCGCGGTGTCGCGTGAGTGGTCGCCGAGGTGGATTATCAGGTCGGGGCGGCAGCGTGACACGGCCTCGACCATGAGCGCGGTGTTGCTGTGAGTGTCGGAAAAAACGGCAGCTTTCATCATGTATTCTCCTTTGTGATTATCATTGAGACGGCTCCTGAATATAATGTAGCGAACAGGAGCGTGATTTCCATGAAAGATTTTGAACGCATAGGCAAAGAGCTTGAGCGGCGCGGCAAGACCGGCAGCATCAAGAGCATTGCAGAGTCCGAGGACGGACAGCGTATAAGCAAGATGATAGATACGGAGGCGGTCGAGCGCGCCGCGCGCAGCGGGGACGCCGTAGCGATGAAAAATATCCTTGGGCAGGTGCTCGGCACCGCGGAGGGCAAGCGCCTCGCGGAGAGCATCCGCCGCATGATGCAGGATTAAAACGGAGGCCGCCATGAGTGAATTTGAAGATAAGCTCAACAGTGTCCTCGGCGACCCGGCGCAGATGGAGAAGATAGCGAATCTGGCAAAGACGCTCATGGGCGGAGACGGCGGCGCTCAGGAACCCTCTCCGGAGCCGTTCGGCGGCCTTGATATCGACCCCGGCCTCATAAGCCGCATCGGCAGGCTTATGAACGGCGACGGCGATGACAAAAAGCAGCGGCTTTTGCAGGCGATGGAGCCGTACCTGTCGGAAAAGCGGCGCGGCAAGATGGATAAGGCGCTGAAGATAGCGCGCCTTGCGCGCATCGCAAAGGCCGCGATGGGGGAGGAGGGCGGCGATGGCAAGCTATAACCGCTATCAGGGCAACACCGGCCGCGTCACGCGCGTAGACGAGCGCCGGGCGGAACGTCCGCCGGAGGAGTCGCCGCGGCAGTACCCCGCGCCGCGCCCGCCGGATGCACCGAAGCCGAGAACGCTGCCGCTGCTGGGCGGCTCGCTGGCAGATCTGCTGCCGAAGAGCTTCGGCGAGCTTGAGACGGAGGACATTATCCTCCTGCTTATCCTCTATCTCATGTACCGCGAGAGCGGCGACAGCGAGCTGCTTATCATAATGGGCGCAATGTTCTTATTATAATATTGCTATAACAACGCCGCCGTGTGAAAGCACGGCGGCATAGTGTTATTTCTGCTCGGTTTTGCTGTCATCCCGGCGATGATGCAGGTTCGGGTTGCGCCAGAAGACGTAGAGCCAGACTACGAGCGCGATGATGAACGCGCAGATGGCGCACACTGTGCGCACGAGGGCACCGGGGCCTGCGAGCAGCACCGCAATAAGGCCAAGCACGGCGGACACGCCGTACAGCACCGCGACAGCCTGCTTCTGATTGAGGCCGAGCGCGAGGAGCCGGTGATGGAAATGCCCCTTGTCGGCATGGAACGGGCTTTGCCCGTGGATTATCCGGCGGAAGAAGGCGAAGGTCGTATCCGCCAGCGGCACTGCGAGCGCCAGCAGCGGAACGAGGAAGGTTATCATGGCGTGCAGCTTGAACATGCCCAGTATCGATGCGGTCGACAGGACGAAACCGAGAAGCTGCGAGCCGACGTCGCCCATGAATATCTTGGCCGGGTTGAAGTTATACGGGATGAAGCCGAGGCACGCGCCGACAAGCGCGGCGAGAATCACCGCGACGTTCGGCTCCGCGACGAACAGCGCCACGACCAGCATCGTCAGCGAGCTTATCGTCGACACGCCGACGGCCAGCCCGTCCAGCCCGTCTATCAGATTGACGGCGTTCGTGCAGCCGACGATCCACAGAAGGGTCAGCGGGATGGGGAGATAGCTTGCGAGAACGAAAGTGGCCTGCTCGGAAAACGGGTTCGGGTTCGATATCGCGTCGAAGACTATGCCGCAACGGATCGCAACGACGGCGGCGACGATCTGCCCCGCGAGCTTGATCCACGCGTTGAGATTGACGATATCGTCTATCGCGCCCATGACGACGATTATCAGCGCGCCCAGCAGAATGCCGAGCACCGGCGTCGACACGTCGACAAATATGAGCAGCGACAGCACAAAGCCGATGAATATGGCAAGTCCGCCCATGCGGGGGATCGGGTGGTTATGCACACGGCGCTCGTCCTTCGGGACGTCTATCGCGCCGACCTTTTCAGCAAAACGCTTGACCGGCGGCGTCATCAGGAACGACACAACCGCCGCGACGACTATGGCCATCAGCAGCTTGAGCCACAATGACATATCTGAAATCATGGATATCCTCCCTTAGAACGGCTTCTCCACGAGACCGACGCGCTTGTAAACCTTGCGCAGAGTTTTGCGGGCAACGGAGCTTGCCTTCATTGCGCCGTCCGTATACACCTGCTTGAGATATGCCTTGTCCGCGAGTATGCGTTCGGCCTCCTCACGTATGGGACGCAGTGTCTCGATGACGGCGTCGCCCACGGCGGGCTTGAACACGCCGTAGCCCTTACCGGCGAATTCGCTCTCGATCTCGTCGAAGCTCTTGCCGGTGACGGAGGCGTATATGTTCATCAGGTTTGCGACGCCGGGCTTGTTCTCCGGATCGTAGCGGACACAGCGCTCAGTGTCGGAGTCGGTGATGGCGCGTTTGAACTTGCGGGAGATCTCTTCGGGGCTGTCCATGAGGAACACACAGCCCGCGGGATCGGACTTGGACATCTTCGAGGTCGGGTTGCCGAGACTCATTATGCGCGCGCCGACCCTGGGAATATAAGGTTCGGGAACCTTGAAGGTCTCGCCGTAGAGGTTATTGAAGCGGTTGGCGATGTCGCGCGTGAGCTCGCAGTGCTGCTTCTGATCCTCGCCGACGGGGACGTAGTCGGCCTGATACAGCAGAATATCCGCCGCCATGAGGGACGGATAGGTGAAGAGGCCGCCGTTTATGTTGTCGGCATTCTTCGCGCATTTGTCCTTGAACTGCGTCATGCGGCTCAGCTCGCCGAACATGGTGTAGCAGTTGAGTATCCAGCCAAGCTCCGCGTGCTCGTGCACATGGCTCTGAAGAAAGAGCACGTTTTTCTCCGGGTCAAGCCCGCAGGCGATATACTGCGCAAGCTGGGTGGTGGAGCGGCGGCGCAGCTCGGCCGGGTTCTGGCGCACGGTGAGCGTGTGCAGGTCGGCCATGAAATAAAAGCAATTAAATTCGTCAGGAAGAGCAGCCCAGTTTCTTACGGCGCCGAGGTAGTTGCCGAGGTGCAGGTCGCCGGACGGCTGGATGCCCGAAAGCAAAGTCTTTTTGACGGCGGTATCGTTATCCATATGTCTTTCTCCTATCTTACATTGAGGGAAGTACTCCCGCGCGTGTTTTCATATTATACCAAACCAACTTCGGCTTGACAAGCGGTAATGTAAAATATATTATAAAATGTGGTTTCAAGTTATCAGGCTCCGCACTGACGGGGCTTTTTGGAGGATGGCACAAAATGAAAGATATGAAATGGTTTGAAGAGATGGAGGCGCGTATTCCGCACGGCGAGGTACGCACGCGGTTCGCGCCGTCGCCCACCGGATATATGCATGTCGGCAACCTGCGCACGGCGCTGTACACCTATCTGATAGCGCGCCATGCGGGCGGAAAATTCATCCTGCGCATTGAGGACACCGATCAAGGCCGTCTCGTAGAGGGCGCAGTGGACGTTATATACAAGACCATGGCCGAGTGCCATCTGGAGCATGACGAAGGCCCCGACGTCGGCGGCCCCGTCGGCCCCTATGTGCAGACCGAGCGCCGCCCGCTGTACAAGGAATATGCAGACCTTCTCATCGAAAAGGGACATGCCTACCGCTGCTTCTGCGAGAAGACCGAGAGCGAGGAGGATTCCGGCGATTTCGACCGCGCGGACGATCCCTGCCGCGTTATGAGCCGCGAGGAGTCCGACCGCCGTGCCGCCGCAGGCGAGCCTTACGTTGTCCGCCAGCTCATCCCGCACGAGGGCACTACCACCTTCCATGACGAGATATTCGGCGACATCACCGTTGAGAACAAGACGCTGGACGATCAGGTGCTCATAAAGCGCGACGGCCTGCCGACCTACAACTTCGCAAACGTCATCGACGACCATCTCATGGGCATCACCCATGTCGTGCGCGGCAGCGAGTATCTGTCCTCCGCGCCGAAATATAATCTGCTGTACGAGGGCTTCGGCTGGGACATCCCCAAGTATGTCCACTGCTCGCCCGTCATGCGCGACGCGCACAACAAGATGTCCAAGCGCCACGGCGACCCGTCCTATGAGGATCTTATCGCTCAGGGCTTCCTGACCGACGCGGTGCTCAACTATGTGACGCTGCTGGGCTGGAGTCCGCGCGGCGAGCAGGAGATATTCTCACTTGACGAGCTGAAGAAGGTCTTTGAACTCAGCGGCGTCTCCAAGTCCCCCGCGATATTTGACATCGAGAAGCTGCGCTACTTCAACAGCGAGTACATCCGCGCGATGAGCGCCGAGGAGTTTGCGAAGGTGGCAGAGCCGTTCATCCGCAGAAGCGTGAAGAACGAGAAGTATGACGCCGCCGCCATCGCCGCTCTTCTCCAGCAGCGCACCGAGGTTCTGACCGATATCCCCGAAAAGGTGGACTTCTTCGACGAGCTGCCCGAATACGGCGCGGAGCTGTTCGTGCACAAGAAATCCAAGTCCGACGAGGCGTCCTCGAAGGCTGTGCTTGAGCAGATCGTCCCCATTTTTGAGTCCATATCCGACTGGAACGACGAGAATATCATGGCCGCGATGGTCGGCCTTGCGGAGCGCATGGAGGCCAAGAACGCGAAGGTCATGTGGCCGGTGCGCATCGCGGCGGCGGGCAGGGCGGTCACGCCGGGCGGCGCGGTCGAGATATGCCGCATCCTCGGCAAGGACGAGACGCTGAGAAGAATTCACGTCGCGCTTGAGAAGCTGACGTAAATTCCAGATTTTGCATTAGTAATTATCCCCTTACGGAGAATAATAAATCCGTAAGGGGGTTTTTATATGTCCCAAAGAGCACGAAGAATACTGGGTATATACGCCGCGGCGGCGATCGCGGTGCTGGCGGTGTACTCCTGCGTCAGCCATGTGCGGCTGGAGAACTACCGGCTCATTGCAAAATACAGCTCACAGCGCGCGTTTGAAGAGACGGCGGCCTCGGTGCAGGAGCTGAGCGAGGCGCTTGACAAGGGCGTGTACGCTGTTGACGCCGGGATGTGCGCGCAGGTGTGCAGCGACATACAGGCGGCGGCGCAGTCCGCGGAGGCCGCGATGGCGACGCTGCCGTTCACAACTCAGGAACTGAGCCGCACGGCGGGCTTCCTCGGCACGGCGGGGGACTACGCCATGTCGCTTGCGCGGCAGGACGGCGAATTCACCGGCGAGCAGCGGGAGACTCTGCGCAGTCTCTCCGACAAGGCCGGGGAGTTCAGCGCGCTGCTTCAGGAGCTGCGCGGCAGCATCAACGACGGCGAGGTGATGATCGACCGGCAGGAGCAGCAGCTCCAGAACGTCGGCGAGGACGGCAGCGTCACGCTCAGTGCGCGTCTGACCGAGTACGAGGGCGACTTCGACATGCCCGACATGCCGGAATACGAGGGGCGCTACACCGCGGGCGAGACGGCGCGCACCGGAGATATGAGCGATGAGGAGATGCTGTCCGCCGCGGCGGCGCTTGCGGGCGTGGAGCCGGACGAGCTTAAAAAAGAGTACGGCTACGAGGGCGAGAGCAGACTGCGGTGTTACAGCGCGGGGACGAAATATATCCTCGTCAGCTCCGCCGGGGTCGAGAGCCTTACGGATTCCCGTCTTGTTGAAGAGGCGCAGATGGATATGGAGCAGGCGCGGCAGCTTGCGGAGGAATTTCTGGCCGCGAACGGCTATGAAAATCTCAAGCTCAGCGCCGAGGGGCAGAACGGAGCCGTCGCGCGGTTTGAATATATATGCACCGACGGAGAGGCGGACTGTCTCGACAGCGGCCTGAGCGTCGCAATCGCGCTGGACACCGGGGAGGTATACGCTTTCGACGCGGAGGACTATTCCGACGCGGACATGGAGGACGGCCAATGGCAGATAAGCGAGGAGGACGCCCGCGCAAAGCTGCCGTCGGGGCTGGAGGCAGAGAGCTGCCGCAAGGTGGTCATCGACAGCGTCGGCGGGAGACCGACCGCCTGCTACGAGCTTGTCTGCACCGACGGCGACCGGCGCGTGACGATATATCTCAACGCATCCGACGGCGTGCAGCAGGAGATAAAAGTTGAGCGAACAGGCGAAACATGACATTTTCTAATGACCATGAAAATTCTTCATGGTTTTATATAAAATCGGAGCCGAAAAGCTCTGATTTTTTTATGCAAAAATTGGCCTTTGCCACTTGATATTTTATTAACAGCATGGTTTAATATACACATGTTATGGTTTTGACATGTGTGTAGGAATTTTGTCAGAGATATAAACATTTTAACCTTGAAAGAATCTCATTTATGCTGTATCATGGCATTGTTGTACACATTGCCATGTAGGATGGCAAAAAACCCGAAATGTGTGTCATAAAATCAACAAAACTGACAAAGAGGAGGTGTGCCAATGTCATTTGAAGCGATTGCGGGTGTGGCTCAAGCCGAAGCCGAAGCCAAGGAACTGATATCCGGGGCGGAGCTGAAGGCCCGCCAGATGTCAGCCGAAGCCGAAAACGAAGGGAAAGCCGCGATAGAGGCTGCGCGAGCCAAAGCCGACAGCGAGCTGGCAGAGCTGCGTAAGCAGGCGGACGCTAAAGCGATGACGGAGGCGGGAGAGCTTTCCACAGAGACCGAAAACCGGAAAGCCGCGCTGCGCGCCAGAGCCGAAGCCAGACTTGAAAAAGCCGCGGCTCTTGTTGTGGAAAGGATAGTGAACAGCTAATGGCCATTGAAAGAATGAAAAAGCTGCGGCTCATGGTTGTCCGTTCCAACAAGGATGCGCTGCTGAAGGAGCTTGTCCGCCGGGGCTGCGTGGAGTTCTCCGAGATCGAGGGAGAGATACAGGATTCCGACTTCAAGAATCTTGTAACGCGCGAAAGCAGCGGGCTTATGACCTTCAAGGCTCAGCATACGGCGCTTGTCGGCGCCGTGGATATTCTCGACAGGCATATGCCTGAGAAAAAACCGATGCTCAGCGCGAAGCCGGAGGTCGGCGAGGACGTCCTGCTGGATGACAGCGGCGTAAGCGCGGCGTGCGCCGTGGCGGAGGAGATATCCTCCAACGAGGATCGCATCAAACGCATCGGCGCGGAGGAAAGCCGTCAGCGCAGCAACATCGACGCGCTGACGCCGTGGGAAAAACTTGATCTGTCGCTTGAGACTACCGGCACAGAGAGATGCTCTGTGATGCTGGGAACCGTTCCGGGGAGCACCGATTTTGCCGCAATGGAGAGCGCGCTGGCCGCGGTCACTGAGGAAGCGGAGCTGTTCCTCGTCGAGGAGGACAAGACGCAGAAGTATCTCGCGCTTGTCTGCATGAAGGAGGAGCACGTTGCGGTCATAGAGTGCATGAGGAGCTTCAGCTTCTCGGCCGCGCCCGTCGGCGGCATGACCGGAACCGCGCGCGAGTGCATCGCCGCTGCCGGAAAAGAGCTTGATAAGCTCGCAAGAGAAAAGGCGGACTGCCTGCTCAATATCGGCGCGCTTGCGGATCATCGGAACGAACTCAAGCTTGCGGCGGACGTCGTGAGCACAAAGATCGCCCGCGCCGAGGCCGAGGACAAGCTCTACGGACTCAACAGCGTCGTGTTCATGCAGGGCTGGCTCCCGGCAGACCGCGAGGCGGAGATGTCCGAGGTGTTCGACAGGTTCGAGTGCGCGTGGGAGACCGAGGATCCGGATCCCTCCGAGTACCCGGACGTCCCGGTGCAGCTTCGCAGCAACAAGGTCACCAATGCGCTGAACATGGTGACGAATATGTATTCCCTTCCGGCCTATGACGGGCTGGATCCCAACCCCTTGATGGCGCCGTTCTTCATCCTGTTCTACGGGCTGATGATGGCGGATATGGGCTACGGCCTGCTGATGATAATCGCGGCGGTCGTGGCGATGAAGAAGATAAAGCCGCGCGAGGGCTCACTGAGCTTCTGCCAGCTTCTTCTCTACTGCGGCATTGCGACCTTCGCCATGGGCGCGCTGACCGGCGGCTTCTTCGGCGACGCGCTTGAGCAGATAGGTAAGATAATCGGCATGCCAGAGGGCTGGGGCGTTCTGCCCAGCCTGTTCAGTCCCACGAACGACGTTATATATGTTCTCGTCGGCTCGATGGCTCTCGGCCTTATCCACCTGAACACCGGCATGGTCATAAACTTCGTCAAGAAAACGAAGCGCGGCCAGCTTGCGGACGCCATCTGGGAGGAGGGCGCGCTGTGGGTAACGCTTGTCGGCATTGTCCTGTTTATCCTCAAGAAGGCAAACGTCGCGGGCGTTCCGGTCGTTCTCATCGTCGGTCTTGTCATGGTGTTCTACGGCGGCAGCCGCAGCGCCAAGGGTGTCGGCGGCAAGATACTGAGCGTCTTCGTAACGCTTTACAATCAGGCCACCGGCTGGTTCGGCGATATTCTGTCCTACTCGCGTATCATGGCGCTGATGCTCGCCGGCTCCGTCATTGCGACGGTCTTTAACACCATCGGCAGCATCGCAAACAGCCTCTGGCTCTTTATACCCGTATTCCTCATCGGTCACGCGCTGAACTTCGCGCTGAACCTGCTGGGCTGCTACGTGCATGACCTGCGTCTCCAGTGCCTTGAGTTCTTCGGCAAGTTCTATGAAGACGGCGGCAAGGCTTTTGCCCCGCTGAGAATAAACCCCAAATACTATAACGTATCAGAATAAAAATCAGGAGGAAAAAATTATGGAATTTCTGTTTCAGCACTCTGGTCTGGCAATAGGCCTTCTGGGCGCAGGTCTGGCTGCATGCCTCGCAGGCGCAGGCTCCGGTGTCGGTACCGGTATCGCCGGTCAGGCCGGCGCAGGTCTTGTCACCGAGGATCCCGGCAAGTTTGGTAAGGTCATGATTCTTCAGGTTATCCCCGGCACCCAGGGTCTTTACGGTCTGGTCGTTTTCTTCGTCGCCATTCTCAACATGGGACTCTTTAACGGCACCGCAGCAGACCTCAGCTTCGTTGACGGCTGCCGCTACTTTGCAGCCTGCCTGCCCATCGGCATCGGCGGTCTTGTTTCCGCTGTCGCACAGGGTAAGGTCGCAGCCGCGTCCGTCAACCTCCTCGCAAAGAACCCCGACCACTGGGCAAAGGGTATGATCCTCTGCATCACCGTTGAGTTCTACGCCATTCTCTCCCTGCTTGCATCCATGATGATGCTGCTCTTCATCTGATAATTCATCGGAACACAGAACAAAAAAGCAGAACGGAGAATACATAATGAAAGGCACTGAAAAAATAATCGCGCATATTCAGGCTGACGCCAAGGCTCAGGCCGACGCGATACTGGCTCAGGCGGCCGAGCAGTGCGCAGCTATCAAAGCGGATTACGAGCAAAAGGCCAAGACGGTCTACGGCGAGCGTATCCGTTCCGGCGTCAAGGAGTGCGAGGATCGGGCGGACAGTATGCGCCGCATCGCTCAGATGGAGTCCCGCAAGGGGATTCTGGCGCTCAAGCAGGAAATGGTTTCACAGAGCTTTGACAAGGCGGCCGAGCTTATCGCGGCGCTGCCCGCGGAGCAGTACACCGCGCTGCTTGCCAAGCTTGCGGCCGAGGCCGCTGTGACCGGCAGCGAGGAGCTTGTCCTCAACGCGAAGGATCACGACGCGGTAGGCGCGGCGGTCGTTGACGCGGCGAACGCCCTGCTTCAGGGCGCAGGCAAGCCTGCGGCGCTGAAGCTCAGCGGGGAGACCGGCAGCTTTTCCGGCGGCCTTATCCTCCGCAGGGACAGCATCGAAGTCAACTGCACGGTGGAACTCCTTGTCGAGCTGTGCAGGGGAGAGATGTCCGCCGAGCTGGCTGGCGTCCTCTTTGACTGATGCGCCCCCGCTATCCCAAGACAGGGAGGGAAAAATTTGTCGAATAAGTCCAATAATAAAGAAAAATATCTTTATATATCCGCGATGCTCCGCGCGCGTGAGAACAAGATGCTCACGCGGGACAAGGCGGAGCGTATGCTCGACGCCGGTTCCTTCGAGGAGGCGGCCAAGCTTCTGAGCGACTGCGGCTATGAGGATATGTCGCAGATGAGCGCGAAGGACATCGAAGGCGCGCTGGCTCGCCGCCGTGACGCCGTGTTTACGGAGCTTGCGGCGCTCGCCCCGAACAAGATGATAGTCGACGTTTTCCGCGTGAAGTATGACTACCACAACGCGAAGACCGTCATCAAGGCCGAGGCCATGGGCACCGCCCCCCTGCCGCTGATGAGCGGCGCGGGCAGAGAGAAGCCCGAAGCGCTGCTCGCGGCATACAATGAGGATCGCTGCAAGGATCTGCCGGGACTGCTGGGCGACGCGATGACCGAGGCAAAATCGGTGCTCGCGCGCAGTGCGAATCCGCAGCTTGCCGACTTTGTGCTGGATAAGGCGTACTTCGGCGAGCTTGTGAAGCTGACCGATGCGCTCGACAGCCGCTATCTCAAGGGCTACGTCGCCGTCATGGCCGACAGCACCAACCTCAGAAGCGCCGTGCGTACTCTGCGCATGGGCAAGGACGTCGATTTCCTGCGCACCGCGCTCGTACCGGGCGGAAACGTCAGCGCCGACCGCATCATCGCGGCCGCCTCCGGCGATTCCCTCGCCGCGCTCTTCGCGGGAACGGATCTTGCCGAGGCCGCGGCTCTCGGCTCTGCCGCCGTCGAGGGCGGCGCGATGACCGCTTTTGAGCTGGCCTGCGACAACGCCGTCATGGCCTACGTTGCCGGCGCAAAGCTCGCCGCCTATGGCGAGGAGCCGGTCATCGCCTACATGGCTGCCGTCGAAAGCGAGATAACCACGGTGCGCATGATACTCACCGGACGTCTCGCGGGCATCGAGCCTCAGACTATACGGGAAAGGCTGCGTGATATGTATGCTTAAAATTGCCGTTATCGGCGGAAGAGATACCGTTATGGGCTTCCGCGCGCTCGGACTGGAGACTTATCCCGCCGCAGATGCCGCCGAAGCCGGGCATATCCTGCGCCGCCTCACCCGCGAAAACGATGATTACGCAATAATCTATATCGAAGAAAATCTCGCCGCAGAGCTTGCGCATGAAATTGACAAGTTCAAGGATCGCCCCACTCCGGCCGTGATCCTCATCCCCGGCAGAGAAGGCTCGATGGGACTCGGACAGTCGGCACTCAAGGCCGCTGTCGAGCGCGCCGTCGGCACGAATATCTTGGGCGATTGACGCCCTGTCCTTCAACACTAACAAAGGAAGGTATGTAAATGAGCGGAACTATAACAAAAGTTTCCGGACCGCTTGTTGTGGCCGAGAACCTTGCGGACGCAAACGTCTCCGACGTTGTCCGAGTCGGTTCTCAGCGCCTGATAGGCGAGATCCTTAACATGACCGGCGACAAGGCTTCCATTCAGGTCTACGAGGAGACCTCCGGCCTTGGCCCCGGCGCCGTTGTCGAAACCACCGGTATGCCGATGTCCGTTGAGCTCGGACCCGGTATGCTCGACAATATCTACGACGGCATTCAGCGTCCTCTGCCCGAGATGCGCGCCCTCTCCGGCGACTCCATCACCCGCGGCACCGACGTTCCCGCGCTCAACCGTGAGAAAAAGTGGGACTTCGTCCCCGTTGCAAAGCCCGGCGATCATGTCATCGCGGGCGACGTGCTCGGCACCGTTCAGGAGACGAGCGCGATTCTGCACAAGATAATGGTTCCCTACGGCGTATCCGGCGAGGTCGTCAGCCTCAACGCCGGTGAGCACGTTGTCACCGACGTGGTTGCCGTCGTGCGCGACGCGAAGGGCATTGAGCATGATCTCACCATGATCCAGCGCTGGCCCGTCCGTATCGCAAGACCCTACGCCAAGAAATACGTCCCCAGCCGCCCCATGAACAGCGGCCAGCGTATCATAGACACCCTGTTCCCGATCGCAAAGGGCGGTACCGCGGCAGTCCCCGGCCCCTTCGGCTCCGGCAAGACCGTCGTGCAGCACCAGCTGGCGAAGTGGTCGGACGTCGATATCGTTATCTACATAGGCTGCGGCGAGCGCGGCAATGAGATGACCGACGTTCTTATGGAGTTCCCCGAACTCAAGGACCCGCGCAACGGCGAGCCGCTGATGAAGCGCACCGTGCTTATCGCCAACACCTCTGACATGCCGGTCGCGGCGCGTGAAGCGTCCATCTACACCGGTATCACCATCGCCGAGTACTTCCGCGACATGGGCTACGACGTGGCCGTTCTGGCAGACTCCACCTCCCGCTGGGCTGAGGCTCTGCGTGAGATGTCCGGTCGTCTTGAGGAGATGCCCGGTGAAGAGGGCTACCCCGCCTACCTCGCCTCCCGCCTGGCTCAGTTCTATGAGCGCGCGGGCGTTGTCGAGTGCCTCGGCGCGGACGACCGTCAGGGCTCCGTCACCGCCATCGGCGCCGTTTCCCCTCCGGGCGGCGATATTTCCGAGCCTGTCTCTCAGGCAACGATGCGTATAGTCAAGGTGTTCTGGGCACTTGACTCCAGCCTTGCCTATGCCCGTCACTTCCCGGCCATCAACTGGCTGACCTCCTACTCGCTGTATCTGGACACTCTGGCTCCTTGGTACACCGAGCAGTTTGGCGAGGGCTACATGGCCAACCGCACCAAGTCCATGCACATCCTTCAGGAGGAGAGCGAGCTGCAGGAAATCGTTCGTCTCGTCGGTCAGGACGCGCTATCCCCGGCTGACAGACTCACCATGGAGACCGCGAAGATGATCCGCGAGGACTTTCTCCAGCAGAACGCCTTCGTCGACGAGGACGCATATTCCTCCTACGCCAAGCAGTACAGACTCCTTGACATCATCCTGCACTATGACGAGCTTTGCCGTGAGGCTCTGAGCAAGGGCGCGGATATGAACGCACTCTTTGTCATCAGCGCCCGCGAGAAAATCGGCCGTGCAAAGATGGCCGACGCCGCTTCCTTCAACGCCGATTACGACGAGATCGCCGCACTGATGAAGAAGGAGATCGATGAAGTCATTGCCGGAGGTGAGGACGCATGATTAAAGAGTATAAAACCATACGAGAGATCGCAAGCCCTCTTATGATAGTAGACCATGTCGAGGGCGTTACCTACGATGAGCTGGCCGAAATAGAGCTTCCCAACGGTGAGGTTCGCCGTTGCAAGGTGCTCGAGGTCGAGGGCGACAAGGCAGTCGTTCAGCTTTTCGAGTCCGCACAGGGCATCAACCTTGCGCAGTCCAAGGTTCGCTTCCTCGGTCACCCGCTGGAGCTTGCCGTGAGCGAGGATATGCTCGGTCGAGTCTTTAACGGTATGGGTCAGCCCATAGACGGCGGCCCCGACATACTTGCCGAGGCGCATCTGGACATCAACGGTCTGCCGATGAACCCGGCCGCCCGCGCCTACCCCGCAGAGTTTATCCAGACCGGTGTTTCCACCATTGACGGTCTTAACACTCTGGTTCGCGGTCAGAAACTGCCCATATTCTCCGGCTCCGGTCTGCCCCACGCTGCGCTTGCCGCTCAGATTGCGCGTCAGGCCAAGGTTCTGGGCGACAACGAGACCTTCGCCGTCGTGTTCGCCGCCGTCGGCATCACCTTTGAGGAGTCCGAGTACTTCATCAACGACTTCCGCCGTACCGGTGCAATCGAGCGTACCGTCGTATTCTCAAACCTTGCAAACGACCCGGCAGTTGAGCGTATCGCCACCCCGCGTATGGCTCTGACCGCCGCCGAGTACCTTGCATTTGAGAAGGATATGCAGGTTCTCGTTATCATCACCGATATCACCAACTACGCCGAGGCTCTGCGTGAGGTCTCCGCCGCAAAGAAGGAAGTCCCCGGCCGCCGCGGCTATCCCGGCTACCTGTACACCGACCTTGCGACCATGTATGAGCGCGCAGGCCGCCGTCAGGGCAAGAAGGGCTCCATCACGATGATACCCATTCTGACCATGCCCGAGGACGACAAGACTCACCCCATCCCCGACCTTACCGGCTACATCACCGAGGGTCAGATAATCCTCAGCCGTGAGCTGCACCGCAAGGGCATAGTTCCTCCCGTGGACGTTCTGCCGTCCCTGAGCCGTCTGAAGGATAAGGGCATCGGCGTCGGCAAGACCCGTGAGGATCACGCCGGCACGATGAACCAGCTCTTCGCCGCATACTCCCGCGGCAAGGACGCGAAGGAGCTCATGACCATACTCGGCGAGGCCGCTCTGTCCGATGACGATAAGCTCTTTGCAAAGTTTGCCGACGAGTTTGAAAAGGTCTATGTCAGCCAGGGCAACACCACCAACCGCAGCATCGAGGAGACGCTGAACATCGGCTGGGAGTTGCTGAGCATTCTCCCGCGCCGTGAGCTCAAGCGTATCAAGCCCGAGATGATAGACAAGTACATGCCCAAGAAGTAAAAACCCAAAATTATTTACGGAGGTGATGCTTTTTGGCGAGTACCGCAATAACTCCGACCAGAATGGTGCTCAACCAGCTCAAGGGTCGTCTCAAGACCGCCCGCAGAGGCCACAAGCTGCTCAAGGACAAGCGCGATGAGCTGATGCGTCAGTTCATGGACGTAGTGAAGCTCAATAAGCAGCTGCGTATGAAGGTCGAGGAGGGCTTGACCGCCGCATTCTCCTCGCTTCAGGTGGCAAGCGCCATCATGTCCCCCGAAATGCTCGAGCAGGCGCTGATGTATCCGCGCCAGAGCGTTGAGCTGGGGATGGAGTTTAAGAACATAATGAGCGTCAACGTACCGCGCTACAGCTTCCATACCAAGAATAACGACCCGTCTGAAATCTATCCCTACGGCTTCGCGCAGACCTCCGGCGAGCTGGACGATGCGCTGGATAAGATGGCGAGAGTGTTTGAGGATATGCTGGAGTTGGCTCAGGTCGAAAAGACTATGCAGCTTCTCGCGGAGGAGATCGAAAAGACCCGCCGCCGCGTCAACGCGCTGGAGTACGTTATGATTCCGGAGCTTGAGGGGAATATCAAGTATATTTCCATGAAGCTTGAGGAGAACGAGAACTCCACGAAGGTTCGTTTGCTGAAGGTCAAGGAAATGGTTCTTCAGGACGCGCATAATTACAAGCAATAAGCCAATAAAGCAACCTCCCCGACGGATTCCCGTCGGGGAGGTTTTTTTGGTGATGGGGTTTTGACGATGTGATGTTAAGTTTTGCCGCGCCGTGCCGCAACACCCCCTTGGCGCCCCTCATAGGGGAGCTGTCACGAAGTGACTGAGGGGTCGCCGGGGTGGAGAAAGCGCCAGTAGGGAAAAGAGAGGACTTGGCGCCCCTTCTAGGGGAGCTGGCGCAAAGCGCCTGAGGGGTCGCCAGTGTACGGAAATTGCCGATAGGGAAAAGAAAGAGCAGGGGATAGAATACATGTGTCATTCCCCCTAGAGGGACTAGGCGGCAGATTAATGAATCGTGGTATGCCGCCGTCGCGCTGAGCGAAGCGACGTGGGAATCCGTTTCTCCTTATGTCGGCAATGTGTTTTCGTGCGGTGCATAGGGGATGCGGATTGCGAGACCGGTGTGTTGTACACCGGTCTCGCAATGACAAGTTGGTTTGAATCAAGCGCATCGATTTTTCATGCGTTGAGAACAATAGACAACGGGACGGCCTCTGTGCCGTCCCGCTGTCATAATAACGCAGCGTATAAATACCTGCCCAATCAGCAGGAAGCCTTGCAGCTCCAGTCACTGACGGTGAGCCTGATTATTGTCAGGCGCTCCAGCGCGCGGGGGTCGAAGCTCCAGTCCGCCTTGCCGGAATAATGCCGCATTATCAGCCCCAGCGCGTGGTGCTTCTCATCATTGTCCGTGACCGGGGCGGCATGGCCGCGCCCCATGACACAGCCGTACGAATACGAAAAAGCGCAGGCAATATCGGCGGCGCGGAGCGCATGGCCGCAGTCCATCTCAAACGAGACATCGGCGCTGCTGCCTATCAAATCGATCTTCCGCCCCTCGGACGCGCAGTGAAAATACAGAGTGAGCGCGCCGCCAGCGTCCTCAAAGCCGAAGTTCATCGGCACAATGTAAGCCTCGCCATTATCGACAAGGCCGAGCCGGCAGCAGTCGCACTCGGCGACGATCTCAAGCATCTTATCCCGGTCGGTTATCTCTCTGTCTCTGCGTCTCATTCCGCGCCCTCCTGTGTTTATCCCGGAAGCTCCTCCGCGCCCTCAACGTACATCTCCTCGCAGTCGCTCTGCGCCCGCTTGAGTATGTCCGCCGCCTGACCGAAGTTCAGGTTCTCAAGCGCGTTGAGCGAATCGGTAATGCTGTTGAACAGCGAAAGATACATTTTTTTATTGATTTGATAGACGGAAATCTTCTTATAAGCCCGCGCAAGTGTTTA
>OIXH01000433.1_pt1 | contig 51584 bp, 49 predicted proteins | sample 1587741 | NCBI WGS metagenome assembly OIXH01 (sample SAMEA3888916, study PRJEB22519) | human gut metagenome | biome: human gut; feature: human-associated habitat; material: faeces | place: Denmark | collected 2011 | reverse complement strand
CCCTCGTGCTCCAGGATTTTGGCGATGGCATCCACCTTGCCGTCGGCGGGCACCTTCACTTCCCAGAAGAGCATATGCTTCTTCTCGTCCTTCTGGGAGGGCGGGGTATCGTCATAGCTCACACTGACGCTCTGGTCCACGATCATGGGAGCCGGGCGCTCCAGACGCACGGTCAGGGCCTTGGAGTGGCTGTTGGTCAGAGTGTAGGTCCAGGCCCAGGTCCAGTTCTTGCTTTTGTCGATAAAGCCGCTTTCGCCGCGCTTTCTGCTGTCCGCCGTGGTGGTTACGCTGACGCGCGGGTCCGCGCCGAAGAAAAGGGTGGCCTCGCCGCCGCGCGGGCGGAACAGGCCCTGGCCCACGCTCTGGCCGTCCACGCTGTATTCCGCCTGACCTTCCGGCCAGGCCTGCTGCGGCGGCAGAACATATTTAGCCATCAGCCAGACGCGGCTGTCGCCCACGCTGGGCCGGGCCAGCCATTGCAGGGGGGCCTTCCAGGCGTCGGCGGTGATCAACAGGCGCGAACGGCCTTCGGGCAGGCCACGCGCGGCCAAGGTCCAGGTGGCATACACGCCGCTGGCGTCCAGGTCCACCGGCGCGTTGGCCTGCGCGGGACCGTCTTCAGCGGCCAGATCCATGGTAGCGGCTTTGCGCGGGGCCATCATAACCATGGGCACGGGCTTGGGCTCCGGCTTGGGGGAGGAATCCACCACCCAGCGCGGCAGGGGGGCGGGCTCGCGCGGGCCGTTGCCGCGCGTCGCCAGGGTCAGCTTGGTATTGTGCCAGTCCATGCCCGTGAACTGCCAGACCTCGGCCATGAGCCGCACGTCGATGATATCGCCGTCGCCCTTTTCCGGCTGGGCATTGAAATTATAGATCGGCTGCCAGCCGCAATTGCTCAAGGTATAGCTGTAGCGGACGGGCAGTTTCTCCACGCCGGACACGGCCTTTTGCAGGGTGACGCTGATCCGCTGCCCCAGCTCCGGGCTGGCGGGCAGACGTTCCAGTTCCTGCTGCAGGAGCTTCAGGCGGCGTTCCAGATCCGCCTGTTCCCGGCCCAGGGCGGGAATCACATCCTGCATTTTTCTTTCGCGCTGTTCCAGCTCCTGCAGGGTGATGGTTTCCGGCTTGGCCTGCCAGAGCGCCAGTCGCGCGCTCACGGCGGTCAGCTGCCCGGCCAGGCGGACGCGTTTGGTCAACAGATCCTCGCGCAGCCGGGCCAGGCCGCCGTCCTGTTCCAGGGGCTGCGGCGCGGCGCTCCAGCGGGCCACGCTCTGGCCGGGCACGGCCAGTTGCAGGTTCTCCGCGTCGCCGGGAATCACAAACTGCAGCACGCTCACGCCGTCTTTGGTCGTGACCGGCGCGTTTTCCTCCACGTCAAGCAGCCCGCCGCCGGGCGACAGCAGGGCTGAAACCGGATTGGCCAACGCGGCCGGGGCGTTTTGAACCTCCGGGGCGTTTTCGGCGGCCGCGGCCTGCCCGGCAAGGAACAGGCAAAACAGCTGGCCCAAAAGAAGGCCTGACAGCAGGCCCCGGGACAAAATGCCGGGCCGCCGCCATACCATTGTCATAGTCGTATACATTGATCCTCCACGGCTTCCGCCGCCGCGCCCGGCCTTTTACAGCCAGACGCCGAACGGGCCGTCATCGTGTCAGTTTGCGGAATTTGAGTCGATGCGGCGTCTCGGCATCCTTGCCCAGGCGCTTTTTGCGGTCTTCCTCATACTCCGTGAAATTGCCTTCAAAAAAAGCCACGCTGGAATCGCCTTCAAAGGCCATGATGTGGGTCGCCACACGGTCCAGAAACCAGCGGTCATGGCTGATAACCAGCACGCAGCCCGCGAAGTTGTCCAGGGCGTCTTCCAGGGCGCGCATGGTGTTCACGTCAATGTCGTTGGTGGGTTCGTCCAGCAGCAGCACATTGGCCCCGGACTTGAGCATGCGGGCCAGATGCAGGCGATTGCGTTCGCCGCCGGAGAGCATGTCCACCTTTTTCTGTTGATCAGCGCCGTGAAAATTGAAGCGTGTGCAATAGGCCCGCGCGTTGACTTCGCGCCCGCCGAGCCGGATGGTCTCCTGCCCGTCGCTGATCAGCTCATAGACGGTCTTGCCGGGCGTGAGCGATTCACGCCCCTGGTCCACATAGGCGAACTCCACGGTTTCGCCCACGCTCAGGCTGCCGGAATCCGGCTTCTCCTGCCCCACCAGCATCTTGAACAAGGTGGTCTTGCCCGCGCCGTTGGGGCCGATGATGCCCACAATGGCGCCCGCCGGAATCAGGGCCTCGGCTTTGTCCATGAGCAGCCGGTCGCCCATGCTCTTGCTCACGTCCTTGAGCTCGATGACGCTCTTGCCCAGGCGCGGTCCCGGCGGAATGTAGATTTCCAGATCAGGGGCGCGCTTTTCGCTCTCATGCGAAAGCATGGCCTCGTAGGCGTTGATTCTGGCCTTGCCCTTGGCATGACGGCCCTTGGGCGACATGCGGATCCACTCCAACTCGCGGGACAGGGTTTTCTGGCGCTCGGCCTCGGTCTTTTCCTCACCGGCCAGACGTTTCTGCTTCTGCTCCAGCCAGGAGGAATAATTGCCCTTCCAGGGGATGCCCCGGCCCCGGTCCAGTTCCAGAATCCAGCCCGCCACATTGTCCAGAAAATAACGGTCGTGGGTCACGGCGATGACCGTGCCCGGGAAGGTGGACAAATAGCGCTCCAGCCAGGCCACGGACTCGGCGTCCAGGTGGTTGGTGGGTTCGTCCAGGAGCAGAATGTCGGGATTCTGGAGCAGCAGGCGGCAAAGGGCCACGCGGCGGCGTTCGCCGCCGGAAATCTGCTCCACCGGCATGTCGCCCGGCGGGCAGCGCAGGGCGTCCATGGCCATTTCCAGGCGGGATTCCAGATCCCAGACGCCCTTGGCGTCCATCTGCTCCTGCACTTCGGCCTGCCTGGCGATGAGGGCGTCCATCTCCTCCGGCTCCATGGGCTCGGCGAATTTGGCGTTGATTTCCTCAAACTCCCTGGCGATGGCCGCGAGGTCGCTGACGCCCTCCTCCACCACTTCGCGCACAGTGCGCGTTTCACCGGCCAGGGGCTCCTGCTCCAGATAACCAATGGTATAGCCGGGGGCCAGCACGGTTTTGCCGTCAAAGGCCTGGTCCACACCGGCCAGAATTTTCAACAGGCTGGACTTGCCCGCACCGTTGAGGCCCAGCACGCCGATCTTGGCCCCGTAAAAATAGGAAAGCGAAATGTCTTTCAGCACTTCCTTCTGGCCGTGGCGCTTGGACACGCGGATCATGGAATAAATAATCTTGTCCGGTTCGTTGCTCATAGGCTCCTCAGAGTCTGGGACCACGGCGCGCGGGCGGGTAATAGCTTACGGCGCGTCCGTCTGGCCCGGATGTAAAGGATCATGATAGCCGGGACCAGAACGATTTTCAAGCCGACCGCCCGGACATGGGCGGCTCGATGCCGCCGGGCCGTATCGCGCCGCGCCGGAAAACCCGCGCGAAGACGGCAATTTTGCCGGACTCGGCGGCCTTTTTCCCGCCCGCTCTTGCCATCATTCGCGCTCTCTGCCAGTATGCGGAGCACGTTTTTTTGCGCGTTCCCCCCCTTTCCCCAAGCAGCCGGAGGGCTCTTTTGCCGCGCCTCGCACACAGGTTCAGCGCCCTTGTCACCCGTTTCATGGGCGCCATCATCATCGCCTGCTCGGCCCTGGCCCTCTGGAGGCCCGGACTGTTCGCCTGGGTGGCCCCACATGTGGCCCCGCTGCTGGGGGTGATCATGTTCGGCATGGGCATGACCTTGCGCTGGGAAGATTTCAGCCATGTTTTTCTACGGCCGCGCGACATTGTTCTGGGTCTCGTGGCCCAGTTCGGCTGCATGCCTCTGCTGGCCTTTCTGCTCTGCCGCCTCTTCCGCTTGCCGCCGGATCTGGCCATGGGCGTCATTCTGGTGGGCGCCGCGCCGGGCGGCACGGCCTCCAATGTACTGACCTTCATCGCCCGCGGCGACGTGCCCTATTCCGTGGCGCTCACCGCCGTAGCCACCTTCCTGTCTCTGGGCCTCATGCCGCTGCTGACCTGGCTGCTGGGCGGCGTCTGGGTGCCGGTGGATGTGTGGGGACTGTTTCTTTCCATCGTCAATATCGTTTTGCTGCCGGTGCTGCTGGGACTGACCGCCCACCGTTTCTGCCGCCCCCTGACGCAAAAGGCTCTGCCCTTCCTGCCCCTGCTCTCGTCCCTGGTCATCACCCTGGTGGTGGCCGGGATCATCGCCGTCAACGCGGAGCGCATCCTGCACGCCGAAGCCTCCGTGTTTCTGGTGGTTATTGTTCATAATCTGCTGGGCCTGGCCCTGGGCTACATCCTGGCCCGCGCCTGGAACCTGGGCGAAAGCCGCGGCCGGGCCCTCTGCCTGGAAGTGGGCACGCAGAATTCAGGTCTGGCCACGGCGCTGGCCCTGACGCATTTTTCACCGACCTCGGCCATTGCCGGAGCCCTGTTCAGCGTCTGGCAGAACATTTCCGGGGCGCTGCTTTCCAACTATTTTCACACCCGCCCGCTCGGCGCGGCAACAACAAAGGAGCAGGCATGAACAGCCGCTTCCTCCCCATTCTGGGCGGCACCATGATTGTGGCCGGTACGGCCATCGGCGCGGGCATGCTGGCCCTGCCCATGATTTCGGCGGGCATGTGGTTTTACTGGTCCGTGGGCCTGCTGCTGGTCTCCTGGTTCTGCATGTTCCGCTCCAGCCAGGCCATTCTGGAAGTCAATCTGCATTTTGAACCCGGAGACAGCTTCCACACCCTGGTGCGTGAGCTGCTGGGCCCGTTCTGGAGCACGCTCAACGGCCTGGCCGTGGCTTTTGTGCTCTACACCCTGGTATACGCCTACGTCAGCGGCGGCGGTTCCGTGGTCCAGCAGAGCCTCGCGCCCATACTGGGCAGCACGCCGCCCCGCCTGCTCTCCAGCCTGCTCTTCGCCCTGTTGCTCACAGTCTGCGTCTGGTGGAGCTCCAAGATGGTGGACCGCCTTTCCGTGCTGCTCATGGGCGGCATGGCCCTGTCCTTTCTGCTCTCCATCAGCGGCATGATCGGCCATATCCGCCTGGACACCCTGCTGGACGCCAAGGGCGGCGGCGGCCGGGCCATCTTCATCTGGGGAGCTGTGTCCACCTATCTGACCTCGTTCTGTTTCCACGCCTCTGTGCCGAGCCTGGTCAAATACCTGGGCAAGGAACCCCGCACCATCAACGCCTGCCTGCGTTACGGCACGCTCATCGCCCTGGTCTGCTATCTTTCCTGGATCGTGGCGGCGGACGGCAACATCCCCCGCGAGCACTTCAAGGCCGTCATCGCCGCCGGGGGCAATGTGGGCGATCTGGTGGCCGCCGCCGGGAACAATCTGAACAGCGTCGTCCTGCGCCTGCTGGAAGCCTTTTCCCTGTTGGCCGTGGCCACGTCCTTTCTGGGCGCGGGCCTGGGCCTTTTTGACTACATGGCGGATCTGTGCAATTTTGACGACAGCCGCCTGGGACGCACCAAAACCCTGTTGATCACCTTTGCGCCGCCCATGCTCTGCGGCCTGATCTGGCCGGACGGCTTTTTGCCGGCCATCGGCTGGGCCGGGCTGGCGGCCTCCATCTGGTCCGTAATCGTGCCCGCCCTGCTCCTGAGGGCCGGGAGACGACGGTTCGCCGCGCACGGCTATGCCGCGCCGGGCGGCGCGCTGCTTGTGCCTCTGCTGCTGTTGTACGGCATTCTTGTGGCCGTCTGTCATACGCTTTTTGTCTTCAAACTCTTACCCATGTATCAGTAAAGGAGAAGGTCATGAAAAAGGAAGTCGTCAGCACCGATAAAGCGCCCGCCGCCGTTGGCCCCTACAGCCAGGCCATTCGCGCGGGGGACATGCTTTTCCTTTCCGGCCAGGTGCCTCTTGATCCGGCCACGGGCAAGCTGGTGGAAGGCGGCATTGAGGAACAGGCCGCGCGGGCCTGCAAAAATCTGGCCGCCGTCCTGGAATCCCAGGGTCTCAGCCTGGACAATGTGGTCAAAACCACGGTCTTCCTCACCGACATCAGCAAATTCCCGCTGGTCAACGAAGTCTACAAGCAACACTTCAAGGCTCCCTGCCCGGCCCGTTCCTGCGTGGAAGTCAGCGCCCTGCCTCTGGGCGTGCAGGTGGAAATTGAAGCCATCGCCGTGGCGTAAATTCCGCCCAGCCGACTGACCTCAAACCCGGTTTTCCAGCGGGCGGAAGAGCCGTTGCGCTTTTCCGCCCGCTCCGTGCCAGCGCGGCTTCGCGTTGAAATCGGATACATTTACGCCGACGCGGCCCTCACCTCTTCCCTCATGCCCGCTTCTTTCCCATGCTGCATATCCTCGCCACCAGCCTCTCGCTTTACGTCATTGTCCGCCTGATTCTGCCGCTGCGCCTGCCGCTCTGGCTCAAGCTCGTTCTCAGCCTGCTGGTGGTGCTTGTCGCGCTGAAGCTCTACTTTTTCCGCATGGCCTTCGGCACCATGATGCCGGAGCTGCCGCGCTGGCTGACGGCCGCCACGGGCGTGCTGCACGGCTCGCTGATCCTGCTGATCATCCTCTGCGCATTGCGCGACGCCCTGCTGCTGGCCCTGTGGATGGCGCGCAAAGCTCTGCCGCATGTGCCGGCGCTGCCGTTTTCCAACGGTGAATGGGCCTCGGCTCTGCTGGCGCTTTCCCTGCTTCTGAGTGCCGTGGCCGTCTGGCAGGCATTGCGCGTGCCGGACATCCACAAGCTCAGCCTGACCCTGCCCCGGCTGCCGCAAACCCTGAACGGCCTTCGTATCGTCCAGCTTTCGGATCCGCACATCAGTTCCGGATTTCCACGGGACTGGGTCCAAGCCGTGGTGGACAAAACCAACGCGCTCAAGCCGGATCTGATCGTGATCACCGGCGATCTGGCCGACGGCCCGCCCGCCTGGCGAAGCGGTGATCTCGCACCGCTGGCGGACTTGCGCGCGCCGCTGGGCGTGTTTTCCTGTACGGGCAATCATGAATATTACTGGGGCTACCAAGGCTGGATGACGAAAAGCCGCGAGCAGGGCATCAGGCCCCTGGAGAATGCCCATGTGGTTCTGGAAACTCGGGGCCAAAAGTTGGTGCTGGCGGGCGTCACCGACCAGGCCGCCCCGGCCTTCGGCCTCCCCGGCCCGGACATGCGGCGGGCCCTGGAAGGCGCGCCCCGAAACGCCGCGCGCATCATGCTGGCCCACCGGCCCCGCCTGGTGGAGCAGAGCGCTCAGGAAAACGTGGATCTTCAGCTTTCCGGCCATACCCACGGCGGGCAGTTATTCGGGGTCAACCAAATTGTCGGCTGGTTCAACGACGGCTTTCTCGCGGGAACCTATCATGCGGGACGCACTTTGCTGTATGTGAGCCCCGGCAGCGGCCTGTGGACGGGCTTTCCCCTGCGCCTGTTCGTGCCCTCGGAAATCACGGAAATCACGCTGCGCAGCGGAAAGAACGGATAATCTCCCTGAAAGCATACGGGAACCGGCGTACATCCCCCTTGCCATTTTCCGGTCTTTGCAAAATAGTGAGTTATGTTCGCTTCCGGCTGAAAACGGGAAAAGGTCACGCAGATGGAAAAAGAATGGTCTGAAAGCCGGGCGGGGCGTTTTGCCCTGAGCCTGCAAATGCGCCTGCTGCAACAATGCCTGGCGGCGTGGCCGAGGCGGGGCAAAAGCCTTTTGGAAGTCAACTGCGGCGAAGGCCTGTTCCTGTCCCTGCTCTGGGAATGCGGCTTTGACGTGACCGGCACGGAGCTGACGCCCGCCTTGCGGGCGCGGGCCGCGGCCACTGCCCCCGCCGGAACCGAAGTGGAAGCGGCTGCGGATGACCATCTTCCCTTTGAGGACAATGCCTTTGACTGGGTCGTTCTGCATGTGACGGCCGCCGACGGCGACGGCCTCGCGGCCAGCGCGCGCGAGGCCTTGCGGGTGGCGGCGCGGGGCCTTACCGTCACCTTCTGGAATGCCGCGTCCCTGCCCTGGCTCTGCCGACGCCTGAGCGGCCACAAAACAGTCTGGCCCGAACCGGCCTACTGCTGGTGGCGAATCTGGCGGCTGCTCAAGGCGTTCAAGGCCGGTCGCCTGACCGGCTTGAGCACTCTGGCCGGTCCGATCCGCACCTGGAACAGACAATGCGCCGCCGCGCCCTGCAATGCCTGGCTGCGCGGCCTGCCCGTGGGCGCCTGGGGCGCCATCCGTCTGGATCTGGTGCCGCTCAAACCGGTGACGCCGCTGCCCCTGCGTCTGGGGCGGGGACGTCTGCGCCGCCCCGAGCCGGTACTGGAATGCGGTCAGAAAAATCTAGTGAGATGTCACGCCTCATCTGTCGGTTCGGCGTGAAGATCGCACAGCAAAAAACATGGTTTTTGCTGTGCTTACGCCGCCTGTGGCGGCGCGCAATCCCTTGCGGGCTTGCGGCATGTGTCGCTGACGCGACACTGATCTCTCCCCTCAAAAAACGCGGGAAAAGCGCATGAAACTGCCTCTGCTCTCGACCCTAGCCGCGCTGGCGCGCGAACACGTCCTGACCCTGACCGTGGCCCTGCTGGTAGCGGCCCTGGCGGCGGGCGGCTTTTACGGCTGGCGCTATTACCAGTATCGCCAGAGCAGCGAGTACGCCTTTGTCCGTCTGCAAGCGGCCCTCTCGCCGCCCAAGCCGGAAGAACTGGCTCTGCGCGTGGACTTCAACACCCTCTCCGGACATTTGGCCGCGGCCGTGGCGCGGAACTTTGCCTTTTTCAAACAGGGGCCGGACCAGATCCGCAGCCTGAAAGACATTATCCAGACCGGCCTGCTCAAAAAATTTCTGAGCAAGGAGGAACCAGCCAAGGGCCACGTGGAGAAAGAGGAAAACCCCGAAAAACTGCTCCAACAGCCGCTGACCTTGCTGCCGCCCGATTTTCTGACCCAGTTCATCGCCAATCTCGGCATGCGCCCTGCTGAAAACGGCACGGTTCTGCTTTCTTCCAGCATCCGCCATCCCCTGCTGAACCAGACCTTTCCCCTGGTCTTGAGCATGGAAAAAGGCCCGGACGGCTGGATCGTCCGCGATCTGGTCAACGCCGACGAGTTGACCAGGCAGTTCCGCGACGCGCTGCAGGCGCGCCTGACCGCCCGCCACGATGTGCTGATCCGTAAAAACGCCGCCACCAACAAACGCATGGACGGCATCCTGCCCCTGCAATCCTGCACGGCCAGCGCGGGCCTGCTTTCAGACGGCAAAACCCTGGTCCTGGTGGCGCATGTGCTGGCCCGCAATACGGGCGACGTTTCAGTGAACAATCTGGATCTGGACGCCACCTTCAGCGGCCCGGACGGCACGAAGCTGTTGCGCCGCTTTCTCAACGCGGCCCGGCCCGTCGCGCCGGGCGAGGATTTCGACCAACGCTGGAGCATTGAGCTGAACGGACAGAGTCCGCAGGGCCGGAGTCTGCTGGCCGCCGGGCCGTTGACCTGCACGGCGTCCTGGCGCACACTGGGGCTGAGCAATGCCGAAGTGCTGCATATCGTCGATGTGCCCGACATCCTGAAGGCCTGCAACAAGCCGGGGCACCATCACTTCCTGGGCTTCTGTCTCTCTCCCATCTTTCAGAACTGATTCCATCCAACCAGAGTGGATTAACGTTGAGATTGTACAATCTCAACGTGTTGGAGACGCCCGCATCGGCATGCAACAGCGCAAATAAATTACGCTGACGCCTGTCTCCGCTGTCGCCATCCGGTCGCGCTTTCCACTTCCGGATAAAAAAGTTCAAAACGCTTGCCTGGAAGTGGAATAGGGGAATATTTCAGCAGCTTACCCGGCAAAGTAAAAAAATATGACTTTTCTCTCCAGGGCATCTGTGCCATAGTTCACCGGATCAGAGCCTAAAAGTATTCGCCGGTGCAAGACCGGCCTCATTTACGCAAGGAGCCGCACATGCAGGGCCGCAGCCGTTCCATCCATCTTTCCGTGCATATTCACAAAGACCCCGCCGCCATGGCCGAGCGAGCCGCCCACATTCTGGCGGCGGCCTGCGAAGAGGCCGTGGCCGAGCGCGGCGTGTTCAAGATCGCCCTTTCCGGCGGCCAGACCCCCATCCCCCTCTTCCGCCTGCTGGTCGCCAGCGACTGGGCCGACCGCCTGCCTTGGGACAAAATGACCTTTTTCTGGGTGGACGAGCGTTGCGTGGGCCCGGAACATCCCGAAAGCAATTACGGCCTGGCCCGGCGCGAACTGCTCGGCCAGGTGCCGGCCACGCACTTTTTCCGCATGCGCGGCGAAGCGGACCCGGTGGAGGCCGCCGTCAAGTATGAACAGCAGATCCGCCATGACTTCAATCTCGGTCCGCAGGAACTGCCGCGTTTTGACTTCATGCTTCTGGGCATGGGCGAGGACGGGCACACCGGCTCCATCTTCCCCAATTCTCCGGCCCTGGCTGAAAAGAAGCGCCTGGTCATCGACCAGTACGTGCCCGAGCGCAAGGCCGACCGCCTGACCCTGACCCTGCCGGTCATCAACAATGCCCGTTGCTGCATGTTTCTGGTCACCGGCGCGGAAAAGCACGACGTGCTCTCCCGCGCCCTCAACCTGCTGGCCGAACCCACCCTGCCCGCCCAGATGGTGCGTCCCGGCATCGGCGATCTGATCTGGGTGGTGGACGAAGCCGCAGCCACCGGCAAATAGGGCAGTTGACGCATTTCATGCGGGAACGGTTCTAGACGCTGCCCCTCAGGGGCGTATTCCCTCTTTCATCATTGCGCCGCCGGTTGTTGCATCGGCGGCGTTCATTTTCTCAAGGCCCCGCAGAATGCGCGCCTTGCAGATCAGTTCCGGGCGGTATTCAAAATGCATGAGGTCATACTCGTGCCATTTGCCGCCCCAGATGAAACCCTCCGCTTCAAAAGCGGCCACAATGGCCGAAGGGTAGCTCTGCTGCATGGGATGCGGCCGCAGGCGGCTCCAGCGCCAGTAAGGCGCGCGCCGGGCGCTCAAATCCAGAGCCACGCCGTAGGCATGCGGGCTCAGACGCTGTTCCCCGGCCACGCGCCGCCACAGAAAGCCGCCGTCCGGCTTGAGCAGGGCACGCAGTCCCGGTTGTTCGCGCACGGACTCGGCCAGACGCGGCTCCACCTTTTGCAGGGCTCGCGCCGCGGTTGCCGCCAGACGGACAGGCTGCCCCAGCACATGCGCCGTGCGCAGCCCCTTGCCCACCTGTCGGGCGTCTGAGCCATATAAAGCCGCCAGCAGAGCATAGGAGCGCCGCCGTCCCGGCGCCACGCCTTCCGGCGTGGCCGGGCGTTCCGGTTCCAGCGGGTAGAGATCGGCCATGCTGGCGCGCACGTCCACATCCCATGGGTCCGCCGGAAATTCCCGGCCCTCGCCCTCACCCCGCGCCCGGCTGTACAGCACGCGGCGGTCGTCGGCCAGCACCAGCCATTGCCCGCCGTCGCCGTCAGGCTCCAAGGCGCGCACAACCGGGTAGGTCAGGCGCAGACAATAGAGATTGACCGCATCCTCGGCGGATGCCTCCTGAACCGGCGTCCCGCCCCAGGCGGCGCGCGGCGCGCAGCAGAACAGACAGCAACAAAAAAGGAAGAAACAGCGCATGCGCCAGCCTGACCCGGCCCGCCCGCGCTTGTCAAGGCGGGCGCTTTTGCGTACATCAGCGGCCATGCCTGCCTGGAAATTTTTCATTGCGACCTTCGGCTGCAAGGTCAATCAGTACGAAAGCCAATCCCTGCGCGAAGCCTGGCAAAAGCTGGGCGGCGAGGAGTGCGACGTGCCGGGCGAGGCCGATGTGCTCTGCGTCAACAGTTGCGCCATCACCGCCAAAGGCGAGCGCGACGCGCGCAATGCGGTCTTCCGCCTGCGGCGCGAAGCCCCGGCGGCACGCCTGATCCTTACCGGCTGCGCGGCCCGCCTGTTCACGGAGTTCCGCCCCCGGCCCGGCGCGGCCTGGGCCGAACCGGACCTGCTGGTGCCGCAAGAGGACAAGAGCCGCCTGCTGCGCGGCCCCTGGCCGGAGGGGAACGCGCCCGGCCTTCCGGCGGCGGAGAGCATCCGGGCTGAAGCGCCGGCAAATTTCCCTCCCTTCCGGATCAGCAGTTTCCGGCGCGCCCGGCCCGTCCTCAAAGTGCAGGACGGTTGCGCGCACCGCTGCACCTACTGCATCGTGCCGCTCACACGCGGCAGGCCGCGCAGCCGCGCCCCGCAAGAGGTTCTGGATGAAGCCCGCCGTCTGCTGCGCGCCGGGCACGCCGAACTCATGCTTTCCGGTGTCAATCTGCGCCAGTACGGCCGCGACGTGCCGGATTACGGGGATTTCTGGGATCTGCTGCGCTTTCTGGACGGACATCTGGCCCCGGAATTCGCGGACCGGGCCCGCTTGCGGATCAGCTCCCTGGAACCTTCGCAGTTGGACCGGCGCGGCCTGGAAACCCTGACGGCCTGCCGCATGCTCTGCCCGCATCTGCACATCTCGCTCCAGCACGCCAGTCCGGCGGTGCTCAAACGCATGGGGCGCGGCCACTACACGGCGGGCATGCTGGAAGAAGGCGTGGCCGCCCTGGCGGCCCACTGGCCGCGCATGGGTCTGGGCGCGGACATTCTGGTGGGTTTTCCCGGCGAAACAGACGAGGATTTGAGACTGTTGCTGGAACTGGTCCAGCGCCTGCCCTTGAGCTACGCTCACGTCTTCCCCTACTCACGGAGGCCTGGCACGGCGGCGGAGGCCTTTGCCGGGCATTTGCCCCAGGCCCTCAAACTCCGACGCGCGGCCGAGGTGCGCGCGGCCGTGGCGCGTCGCCACCAGGACTTTCTGCGCGACCAGCTCGCCCTGCCGCGCATGTTGGTGGCCGCCGACATTCTGAAACACGCCACGGCGGGAGCGGATGTCGGAATGCCGGAAACCGACGGCCTCAGCGGCCTGTGCAAGGGCGTCAACGAGTTTTACGCCCCCTGCTTTTTCCGGGCTCCGGCAAACGGAACGGTCAGTCCCGAGGTCCTCTCCGGCCTGCTGGCCGCGCGGCCCGTGCGGGCCACGGAAAAAGGCCTGCTGGTGGAACTGATGTCTGATTTTTCACATTAGGGGCGGCATAGCCGCCGTAAGTCAGAGAAATTTGAGAGCATACCTAATTCGAAATTTTTATAATCAGACACTAGAAGCAGAACAATCATGAAAAGGGGACCGTGTGGTCCCCTTTTCATGACAATACGCGTTGCGTGCCTACACGCTGATCTTGCCGCCCAGCAACTTGATGAAGGCCGCGATCCAGGCCGGATGCGCGGGCCAGGCCGGAGCCGTGACCAAATTGCCGTCCACCACCGCGTTGGTGAAGGTTTCGTTGGTGTCGGCCCAGGTGGCTCCGGCGTCCACCACATCCGGCTTGACCGCCGGGTACGCAGTGCAGGTGCAGTTTTTCAGAATTCCGGCGGAAACCAGGATCTGCGGGCCGTGGCAGACCGCCGCGATGGGTTTTTCAGCCGCGTTGAATTCGCGCACGATTTCCAGCAGCCTGGGGTTCAAGCGCAGGTATTCCGGCGCGCGGCCGCCGGGCACCACCAGGCCCGCGTAGTCGGCGGTGTTGACCTTGTCGAAGTCGTAGTTGATGACGAAATTGTGGCCGCGCTTTTCAGTGTAGGTCTGGTCGCCCTCAAAGTCATGGATGGCGGTCTTCACCGTGTCGCCGGGCTTTTTGCCGGGGCAGACGGCGTGCACTTCATAGCCCACCATCTGGAGCATCTGAAAGGGCACCATAACCTCGTAATCTTCCACAAAATCTCCGGCCAGCAACAGAATCTTTTTCATTGTCTTTACTCCTTGGGCATGCCCCGGCAGGGGCCGCCCCGCATGGCCCCACCGGGGCCCGGTTGACGGGTTCGCGGCAACAGTGGGGGATATGCCGCCCTTGCCTTGCCGATACGCATTCTTATATATGCAGGCAAAGCCCGTCGGCAAGCCCCCTCCGCGGGGGTCCACGGGCGGAAATTCCTGCTGCTGGAGGCTTCTCATGCCCATGTACGACTTTCTCTGCACAGCCTGCGGAGAAAAATTCGAGGAACTGGTCGCCGGAGACGGCGCGTCGCCTGCCTGCCCCAAGTGCGGCTCCCATGCCACCGAGCGCCAAATGAGCGTTCCGAGCCCCCTGAAAACCGGGGCTTTTCCCTTCAAACCCGGCCCGGTGCGCCCCATGGGCGGGGGCATGCCATCCTGCGGCGCGTCCGCCGGAGCGGGCGGCTGCGGCGGCAGCGGCGATTTTTCCTGAGGCAGCTGACCACAATCCGTGAGATTGCTTCGTACAAAGGCCCTCGCACACGCGGGGGCCTTTCTTGCATTCCCCCGGCCCTTGCTCTACACTTCCCGAATATCTTTTGCAGCAGGAGAAGCCATGCTTCGCAGTATGACCGGATTCGGACGCTGTCTGGTGGAAAACGCCAACCTCACCCAGCAATGGGAGGTTAAAAGCGTCAATGGCCGCCACCTGGACCTCAAGTGGCGCTTGCCCGTGGCCGTGCGCAGTCTGGAGCCGCGCCTGGAAAAAGTGGTCCGGCGCTTTGCCTCGCGCGGCCGGGTGGACATCAGCCTGATTCTGCAATACGCGGCCGGTTCCGCGCCCAGCCCGCGCTTCGACAGCCTGCAGGCCGCGGCCATGCTGGAGAGCCTGCACGCCCTGGCCGCCTCGCGCGGCGAGGACTTCGCGCCCGACTACAACGCCCTGCTGCAGATTTCCTCTCTGTGGGGCGACACCGGCGAAGAGCTGGATGAAAACGTCGTCGCCCTGCTGGAGGAAGGTCTGGCCCTGGCCCTGGAGGACTGGAATGAAGCCCGCGCCACCGAAGGCCGGGCCTTGGCCACAGACATGCACTCCCGCATTCTGCGCATGCAGGAATGGACCGGCCTTATCGCCGAACGGGCCCCGGCCATCAAGGAGGAGCGGGCCAATACGCTGCGTGAGCGCCTGGGCGAGGTTCTGGCCCAGAGCGGACAGGAGCTGGAGGAAACCCGCCTGCTTCAGGAAGTGGTCATTCTGGCCGACCGTCTGGACGTCAGCGAGGAGCTGACCCGCCTGAACACCCATCTGGAACGCCTGGGCAATCTGCTGCAAAGCGGCGGCGACGCCGGGCGGAGGTTGGATTTCACCCTGCAGGAATGCTTCCGCGAGATCAACACCTGTGGCAACAAGCTGCCGGACGTGCAACTTTCCCGCCTGGTGGTGGATTTCAAAAACGAACTGGAAAAATGCCGCGAGCAGGTCCAGAACCTGGAATGATCCCATGCCCGGCGACAGACTCATTAACATAGGTTTCGGCAATTACGTGCTGGCCGGACGGGTGGTGGGCATCGTCAGCCCGTCCTCGTCGCCCATGAAGCGCCTGCGCGAGGACGCGCGGGCCGAGGGGCGGCTCATTGACGCCACCCAAGGGCGCAAGACGCGCTCCATTCTGGTGACGGATTCCAACCATGTGATCCTCTCATCCATCCAGCCCGAAACCATCAGCCAGCGTTTTACGCAGGAGGAAGGGGCCTGATGCGGCGTGAAGGCATTGCCCTGGTTCTGAGCGCTCCGTCCGGAGCGGGCAAAACCACCTTGATCAAGCGGCTTCTGGCGGAATTTCCTCATTTCGGCTACTCGGTATCCTGCACCACGCGTCAGCCGCGCCAGGGGGAAGCGCACGGCAAGGATTATCTTTTTCTGAGCCGGGATGATTTTGAAAGCCGCCGGGCGCGGAACTATTTCGCGGAGTGGGCCGAGGTGCACGGCAATTTCTACGGTACGCCCCTGGAGCCGGTGAAGGACATGCTGCGCCAAGGCCAGGACGTACTTTTCGACATTGACGTGCAGGGCGCGGCCCAGCTCAAGCTGACGCTCGACGAGGCCGTCTTTGTCTTCATCCTGCCGCCGAGCATGGCGGAACTGGAACGCCGCCTGCGCGGACGCGGCCTGGACGACGAGGCCACTATTGAACGCCGCCTGAACAACGCCCGCCGGGAGATTCTCGAGGCCCGCTGGTACGACGCCCTGGTGGTCAACGACGACCTGGACGCGGCCTACGACGCCCTGCGGGCTGTCTATCTGGCCGCCACCATGGCTCCGGCCCGCAATCCCCGGCTGGTGGAAGAAATGCTCGCGCGCTGAATCCCGCAAACGCCCCGTCACGACAAGGAAGACAATGGCCCAGCTTATCGTCGCTCTGGATCTGCCCCGCAAGGATGCGGCCCTCTCCCTGGCCCGTGATCTGCAAGGCCTGGCGCCCTGGTGCAAGGTGGGCATGGAATTGTTCACCCTGGCCGGGCCTTCCCTGCTGGAATCGCTCAAGAGCCTGGGCTTCCGGGTTTTTCTTGATCTGAAATTTTACGACATCCCGCATACCGTGGGCCAGGCCGTCAAGGCCGCCGCCGCAGTGGGCGTGGATCTGCTGACCCTGCACTGCCAGGGCGGCGAGCGCATGTGCCGCGAGGCCCGCGCGGCCGTGGACGGCCTGGCGGCGGACAGCCCCGCGCGCCCCCTGCTTTTCGGCGTCACGGTGCTGACCAGCTTTGCGGAGGGCGAAATGCCCGGCATTGCCGCCGCCCCGGCGGATTTTGCCTTGAGCCTGGCGGCCGGGGCCGCCGCCTGGGGCCTGGACGGCGTGGTCTGTTCCGGCCTGGAAGCCGCGCGGATCAAAACGGCCTCGTCCGGCCTGCTTTGCCTCTGCCCCGGCATCCGCCCGGCCGGGGCCGCCGCCGGCGATCAGCGCCGGATCATGACCCCGGCCAGGGCCGTTGCCGCCGGAGCGGACTTTCTGGTGGTCGGCAGGCCCATTCTTGAAGCGCCGTCCCCGGCCGAGGCCGCGCGGCGCATCCTGGCGGAAATGGACGCCGCCGGATAATATACTGATTTCTATGGAAATCAGTCACCATCGGCCTTGCGGCCGATGCACCGCCACAGGTGATTTCGCGGTAAAATGTAAAAATTTACCGCGCAGATCCGTAAGGAAACATTATGCCCGAAGAACAAGCCTCCGCCCCTCAAAACCCGGCGCTCAGCGCCCCCCGGCCCGCCGCCTCCAGAGCTGCCGTTGCCGAAACCAACAAGGCCGAGGTGCGCGGGGTGTTTTCCACCCAGGAAATCCGCCGGGTGGGCACAGGCACCACCACCCGCAAAACCGTGCAGAAAACCTTCTGGTTCATTGAGCAGCACGGCGACGTCATCGAATGCCAGCCGCTCAACCCCAACTACGTGCCCAGCGGTCCCAAGCGCAAGATCACCATGGACGAGCTGATCAGCAAGTTCGCGCCGGAACCGGAGTTCTACCTCAATTCCGTCTATCCCAAGATGCAGGAATTGCAGCGTTCCGTGGACAACGGGGACAACCACCGCGAAAAAGGCGAAAATTTCGCCGCCGAATACGAATATTCCCGTGCGCTCAAGGTGGACGAGGAAAATGTGCGGGCCAACTTCGGCATCGGCCTGACCTATATGGAACGCGGCGACGCGGAAAAGGCCCAGGATATTTTCGAGCGCCTGGTCAAGCTGGACGGCGCGTTCGAGCCCGAGCACAAGCATCTTTTCAATGAATTCGGCATTAATCTGCGCAAGAACAAGATGCTGCAACAGTCCGTGGAGTATTACGAGCGCGCCCTGCAACTCTCGCAGAGCGACGAAAATCTGTACATGAACATGGCCCGCGCGCTCCTGGAAACCAAGGATATCAACGGCTGCATCGACAATCTGCTCAAAGCCCTGGAAATCGCTCCCAAGCATGAACCTTCGCTGAAATTCCTGGCCTGGATGATTCAAAAAAATCTGGTGCCGGAAGAGCGCCAGGAAGCCGTGCGTGAGGCTTTGCGCGCCGTGGCCCAGGCGGCCCAGGCCGCTCCGGCGCAGGACCAGGCTTCGTGAAAAACTGGCAGTTCCGCGAAGGGCCGTCCGGCACGCCGCCCTCCGGCTGGGCCGAGCAGCTTTCCATTTCGCCGCTCCTGCTGGAAATCCTCTGGAAGCGAGGCCTGACAGAGGCCGAGGCCATGGAGGATTTTCTGTCGGCGCGTCTGAACGCGCTCACGCCGCCCTCCTGCTGGCCCCAGATTCCGCAGGCCGCCGAACTGCTGGCCCAGGAACTGTTGTCCGGCAAAAAGCTGGCTGTCTGGGGCGACTACGACGTGGACGGCATCACGGCCTCCACCCTGACCCTGGATGTCCTGGAAGCCCACGGCATCATGGCCGGGCACCATCTGCCCGACCGCCGCAGCGAGGGTTACGGCCTGAACGTCCCCGAGATCGAAGTCCTGGCCGCGCAAGGCTACGGCATTCTGCTGACCGTGGACTGCGGTATTTCGGACCTGGAAGCCGTGCGCCGTGCGCGGGAGCTGGGCATGACCGTGGTCATTTCCGACCACCACCTGCCCCCGGCGGAACTGCCCCCGGCCCAGGCCATCTGCAACCCCCGCCTGGACGAGGCCGAGGCTTCGCCCTGCCCGCATCTGGCCGGGGTGGGCGTGGCTTTTTATCTCATGGCCGCCGTCAACGCGGCTCTGGCCCCGCATACGGGCAAACGCTACAAAATGGACGAGGCCCTGGATCTGGTGGCTCTGGGCACCCTGGCCGACGTCATGCGCCTGACCGGCGAGAACCGCATTCTGGTACGCGGCGGCCTGGGCAAACTGGCCAAAGCCGCACGCCCCGGCATGGCGGCCCTCAAGGTGGTCAGCGGTTTTGACGCGGCCGCCTCCCTGAGCAGCGGGCAGGTCGTTTTTCGTCTGGCCCCGCGCATCAACGCCGCCGGGCGCATGGGACAGGCGGAGCTGGCCCTGCAGCTGCTGCGCGAAAAGGATTACGCGGCCGCCGCGCGCCTGGCCGCGCAACTGGACGCCCTGAACACCGAACGCCGGGCCGAGGAGGAGCGCATCCACGCCGCGGCCCGCGTCCAGGCCGAGGAGCAGCTTTCGCGCGGACCGCGCGCAAGCCTTGTGCTCTACGGCCAGGACTGGCACCCCGGCATTGTGGGCATTGTGGCTTCGCGCATTGTGGATGAATTTTACCGCCCCACCATCATTCTCTGTGAGGATCAGGGCAACCTCAAGGGCTCGGGCCGCTCGGTGCGCGAATTCGACCTGCATTCGGGCCTCGCGGCCACGGCCCCCTGCCTGCTGGGCTTCGGCGGGCACCGCTTGGCCGCCGGAGTGCGCCTGGAGCCGCAACGCCTGGAAGAATTCCGCGAGCGTTTCGACGCCGTGGCCGCCGAAGCGCTGGGGCCGGAGCCGCTCCGCCCCACCCTGACCCTGGAATGCGAGCTGGATTTCGCCCGTGCCGGTGAACAGTGCTTTTTAAAAGAGCTGGAGCTTCTGCAACCCTTCGGACCGGGCAATGCCGAACCGGTATTCGCCTCGCCGCCCCTGCTGGTCAAGGAACGCTCCTTTCTGGGACACAGCCGCGAGCATGTGCTGCTGCGCGTTCAGGACCAGAAAAGCGGCGTCACCCTGTCGGCCAAAGCCTGGCGCATGGCCGAGGCTCTGCCGCCTTCCCTGGTGGGTCAGACCATCCGCCTGGCCTACACGCCCCGCCTGGATACCTATAACGGCATCGTCTCCGTGGATCTGGGCGTCAAGGACTGGCGGCCCGCGTAACACGGCGGCGGAATGACTCACTGAAAGCTGAACACGGGCAAAGCCCGGCGCTGAATCATATCAACAGCCGCGCAGCAATGTCTTTATTATATAAATACTTCTCTTCAGCCGCTAAAGATCCGTGCGTCCGTGAAACATTTATCACGATGCATTTACCCTCTGATTCTCCAAATGCGATGTTTTTTCCAAAAAGAGCACATAATCTCCCATCCAGCCCGCTGGGGCCTGCAACGCCATCACCGGCGATAAAGCCGCCGCCGGTGATGGCGTTGCATCCCTGTCGGAAAGGCCGCGCCGCCTTCCGCAAAACATTCAATGCGGAATAACGCGACGCCCCGCTCTGCTTACGTTGCGCTGCCCAGCATTTCCCGCAGCAACGGCCCCACTTCGCCTGGCTTTGCGGCCACCCCGGCCCCGGCCCTGAGCAGAGCGGCCGTTTTACCCTTCACTGTGCCGTGCCCGTGGCTGGCAATGGCCCCGGCATGCCCCATGCGCTTGCCCTCGGGCGCGGTGCGCCCGCCCATGAAGACGACCAGGGGTTTGCTGAACACCCCGGCTTCCACGGCCTCGGCCACCTCCTCTTCCATGCTGCCGCCCAGCTCGCCGATGACCACCAGGGCATGCGTGTCCGGATCTTCCTGGTACATGGGCAACAGCTCGGCGAAGCGGGTGCCGGGCACCGGGTCGCCGCCCACGCCCACCAGGGTGGTGACCCCGAAGCCGCCCTTGATGATCTCGGCGGTCACTTCATTGGTCAGGGAACCGCTGCGGGTCATGACCCCCACATGGCCTTTTTTATACACGCTGTCGATCCAGTAGGGGATGATCCCCAGCAGGGCCTCGCCCACGGAAATAATGCCCGTGGTATTGCCCCCCACCACCATGGCCCCGCAGGAAAGGGCCGCTTTGCGGATCTGCACGCTTTCGTGCAGGGGAATGCCGTCGGCCGTGGCGCAGATTTTGCGGATGCCCGCGTCCAGAGCCTCGAAAATGGCGTCCTTGGTGAAACGCGGCGGCACGAAGAGCATGGCCACATCGGCGGGATGCTCCCGCATGCCCCGGCGCACGCCGTGGGATACCGGCACTCCGGCCACATCCTGCCCTTCCTTGCCCGGCGTGACCCCGAAGACCACCTGGGTGCCCATTTCCTTCATGTGCCTGGTCCAGAACGAACCTTCCTTGCCCGTAACGCCCTGGACCGCCACTCGGCTGTCCTTATTGACGAAAATGCTCATTATGCCCTCCCCGCCGCCAGATCCACGGCTTTGCGCACGGCTTCCTCAGTATCGTACAGATTGGCGAGACCGGCCTGTTTCAGGGTTTCAAACGCCTCCGCCTCATTGGTGCCGCGAATGCGCAGCACCACGGGCACCTTGGGATGCAGCTTTTTGATGGCCTCCACCACGCCCTCGGCCATGACGTCGGCCCGCGCGATGGTGCCGAAGGTGACCACCAGAATCACCTTGCTGGGCGTTTCAAGGCAGAGCTCCATGGCCCGCACGGCCCGCGTGTAGTTGGCCCCGCCGAAGTCCACATAGGTGGCCACGCTGCCGCCCGCGTCGTGGATAAGGTCGAAAACCGTGGTGGTCAGGCCGGAACCAGCGCACATCAGCGCAATGTCGCCCTCGAAGCGCAGATAGGGGATACCTTCTTGGGCCGCCTCGAACTCCACGTCCGAATCGAAATAATCGCGGCTCAGGGGATAACGCGGCTGCCGGGACAGGGAATTATCGTCGATGATCAATTTGCCGTCCCCGGCCACGGCCTGTCCGTCCTTGGTGATGAAGAGCGGATTGATTTCGGCCAGTTGGGCGTCACGGGCGCGAAAAACCTTGTACAGACCGCGCGCCGCCGCGCCGACCTGTTTGGCTTCCTCGCCTGAAAGCCCCATGCCGTAGATCAGATTGTTCACATGATAACCGCCGAGCCCCTCGGCCATGTCCACATGCACGCGGACGATCTTTTCCGGCTGCGTGGCGGCAAGGCTTTCGATATCCACGCCGCCCTCGGCGCAGCCCATGAGCAGCGCCGTGCCACTGACCGGGTCCACGGTCATGGACAGGTAAATTTCGCGGGCGATATCCACGGCCTGCTCCACCAGAAGCATGCGCACGTTGTGCCCGGAAGCGAACAGTTCCCCGGCTTCCTTTTTGCCCGTTTCCGCATCACCGGCCACCCTGATCAGCCCGGCCTTGCCGCGCCCGCCCCGTAACACCTGGGATTTGAGCACGCAGGGAAAACCCGTTTCAGCAAAAGCCGCGTCCAGTTCTTCCACGGACCGTACAAGCACTCCCCTGGGCGTGGTTATGCCGCATTCCCGGAAGGCTTCCTTGGCTTGGTATTCAAAAAGATTCATAACCGCTCCTTTTTCAGAAAATCCAATCCGGCATGCTCGGGCTTATTTGCCGTGCTTCTTCCAGAATTCGCCCCACATTTCCTCGTCCGTGAATCCCCAGGGAGATACCGGCTCATTGACCCAGGTCACATTGATAAACTGCTTCCAGTGGACGTTTTCCGTGGTGATGTTGCCGCCCCAGGTGCCGCAGCCCAGCGTGGCCGTGGACGGCATGCGGTTGAAGGGATGCCCGCCGTTGCCCGCGCTCATGGGCTGGCGCACGGTCACCCGCGAGGTTTTCATGTGCGTGCCGAGATAGTCGATGTAATCCCGCCTCCAGGTATGGATGCCGCAGGAATGGCCGCGTCCCACCCTGCTGGTCAGTTCCGTGAGAATGCGGTAGGCGTCCTGGAAGTCAGCGGCCTTGTAGATGGTGAGCACCGGCGAGATTTTCTCGTCGTGGAACTTGTCGTCGGCAATGGGTTCCCGGCCCTCCACCAGCAGAATGTCCGTGCCGTCGGGGACACTGATGCCCGCGCCGTCGGCAATGACCTGGGCGGACTTGGCGATGACGTCCGGGTTGAGGGCCAGCCTGCCCTTGGCATTGACCTTCCACATATGGTTCCGGAGCGTTTCCCGGTCCGCGCCGCTCACCAGGTGGCAGCCGTGGGCCGACATCTCCTCCATAAACTGCTCGTAGACGTCCGCCACAGTGATGACCGCGTTCTCGGAAGAGCAGGACGTGGCGTAGTCAAAGAGCTTGCTGGCGCAGATCATTTCGGCGGCTTCCACAAGGTCCGCGTCCTCGGCCACAATGGCCACCGCGTTGCCCTGGCCCACGCCGTAGGCAGGCGTGCCGCTGGAATAGGCCGCCCGCACCACGGCCCCGCTGCCCGTGGCCACCACCAGATCCGAAACCCGCATCAACTCCGCGATGCCGTCGCGGTCGGGATCCTCCAGAATCTGGATCAGATCCTCGGGCGCGCCCACTTTTTTGAGGCCTTCGCGCATCATCCTGACGGTTTCCGCCGTGCATTGGAACGCGCGGGAACTGGCCTTGAAGATGACCGCGTTGCGCCCCTTGAGGATGCCCACGGCCTTGCCGCCGCAGGTGGCCGTGGGGTTGGTGGCCGGCAGAATGGCGCAGACCACGCCCACGGGCTTGGCGTATTTCGAGATGCCGCTGGCTTCGTCCCGCTCCATAAGCCCCACGCTGACCGCGCCTTTGATGTCGTGCATGACGCCGCCGACCTTGCGCTTGTGCTTGAGGATCTTGCTTTCCACGTTGCCGAAGCCGGTTTCCTCCACCGCCATGCGGGCCAGTTTTGCGATATTGTCGTCGCGGTACACTTCCCAGCCGACGGCCAGGCAGACCTCGTCTATCTGTTCCTGCGTATACCCGGCCACGGTTTCCTGGGCCTTGCGGGCCAGTTCCATCTGCTCTGCGACTGTCTTCATGCGATCCTCCCGGGTAAAAGGTTTATTGGGGCGGCAATTCACGGAACTGCCGGGCTTACCAGATGTTCATACCGGCCAAACTCCCGAATACGGCCACCGAGAAGGTCACGCACAAGATGGCGATGACGGTCATGACGACGCCGCATTTGGCATACTCCGCTATCTTGAAATAGCCTGCGGAATAGGGAATCACGTTGGTCGGGGAAGAGGTGACCATAATGAATGCCATACTCTGGGCGATGCCTGCCGGACCGGCCAGCACCCACGGGTTCATGCCGATGTCCATGCCCAGGGAAATAATCAGCGGCATGACCACGGCTCCGGTGACGCTGTTGCTGGAAAAGAAGATCTTGAGTCCTTCCACCAGGGCGATGACGGCGAGCACCCGCAGCACCGGATGGAAGCCGCCCACATCGGAAAGCAGGCCCCAGGCCACCCAGCGGGCCGCGCCCGTGCTAGCCAGAAGCATGCCCGCCGAAATGCCGCCGGCGATGAGCACCAACCCGCCCCAGTCAATGGAGTTGGAGGCTTCTTTCCAGTTGTCGAAGACCCTGAGGCCGGGCAGAAACAGCAGCACAAAGCCCAACAGGGCCACAAAGGCTTCCGGCAGCTTGAAGCCGAGCAGCGGCGTCAGGTATGAACCGAACAGCCACAGGACAACCATGGTGCAGAAGACGACCAGCGTGCGGATTTCCTTGCCGCCCAGGCCGCCGAGCTCTTGAAGTTCGCTACGGATACTGTCGAGACTGGTGGGGATTTCACGGAATTCGGGCGGGAAAAACTTCATCAGGCAGAACCAGCCCAACGGCACCATGAGCATGGCGCCGGGAACGCCCACGATCATCCACTGGGCAAAGGTCACGTCCAGGTGGGCGATGTCCCGCACATACTGCATGGCGATCACATTAGGCCCGCAGCCCGCGGGCGTGGCCGTGCCGCCGATCAGCGCGCCGTAGACAATGCCGATCATCAGCGCGCGCCCGAAATTGCTCTCCAGCGGCTTGCAGCCGCTGTTCTTTAGGATGCTCACGCCCAGAGGCAGCAGCATGGCCGCCACGGCCATATCCGTCACCCACATGGAAAGCAGCGCGCCTATGGCAATAAAGGCCAGAACGATATGGTCCGTACGCCGGCCCACTTTGGTCAACATCCAGAGCATGAAGCGGCGCGCCAGTCCCGAAGAGGTCATGGCGGCGGACAGGCCCATGGCCCCCATCAGGAAGAGCAGCACATTGTTGCCGAAGCCGAGCTTGACCAGATTTTTAAAATTCTCCACACCCAGAATGTGCAGAAAAACGAGAAGACAGAGCGAGGTGGCCGGAAAGGGAATGGCCTCCGTCATCCATAGAATCACCGCGAAACAGAGCACCGCCATGACGATCTTGCCGTCGGCCGTGAGGGAAATCGCTTCCGTGCCCTTGTAAAACGGCTCCGGCGTCGGCAGCGCGATGATCAGCGCCATGACCGCCAGAGCCAGAAAGAAAATTGCGGCATTCCTTTTATTGTCTCCCAATGCGCTGTTCAGCCTTGCCATATCTCACCTCTCAAAGTTAGGGGCACTGCAGTACGCTCCAAGCCCTTACGCCTTTCAATTGTGATTTTTATAGCAATGCATGTACCAAAGCATATTTGATGTCGTTTTTGATAAATAATAATGTAAAATTAAATTGTTATAATATTATTCAATAAATAATTTTTATACATAATCGTGTATATATGTCTATTTTTTGAGACTATTGTACAAATCATGTCTAAAAAGTTAGACATATAACGTATAAAAATCACAAATAAAGAAAGAAACACACTGTGTGACCGGCTGACGCGGACAGTCGGGGAAAAATGCGGAAAGGAAGAAGAGGAAGTGCGGGAAACAGCAACGCCCCGCCGCCGGGAAAAGCCGGGACGGGGCGCGGGGGCAGGAAAGAGAGGAATGTTACATGTCGGTGTAGTTGCGCCGGATGCCGAAACGGCGCATCTTGACGTAAATTCCCGCGCGCGAAAGGCCCAGGACGCGGGCGGTTTTGGCCACGTTCCAGCCCTGTTCGCGCAGGGTCAGCAGAAGAGCCTGCGCCTCGCTGTCCCGCGCGACGGCGCGCAGTCTGCCCTTGTTGTCGACATTCACAAGGGAAAGAGCGTGGCTGCGCAGTTCGGGCGGCAGATCGCCCGGCAAGATACGGCCGTCGCGGCAGAGGCTCAGGGCATGGCCCACGGCGTTGCGCAGTTCGCGGATATTGCCGGGCCAGGGATATTCCATCAGCACGTTCATGGCTTCTTCCGCGCAGGCGGTTTCGCCCGCGCCCATATGGTCAAGAAAGAAACGCACCAGCAGAGGAATGTCCTCGCGGCGCTCGTGCAAGGCGGGCAGGCGCAGCTTCATGGAATTGATACGGTAATACAGATCCTCGCGGAAGGTTCCCGCCGCGATCATGGCCTTCAAATCGCGATTGGTGGCCGCCACCAGGCGAAAATTCACATCCCTGGGCTGGGAGGACCCCAGGCGGAACAGACGCTTTTCCTCAAGAACGCGCAACAGCTTGGCCTGGGCCTGCAAGGGGAGATCGCCCACCTCGTCAAGGAAAAGCGTGCCTTGGTGGGCTACTTCAATCTTGCCGACGCTCCCTTCCTTGCGCGCGCCCGAAAACGCGCCCGGCGCGTAGCCGAAGACCTCGGATTCAAAGAGGTCCTTGGGTATCGCCGCGCAGTTGATGCTTACGAACGGGCCCTCGGTGCGGGAACTGGCGGCATGGATCGCGCCCGCGGCCAACTCCTTGCCGCTTCCCGTGGCGCCGAGAATGAGCACTGCCGCGTCCGTGCGGGCATAACGCAATAAAAGGGATTTGAAGGCTGTGATGCTTTCGCTTTTTCCGACAATGGATTCAACCGTGTAGGGCGAAGACAGGGCGCTTTTGATCCGCCGCTGGCAGGAACTGACCTTTTTGTCCAGGCACCGCACGTGCTCCAGAAGGTCCCTGACCTGGTCCGCCGTATCGAACAGGGTCATGCTCAAGGCCCCGATCAGTTCGCCGTCATCGCCAAAGAGCGGCACGCGATTGACTATCAGCGTCGCGCCGCCGTTGGGAAAACGCCGTATCTGACGCAACTCGGCCTTGCGCGAACGCAGCACCGCCGGGATGCCCGAAGTGGGGATCAGTTCGGTAATATGGCGGCCGATGGCCTCTTCCGGGCGCAAACCCAGGTATTTGGCATACGCGGCATTGATGAACCGCACCACGCCTTCCCTGTCGCAAATGAACGCGCCCGTGGGAAGGTTGCGCATGGCCGCCGCGATAAGGATATCCTGTAATTTCCGCTTGTGCATAGCGCACGTTATGCAAATATCCGGCCACGTTTGTGGCCGGATACAAGCATAAGAGCGTTACGGCATGGGATATTCGCGCACCCGGTTGAACACATTTCCGTCCTTGGCAAGGCCCTGCGCGGCGGCCCTGTTGTACCAGAGCGCGGCTTCCGCCGGGTTGGCGGGCACGCCGATGCCGTATTCATAGCAGGCACCCACGAAACGCTCGGCCTGGGCATACCCCTGGTCGGCGGCCAGCTTGGCCCAGCGGAAACTTTCCTTCTGGTCCTTGGCGGTCTGATACATGCCCTGGCTATAATAGAGGGCCAGATTGAACTGGGCCTCGGCATTGCCCGAATTGGCCGCGCGGGTCATCAGGGTCACCACGGCCCTGGGATCCTTGGGCACCCCGGCGCCCACTTCATAACAATAGGCCAGCAGCACCTGGGCTTCGCTGTAGTTCTGCTCGGCGGCCAGCTGGTACCATTGGGCGGCCACGGCCAGGTCCTGCGGCACGCCCAGGCCGTTTTCGTAGCAGCGGCCCAGCATCACCTGGGCACGGGGATTGCCGTCCCCGGCCAAGGGCTGAATCAGACGCAGGGTCTTTTTGTACTCACCGATATTATAGGCCGTCCAAGCCTCCTGCAGAATTTTGTCCGTTGCCGCTGAAGTGGCGGCGGGCGCGGCCTGGACCAGGCTCGTCGCGCCGCAGGCGAAACTCAATACAGCGGCCAGCAGGGCCGCCAGACAATATTTTTTCATGATTTTCTCCTTCACGCTTCCAGCCCCGGCGGGCCGGTTTTTATGGGGAATGACGATACAGCCGAGCCCTGCCAAAGGCAAGCCGCACTTGACGCTGGCCCCAGCACAAGGCACAACCGGAACATGAACGACGTTTTTTCATTTTTCAGCGGCCAGGCACCCTGCCGCCCGTACCGCCCAGGAGGAGAGGCATGACCCCTTCCCCCAGCAATCCGCATGAACAGCACAACGGCGCCAACCTGCCGGAGCGAATTTCCGGCGCGTCCGGGACTTCCGGAAACAATGAGCAGCGCCGGGTTCTGGACGCCGAAGTACTGGAGCCGGGACAGGAACATGACCGCCGCAACGGCCATGCCGGCGCATTCGGCGATCAGGACCGACACAGCGGGCGCGGTTTCGGCGGCGCGGAATTCCGGCGCGGCTTCGGCCCCGGCGGCCTGCGCTTCGGCCATATCTGGACCAGCGGACGCATGGAGCAGAACGCCTGCCTCGCGCCCTGCATCACGTTTGCCCTTTTTCTGGTCTGTCTGGCCCAGTTCGGCCTGCTGGCGGGCATCGGTTTTGTGTTTTTTCACATTGTGGGCAGCGTGGCGGGCAGCATGCGCGACATGCGCCTGCTGATGCAGGGCCGCGAACCCAACCCCTGGCCCTGGCGCATCGGCAACTGGCTGGTCTGTTTTCTGCTGACCGCCTGGCTTGCCGGAGGCTTTGACTAGGGCCTGTTTCTAAATTGTCCTTTCGCCCTCTGCCTGCGTCAGGATCGTCCCGTGCGAAGGTCGGGTTTGCATATACTCCCGCCTCTCGGGATTCGTCTTCCCTGGCAGAGAACGAAAATCCTAATGGAAACAGTCCCCAGCGTATTTGAATGTTGAAATACTCTGGCATAAACAAGCGCGCCGGTTTTCCCGGCCTATGTCCGGATCCGCATGACACAAGACATACGCGTTTCGGCGCGTCCCGCCCGCACCGGCGGGGCCGCGACCCACTGGCACGTCTATCTGCTGGAATGCGCCGACGGCACCCTGTACTGCGGCGTCACCACGGATCTCGCGCGGCGGCTGGCCCAACACAACGGGCTTGCGCCCGGCGGGGCACGCTACACCAGCGGACGACGGCCCGTGCGCCTGCTGGCGAGCCGCGTCTGTGCCCACAAGAGCGCGGCCTTGCGGTTGGAATGCGCGGTCAAGGCCCGGCCCCGCGCTGAAAAAATCCTTTTTCTGCAACAGGGAGTCGTTGCGCCGTGTTGAGCCCCGAGGTTTTGCTGACCTTTTTCGCAGCCTCCCTTCTGCTGGGCATCGCGCCCGGCCCGGACAATATTTTCGTGCTCACCCAGTCCGCCGTTTACGGCGTGCGCGCGGGTCTGGTAACCACTCTGGGCCTGGTGACCGGCCTGTGCGTGCATACCACGGCAGTGGCCTTGGGCGTGGCGGCCATCTTTCAGACCTCGCCCCTGGCCTTCACCATTCTGAAATGCGCGGGCGCGGCCTATCTGCTGTATCTGGCCTGGATGTCCTTCCGGGCAGGGGCCTTGCTGGCCCATACCCCGGGCGGAGGGGCCGCCTTTCCCGGTTATGCCGCCCTGTATCGGCGCGGCATCGTGATGAATGTGACCAATCCCAAGGTCACCCTCTTTTTCCTGGCTTTTCTGCCCCAGTTCTGCAATCCGGCACTGGGCGGGGTGGTCGTGCAGGTGCTGACGCTGGGCACATTGTTCATGCTGGCTACCGTTCTGGTCTTTTTCTCCGTGGCCGTATTGGGCGGCCGCCTGGCCCTCTGGTTCAATCGCTCCCAGCGCGGCCAGATTCTGGTCCACAGGGCCGCCGGGCTGGTTTTCGCCGGGCTCGCCGTGGTCCTCCTCTTCACCGGGCCCTGAACGCCCGATCCTCCCGCCCTCCCTTGACAGGGCCGGACGCAGCGGGTATGAACACCCCCTTTCGAGGTTATCATGCAGAAATATCGTATATCCATCAATGACCTGCCGCCGGACGGCAAGGAATTCGACCTGGACGACCCGGCCATCTGGCAGACGCCTATGCGGGAATTCGGCATGGACTGCCGGATAAGCGAGCCCCTCAACGCGCATATCAGCGTGCTGCCCACCGATGGCGGCTGCCTGGTGCGCGGCGAACTGCGCGGTCAGGTCGTGCTGCCCTGCAACCGTTGCGCTGAAGATACCGTGGTCGACATCCGGACCGACTTTGAAGACTTCGAAGAACTGCCGGGCGAGGACGATGTTGATGCCGTCCTGAATGCGAGCGGCGGCAACGGCGCGGCTGACGCCGAGGCAACGGAAAGCCGCATCGTCTATGAGCGCACCATGCCCATGCTGGATCTGGCCGCTGTCTGCTGGGAGGAGTTCGTGCTGGCTCTGCCGGTCAATCCGCTCTGCAAGACGGATTGCAAGGGGCTCTGCCCCCAGTGCGGGACCAACCTGAACAACGGAACCTGCGGCTGCATCCCGGATGAAGGCGATCCCCGGCTGGCGGTTTTGCGCGGCCTCACCCTGCATAAAACCTAGACATTTGCAAAAAATTCGGCTATGTCGTTTTGTCTTGCGGTTGGGTATTATCCTTAACCGCGTTATTTCGTTCAAGCATTCCGGCCTGCCGGAAAAGGAGAATACCATGGCTGTTCAGCAGAATAAGAAATCCCGTTCCCGCAAGGGCATGCGCCGTTCCCATGACCGCGTGGCCACTCCCGCCGTCATCTACTGCTCCTGCGGCGAACCCACCGTGCCCCACAGCGTCTGCCCCAATTGCGGCGCGTACAAGGGCCGCCAGGTGATCGCCAAAACCGAAGCCGAATAATGAACGAGCGCCCCATCATCGCCGTGGACGCCATGGGTGGGGACTTCGGCCCCTCCGTGGTGGTGCCGGGCGCCATTGAGGCCGCCCGTCTCCACGATCTGCACGTGCTGCTTGTGGGCGACACCCCCAAGCTGGAGGCCGAGCTGGCAAAGATCGACCTCGCCAACGTGCATTTCGATATTGTCCAGGCCGATGATGTGGTGCACATGAACGAAAAGCCCTCGGACATCCTGCGCCGCAAGAAAAACGCCTCCATCCAGGTGGCCTGCCGCCTGGTCAAGGAAGGCGCGGCCGACGGTGTGGTCAGCGCCGGGCACTCCGGGGCCACGGTGGCCTGCGGCATGTTCATCATGGGCCGCCTGCCCGGCGTGGAGCGTCCGGCCCTGGCCGCCTTGCTGCCCACGGAAAAAAATCCCGTGGTGGTGCTGGACGCCGGAGCCAATGTGGACTGCCGCCCGTACCACCTCTTCCAGTTCGGGCTCATGGGCGACGCCTTTGCCCGCGACCTGCTTAGCTATGCCGCGCCGCGCGTGAGCCTGCTGAGCATCGGCGAGGAGGAAGGCAAGGGCAACTGCCAGGTCAAGGAGGCCTATGAACTGCTGAAGATGGCCCAGAACATCAACTTCATCGGCAATGCCGAGGGCCGCGATATTTTCACCGGCGATATTGATGTGGTCATCTGCGACGGCTTTGTGGGCAATGTGGTAGTTAAGATGAGCGAAGGCCTGGCCGCCTCCCTGATCCGCATGCTCAAACGCGTCTTTACCTCGGGCCTTCTGCCCGCTCTGGGCGGCATGCTGGCCAAGGGCGCGTTCAAGCACTTCGCCCGCACCATCGACTATGCCGAATACGGCGGCGCGCCGCTGCTCGGCCTGCATGGTCTGGCCATTGTCTGCCATGGCCGTTCCAGCGCCCGTGCCATGAGCAACGCCATCAAGATGAGCGGCACGTTCGTGCGCAAGGGCACCAATGACCGCCTTGCCGAAACCATCCTGGCCAACGAAGAGCTGACCCGTTTCTCCCGCGCCATCTAACTGACGGACACGCCATGACTGCAACCTGCCATCTGCACGCGCTGAGCGCCTACGCGCCGGACACGGTGCTGACCAATGACGATCTGGCAAAACTGGTGGACACCAACGACGAATGGATCGTGGCGCGCACCGGCATCAAACAGCGCCGCAAGCTGGCGGATACGGACAACGCCTCGGATCTCGGCCTGGTCGCCGCCCGCCGCGCCCTGGAAAATGCGGGCATCAACGCGGGCGACCTGACCCACATCGTCGCGGCCACCTGCACGCCGGACCTGCTTTCCCCTTCCGTGGCCTGCATTCTGGCCGGAAAGCTGGGCGCGGGCCCGGTCATGGCCTTTGATTTCAGCGCCGCCTGCTCGGGTTTTCTGTACGGTCTTTCCATCTGCCGGGCCATGCTCTGCCAGGCCCCGGAGGCGCGCATCCTTTTCGTCTGCACCGAAGCCCTGACCCGCCGCGTCAACTGGAGCGACCGCTCCACCTGCGTGCTGTTCGGCGACGCGGCCACGGCCTGCGTGCTCACGGCCTCGGCGGACAAAGCCCTGGCCGGAGTGGAAGACGTCATCTGCCAGAGCGACGGCAACCAGCGAGACCTGATCACCGTGGGCGGCGGCACGGCCTGCCGCTACGGCCTAGGCCAGCCCACCGACGAAAACTTTTTCATCGCCATGCAGGGCCGTGAGACCTACAAGCACGCCGTGCGCCAGATGGTGCGCATCTGCGAGCAGATTCTCGCCCGCAACGGTCTTTCCATTGAGGATGTGGACCTTTTTGTGCCGCATCAGGCCAATATGCGGATCATTGAAGCCGTGGGCAGCCGCCTGAACATTGCCGAGGACCGCGTGTTCACCAATGTGGAGAGGTACGGCAATACCTCGTCGGCCTCCATCCCGCTGGCGCTGGCTGAAGCTCGTGCCGCCGGGCGCATAGCGCCGGGCAGCCGCGTGCTGATGACGGCTTTCGGCGCCGGGCTCACTTGGGGGGCGGCCCTGTTGAGCTTTTAAGGAAGCGCCGGTTGATGGTCTTTCTGCCCATTGCCTGCGGCAGGCTCGCTCCGTGCGAAATTCATACCGCCCGGCGTTCGCCTTCCCGGCAAAGGACAAAAATTCTTATAATCACCGCATCCCGTGCCGGGCCACGCCACTGACCGGCGCACGCGCGCATTGAAATTCCCCCGTGTCTGAGCTATAAACAGCATTCCACGTTCCCACAGCAAAGGCAGAACCAGCATGAGCACAGCGCAGTCCACGCCTTCCGCCGCAGAGACGCTCCCCACGGCCCTGGTGACCGGCGGTTCGCGCGGCATCGGCCGGGCCATCGCCCAGACCCTTGCCCGCGACGGCTTTCAGGTTTTTCTCACCTATGTGAGCCGCCCCGAAGAGGCGGAACAGGCCGTGGCCGAAATCACGGCGGCCGGAGGCCGGGCCCGTGCCTTCGCCCTCAATGTGGGCGACAGCGCGGCCGTGGCGGATTTTTTCGCCGCGGAAATCAAGGACAAGGTGGACTTGGCCGTGCTGGTCAACAATGCAGGCATCACCAAGGACGGATTTCTGGTGCGCATGAAGGACGAGGATTTCGACAAGGTCCTGGCCGTCAATCTGCGCGGAGCCTTTGTCTGCACTCGTGAAGCCGCCAAGATCATGAGCAAAAACCGCAAAGGGCGGATCATCAATATTTCTTCGGTGGTGGGCCAGATGGGCAATGCCGGACAGATCAATTATGCCTCGGCCAAGGCCGGTCTGCTGGGCCTCACCAAATCCTGCGCCAAGGAGCTGGCCTCCCGCCAGATCACGGTCAATGCCGTGGCTCCGGGCTTCATTGAAACCGATATGACGGCGGCCCTGAACGACGACGTGCGCGCGAGCTATGTGGAATCCATTCCCCTGAAGCGCATGGGCGTGGCCCAGGATGTGGCCGAGGCCGCGGCTTTTCTGGCTTCGGACAAAGCCGGATACATCACCGGACAGGTGCTGGCCGTCAACGGCGGCATGTACTGCTGAGACGGCGCGCCCAACCCTGCGGCAACGCGCCCGGAGCGCCTGCGCGCCACCGGGGCATATGATAAGAGTCAATATTACCTGGAGGATACCATGTCTGATGTCGCGGAAAAAGTAACAAAAATCATTGTGGACCAACTGGGCGTGAGCGCCGATGAAGTGAAGCCTGAAGCCTCCTTTGTGGAAGACCTCGGCGCTGATTCCCTGGACCTGACCGAACTGATCATGGCCATGGAAGAAGAGTTCGACATCGAAATCGCCGATGACGACGCCCAGAAAATTCTCAAGGTCCAGGACGCCATTTCCTATATTGAAAACAAAAAATAGTACGGCCCGGCGGCGGTTCCTTTGTCATAAAGGACCGCAGCCGGAACGGGGCATGTCCGTTCCGCATCCGGCGGCCTAGCGTTTCCGGCGGATGCGCGACAGGCGCGGACGCGGTTTCGCGCCGTTGCGCAACGGCACATGTCTTGGCCGGTAGTCATCCGCAGAGCGGGGGGAATCGGCCCCCCGCCCAAAAGGAGTCCGCATGACCCGTCCCCGCGTAGTGATCACCGGCGTAGCCGGCGTTACGCCTCTCGCCAACGACATTGAAACCACCTGGAAACGCCTGCTTGCCGGCGAGTCGGGCATCGCGCCCATCACGCTGTTTGACGCTTCGGCCTACGATTCACGCATCGCCGGCGAAGTGAAAAACTTCGTGCCCGAGAACTATATGCCTCCCAAACAGGTGCGGCGCATGGACCGCTTCACCCAGTTTGCCGTGGCCTCGGCCAAGATGCTGTTGCAGGACGCCGGCTTTGAAGTCACCGAGGCCAATGCCTACGATGTGGCCGTGATCCTCGGCGTCGGCCTTGGTGGCCTGCACACCTTGGAGACGTACCACACCAAGCTGCTGGAAGCCGGGCCCAACAAAATTTCGCCCTTTATGATTCCCATGCTGATTTCCAATATGGGACCGGGGCAGATCTCCATTTTCACCGGGGCCAAAGGCCCCAACATCGTCACCACCACAGCCTGCGCCTCGGCCATCCACGCTGTGGGCACGGCCTACAGCGAAATTCTGCTGGGACGGGCCACCACCGCCATTTCCGGCGGCGTGGAAGCCACGGTGACGCCTCTGGGCGTGGCCGGTTTTACGGCCCTCAAGGCCCTGTCCACCCATTACAACGACGACCCCACGCACGCTTCCCGCCCCTTTGACGGCAAGCGCGACGGTTTTGTGATCGGCGAGGGCGCGGGCCTCCTGCTGCTGGAAAGTCTTGAATCCGCCCGGGCGCGCGGCGCGAAGATTTACGCGGAAGTGGCCGGTTACGGCGCTTCCGGCGACGCCTATCACATGACGGCCCCCTGCGACACCGGCGAGGGCATGGCCCGCGCCATGCAGAACGCCCTGCGCGAGGCGGGCATCGCGCCCGAGGCCGTGGGTCACATCAACGCCCATGCCACCTCCACCCAGCTCAACGACAGCACGGAAACCAAGGCCATCAAGCTGGTCTTCGGCGAGCACGCCGGGAAGATCAAAATCTCCGCCACCAAGTCCATGACCGGCCATCTGCTGGGCGCGGCGGGCGGCATTGAGACGGTCTTCACGGCCTTGGCCCTGCGAGAAGAAATGCTGCCCGGCACCATCAACCTGGAAAATCCCGACCCTGAGTGCGATCTGGATTATCTGGCGGACGGCTCGCGGCACGTTGCCTGTGAATACGCAATGTGCAATTCCTTCGGCTTCGGCGGCACCAATGCGAGCCTGATTCTGAAAAAGTGGACCGAGTAAGCGCTACTAAACGCCGCGCTTCACCAGCCTAGGGTTTTAGCGAAAAGACAAATTTTTTCGCTGACGATCCTGCAAAATATGTTGCGAACAACACTGCCCGCCGCCGTGGCGGGCAGCATTCTTACAGATATGCGCGGTAAAATTTTTCAGTTTACCGCGAGATCGGCGGCGCAAACGCGGTTGCGCCTTGCCTCCGCCGCCCGCGGCGGCGCATCGGTCTCACGACCGGTGTTTACTGATTTCCGCGGAAATCCGTAAGCAAAGGACAAGCGTTCATGGACGAAATTCTGCTTCAAGATCCGGAGCTGGCCCGGGCCATCATTCTGGAATCCGACCGGCAGGTGAGCAAACTGGAACTGATCGCCTCTGAGAACTTTGTTTCGCCCGCCGTGCGCGAAGCCCAGGGCAGCGTGCTGACCCACAAATATGCCGAAGGCTATCCCGGCAAGCGCTATTACGGCGGCTGCGAATACGTGGACATCGCCGAAACCCTGGCCCAGGACCGGGCCAAGCAGCTCTTCGGTTGCGGCTACGTCAACGTGCAGCCCCATTCCGGTTCCCAGGCCAATATGGCCGCCTATTTCGCCTGCCTCAAGCCCGGCGACGTGATCCTGGGCATGAATCTCTCCCACGGCGGGCATCTGACCCACGGCAGCCCGGTGAACTTCTCGGGTCGCCTGTTCAAGGTCGTTTCCTACGGCGTGCGCAAGGAAACAGGCCGCATCGATTATGACGAAGTGGCCGCTCTGGCCCGCGAGCACAAGCCCGCCGTAATCATGGCCGGGGCCAGCGCCTATCCGCGCCGCATCGACTTTGCCCGCTTCCGGGCCATCGCCGACGAGGTGGGGGCCAAACTGATGGTGGACATGGCCCACATCGCGGGCCTGGTGGCCGTGGGTCTGCACGAGAGCCCCATTCCCCACGCCCATATCACCACCACCACCACGCACAAAACCCTGCGCGGCCCGCGCGGCGGCATGATCCTCTCCAGCGAGGACAACGCCAAGACCCTGAACAGCCAGATTTTCCCCGGCATCCAGGGCGGCCCGCTGATGCACGTCATCGCGGCCAAGGCCGTGGCCTTCGGCGAAGCCCTGCGCCCGGCCTTCGCGGCCTATCAGCAGCGGTTGCTCGACAATACCGCCGCTCTGGCCCAATCCATGATGGACGCCGGTTTCGAACTCGTCTCCGGCGGCACGGACAACCACCTCATGCTGGTGGACCTGACCAACAAGGATATCACCGGCAAGGACGCCGAACAGGCCCTGGACCAAGCCGGAATCACGGTGAACAAGAACACCGTGCCCTTTGAAACCCGCTCGCCCTTTGTGACCTCGGGCATCCGCCTGGGCACGGCGGCCCTGACTACGCGCGGCCTGCAACAGGAAGATATGCGCACGGTGGGCGATTTCATCGTGGAGGCTTTGGAAAAACGCCAGGATGCCCAGGAGCTGACCCGCATTCGCAAGAATGTGGAGGACTTCGCCCGCCAGTTCCCGCTGTTCACCTGGTAGCCCGCGTCCTTTCGTTTTTTGGGGGAGGGGCTCCCTCCCCCAATTTTTATGATTCATCAGGATAGAGCAATGCACGATTAAAAAGCGTGAACCGCTCTCAAACAGGCCGTTTGCGCGGCCTGTTTCGTTTTCCGTGCCGCACTTCCGCGCGGCTTGGCTTTTGGGCCGCCTCTGTGTAAACTGCTGGAAATCTTTTTGTGAGCGTCCTATGCAACGACTGCCCTGGCCTGATTATTTCATGAATATCACCTATCTGGTGAGCGAGCGTTCCACTTGTACCCGCCGCCGGGTGGGCGCCGTGGCCGTCAAAGACAAACGAATTCTGGCCACAGGCTACAACGGCGCGCCCGCAGGCGTGCCCCACTGCCTGGAGGTGGGCTGCCTGCGCGAGCAGCTCGGCATTCCTTCGGGCCAGCGCCATGAGATCTGCCGCGGCCTGCACGCCGAGCAGAACGTCATCATCCAGGCCGCGGTGCACGGCATCAACATTCAGGGCGCCGAACTCTACTGCACTACCCACCCCTGTGTGCTGTGCAGCAAAATGCTGATCAATTGCGGCATCCGCCGCATTTATTACGCCGAGGACTATCCCGACGACCTGGCCACGGCCATGCTGCGGGAGGCCGGCGTCACGGTGGAACAATTCCCCTTCACCCCGCCCCGCATCAGCGGTATGCCCGGGGGCATGAGCGGAGAAAAACGCCATGACTGAACAGGATTTCGCTCCGTTCATGCGCGAGGCCATAGCCTTGGCCGAACAGGGCCGCTGGAAGGCCTGCCCCAACCCCACGGTGGGGGCGGTGCTGTTGCGCGACGGCCGGGTTGTGGCGCGCGGCTGGCACCATGAGGCGGGACGGGACCACGCCGAGGTGGATTGCCTGAAAGACGCGGCGACGCGGGGCGTGGACCCCAAAGGCTGCACCCTGGTGGTCACGCTGGAACCCTGCAACCACCAGGGCAAGACGCCGCCCTGCACCCAAGCCATCCTGGACGCGGGCATCAGCCGGGTAGTTATGGGCCTGGCGGACCCCAATCCCCAGGCCGCGGGCGGCGCGGCCCGCCTGCGCGATGCCGGAGTGGAAGTGCTCGGCCCGGTCTGCGAAGCGGAATGCCGCGATCTGGTGGCAGATTTTCTGGTCTGGCAAAGCACGGACAGGCCCTATGTCATTTTGAAGATGGCCGCCACCCTGGACGGACGGATCGCCACACGCAACGGCCAGTCCCAGTGGATCAGCTGCGAGACATCCCGCCATGAAGTGCAGGAACTGCGCGCGGGTCTGGGACTGAGCGGCGGGGCCGTGCTGGTGGGCGGGGGCACCTTCCGGGCGGACAATCCCCGGCTGACCGCGCGCGAGGACGGCTACGACGGCCCGCAGCCCCTGGCCTGCCTGCTGACTTCGCGTCTGCCCAAACCTGACGCTGACTTCCATCTGCTCAAGGAACGCCCCGGCCAGACGATTTTTCTGGCCTCCCCGGCTGCGGCGGCCTCTACCACGGCCCAGGCCCTGCGCCAAATGGGCGTGCGCGTGCTGGCCCTGGGACCCGGCCCGCAAGGCGGTCCGGATTTTCCCGAACTGTTCCGGGCCCTGCGCCGGGAACTGGGCTGCCCCTATGTGCTCTGCGAAGGCGGCGGACGTCTGGCCCTGGCCCTGCTGGAAGCGGGCTTTGTGGATGAATTCCATCTGCATCTCGCGCCCATGATCCTGGGCGACAGCGATGCCCGTCCGTTGTTCGCCGGGCGTGCGCCCCTGAGCCTGGACGAGGCCCTGCGCCTGCGGGTCAGCCGTACCGGCCTCTGCGGCAACGATGTCCATATTCTGCTGCGTCCGGCGGTCCCGCCTGACGCCGGCCGGGGGGCCTGAGCCGCATGTTCACAGGCATCATCCAGGGACAGGGCGAAATAACCTCCCTGCGCAAAAACGGCACGGAATGCCGCCTGGCCATCCGCCCCCTGTTCACCCTGACGGATGTCATCGACGGCGAATCCATCGCGGTCAACGGCGCCTGCCTTTCGGTGGAAAGCCACAGCCGCGAGGGCTTCACGGCATACGCCTCGGCGGAAACCCTGGCGCGCACCACTTTGGGCACTCTGCGCAACGGGGATCCGGTCAACCTGGAACGGGCTCTGGCTCTGGGCGACCGCCTGGGCGGCCATCTGGTCAGCGGCCATGTGGACTGCCTGGCCACGGTGCGCGAAGTGCGCCCCTCCGGGCAATCCGTGTGCTGCCGCCTGGAATTTCCGGCATCTTTCGGCCCCGAAGTCATTGCCAAAGGTTCGGTGGCCCTTGACGGAATCAGTCTGACGGTCAATGATTGCGGCCCGGATTTTCTGGAGGTCAATATCATTCCCGACACGCAGAAGCGCACCACCATGCGCCAGTGGCGGTCCGGCACGCGCGTCAATATGGAAACGGACCTCATCGGCAAATATGTGCGCAGCCTGCTGGGCCCCTGGTCAGGGTTGTCCGGCAAGGATGCCGGAAGCGACGCGGCAACGCGAACGGGCGCGGGCCTCAGCCGGGAGCTGCTGCTGCGCAACGGATTCATATAAAAAAAGCCTTACTACTCTATAAGTAGTAAGCAAACGTATTTTTGCCATCGTCTTGCACAGCACAGGAGTTTACATGAACCAAGTCAAAACCATCGCGGGCCGGCTCGACGCCAAAGGCCTGAAGGTCGCCATCGTGGCAACCCGCTTCAACGACTTCATCGTGGACCGCCTGGTGGGCGGCGCTCTGGACTACCTGGAACGCCACGGCCTGGACCCGGCGGACATCACCCTGGTGCGCATTCCCGGCGCGTTCGAGCTGCCCCTGGTCTGCCAGAAGCTCGCCGATGCGCGCAAATACGACGGCATTCTGGCCTTGGGCGCGGTGATTCGGGGCGGCACCCCGCACTTCGACTATGTCTGCGCCGAGGCCAGCAAAGGGATTGCCCAGGCCATGCTGGGGTCCGGCACGCCCATCGGCTTCGGCCTGCTGACCTGCGACAGCATCGAGCAGGCCATTGAACGCGCCGGGTCCAAAGGCGGCAACAAAGGCGTGGAAGCCGCCGCGGCCATGCTGGAAACCATCCGCGTGCTGGAGCAGTTGTAATCCATGAGCAAGGCTAAGAACACCACCCGCCGGGGCGCGCGCGAACTGGCCTTTCAGGTGCTCTACGGGCTTTCCTTCACTCCGGCGGAAAGCCGCGCGGACCTGCGCCGGGCCTTTGTGCTCTCCCCCCACAATACGGCCATGGGCGAGCAGGATCTCGGCAGCGAGCCCACGGGCTTCGCCTGGGAACTGGTGGAAGGCGTCTGGGGCAACAGCGCCGCACTGGACACGGCCATCAGCCGTTTTTCCCACAACTGGCGGGTGGACCGCATGGGCCGCATCGAACTGACCCTGCTGCGCCTGGCCGTGTTTGAAATGCTCTACCGCCAGGACGTGCCGCCCAAGGTGGCCATCAACGAGGCGCTGGAGCTGAGCGGCCAGTTCGGCGAAGACAACGCCAAAAACTTCGTCAACGGCATTCTGGACGCGGCGGCCAAGGCCCTGGAAAGCGGCGAACTGGTGCCGTCCGCGGGTCAGGCCCCCGCCAATTCCTAACCCGCCGCACGGTATCCGCACATGACGCAAGAACGCTACAATCCGCAGGCTATCGAAGAAAAATGGCAGGCCCGCTGGCGGAAGGAAAACGCCTTCGCCAGCACCCATGAGAGCGACAAGCCCAAATATTACGTGCTGGAGATGTTCCCCTATCCCTCGGGCAACATCCACATGGGCCATGTGCGCAACTATTCCATCGGCGACGTGGTGGCGCGCTGCAAGCGCATGCAGGGCTTCAACGTGCTGCACCCCATGGGCTGGGATGCCTTCGGCCTGCCCGCCGAAAACGCGGCCATCAAGCACCACGTGCACCCGGCCCAGTGGACCTACGCCAATATCGACAATATGCGCGCCCAGTTGCAGCGCCTGGGCTATTCCTATGACTGGTCGCGCGAAATCGCCACCTGCCGCCCGGAATACTACCGATGGGAACAGATGTTCTTCCTGCGCCTGCTGGAAAAAGGCCTGGTCTACCGTAAAAAGGCCCCGCAGAACTGGTGCCCCTCCTGTCATACAGTGCTTGCCAACGAGCAGGTCATCGACGGCCTCTGCTGGCGCTGCGACAGCAGGGTGGAACAGAAGGATCTGACCCAGTGGTTCCTGAAGATCACGGCCTACGGGGACGAACTGCTGGCCGACCTCTCCCGCCTGGAAGGCGGCTGGCCGGACCGCGTGCTGGCCATGCAGCGCAACTGGATCGGCAAATCCACGGGCGCGGCCATCAGCTTCGGCCTGGAAAAAAGCATTGGCGGCGTGCGGGGCATCGAGGTGTTCACCACCCGGCCGGACACCGTGTTCGGCGTGACCTTCATGACCCTGGCCCCGGAACATCCCCTGGTGGAAAAGCTCATTGAGGGCTACGAAAAAGCCGGGGACGTGCGCGCCTTTGTGGAACGCATCCGGAACATGGACCGCCTGGACCGCCAGTCCGACACCCTGGAAAAAGAAGGCATCTTCACCGGCGCATACGCCCTGCACCCCTTCACCGGCCAACGCGTGCCGCTCTGGCTGGGCAATTTCGTCCTGGCCGACTACGGCACCGGCGCGGTCATGGGCGTGCCCGCGCACGACCAGCGCGACTTTGACTTCGCCCGCAAGTACGGTCTGCCTGTGCGGGTGGTCATCAGTCCCGAGGGGCGTCAGCTCGATCCTCAAAATATGACCGAAGCCTGGACCGAACCCGGCATCATGGTCAATTCCGGTTCCTTTGACGGCATGCCCAACGAGGACGGCAAAAAGGCCGTGGCCGAAGCCCTGGACAAGGACGGCAAGGGCAAAGCCACCACCCAGTTCCGCCTGCGCGACTGGAACATCTCGCGCCAGCGCTTCTGGGGCGCGCCCATTCCGGTGATTTATTGTGAAAAGTGCGGCGTGGTGCCGGAAAAGGAAGAAAACCTTCCCGTGCTCCTGCCCCTGGACGTAAAAGTGCGCGACGACGGCCGCTCTCCCCTGCCGGAAACGCCCTCCTTCGCGGACTGCGCCTGCCCCTGCTGCGGCGGCCCGGCCCGGCGCGAAACCGACACCATGGACACCTTTGTGGAGTCCTCCTGGTACTTTGCCCGCTATACCGACGCCCGCGACGACAAAGCCCCCTTCAAGCCCGAAGCCCTGCAATACTGGCTGCCCGTGGACCAGTACATCGGCGGCGTGGAGCACGCCATTCTGCATCTGCTCTATTCCCGCTTCTTCACCAAGGTGCTGCGCGATCTGGGCTTCTTCCCCAAGGATCTGGCCGAGCCCTTCACCAACCTGCTGACCCAGGGCATGGTGCTCAAGGACGGCGGCAAGATGTCCAAGTCCAAGGGCAATGTGGTCGATCCCACGGAGATGATCAAAAAATACGGCGCGGACACCGTGCGCCTGTTCTGTCTGTTCGCGGCCCCGCCGGAGCGGGATTTCGACTGGTCCGACTCGGGCATTGAAGGCGCGTCGCGCTTCCTCGCCCGCGTCTGGCGGCTGTTTACCGAAGAAGAGGCCCGGCTGCTGCCGCTCAAGGCCTGCGGCTCCTCCGCCGAAGACGCAGACAGCGGGGAAAGCCGCGATCTGCGCCGCAGGGAACACCTCACGGTAAAAAAGGCCGGAGAGGACATGGGCGGCCGATTCCAGTTCAATACGGCCATCGCCGCCGTCATGGAGCTGGTCAACGCCATGTACCTTTCGCGCGAAAAACTGGGACAGAGCGAGGCAGAGCGCCGCGTCTTCTCCTCGGCCATGGCCACGGTGCTGACCCTGCTCTCGCCCATCACCCCGCATCTCTGCGAGGAGCTCTGGGAGCGCCTGGGCCACACGGCGCAACTTGCCGCCGAGCCCTGGCCCCAATGGGATGAAGCGGCCACGGTACAGGACATGCTCACCGTGGCCCTGCAGGTCAACGGCAAGCTGCGCGGCACCCTGGAAGTGCCCGCCGGAGCGGACAAGGCCGCTCTGGAGCAGGCAGCCCTGGCCGATCCCGCCGTGCAGCGCCACACGGCCGATCTGACCGTGCGCAAAGTGGTGGTGGTGCCCGGCAAACTGGTCAACATCGTGGCCAATTAGGCCGCCGGCATGAACCCGCAGAACGGAACCGACAGACAGGGCAGGCCCGGTTTCAGCTTTCTGGTCTGCCCGGACAGCCAGTTGCTCCGCGCGCATCTCGCGGAGCAACTGGCTGTCTTTCCACCCGCGGGCGGCCCGTGGGAACGTCACGTCTATTGGGGCGACGAGGACCCGCCCCCGCGCTTCTGGGAGCAGCTCAGCCTGCAAGGCCTGTTCGGCGCTTCGCGTGTCCTGCTGGTCCGTCAGGCCCAGCTCTGGCCGGCGGCCGTCTGGAAAAAGATTTCCCAGGCCCTGGCCAGGCCCTCGGCCCAGTGCTGGCCTTTCTTCTGCCTGGAAGTGAACTGGGAAAAGGGGCAGCCCAAAATTCCGGCGCATATCGCCAAGCTGCGCTGCCTGGCCTTTGCCGACCGGCAGGGCTGGATCTGGCGGCATGAGGGCCTGACCGAACGCGGCGTCAAGCGCCATGTGCAGCAGCGCGCCCGCGATCTGGGTCTGACCTTTGAGGCCGATGCGCTGGAACAGTTCTGCGCCTCCGTGCCGCCGGACGCCCAGGCCATCGAAAACGAACTGCAAAAACTCTCGCTTCTGCGCGGCGGGACCGGTGACGCAGGCGGAGGGGCCATCACCGCCGCCATGACCGCAACCGCCGCCTGGAGCCCGGAATGCAACGTCTTTGCCTGCATCCGGCATATGGAGGCCGGTAATCTGGCCGCCGTCTGGAAGGAACTGTCCCGCAGCCGGGACAGCGACAGCCTGCTTTTTTCCCTGCTGGCCCTGCTGGCTCGTGAGCTGCGCCTGCTCTGGCAGACCCAGGCCGGGGAAAAGGTACGCCTGCATCCCTCGGAGGCGGGCTTCAAGAAACAACTGGCCCTGCGTCTCGGGCCACGGGGCCTGGCTGAGGGCATGGCGGCCGTGGCGGACGCCGAGTGGCAGGTCAAAAGCGGCCGCCGCACGCCGGAACAGACCCTGGAGTTTCTGGCCGCCCGGCTCACCGGCCTGTTCGGCCTGCCTGGCTCAAATTCCCGTCCCTCATAACGGCGCCGCCTTCGGCGGAGCCGTCTGCTGACCTCCCGGCCCGCATCACTTCATTGCTCCGTCTTCATATCCCCTGCCCGTCGGGCGTCCACCCTCCTAGCCAGCATCCGCGCCAGGGCTGATACGGCCTGAAACCAAACGCGCGCTTTCAAGCCGCGCCAGGCTTTCGCGCAACTCCGCGTTCCGCTCAAGCAGAGCGGCTTTTTCACGGTGCAGCCGACGATTTTCCTCGCTCAGCTCGCGCCGTTCCTTGTTCACTTCGCGCAGCTGACTTTCAAGAGCGGCACAGCGGGCCTCCGCCTCCTGTGAAAGCGGCGCGTCATGGGGCCCCTCTCCCGGTGATGCCGCCGCGCCGGGGCGCATGGGGCCGGTTCCGAACAGAAGCCATTCCGGGCACACTTCAAAACGGGCGCAAATATCGCCTATCACTTCAAAACGGGGCTGGTTTCTGTTTCGCTCGTAATTTCCAAGTGTTACCTGCGGAATTCCCAACAGAGAGGCAAAGGCCGCCTGTGATTGGGAGCCGCGTAACTGCCGTAGCCGCTCGCCAAATGTTTCCATAACAAGCCGATATCACAGCGCCCGCCCTTTTCTTCCGGCTGTGCTCCCTTTGAATTTCCTATAATTTCAAAAAGAAATTATTTATCCCAAATTGAGTTGACAAATATCCCAAAACGGAAGATAAGGGCCTTGCGGGCGGTTGCATGGTTCCTGAAGAATGCGAAGTGAACTTACCCGGCCCCCCGCATGAAATCAATGGCCCGCCGCTTCCCTGACCAGGGAAGGGCGCGCAGGCGCTTGCCCGGATGCAAACGAGCCTTTGCGCTCCGCCTGCAGGAACGACGCTATTCATGGAGGGATAGGCATGTACGTCAATCACAATCAGATGGCGACCAACGTCGCCAACACCCTGACCGACCACTACAGCAATCTGCAAACCTCAACCCGGCGCCTGTCCTCGGGCCTGCGCATCAACAGCGCGGCCGACGACGCGGCCGGGCTCGCCATCCGCGAGTTGATGCGCTCGGACATCGCCGCGCTGCAGCAGGGCGCGCGCAACGCCAACGACGCCATTTCCCTGATCCAGACCGCCGACGGCGCATTGGGCGTCATTGATGAAAAGCTGGTGCGCATGAAGGAACTGGCGGAACAGGCCTCTACCGGCACCTATGATGCCACCCAGCGCAAGATGATCGATGACGAATATCAGGCCATGGCCGCTGAAATCACCCGTATCGCCAATGCCACGGACTTTAATGGCATTCACCTCCTGGACGGAAGTCTCGAGGGCCAGCACGACGGCGAAACGGCAACCCCGACCGGCGCTCTCAAGGTGCACTTCGGCACGGCAAACGATGCGGCCGAGGACTACTACTTTCTTAATATCAACGACTGCACGGCCGAGGCGTTAGGCCTCGGAAAGGGCGCCACGCTGGACAATATGCTGGATCGCCTGAGCGTCAAATTCAAGAACAGCCTCTCCGCTCAAATTGATGCGGCTGAGGGCGATTCTTTTACTGCCGCGGCTAAAGGCGCCCTGCAAAAGCTGGTTGATACGTACGCCAACGACTTTAAGTCTGTATTGAGCATACTGGCGAAAGGAGGAGAGGATAATATAGACGCTGTCATAGGGATATGGAACGCTGAGCAAGGGGATGATGGGAGCTTTCTCTCAGGGGGAAAGGAAACAGGCTATAATCTCGAATTCTTTGAGAATAAAGATGAATTTGTCAAACTCTCCGACAGAGACAAGGAGAAATGGCAGTTCGCCTGGGCCAAGGCGGCTCTGTACAATTATGGTCACCCAGAGGAATTCACGGAAGCGGCGCAGCAGAAACTCTATGGGTTCAAGGTTAGCGAGATGGGAGCCTTGAAGGAATTCGTTGATGGCAGTGCAGGCGATGTTGATGCTGAGGCCTTCGAAAAGCTTCGCAGCGCGGCGCTCGCGGAGGTCTATGAGGCGTCAAAAGCCTTCAGCGCCGGCGGCCGCTCCATCGCAACCCAGGAAGAGGCCCAGATGTCCCTGGTGGCCGTGAACAACGCCATTGTGGCCAAGGACAATGTGCGGGCGAGTCTGGGCGCCACCCAGAACCGGCTGGAAAACACGGTCACCAATCTGACCATTCAGGCCGAAAACCTGCAGGCGGCGGAATCGCGCATCAGCGATGTGGATGTGGCCACGGAAATGACGCAGTTCGTCCGCAATCAGATTCTGACCCAGTCCGCTGTGGCCATGCTGTCCCAGGCCAATTCCATGCCGCAGATGGCCATGCAGCTTATCGGCGGATAACGTCACCAACCCTCGTGGGGAGGGGAATGACCGTCACGGCGCGCGGCCATCCAAGCCGCCGCGCCGACGCAAGGCCGCTTCAGACATGTCACCTTCCAGCCCGATACGGACGCCGTATGCTCATATTAAGTCGCCGCGCGGGAGAAAGCATCTATGTGGGCCGCGATATACGCTTTACCGTCCTCAAGATGCAGGGCAAGCAGGTAAAAATCGGCCTGGAGGTTCCCGACGGCGTCACCGTGTACCGGGAGGAAGTCTATCAGCGCGTTATCGAGCAGAATCAGGACGCGCTGCAAATCCGCAATGAAGATATCATGAAGGTCGCGCAGCTATGGGAAACAACACACAGCTAGCCATCAACACCCGCATCGGGCCCCGCGAGATAGATCCCGACAGGATTATTCACTTCCCCTGCGGGCTGGTGGGTCTTGAGAGTGAACGGGAATTCGCGCTGCTGCAAATCCATCAGGACTGGCCGCTGCTCATCCTGCAAAGCGCCACGACCCCGGCCGTGGGTCTGATGGTGGCTGATCCTTACAGCTTTCTGGACTCCTATCCCATTCAGGTGGGCGAGGCCGAACTGGCGCTGCTCGGCCTTGAGAGCAAGGAGGAGGCCTCGGTGCTCGTCACGGTGTCCAGACCGGCGGACCAGCCGGGAACGGTGAAGCTGAACCTCTGCGGCCCCATCTGCATCAATGCCCGGTTCCGGCTGGGCCTGCAGATTCCGCAGCCCGTGGACCTTTCCCGCATACCCGGCATTTTCCGGCCCGGCCCCAAAACGCCGGACAGAGAATCGGGCGGCCAGTGACCAGGAGCGCGGCCGCCGCATATTGAGGGGGAAAAAGATCGGCTTTTTTCCTCTCTCCCACAAAGGACTCGCGTCCTTGGATGGGCTAAGCTGTGAGGCAAGGGGGCGACTCCTTGCCTCTGCTTTTGTGCCGCCAGGCGGCACGCTGCGCGGAGGCTTTTTCCCGGGCCATACCCGGCTTCTTTTCTTTTACTTTTCATCGAAAATCGGCTAAGAATAACTCCCCTGAAATTCGCCCCCTTGCATCTCAGCTGAGACTGCTTACTTTATGTCAGCAAAGACTGTCTCCACCACCTCGCCGCACAGTGGGCACCGAGCCCGCGTGCGTGAACGTCTTGAGCGCGAGCCTCTGGCCGTGGCGGATTATGAGGTGCTGGAGCTTTTGCTTGGTTACGGGCTCACGCGCAAAGACACCAAACCGCTGGCTAAGGAATTGCTGCGGCGTTTCGGCAGCATTCGGGGCGCGCTGGACGCCAGGCCGGATGAATTATTGCAGGTGCCCGGCTTCGGGCCGGGGCTCATGGCCCTCTGGCGGGTTCTGCGTGAAGTACTGGCCCGTCACGCAACCTCGGCGGTGCGTAAACGCGAAATCATGGCTACGCCGGATGCAGTGGCCCGCATGGCTCAAAGCCGCCTGGCCGGGTGTCCGCATGAAGAATGCTGGTTGGCCCTGGTGGACGCGCAAAACGGACTGATCGCCTGGGAACGCCTACGGCGCGGAGGCATCAACTCAGTGCCCGTGCAGCCCAGAGATGTGCTTGAGACGGCACTCACGCACAAGGCCAGCGGCATCATTCTGGCCCACAACCACCCCGGCGGCAGTCCGGGCCCTTCCAAGCCGGACCTCATGCTGACCGAAGAACTGCAACGGCTGGCCCCGCGCATGGGCCTGCGCTTTCTGGACCATGTCATCGTCACCGAGGGAATCTGCTACAGCATAACGCAAAACAAGCCCCTTTAGAGCCTTACGTGTTCACCGCTGTAAAAGAACACAGACGAACCGCGTTCCCGGCGCAACCGAGCAAAGACTACGAATTTTACTGCTCCAAGGCAGTCAGGGAGAATATATATGGCTGACTACAAAGAAAAAGATCATCCGCTTCATGGGGAACAAGGGCTTGGCGCCGCCGAGCCCGCCGTCGACAACGACGTTCATGCGAAACAGGAAGAAGCGCCCGTGCAGGATCTGCTGAACGAAAACAATCTCAACGCCGCTGCCCAGGGCATTCCCGACGTGTTGCCCGTGCTGCCGGTGCGCGACGTGGTCATATTCAATTATATGATCCTGCCGCTGTTCATCGGCCGCGAAAAATCCGTGCAGGCCGTGGAATCCGCCCTGAAAAACGGACGGCATCTGCTGGTCTGCGCCCAGCGCGAGGAAAGCACCGACGATCCCGCGCCTGCGGACCTTTATAATGTGGGCACCGTGGTCCAGGTCATGCGCATGCTCAAGATGCCGGACTCGCGGGTGAAAATTCTGGTGCAGGGCGTAAGCCGCGCGCGGGTCACCGGCTACAGCCAGGTGGACCCCTATCTGGAAGCGCGCATTGAAACTCTGCCCGAAGTCGCTCCCCAGATCGACGCCACGGTGGAAGCGCTCTTGCGCTCCGCGCGCGAGCAGAGCGAAAAGGTGCTCACCCTGCGCGGCCTGTCCTCGCCGGACGTGCTGGCCGTGTTGCAGGGCGTGGAGGATCCGGGCCGTCTGGCGGATCTTATCGCCGCCAATATGCGCATGAAGATCGCGGACGCCCAGCGCATCCTGGAAGCGGAAAATCCGCTGGAACGCCTCACTTTGGTCAACACCCAACTTCAGCGCGAAGTGGAAGTCGCCACGGTGCAGGCCCGCATCCAGAGTTCGGCCCGCGAAGGCATGGACAAGGCCCAGAAGGATTATTTCCTGCGCGAGCAGCTCAAGGCCATCCGCCAGGAGCTGGGCGAAAACGAGTCCGAGGGCGAGGACGACCTGGAAAGCCTGAAAAAGGCCCTGGACAAGGCCGGCCTGCCCAAGGACGTGCGCCAGGAGGCGGACAAGCAGTTGCGTCGCCTGTCCGGCATGCACGCCGACTCCTCGGAAGCCAACGTGGTGCGCACCTATCTGGACTGGCTGGTGGATCTGCCCTGGAAAAAGCTCTCGCGTGACCGTCTGGACATCGCCCACGCCAAGGAAATTCTGGACGAGGACCATTGCGGTCTGGACAAGATCAAGGACCGCATTCTGGAATTCCTCAGTGTGCGCAAGCTCAATCCGCAGTCCAAAGGCCCGATCCTCTGCTTTGCCGGCCCTCCCGGCGTGGGCAAAACCTCGCTGGGCCGCTCCATCGCGCGGGCGCTGGGCCGTAAGTTCCAGCGGCTGTCTCTGGGCGGCATGCACGACGAGGCCGAAATCCGCGGCCACCGGCGCACTTACATCGGGGCCATGCCCGGGCGGATCATCCAGGCCATCAAGCAGGCCGGTACCCGCAATCCGGTCATTGTGCTGGACGAAGTGGACAAGCTGGGCACGGATTTCCGGGGCGACCCTTCCTCGGCTCTCCTGGAAGTGCTGGACCCGGAACAGAACCACACCTTCAGCGACCACTACCTGAACGTGCCCTTTGACTTGTCCAAGGTCATGTTCCTGTGCACGGCCAACCACCTGGAAACCATTCCCGCGGCCCTGCGCGACCGCATGGAAGTCATCTCCCTGCCCGGCTACACGCTGCAGGAAAAGGTGGAGATCGCCCGCAAGCATCTGCTGCCCAAAAAAATCACTGAAAACGGCCTGGCCGAAGGCGATATCGCGCTCAGCGACGGGGCTCTGGAAAAGGTGATCAAGGAATACACGCGCGAGGCGGGCCTCCGCAACCTGGAACGCGAACTGGCGTCCATCTGTCGCAAGCTGGCCCGGCGCAAGGCCGAAGGCAAAAAAGGCCCCTTCAAGGTGGAGCCCAAGGACGTGGAAAAGCTTCTCGGCGCGCCCCGCTTTGTGGAAGACGAGAAGGAAAAGGAACTCATGCCCGGCATGGCCCTGGGCCTGGCCTGGACCCCCGCCGGCGGCGAGGTGCTGACCGTGGAGGCCAGCGTCATGAAGGGCAAGGGCGGCCTGACTCTCACCGGCCAGTTGGGCGACGTGATGAAAGAAAGCGCCCAGGCGGCCCTGAGCTACATCCGCAGCCGCGCGGAAGAGCTGGGCGTGGACCCCTCCTTTGTGAGCAAATACGACATCCATGTGCATGTGCCCGCGGGCGCCACGCCCAAGGACGGCCCTTCGGCGGGCGTAACCCTGACCACGGCCCTGATTTCGGCTCTCAGCAATCGCAGGGTGCGGGCCGACCTCTGCATGACCGGCGAGATCACCCTGCAGGGCCGGGTGCTGCCCGTGGGCGGCATCAAGGAAAAAATCCTGGCCGGTGTGGCCCGTGGCCTGAAGCATGTCATCATCCCGCAGCAGAACGTGAAAGATCTGGAAGACGTGCCCAGGGAGCTGCTCAAGCGCATCACAGTGCACCCCGTGCACCACTATGACGAACTCCCGCCCCTGGTCTTTGAGACTCAGGGCAAGCGCGGCGGCGGTGAAAAGCACGGCCTGACCGAAAAAACGCCGCCCGCGCCGCGCAAAAAAAGTCCTGCCCGTCCGGCCGTCGCGGCCACGGGACGGCGCGGACGCGCGGAACGGCCCGCCGAGGCGTAAGCGTGCGCCTGCGGGAGTATGAACAGAACGCCGCACGGCGATTGACAAAGGCGGGGGTGGACAGCCCCCGCCTTTGCGCGCAACTGCTGGCCGGGCATGTGCTGGGTCTGGACCGTCTGCACTGCGTCCTGGCGGCGGAACGCGAACTGACGCCCGACCAAGCCGGGACCCTGGAAGCCCTCACGGCCCGCCGGGCCACGGGCGAACCCCTGGCCCATATTCTCGGCGACAGGGAATTTTTCGGCCGCACTTTTCTGGTCACCCCGGACACCCTGATCCCCCGTCCGGAAACGGAACTGCTGGTGGAGACGGCTCTGGAACTGCTGCCCGCCGGACAACCGCTGCGCTTTGCGGACCTGGGCGCTGGCTCGGGCTGCATCGGCGTGACCCTCTGCCTGGAACGCCCGCGCTGGTGCGGCCTGTTGCTGGAACTCAGCGCTCCGGCCCTGGAAGTGGCCCGCGCCAACGCCGCCCGACTGGGAGCCGCCACGCGCCTGGACGCACTGCGGGCGGATCTGCGCGCCATCCCCCTGGCTGCGGGCTCCTGCGATCTTCTGGTCAGCAATCCGCCCTACATCGCGGATGCCGAGCGCGGCCAGGTCATGGACGAAGTACTGCGCTTTGAGCCGCATTCCGCGCTTTTTTCACCGGAAGCCGGTCTGGCCCATCTGCGCGCCGTCATTGCCCAGGCCGCCCGTCTGCTCCGGCCCGGCGGCCTGCTTTTACTGGAACACGGCGCGGCCCAGGGGAAGGCCGTGCGGAACCTGCTGTCCGCGGGCGATACTTTTGTCGGCATCGCCACGCGCCGCGATCTGGCCGGGTTGGAGCGTTGCGCTTTGGCCAGGAAAGTGTAATATGAAGTGCATTGCTTCCGGACAAAGCGCAATTACGGCCTTTTTTATAAAAAAATCGTGAAAAAGGCATTTTTTACTTGCCAAGAGCGTCGGAAGCGTTTAAGACACCATCTTGCCGCTGGCGTAGCTCAACTGGCAGAGCAGCTGATTTGTAATCAGCAGGTTGCGGGTTCGAGTCCCATCGTCAGCTCCA
>OIXH01000432.1_pt1 | contig 51622 bp, 42 predicted proteins | sample 1587741 | NCBI WGS metagenome assembly OIXH01 (sample SAMEA3888916, study PRJEB22519) | human gut metagenome | biome: human gut; feature: human-associated habitat; material: faeces | place: Denmark | collected 2011 | reverse complement strand
CGACTGTAAGAGTACATGCTGATCCGATTACTGTTCCATCAGCAAACTCAAATCCTTCACCTGCGAGTTTTACAGCAAAACTGCCTATTAACTTCTGGTTATCTGAACTTGAGGTATTATACGTGAAATAATCCCGCACAGTTAACGAAATATTGCCGTTTGGCGAATTCGTAGAATTTGACTCAATATCAAAAGTCGTAGGTGTCTGTTCAGTTCCTGTTACTTTGTGCTGTCCCACATAAATGTCAAAAGTATTGCATTCAAAAGTAACATCCGCAAGTGATACGGATATCTTATCACCATATGACGCATTGTCAAATACAGCAACTCCTATTCCCCATGCTATTGGTCCATCATCCTCAGTTTTCCCATCTGATGCTTTTCCTTCAGCAGTTATCTTTGCATTTGAAATTGTAACAGTTCCTGCTCTGATGTCGAATCCTGTTTTTCCTGTAAATGTTCCGTCAGTGACTGTTAAAGTATCACCGCTGGGGAAATAAATCGCTGCGGTTTCTGTTGAAGTATATTGTCCTTCATTAATTGTTATAGTAGAACCGCATGAATTTCCACCTTTAGACGCAGGACTTCCATTTGTAGCAATTGCAGAACTGGTCGCAATTATGTTCGAATCAGTAACAGTAAGATTTGCTTTGCCAAAAACTGCTACACCATAATCTGCACTTGTAATGTTTACGTCATTTAAAGTTAAATTGGAAGTTGATGGTGTTGAAGCTGCAGCATTCATTGATCCCACTCTGATTGGAGATTTACCATCTGCAGAACCATTCTCACCCCTGTATACAATTGTACCATTCTGAATGGTTACTGTTGCACCTTCTGCAACAATGAGTCTATTAGAATTACTACTGTCAATTTTGCTGATTGTTAGAGTTTTATTGCCAAGATCAAGTATGATTTCGCTGCTACTGCTCATCTTACCAATCTCAATAGGTTCTGTGAGATTGAGTGTTAAATCACTTGATAATTGTACATTCGTTCCACTTTCTAACTTGCTCTTCAAATCACTTACGTCGTTTACAGCCTCATATGTTGTGGATGAGGTAGAACTATCTGAACTCAAAACAATTGAGTCAGAGGTGTGATTTTCCTGTACCCCCCCCCCAGGCATGTTTACCTGAGACAAAGGTACAAGAAGCATCAAAGCTGCAACAAATACAGCTGACGCTAATATCAATTTGCTCTTTTTATTCATTTGCTCACCTATATTTTTTGGGGGTTTGTTATTTTGTTTCCTCTCAAGGAAACTTAGGTCCCTGGGCATCACACATATGACAGGAAATTTCAACAGAGCTTCAGCTGACTGATAGCAATGTCAAAAATATCGCAGAGGTCTATATGCTGACATCCAGACACATAACAATCTTGCAGGAATAATAAAACAATATATATGGATGCCACTAGGATTCTAAATACTAATAAAATTATATGTATTCACTCAGAATACATCAAGGTGTATCAATAATCACTGAAGTGATGATAACACTACTCATCTCCGTGGCTGAAATCGTCATAAAACTTTCTCAGATCCTTTTTAACATCATCAGGAAGATCGTGCCACCTTACTCCTCTGATGCTTCCTTCCAAAGCGCATAAGCGGTTATAGCACGCGGAGTCGTCTATTCCTCTGATTAATAGCCATGCGCGTTTGCTGCCGGTCTCGCACAGCTCATCAATTGTTTTAATGCCAACCTGATTAAGCTGCTGTTCAACCACCTTTCCAATGTTTTTGAGGCTGCACAATTCACCCATTAGCGGTCCTGCCTATGCTATGCATATATCCTACTTTAGTTGAAAAGCGTTTACATGATGAATTCTCAAAAATGAAAAAGTTCAAGTCCATCATGCTACAAATGAGTTAGGGATGACTCAAGAGAGGAACGATATCAAGGAAGGCGCTGGTTCAGAAAAAATGAAGGCAATGCTTAATGATGCCATCGCCGGCGAGCTGCAGGTCAGCATCCAGTACATGTGGCAGCATGTTGTATGGAAGAAGCCAGAGGGATACACTGCAAACGACGAGATAAAAAGAATTGCAATCGTAGAAATGAAACACGCAGAAATGATTGCAGAGAGACTGAATTACCTGGGCGGAATTCCTACCACAAAACCTTATGAAATTGTTCTGGGCGGAGAAGACATCAGAGAACAGCTGAAACAGGATCAGGAAGCTGAAGAGCGTACCATCAAGCTGTATAATGACATCATAGAGCTGGCTGTCAAAGAGCATGATGTTACTACCAGGCATCTTTTTGAGAGGATTCTGGAAGAAGAGGAAGAACACCACGACTTCTTTACATCATTCTTAGAAGACTGAAATCAACAATGTTCTCTAACGAGACTCCGGTCCCTCCATAAAAAGATCCAGGTTCAATGGAATGAAACAAACTATATCCATTGAACTTTGGATTTTCACTTTGGTGCATCTTCAGATCATTCGATTGAACCTATCCAAAGTATCAACATACTTAATAGGATACATAAGCGAGGAAGGACATTGTCTGTATTAATATTTCAGTGATGGATCAACACAAAACTATTTACCTTCCTCACACTGTGTCTTCTAAGCAAAATTAAAGAGCTGAATGATTTTGATTCTGACGCTTCAATTCAAATTATGGTGTAGACAAAGAGAATTGATGAGGACTCTCTTAGTTTAATGCTTTTCTGGCAGATTTGATTTTAAGCATAATGGAAACTTCTGATAGATTTCATAAATTAAGTCTCGTGCTTCAAACAAAGAAATGCCCAGACCATCGGCAATGTCGTATTCATCTTCTCCTTCTTCGTATCTGATGTATGCCAGCAGCTCCTTTTTAGTAAACCCTCGTTTGAGAAAAGTATTTACAAGCCTTGATCCAAGATCACATTCTTCAAGTTCGAAATCGGTCATAAATCTGCATATGCATCAGATATTTATCCCTACGTGTTGTACTATCGTAAGTATATAATTAGTCCAATTTAAGATATAAAGAGATCTCAGATAAATAGTCGCAATGCCACAGAAACCACGAGATAAAACATCATTCAGAGTTACTGTTCCGGAAGAGCTATTACCTCGTATTGATGAGATTATAGAAGAAGATCTGTATGGTGGTAGAAGCGAGTTCGTAATGAGATTAGTGAGAAATTATATTGACGAAAGAGACCGTCAAAAATCACTGAAGCTAGAATATAAGATTATTGAAGAAAAGAAAAAACTCAATAAATGATGTCAGCGGATCTTTAACCATTTTTAGCATTGATTGATGTGCTTACACTCTAAATCAAATTCTGCTTCTAGCGCAGTGAGAAACAAATATCATCGATGCCGGCAATGTCCATTTGTATGAAGCTTGGCATTGTCGCATGCGACATTTTGAAAAAAGAAATAGAGCATCTTGTGGCTGACGATCCAGATTTTGTCAGAAAGGAGTATCTGGAGTTCAGCCTCCATGTATATCCAGAAGAGATGAAGTCAAAGATTCTAGAAGTAATTGATGATGTCAAGAAAGATGTCGACGGCATATTAGTAGGGTATGCGGTCTGCCAGGCTTTGGAGAATTTTACCGACGAACTTGACATACCTGCAGCAATGATTGAAGGTGTAGACTGCATAGAAGCCGTCATAGGCCCTGAAGAATACAAAAATGAAAAGAAGATATGCACAGGTACCTGGTTCAGCACTCCCGGGTGGGCGGAAATCGGAAAAGAAGGCATCATCAAAGAACTGCACTTGAATGAGCTGGAAGATCAGGGATACCCGGCAGATTTTTTCATGGACATTGTTTTTGAAGCTTATTCCAGATGTTTGTATATCGACACCGGTGTCGACAGCAGCGGATGTTTCCAGACCCTATCGGAAAAATTTGCTGATGAATTAGGATTCAGGCACGAATGCAGAAAGGGCAGCGTAGCCAATATAGAGAAAGCTGTAAGCGAGCTGAAGAAACTGGTCTCAGAAAAAACATAATACAATGTTTTATATGGACTCTGCTTATCCCACTTCATAATTTCCTCCAGTTAACTGGGGGACAGTAATTATCGTGTGATGAATTATGCTTAAAACTTTCGAGTCATTAGGTATTGACGACCGCATACTTGATGCAATAAGAGGCATGGACTGGGAGGAACCGTCTCCAGTCCAGATCGCTACAATACCTATCATTCTGGAAGGGCGCGACATAATCGGACAGGCTCAGACCGGTACAGGAAAAACCGCAGCTTTCGGGATCCCGCTGCTGCAGATGATTGAGCCTAAGAAGAAACCGTCAGCCCTTATCTTATGCCCCACGAGGGAGCTTGCGATTCAAGTTTCTGAGGAGATGAAAAGATTGGGAGAGTACGTCTCCCTGAGAATTCTGTCAGTCTACGGCGGAGCCGGGATTGAGCCCCAGATAAATGCCATGCAACAAGGCATAGACATTGTGGTAGGGACTCCTGGAAGAGTTATTGATCATCTTCACAGAGGCACGCTGGATCTGAATGAGATAAAATATATGGTGCTGGATGAAGCAGACAGAATGCTTGACATGGGATTCATTGATGATATCAAGTATGTGCTGTCAAAACTTCCGAGAAACCATCAGACTCTTTTGTTCTCAGCAACGATGCCCAGCGAGATACATGCTCTCAGCGAGAAATACATGAAGGATCCGCAGACGATCTCCGTGTCCGAGGATATTCTGGTTCTGCCCAATACAGAACAGATGTATGTGCCTATAGGCAGAAGAAACAAGATCTGGGCATTGTGCAGGATTCTTGAGGCCAATAAACCAAAGACGATTGTATTTGCACAGACCAAATTCATTGTGGATATGATCGAGAAAAGACTGAAGTCATACGGATACCCGGTAGCGGCAATTCACGGAGACCTTTCCCAATCTAAAAGAGAAAGAGTTTTGAAAGACTTCAGGTCAGGCAAGACAAACATTCTGGTAGCAACTGACGTGGCCGCAAGAGGCCTGGATATTGAAGGTGTTGTGATGGTTGTCAATTATGACATTCCCGACAGCCCGGAAACATATGTCCACCGCATAGGCCGTACAGGAAGAGCAGGCAAGGAAGGCAGAGCTATAACTTTTGTATCCTCAGATGAAATGCATCTTCTTGAAGCAGTAGAAGCGTTCACAGAGGCCAAGATCCCCAAATTTGAAGTTCCGAATCCTGAAGGAAAAATAAAGGCAAACGTTCAGGAGGTTCTTGACTTCGATGAGATGGCAGACATCTTCGGCATGGTTAACATCGAGATATCAGCCGGATGCTCTACAGGAACCACAACCAATGAAATCTTAGAGCTCCTGATAAGGAAAGCCAGGATAAATGAGATGATGATCGGCAAGATAGCAATCGGAGCTAAGACATCTGTGATAGAGCTTCACAAAAGTGTTGCCATGCGTGCGCTTCGATCATTAAACCAGATGAACTTTAAGGGAAAGCGCTTAGGCGCGAGACCTTACAAAAACTAAACAGAGATTTACTATCTCTAAATTTTTCATTTCACAAGTTTCAGCGGGCATGGTGCAGGTTGCACAAATCCCGCATGAACTCAGTATTCTATATACACAAGTAAAACTCTGAACCTATTCAAAAATCATTTTTTGAACCTTCTCCCGGTGTTGGCATAAATGATTCCTGCAATGATAATTGCAAAAAACAGGCTGAGTCCGATCCAGATAAGAAAAGTCTCATTAAAGATCTCGCTGGAAGCAACTACAAACCAGCAGGCAGCCAGTGCAAACATGAGCTTGCCCATGAATTTACACATCGTCTTCTCGTCATATTCATTCTGCTCTTCTGCAGATGCTGTGTTGTAGCCTGCAATGAGAAAAGCACCTTTTTCCCAGGAGAAGATTACGCCCAACAGAATGAAAAATCCTGTGATTACAAGATGAAAAACAAGCAGTACTAGCATTGTTTAACTTTCCACTGGCGACTTACTATCTACAAAACACAGATTTCCGACTGAAAACAAAGTTGTCATCAGCCGCTAAAAATATCTGCTGCTTATCTCCACTTTGAATAACGGTCCAACAATGTGCAGGTGTCATCGGCAGCAATCTTATCAATCACGCCGTCCGCTTCAATGCTGCGGATATACTCTTTTGTCTCCCTGACTGACACTCTGGATGCTTTAGCGATTATGTTTGCTACCACTGTAGGAATCATTGATTTATCCATAGGAGATGCGTTCAGAATTTCTCTTAAATCATATTTGAATGGTCCGAGTCTGTGAAGGTTGAGCATAGAAGTCCTTGGAGTCTGATTTTTAGGACGCTTCTTTGATGATTGCTGCTTACGATCATTACCGAACTTATTGTATGCTGTATTCGATGCCAATATGTTGTCTCCAAGAAAGGAAGAGTATCCGCCAGATACTTAAATATTGTGTGATGGACTGGATTAGTTTTGGATACATGCCAGATAATATTTGTTCAGCAGATCTTAATTTGATTTATATATAATAACTGACTCAGACAACCGTAATAAAATTTTGAACATACTGCAACCTTTTTGTTTATCTGCAGAAGCAAACCAGACGATTATGCAGTCGTAGAAAAATCTTGGATTCAGCATGATTCCGTGCAAGAATGCGTAACGAGAATTTGAATATCTGTCAGCCGGAGAAATCAGTCATATTTTTCATTAAGAAATGATAGATCACGCTTGAACGGCTCTCCAGGTCATAGCTGGATTTATTTTTCCCTTTCCTTGATATATTTCTGCATACAATACAGAGCAAAATCTGCTACTGAGTCATATCCATGTTTTTTCGCCATTTTTTCCGCTTCAGCATACTGCTCAGCGGTCAAATAATACGTCAATTCACAAGTTTCTTCTTCCATTTGATGCCTCCGTAGGACAAGCATTTAGCTCATTATGAAGCTATCCATTATAAGCCACAAGGCAATAATATACTCAATGCCAAAAAAACCACCGAAGAAAGTTGCATTCAAGGTATTAGTACCAGAAGAACTGATGCCAGAAATCAACAAACTTGTCGCTGACGGCGATTACAATGGATACTGAGATTTTGTTCTGGCCTGATCAGAAAATGCATTAATGGGCACAGACATGAAACTGCTGTCAAAAACGAGTGTGAAATATACCAACAACTGCAGCGGCTGAATAAAAAACAAGAATAAAATCAAAAAAGCTCTGGAAAATACAGTTTTGCTGCAATCCCAGAGTGAGTGATTCTTACTTTGTATCACGTTTCATAGATTTTTTAGACGGACCGATGATTCAGCATTCTTACTCCACAAAGACAGAATGTAGCTTCTTTGCCACAAATAGAGTTCCATCCAAATAGATCCAGTAATTGTAGGGTAGGCGTTTATAATTCCTGTATTCAAAACTGGACCTAAGCTTCCATTGAAAAACCCTGCTTCTGTTTCTCTCAATGATGCTAGTTCCTGCACCCTGGGAAAACAGCAGATATCCTTGTCATCTAAGTCTGTTTCTGCCCCGGTGCCTTTTTCACCGGCTGTTATTTTCAAAAATCAGCCAGCCTTGTATAGGCACGGCATCTTATTTTCGGGCGTCGTTGTCCCAATAAGGCACGGAATGGTAAGAATAATTATAATACAAATGTCAAAGATCAAGATTAGAGGAAGGGTGCTACTTTAGCAATTTTACACCACTAAACCATTTACCTTCCTCACTCTGATTATTTCAAAAACGGCCATTGTCAAAATAATATATGCACAAGATGAATGTGATTGAATCACTTTTGACATGCAACCGCTAGATCTGACATCTATGTCAAGCTGTTCAACGATTGATTTTGAAAGAGAAACTATGAATTCAACATCATCTTTCGTATGCATCGCATCATTAAACAATTCATCAGTATGTTCATTCACATTATCGCAGCTGTCTTCTTTAGCCATTGTCTTCAATCGTTCTAGATTATAACTATCAATTGAGATTGCCAGTTTATTATAGCCTTTTATATTCTTACAATGTGTCTATATAACTAATCCTGCGTGTTGTGCAAAATGTACCCATTATATCTTATCAATTGACATCAAATAACAAGCGTGATGCCCAGAAAAATGCCTGATAAGTCATCTTTTAGAGTTGTCGTTCCAGATGTCTTCATGTCTGAAATCGATGAGATTGTGCATAAAGATGGATACAATGGAAGAAGTGAACTTGCTCTTAGACTTCTGAGAAATCATATTGATGAACGGAAAAAGAACGAACGGATCAAAATGGAATACGAACTAATGAATAAAGAAAAATCATCAAATAATGAAAAGAATGAATGATGTTCAAAAATCTTACTCATACCTCAACATACCTGTCTTATCGAAAAGCTAACAATTAACGCTGTCCTGACGCCAATCAGAATATTTTTCGTTGTGAAGTCGCAATGAGATTATCAACTGCACTTAGCGATTAAACAAAGCATGAACTCTAGTCTGTGGTTGGCGATCATAGCCATAATCTTTGGTATCCTGGTCATTGTATTCAGAGACCTTCTCAACTGGATTGTAGGAATTTTCCTGATAGTGTGGGGACTCTGGACTCTGTATGAAAAGTATGTTTCAAAAAAAGAAAATGAATGAGGGGGCTTACTGCCCTTCCTCATGATTTGATTTGTTGGGAAGCTTTTTCTTTGAACGGCCTGTTATCAGGATATCTTTTTTGAACAGAATGACTGCGATTACAATCATTGCTGCTGCAAATACCAGTTCATATCCTATTCCAGCAAACACCATCGAATAGTTGTCCAGCATCAGGTTGTTCATTGCCATCATCGGGTGGCTGAATGGAATTGCAAATACCAGAACCTGAACGACTGAAGGCAGGCTGCTGAAGTCAAAGAACATGGTCACAAAGAACGGCACCATTGCCAGGAATGTTATAGGCAGGGTAAATCCCTGGGCTGTTTTGTAGTCTTTGGAGAATATTCCCAGTACCATACAAAGAGCCAGAGCGGACATGATCGCAAGGAATAAAGATATTCCCAGCAGCAGGTAGTCTGCAACTCCCAGAGACATGCCGTATTGAGCTAAATCTATCGATGCTCCAGACATCAGAGAATCCATGTAGACCATCATTCCAACCATGTAAATCATAGCCATGATCAAACCGACTATTGCAGCCGCAGCGAGCTTTCCTATTACTATGTGGCTGCGTTTCACAGGCATTGTCAGGAGAGTCTCAAGGGTTTTGTTTTCTTTTTCCATACCCATGGAAGAGATTACAATTCCGCCTGCCATGATAACGATCATCATTACAATCAGAGGAACAATGAATGAGTTAGATGAGAGTGATGCACTCACTAAATCAGGAGTTATGCCCTCCATGATATCTCCGTTGAAGTATGTGTTGACGTTAGCTCCCTGCGCTATCGGACTCTGGATTACACTGACGGGTATATCAGAAGATCCGCCCATGCTGGTAATCATGTATGATGAAAGTGCATTAGAAGCCTGGCTTATGACTGCCGTGACCATAGCGGAAGGTACTGATGCCAGCAGACCAGTGGAAGTCATGATGAAATACACATCCAGAGATGCCTGCTTCCCGCCCAACACAGTATCGCTGAAGCCTTCGGGAATTAAAACTAAAGCTGATCCACCGGCTTCTTTTACCTTATCAAGCATTTCATTGAGATCGGTCGTCCCGGCCAGATCTATGATATTTGAATCTTCAATTAGTGATTCTTCTACAATTGCAGAAAACTCACTGTTGTCCTGATTTACAATGCCGATAGTAGGCTTTTCAGTCAGGTCGTCTGTCACTCCACCCATCAATCCACCAAGAGAGGCGAAAAGAATTGCGATAATTATAACAGGGATGAAAGTTGCAGGTGTTGCCAGTTCCTTGAGTTCTTTTCTCAGGATATTCAATAAAGGTTTCATCCTACCACCTTCACGAAAACTTCCTCAATGTTTGAAGCTTCATATTTGGATTTTAGTTCCTGGGGGGTACCAATTTCCAAAATCTTTCCTTTTGCGATCAATGCAATACGATCACAGATGAGCTCTACTTCAAGCATATTGTGAGATGATACAATTACTGTCGTTCCCTCCTGCGTAGTCTGTTTTACCGTCGCCCTGACTTTCTGAGCACTCAAGACATCAAGGCCGGATGTTAATTCATCCAGAATTGCTAGTTTGGGCTTGAACATTAAAGCTCTGCCGACGAGCAGACGGCGGGTCATTCCTTTGCTGTAAGTATTGACTTTGTCATTAAGCCTCTCTCCTAAACCAGAAATGGCCTTGCCGCGCTCAGCGATTTCCTGTGCTTCCTTGCCGTCTCCGAAGAATCTGGAAAAAAACTCAAGATATGCATTTCCAGTGAGATCCTTATAGGCTCCTGATTCCTCAGGCAGATAGCTCAGGATTTTCCTTACTTCTTCAGGCTCTGTTGCGACATCATGCCCGAACAGCGTGATCGTTCCAGATGTTATCTGCAGAAGAGTTGAGATCATACGCAAAGTCGTACTTTTGCCTGCGCCGTTTGGTCCTATAAGTCCAAACACTTCTCCTTCATTTACAGAGAAGGTAGCGCCGTCAACGGCGCGGACTCCGCCAAACTCTTTGACAAGATTATTTATTTCGATAGCTGACATATTGCTTCCCCCCCCCCCGGGGACATGTGGTTGCACGCGGAAGTGGTTAATATAACATATACACAGCTTTAGGCGGCGCAGATAATGAAAAACAAGTAATCTGACGAAGTGAGACGAATCAGTAATAAACTAATCATCCTGAGGGAAAACTCTTAATTATTTGCTCCCCACTTAAAGCGTTATGAGCAGTAACCCGGATGTAGTTTATATTGTCAGGGACGAAGCATTTTTTACAACAGCTGCACTTGCAGACCATATACTGGAAAATGCCAATTCATTCCATACGCTGGCAGAAGCGGATAAATTCCCTGGTAGAGACAGAATGGCATTCTCGATTATGCTCACAATGTTCGATGAAATGGGAAAGCTCCTTCATATGGTAAGAGAATGTGAAAAAACCGCTAAGGCAGACCATCCAGATGTAAGAGTGGAAGACTTTCATAACAACCCTTTGAACGGCAGAAGAGGCCTGGGACAAATTTTAGAAGAAATCAGGACTATCGAGTCAGCTTCAGTAAATTTAGGATTTTCAAAGGCGGTAATCACTGAAGAACCGGAATTTCTGAAAGAAGACTACTCATCCTTGGACAACAGGTCAAGATATTTCCAGGTTGACAAGATTATGAGAAGAGATGTGTATCTTCCTACAATAGACATCATGAACAGATATGCTGCAGTAATTGAAAGAAATGCAATGGCTGCAGGAAACTACCTTCACGATCTGGGAAAAGCCCTCGGCTTATGGGTCTCGCTTGAACTGAGTCCTGTAGAAAAAGATGGTAAAGTCAGATATCTCTGACCTTACTTATCAATAAAAGATTCTATCAGGCTGTAATTAAGATATTTTTGAGAAATAGCATAGATTCTTTCCAGATTCTCCAGCCACGCTTCTCTGATATCGGTTCCCTCCGCTTCAGTGCCTCTTCCTGAAATGAAATCCAGCGAGTCTTCTGAAGGAAAGAGAAGATTTGCATGCGGCAGCACCCCTGCACAAGGAACATTGATCATTTTTTCAAGTTTGTCAATACCCGGGATCAGCAGACTCATGTCTCCCCTGAACCTGTTGATGATGAATGCCTTAATTCTCTGACGGTGCTTTTCACTCAGCAGAGAATAAGTTCCATAAAGACCAGCAAAGACTCCGCCGTATTCGATGTCTCCAACGAGAATTACAGGCGCATCGGCCATATCGGCAACCGCCATGTTGGCTCTGTCAACAAGATTAATCTCAGCAGGAGACCCGGACCCTTCAATAATAACCAGGTCATTGTCCAATTCAGACCGGAGATAGGCATCTGCGATGTATTTGTCGATCTCTTCGCTTGTGCCGTTAAAAGGCCTTCCGCCCAATATAGTCTGAGATTGTCCCGGACCGTGCGGCTTTATCAGAACTGGGTTCATATCTGTCTGAGGTTCCTTATTGCAGGCCCAGGCCTGATATGCCTGAGACATGCCTATCTCACCTCCAGACTGTGTTGCGTATGAATTCAAGGAGATATTTTGGGCTTTGAAAGGAACTGTATTGACGCCTTTAGAAGTGAAATGCTTGCAGAGTATGGCTGCCAATGTTGTTTTTCCTGCACCTGAAGATGTGGCTTGAACCATAAGGCTGGTCATACTCCATCCTCCATAATTTTTATGATTACTTTCATATCTATACTGTTCCTGAGTGTTTCAGCCATCAGATCAAGGTCTTTGTCAACTTCAGCATCATAGTCAATGTCTTCACTGCTCACGATGCTGCTTTTGTCTAAGAAATACTCTCTGAACGGGGGCAGATCAAATATGCCGTGAAGATAGGTTCCGATGACCATTCCGTCAGGGGAAACTGCACCTTCAGGACTGCCGTCGTCAAGTGTTATGAGGGGTTTCTCATGGCTTTCGGTCTTGCCCATGTGAATTTCATAGCCCCTTATGTCTTCACCGTTTTCCAGACGTCCGCATACCTGAACGGTCTTTTTATCAGTAGTATCGAAGACAGTAGAAACATCGAGGAATCCCAGGCCCTCCGCCGCTTTGACGTCTCCCTCGATTCCCTCTGTGTCATAGATACTCTTTCCAAGAATCTGATATCCGCCGCATATTCCAAGAATCGGTACTTTACCACGCAGGTCGTTGAGCGTCTCGAAGAATCCGTTCTCTTTCATCCAAGCCATATCGGCAAATGTGTTTTTAGTGCCCGGTATGATGATGGCTCTGGCCGAGCGCAATTCACTGGGCTGTCTGACGAACTTCACTGACACACCGCTTAAAGACAAAGCATCAAAGTCTGTAAAATTTGATATTCTGGGAAGATGGACAATGGCTATCTCGTTTCCGTCTTTTGAAGATTTAAGATCCTGCGAGTCTTCCTCTGGAAGAGCGTGCTCTATATGAGAGATCACCCCCAATACTGGGATTCCCAGCATTGATTCCAGTTTCTCGATTCCCGGCTTCAGGCATTCTTTCGAGCCATGCATGTTGTTGAAAATTATTCCTTTGATGTGTTTTCTGTGTGCAGCCGATAACAGAGTAATAGTTCCGTATGCATAAGCAAATGCTCCTCCCCTGATCATATTAATGACTAAAATGCACGGAGCATTGGCGATTTCTGCAGCTTTCATGTTTGACAGTTCGCACTCTGAAAGATTGATCTCTGCAGGAGATCCTGCGCCTTCAATAACTACGATATCTCTTGTGCGCCTTAGATATTCCCAGGCGTTTGTCACAATCTCCACGCCTTCATTGATTGTAAAGTCTTCATAATACTCTGCGACAGTCATATTTTTGTAAACAGAACCGTTGACAACCACCTGAGATACGTCATCGCCCTGCGGTTTGAGCAAGATGGGATTCATACTGACTTCAGGTTCAGTCCTGGCTGCTACGGCCTGCAGATACTGAGCTCTGGCGATCTCCCCGTCTGCTATAGCCATAGAATTCAGGGACATATTCTGTGATTTGAAAGGAGCAACGTTGTATCCCATGTCTGAGAATACGCGGCAGAATGCACTGGCAAGTATTGATTTACCAGCTCCGGATGTAGCTCCCAGTATCATTAGCGGTTTTGCCGACACAGGGCATTTTTCTTCAATCTTCTTTTTTATTTCATTCCTGAACTCGTCAGAAGGCGGTTCTTCAGAATAAGGAAAATTTTCAGAGATCAGCTTGGCGACGTCACTTCTGTGAGTCCAGTAACATTCCTGGCAGCTCCAAACCTCCTCTTCGCTGTCCTCTTTACGCACCATCTTTCCCAGCCTTTCATCCATGCAGGGATAAAACGGGCAGTAGCAGTAGGCACAGTCCTGCCCTTTAAAATGACAAGGATAATAATTACAGTCTTCGTTAGGCCCTGGCTTGAAATCTTCAAGCTCAGTTTTTACGATGGACCAGTACTTTTTCAATAAATCTTCATCCATTAATTTCTCTCCTCAACATATTACAGATTTATCACAGAGCCCATTACATAAACTCAAAAATGACAAGCGCCGCAATTATAATGTGCAAAGCCATGAAAACAAAAACCAGTTTAAATTTCAGCTTACGCGTCTTATGATGATACTTCTTCATGCCTGCATAGGCACCGAACGGCCCGATCAGAGCCGCCAAAAGCAGAGTATTTTCTGATGTTCTGTACTGATTCTTTTCTGCCTTCCTTTTATCGGACCTGTACATTAACAGGGCTATAAGGTTCAGGATAAGATAGATTATCAGTACGTAGAATACAATATGCATTAAACATAATAATTACCGAACTCTCACTTTAAACTAACGGCGGTATTCTCACTTCTACACAGTGTCCTTTATATTCTCCTTTAAATACTGTGGTGCTGCAGAAAGAACGCAACTTTTTCCAAAGTATGGAATTCTCATACTCATCCGCTTCAGACGGTATGCTATCCAGTAGGTTTTTTGAGCATACAACGATCAGACGGTCTTTTGCCCTGGAGAAAATAACATTTGTACGGTTAAGATCGAGAATAAATTCCGCATTGCCGCTGATTTCGGCGGCGTCGCTCTGCGTTCCCGACACAATTATCGTACTGCACTGGCCTCCCTGAAACCGTTCTACAGTATCTACCGGCACAGCATCTCCTAAAACTCTTCTCAATGCGTTTTTCTGCGCCCTGTGCGGCGTAATGACGGCTGCATCCTCTTTTTCATCTTTATATCCTAAAATATCCTGAATTATTGATACCTCATAGGGATTGTATTTCTTTGATTCGTGCTCATCGTGCAGCACCAGATAGACCCCTCTTCCCTTCCAGATATCAGAAAAGGAATTAATGGCAGATTTATAACATTTTGAATCTGCAGCAGATACCAGATCGATGCCTTCAGCATTGTATATTTCTGATATTAAGTCGGTGCATTCCTGATTCATTCTGTATGTGACGGTAAGAGGAGACTGATAGACTGTGTGGCATATAGAATCATCAGACTGCCTGCACAGACCCCTTACGGCAGCATACGCACTCTGATAAGGCTTCAGGATTTCGATCTGCTCCCGCTGTTCATTATCCCAGTCGTATGAAGTGATTGGAGACAGCTGCAGAATGTCTCCTGCCAGCATTATATCCCCGTTGATATCAAGAAGAGATGCCAGCGACAGAAAATGAGGAAATATCATCATGCTGGCCTCGTCAACAATTAATGAATCTACTAAAAATCCTTCATCTTTCAAAGTGTCTGAAAGTTTGATTATCTGGCCGACGGTACCGCAGAAGACTGTTCTTCCTTCAATGATGAGGTTCTGCGCTGCCGTTCCATCTTTAGGGTTAATTTCTCCTTCTTCGGGAATATCGCTCAGACGTACAAATGAAGGTCTGACGAAGTGTTCACCATGCCGGCTTGATATTTTAATAAAGCTGTCAGCAACGTTATTGATTCTTGATAGAAGCTCATCTACCGCAGTATGTGTATTTGCAGAAATTAAGAATATAGAATTTTTTCCGCTCTTCATCAGACGGAGTAAAACCGCATAAGCCATGGTATTTGTTTTTCCTGTTCCTGGAGGACCGAATAAAAGCTGCACCCTGCATTCAAGACCGTCTATGCAGGCCTTTCTCTGGCAGTCATCAAGCCTTCCGCTACTAGCTTCATACAATAAATTGTCGTAACTTAACCTATCTTCAGGCAGCACCGCTGTCTTCGGAGGAACCGCAGGCGACAAAGGATCGAACCACTCAAAGATCGGCGATGATGAGCCAGTTATACATTTAGAAACTTTTTCACTGGTGAAATCAGATATGCTGGATACAGCTATTCCCAGACTGCACTCATCAAAATCAGACGGTATAGAGCTCATAATGTAGTTTGTCGATTTACCAGAGAACACTGAAGCTTCCACTTCTCCGGTAATGAAATCAATTTTGTTAATTATTGCAGTTATTCCTTTTCTTACTGAATAATCCACAGAGTCTGTGCTGCCTGAGTATGGGATAACTCGGACGAAACTTGATTCTTCAAATTCGCATACTTCAAGAAACCTGTCTTTTTCAATGCCGTAGGTATCAAGATCGATCTGAGCATACATTGTTGTTTTATTTTCATTTCGTGAAAGATTTATATTTCTCAGCGGCAGGCAGGAATCTTCCAAAACTCTTGAAAATGTAGAGCGGGCATTGTTTGACAGCCATTCTGCTTCCTTCATGCTGTGGTCTAACTTAAGAAAATCAAGACATGCCTGTTTCAGAGAGTATCTTGATTTAAATTCTTCCTTTAAACAGTTTAATTCTTTTAGATTGATGAAAGGTTTACTGGTAACCAGTGTGGGCTGCCTCTTTCCAGATTTTGTTTCTTTAGGCATCAGGCGTTCGTCAAACCATCTCAACGCCTGACATTTGGCCTTCATGAATTCTTTGATATATTCAGGCCTTCCTGCTCTTCTATAATCTGTCATTGCTGTGTAGGCTCTGCTGTCTTTGACATTCCAGACCGTCTCCGGGTCCCACATCATATGCCAGTATGGAAGGGATATCAGGGAATCAGTCATTACCCTGACTTCATAATACTTTCCATTATTGGAAGAATTCAATATCCCGTCTTTCTCTTCCAGCTTGGCTATGAGATCAAAGATATCCTGTCTGAAACAATATCGGAGATTGACTTCTTCATCTCCAATTCTCCTGTTCCAGTGGAAAAACCATCCGAACCAGCTTAAAGAGGTGACTGATGCCAGAGACTGAGAAATTTTTCCTATCGAAATCCTACGTTTGATTTCATTCTGAATGGGAGTGAATATGACCTGTTCCAGATTATGGGTGCACTCAGCCCTGCATCCCAGCAGTTCAACTAGATTACCCAGCACATCGCCGCCGGCCCGCTTGCAGCCGTCTATGAGATGCCTCATATCAGATTCAGACCATACATAGAAGTGAACTGCTCTGGCATCTTCATTTCCCACATTGATGAGAATGTTTGAGATGTCTGAAAAAAACTTCTCCAATAGTTCTCTTTCTTTCAGATCGTTTTTATCTTCTGAGTCTGTCCAAGCTGATTCCATTATGACTGCAACCTCTTCGGCGGTCATTTCACAGATTCCGCTTTTGGAGGGGGTGCATTCCCTGAGGTCAGGGCAGGCATTACTTCCTTTTTCAAAGTAAATATATTTTTCAGAATCGGTGATGTGAGCCGCCGCACCCAGAAGCCTGTCTTCCACAGGATCCCATTCAACATCTAAGTAAATGCGGATTAGGCTGCTTTCTCCCTGGACATGATCAGGCAGAGTTGAAATATCTCTGTTTTTATATGCTTGAAGGGGATAACTGCTTCCGCCAAGCAAGCCGGCCATTTTTGTCTCTGCATCTATTTTGAGAGTGGAGATGCTGCTTTTGAAAGCAGGGTTCATTCTGAGCTCTTCAGATTTATCCAGAGTTATGTTCGCAGCGTCGTCAAGAGTGCATACCCCGGACTGCTTCAATGCTCTGTTCTCTGAAATGGAAAGACCGAGCAGCTCAATCTTTCTGCCTTTAATGCTTTCAGCAGCGCAGATTGCAGAATGAGTGCACATACTGCATTTAGATCCTAAACAGTAATCAATGTCATTGTAATCAGAATTATAAGCAGCATAAAGAGGACCATTCCCATCTACAAGTTCTCTCAGATCCATCATTTCATTTTCAAGGTTCAGAGACTGAGTTTTCAGAGGATCCTGAATGCCTGTATGCCCTTCCACCCTTACAACTGCGCATTCAACTGCAACATCCCTTTTGACTCCTGATATTACAACACCTTCTGCAAATTTCTGTTTGATCATCAGGACATATGAAGCCAATTGAATCTTATGATAAGTCTTGTCTTTCCTACTGGACTTGCATTCTAAGATGCGTATAACCGGCTGTCCGGAAATCCACCGCAGAATGACAAAATCCATCTGCCCGTGGAGAGTGAAAGTTCCTTCGTCATGAGATATCTCAACTTCTCTCATAAAGACATCTCTGCCCTCTTCAGCATTTTTCAGATAGTTGATGAAAGAATCCCAGTCTGTAAAGTCTACTCCTCTGGATTTTTTAGTATAACTAAGGAATTTAATATCATATTTTTTTTCTAAAATATATGAAACTTTTTCTTCGGCAGATCTTCCGGCCTCGATCAAGATAGGGTTGATAGGACTTCTTACCAAATTATAGTACGGGAAATTATTTTCTGTAAATGCTTTATCAGCACGGAGCTTAAACTTCACAGCGCAGCTGTTCTGAGTGATGTATTCACCTATGTCTGTAACCCTGATGTCGATGCCCATGTGATCTCACTCTGATTCTTTCTTGAATTCCATGCACAGATCTTTCAGCGGACATAAATCATGTTTAGGCCTCTGCGGAGTGCAGACTTCCTGCCCGAACCTGACAAAGAGATCGTTTATCTCCAGCCACCTGTTCTTAGGCACAGCCTTCTGAAGCTGCATTTCTGTCTCTTCCGGAGTTTTAGAGCTGACCATTCCGATTCTGTTGGATATCCTGTGGACATGAGTGTCAACGCAGATCGAATCAATTTTATATGCATATCCTAAAAGACAGTTAGCGGTTTTTCTTCCCACCATGGGAAGCTTTACCAGCTCATTGATGTCCTTCGGAACCCTGCCGTCATATTCTTCACATAAGATTCTAGAAATCTCTTTGATCGCTTTCGCTTTATTGAAATGAAAATTAACATTGCTGATTATCTCATTCACATCATCGAGATCTGCATTCATCAGCGCTTCCGGCGTAGGATATTTCTTGAATAACTTTTCAGAAGCGGCGTATGTTATCTCATCCCTGTTCCGCTGCGACAGTACTGTAGATACAAGCACTGTAAAAGGTGTAGCATGCCAGGTAGGGTTTTTAGCCAGAGCAGTAGGGGACTCCGTTCCTTCAAACAGTTTTGTAAGACGGTCTAAAACTTCACAAGATACTTTCTGAGACATTCAATACCTCCATCGCTTCGCCGGCCATATACAGAGACCCGGTTATCAGAACGACACCGTCCGTGCCTGCTTTGTCTTTGGCAGCAGATATAGCATCCCTCAGTGAAGAACATATCTGCACCTTTGTATATGATTCAAAGGATTTAGCAGTCAGTTCAGCGGGGAGAGCTCTTTTTGAATCAGGCGTGACAATAAAAGCCTCTTCAGAGATTAGTCCGAACTTTTCTGCCACCCCGTGTACGTCTTTATCATTAAGAATGCCAAAAACCAGAATGATTTTGCCGAAGATCCTTTCCACTTCTGATGCAACGACTTCCGCCCCCGCAGGCGTATGAGTGCAGTCGATTATAGTTCTAGGATTGAATGAAACCGTCTCCAGTCTGCCGGGCCATCTGGTCTTCTGCAGGCCGCTGATAAAAGCTTCGTCGGGAATGTAGACCCCGCGGTTCATCAGTTCTTTCAGCAGAAGAACCGCCAGAGCACAGTTGTCCCCCTGATAGCTGCCGATCAGCGGCACTGAAAGATTCATGGCTACAGCATCAGAGAATATCTCAGTGCCGCTGGAATCAGATAAGATTATCTCGAATTTCGAGTCCTCTCCTGCTACTGTGAGATTGTCAGCCTTAGATCTTATGACTTTCATGGCATCGTCTGGCTGTCTGGAGCTCACGACAGGAATGCCAGGCTTAATTATTCCCGCCTTTTCTCCAGCGATCTTGGTGATTGTGTCTCCCAAAAACTCCGCATGCTCCATGCTGATAGGCGTTATGGCGCAGACTTCCGGCGTTATGACATTTGTCGAGTCCAATCTGCCCCCCATCCCGACTTCCACTACGGCTATTTCTACTCCTTTTCTGGCAAAATATGCAAAGGCGATTACAGTAGTCAGTTCAAAAAATGTCAGTTTCTTTGATTCTTTAAACATCTCGCCGGCATGATGTCTGACTTCCTCAGCCAGTTCCAGAAACTCACTGTCTGAAATCTTTTCTCCGCAAATACGGATCCGTTCGCTGAAATCAACCAGATGAGGCGAAGTGTACAGTCCTGTCACATATCCGGCTTCGCGCAAAACTGATTCAGTCATTGCGCTTACTGAGCCTTTGCCGTTGGTTCCAGCAATGTGAACTGATCTGAACTTCTGATGGGGGCTGCCCATGCGTTCCAAAAGCTCTTTGGTGTTTTCCAGCCCGAACTTTATGCCTGAGGCTTCCTGTGCAAAAAGCCATTCGAGAACTTCTCTGCGGTCCACAGAAAGCCTATTTCATATTTTGCATAATTATGTTGCGATCAAATATTCTCTTTTTTTAACGAAGTTATATATTCATTCAGCGTAAGATTGCTTTTTTTAGCGGAAGATTTCAGTGATTTCATGATGCCTGAGCCGTACTGTGCCGCCTTCTTTTCTTTAGAGGATATTGTTGTCAGTCCCAGCTCCGCGGCTAAGTTTCTTAAAGGAAGCTTGTTTGTTCCTCCCGATATTTTCTCAGAAATAGGAATTGACAGAGCTATTTCAGCTACATCTGCATCTAAAAAAGGTCTGTGCAACGTCTTATTGTATGCTGCAGCTATTGTATTTTCTTTAATAACCGTGTTAGTAAAAAGATTTTCATAGTCTTTTTTCAGAGACGATTTTGCATCATCTGCAGACATTTCGGAATAACGGCTGTAACCTCCAAACAATTCGTCTGCCCCCTGGCCGCTGATTAGATTTCTCTCTTCAATTCTTGAAGCCACAATCTGCAGAGGCAGTTCAAATGACAATTCCAAAGGAGATAAATCTGTCAGCTTCAAGACTTTGCAACATTCTTCAAGGATGAGTTCGTCTGTGAGAGTTATTCCCGTCCAGGGCAGCCCGACTTCCTGAGCTCCCTGCTCGCCTGCCGAGAGATCGTGCGAGTTTTCCATTCCCACGGTGTAAAGCATCGGCGTGAAATGCTTTTTAGATATAGCAGCAAGCACCCCGCTGTCTAGGCCTCCCGAGAACATCACGGCCTGAGATGAGGGGACTTCTTTGATTACTGACTCAAGAGCATCAAGCAACATAACAGCACATGATAAAAAAGAGACTAAATAAAAATTATTGGGTTGTAAAAAAAAGGGTGTGCAGCATCAAGCTGCAACAGCATTTACTGCAGGAATGTCTTCAGCGTGTGAAGTCAGTTCGATGAACATATTCTCGCTTTCGCGCTGAAGCCTGAGAACGTTCAGCACCATTTTCATGTACTCGCTGCCGTGTGGAGTCAGACCATCAAGGATCGGAGTGATGTCTTTCGGAATACGCTCTTTGCCCTTAGAGCCGTACCTGTCAATGACTTCAACAACTCTCCTCTTAGTGTCTTTGACGCTGTCATTGTCGGGAGTAGTCAACAGGATCTGCCGCAGGATAGAACACTGATTTGTCACCTCAGTCTGTTTAAGCATCAGTTTCTCTACCAGCTCATCATTGTCTTGATCGTTGTTGATCTTGATCTTTTCAGCGACTGTGTGGGCAGTGAGGATCAGAGCAGCGTTCTTCACATCATCAACTGTACCGGAAGCTACGTTTCTCAGCTCTTTGATCTGGCTCTTGCTGATGGAAAGGTATCTTCTGGACATCTCAATGTTTTCGTCCTTGAGCCTGTAGGGGAAGATTATGCGGCTTCCCACCATAGCCGCTCCTATACCCAGTAAAATATATGCAAGACGTTCCAGAATAGACGTTTCTGCAGGGAACATCATCGAGGCAGTCATCAGAGCCATCAGAGTGATGAAGATCATCATTACGTCATATCTCTTAGGATCAAGGATGCTGTATACATATGATACGACCATCAGCACCGCCGGCGTAAGAGAGGGGTTCTCCATCAGCAGGAAATACGTGACTACTGCAAATATAGCCACACCAACCAGCGTTCCTTTCACCCTCATTAGTGATTTTTTGGCTGTAGCTTCAAGATACGGCTGCACCACTGCCACGGTAGTAAAGGCAAGCCATTTGGCATTCTCAAGGTTGTAGTAGTCGCCTATGAACTCCCACAGAGCTAAGAGGAAAGCAACACGGAAAGCAAAGCTGAACTTCAGGGAGTCTCTTCTGAAATTCTCTTTGAATAATGTCTTCAGCCTGAAGCTCTTCGGAATTTGTTCAGAATTTGTATATTTGCTTAACGACTCTTTGTCGGTCTTGACAAGAACGTTCAGTTCGTGGTCGATGATTCTCAGGCTTGATAGAATCTCATAGTCTGCAGATGTGTGGTTTTCTAGATACTGCATGATGCTGCTGTGGACCTGTTCAAGAGGAATCTTCAGCTCCTGATAGCTGATGAGATCATCAAGCACCGGAAGCAGGTCTCTGAGATCTTTCTCGTCATCATCTCCGTCGATGACAGCCTTTCCCAGCTCCTCTGCAGATATGGCAAGGTTGATTGCAGACCTCGTCCCAGGAGAAGTGTAGTATTTTTCCTCTAGTCTGTCATAGACGGCAGAGTTTACAAGCTTGGCTTTTGCAACAAGGGCATCTGAACTGACTTCTTCGCCGTTGAGGAATTTTTCCAGCAGAGATTTGATTTCAGAGAATATTCCAGATATGCCTGCGTGACAGCTCATAACCAGCCTGTTGCGGTTGACGATGACGTTCAGCACCACAATGAATATTGATCCTACGATCAGCGACAGTAGACGCAGAGGAAACTCTTCGACCGGCACCGGGAATGCAAGAATGAAAGCATAACCCAGCAGGAATGGAAACTGAACTGGTGACTTTATGTCGTGCATGAGAATGAACGTCACAACAAAAACGACTGTGAAGTTCGTTACAAGGCCGAGCCATGGGTTCAGATAAGCCAGGAGGGACCCTACTCCCAGCGTGATGTTGATGGCCATCAGTCCGGCAAGGCTTTTGAAAGGCTTCCCGGTAAGATTCTTGGAAAGCATCATCAGAGCCGCCGTGATCATCATGACTCCGATCAGCACGTTCTCTGTTCCGAAAGCGTACATGAACAGCATCACGAAAATAATAATCGCTACAAACAGCAGATTCTTCTTGATAAATGTCTTAAGGTCCATGGTCCCGTTCATCACGGCTAGGTGGGTATATAATGCTTATTTTGCAAAGTTTTAATAAGCATAATATGATGAGTTTTGACTAGATTTTAAAGGAATAAGGCTGCTAGCTGGCGGTTTTTACAAAAGATGAGATTATAAAAAGAAAAGTTTGGAAAGAGATCAGTCTTTCCAGCGCGCATAGAGTTTCATGCTGTGCCTGATTTCCGTTTCCGCTGTTATCAATTCTCCTTCCTCTGAGAACCAGCCTGAAAAGTTCTCATTGTCGGGAGACTGGGGGAACTTGTCTCCCAGTGCTCCTCTGCCGATCATGACGACTGAAGCATATCTTTCTTCGTCATTTTCATCTTTATAAAATGACACTTTCTTCGCTGATGCTATGACTGCTGCGATGAAGAATGCAAAGAGGATGAAGATGAACCAGACCATGAAGTTTGGAGAGTCTTTCCATTCAGCATATAATGTCAGAGAGTCTTCTTCTACTGCTGAACTGAAATCGAACTTGTTCTTCAGTTCTTCGTCGGTATACCATCCGTTCAGCTCTTTTCCTGACTTGCTAGGAATGTAAGGCTCTGTTATCTTTGATTTAAGACAGACCTGAGTCATGTAGATCTCGCTGTCGATGATGTATGTCACAAGGGTGTAGCCTTCTTTCAGGTTCCATTTTGCGTAGACGGTGATGTCTGCAGATACCGCAGTCTCTGAAGTGAATTCGACTCCGTCTGAAGTAAACCATCCTGCGAAGATGCAGCCCTCTTTCTCAGGAACTGAGGGCATTCTTTCGCTGAGAGTCATTCCTCTGTTTACCGTCACTTTAGCATATGTTTCATTGTCGACGCAGAACGTTACTGTTGCTTTATCATCTTCAGGAGATGAGGACCAGACTGCTGTCAGACAGACGTCTTTGAACGGCATTCTGAATTGATCTCCAGGCCGGTAGAGCTTTCCGTCTGCAGACGACTGCCATCCTATGAAACGGCATTCGTTGTTCTTTAAGTCTGCAGGTTTGACTGTCACGGTGCTGCCTGCATAATGGAATTCTGGTCCCGGGACTTCTCCAATACCGCCGTTGGCATTGTATTCTACTTTGAAGTTACAGTCAGGATCGTTTTCTTCTATCCATTTGGCGTAGAGAGTTATGTCACTTGAAGGCATTGTGCTGAAGACGAATTCCATCTGGAATGTTTCTTCTTTATACCATCCTGCGAAGATGTATCCCTGCTTAGTGGGATCTGCAGGCTTTGTAATATTATCTCCTGGTTTTCCTGTTATGGGATCTACCTTACTTCCGCCGTTGGAGTTGAATGTAATTGTATTCAGTTTGCCCCAGTGAGCATAGACTGTGATGTTTTCTATAACTGGAGATGATGAGGTGAATTCAGCGGAAGTTTCCGGAGTATTGAACCATCCCAGGAACTCATATCCCTCTCTTGTCGGGTCTGAAGGCATATTGTTACCGATGGAGGCTCCGTGGTTTACAGTAACAGGGCTACGTTCTGTAAGGATTCCGCCATTAGGATTAAAGGTGACTGTATGGGTTATATTATCTGCGCTCTCCCAGTGAGCGTAGAATATAAGATCGCTTTCTACTGCCCCGTATGGAGCACCTGGTTTGTATTCTATACCCGTAGTTGCATTTAACGTCCACCCTGTCAGTTTGTATCCTTCCCTGACGAACGGATCGCTTTCTGGCGGCAATGTTAGATCATATTTATATGGAACTTTAATCACTAGAGAATCAGGGCATCCAGAATAATAGTAATTGAATATTATTGAAAACTCATCATTGTCTAGTTCCCAATGAGCGTAAAGGGTTGTGACTTCTAGAATGACCTTTGTATTTGCAGTTACCAGTGTACCGCCTGTTTGTTCAGTGAACCATCCCAGGAATTTGTAATGTTCCCTTGTTAGTTTGTAACTGTCTAAAGATGGATAGTTTCCATTCGGTGTTACTTGAATTTTAACTGGATCTTCATTTTCAAATTTTCCGCCATTCGGATTTAAGGTAACATCGAATGGTTCTACGGTAAACTTCACAGTTATGTTTTGATCTTTAGTGACTCTGTTCAATGTGATTGTTTGTTTTGTGTAAGATGTACCATTGCACTCATAGCCATTATATTTGTAGCCATTATTTTCAACATAGCTGATTTCTACAGTCGATCCTGATTTTACAGAGAACGGTCCGGTATATGTGTCTGAATATCTGGTTCCATTATTTTCTACAGAATAAGTGAATCCCGCGCTGCCTTCAGGGTCTGCAGTGATTGTGATCAAATGCTCCTCGTTTGGTATCCAGACAGCATAGAATGTGATTTTGTAATCCTTGCCTTTCAGCACTGCTGAATCGATTACTTCCGACAATCTTACACTTGCAGAATATATCTTGCCTGGGTTTGAGGATGTTAAGGCCCATCCTGCGAATTTATATGTTATTCCATCTATAGTTGTTGTGTTAGTATTGTATTCGGATGAGAGTGTTATGCTGTCGTTGCCTGTGAGCTGATATGCCCCATTGTCTGTCGGAGCTGGTAAATCTGATCCATTCATGTTGTATTCAACGTAGACGTTCGCTGTCTCCCACTTAGCTTCGAGAGTTATATTTGATGTGACTAGGCTGCTGAAATTGTATTCGGCATCCTTCAGGTACCATCCTATAAATGTATATCCTTTCTTAGTCGGATCAGCTGGTTTAGCGACAGTCTTTCCCTGAATTACATACTCCGGCGGTACGCCTGAACCGCCCTGTGAGTCAAATGTTACTTTGCATGAGAATAAAGCGTAGACCTTTGTGTTTCCTGTTATAGGTTTTGTGAAGTCAAACAGGGTAGTGTAATTTTCATCAGCATACCATCCACCGAATTCCAGGCTAATGACATCTTCTCCCAGTATGACTTTGTTCCCGAGAGCGAGATTCTGCGTTTCCGGTGCTGTAACAATCATTGAGGGGTCTGCAGGCTTCTTCACAGTATTTCCGCTGTCAACTATCTGAGAAGGAACATAGCTTGCCCCGCTGTCTGTTATGAAATCCACAGTGAAGTTGGGAACCTTATTCTTGATGTTGATATTGAGAGTCAGAGTCTGCGGGTCCTCTCTAGTTCCGTCAGATTTTATGGTTACCAGCTTGAACGTTATTGTGACTGTCCCCTCCGTGTAATCAGACTCTCCCGTTTTATTCATGAGAATGAACTGCAGAGTGGCTCCGAACCTGCCGTCCGTTGTGCCTACATATTCATCATAATTATCGTTATCAGTAAGATACCGATTCTGCAGAGAATATCCTGACCAGCCGTGAGATCTGTCTTGATTGTCGGCTGCGCTCATTATCAGCTGGTACATACCATTGCTACCAAGAGTTTTACCTTCCCCTTCAAGAGAGATACTTCCAGATTTTACAGACACAGACTGCAGAGTGAATTCGTATGTTGTTTTTCCATCACCGATCGGAGGAACTACAAAGTACCATGAAGAAGTACCGTCTATTGAATGAGGATATATGTCCATATTTCCTTCTTCTTCTGGATCTGCTACATTCTGCGTCTGTATTGTCAAAACTACTTTGATCTGATCGCCGTAGAGGTAATCAATTATTGCACCTGTCGAATTTCTGACAGGCAACCTTTCCTGAAGATAGATTACCACTTCTCCTGCGATTCCCGTCTTTGAAATTCCATCTCTGAAATACAAAGTGAAATCGATCTGGGGAAGAACGTTTCCCCCTACAGCTCCTGCAGAAGTTCTCTGACCAAACATATCAACGGTAGGATCGATCCAGATGGATGGTATTCCCCCTTCTATGCTGCCTGTGAATGTATCCTTATTCAGAGACATAAGAAGACCGAAGTCTGTGTTATAATTTTGTGGGCTGTATGGAACAAGCTTACCGTCTTTTATACTCATCAATCTTAAGCTTCTGTCATCTCCTGAAACTGAAGCCGCATGGGAAGGAATGATATTGTATCCCCTCAATTCGTAGATTGATCCTGCCACAGTCATAGGAAGTGTTACGCTGCCTGTGGCCTCGTAGAAGCCCTCTTGAGATTCTGATTTGTTTCCATCCATTTTGTTTTCATCTGCAATGAGTGTTGCCGGAGACGAGACTACTCCGTTGGTCGGCTTCCATACATCATATCCCAGATTATCGTCGGTTGCTTCATAATGCACAACGTTGACTGCAGTTCCCTGAACGCTGCTGTCGAATGACGAGCCGTAGGCGAATCCTCCGCTGGAAAGATACTGCCCGTAAATGTATCCGCCGTAATATTCAGGACTGGAAGAGTCAAGGTTTACGAATGAGTATCCGTTCACAGGCCCAAAAATGAATTTTTTCAGTGATGTAAAGTTTGCAGCCTCAGAGATATCTGAGGATTTGTTTTCGTTAAGGGCTTCCTCTTCAGGAGATGCGGTGGCGTTGAGCTCTCCCTCAACCTGCGCGATGATTAAGATGATTCCGTTGTTGAGCTGTAGAGTGTTTACCGGATTGCTCAGAGTTGTATTGGTGCCTGTACCGTCGACACTTCTGAATTCTCTTAAGTCGTTTACCTCCGTATCTAAGATTAACGTGCTGCCTCCCCTGAGAATCAGAACGCTGATGTGATTCAGAGAGTATAATGCAGACGTATCTAGGTTGGAACCGTCAGACCTTCCCGGAAGTCTCAGAGAAGAATTTACCAGAGTAACTTCTGTCGCTCTCTGAATCGAGTAAATGATGAAGTTGTTTAATTTATCATCATTCACAGCATCATAATTTCTGATTATGATAAAACGAGTGTCTGCTTTGTCTGAGTAGAAAGTAGTGCAGGAGTTTCCGCTGCCGAAGAGACTTCCCTGAATATACATTGCTTCTTTATTATCTTTAGGAGTGTCGGTTCCTGTAGTATAGCCTTCTCCGTTGACAAAGATGTGCGATGTGCCGTAAACGCTGATGTAATCATAATTTACAGTAACTGCCGAGGGATCGCCTCTATCTCCTCCTGCATAAACTGTTCCGTTTATGAATAAATTATGAACTGTAATTTCTTTAGAAAGACTGTCAGCAACACTATTAGTGTATTCTACATCTCCCAGATCTTCAATATTTTCGCTTCTTTCAACAAACGGCAGATGCCCTCCCTGCCTGAATACAGTATTGCCGTTTTCATCTGTATCGCCGTAATTATTGTAGAAGTGGCAGTCTCCTTTTGTATCTCCGTCAGGCATCATCGCATTCCAGCCGATATGCACATGAGTATCGCCGTGAACTGCTCCGAAGTATCCTCCTCCGAAGACGTTTCCGTAAATCGTTCCTCCCACAATGTTGACGAATGCGGCGTTGAATGAAGGCAGCGTTGATGGTACTTTGGTTCCATCATCCTTTGTATAGCCGTTGTCGCGCACAGTTTTAGGTATATCGCTTGGAGCTCCTCTTCTGTAATCATTATAAGGATTAGTGTCCCAGTAGCCGTCTGCGAATTTTTTAACACTTTTGAGAACTGTGAGGCTTCCTGTCTCTCCGTTCTCGCTTCCCCCGTAGACGTGCTTGTCGATTCTTCCGTCTGAAATATTGACTTCTGTTCTTCCGAAAACTGAGAGTTTGTAGTATGAGATTCTGTCTTTTTCAGGATATGATACTCCTTCGTAGCAGACCTGCTCTCCCTTGCCTGCTCCGAAGACGCTGCCTTTGATATGTCCTCCGAAAATGTTCACTATCAGATCGATATCGTTGGCAGAGTTTATGTCTGTAGGTTTGAGAGTACCGCCGCTTGGCTTATATGAGTGAACTGTGTGAGAAACTTTTGTCGTTGAGAATGAACCGTTTCCAATACCTCCTGTACCGATGATTTCGGTCATTACCGAACCGACAATTCCTAACTTCCCTCCGCCGTAGACGTTTCCGTTGATTTCCGTTTTATAATTGCCATCAGTAGAATCATCAATCGTAACTACTGTGCCTCTTCCCACAGCTCCTGCAAGAATGTTTGTTTCTACTCCCTCTCCGCCGCCGTAGACGTTTCCTTCTATGTTTGAGTCATTAATTAAAACTGCAGCAGTTCCCTTTCCTGCATACTGAGGAATATTAGTGGTTGTAGAAATTTTATCATCAGAGCCACCATTTCCTTTCGCATAATCGCTGCAGAAGTACCTGTAGGTTACTGCCAGATATTCGTCTGGATCGGTTGTTGTAGTAGTTAATCCATTTTTAACAGTGATGTAATTGCCGCTGTCGTCAACAAGATATGCTTTCCCATCAGTTTCATTAATATTTACATGATATGTTTTAGTCTCTTTTCCGTCTTTTTTGAACCAGGAGACTTCGGTATTATCAATGGGATAAGCATCATAGAAGTGTCCTATTATGCTTAACTTTCCTCCGCCGAAGACATCTCCTTTAACATCTGCATTTGAAACTTTCACTGCTGCAGAATCATAGACTTCAGCATAGTGAATTGATTCTACATTGTACTGAGCGCCTCTGCCTCCGCCGTAGACGCTGCCGTTTATTGTTAAATTAGAATTATTTCCAAGATTTCCTTCAATCTCAACATAAGCGCTTCCTCTTACGATGGCGTATCCCTTGATGCCGCTGACTTCAATATCATCGCCGCTGCCGTAATTCTGAATTCCTTCTCCTCCGCCGAAGACTCCGTCAAGCAGGGAACCTTTGCCATCTTTGTGTTTTGTATCTCCGATTGTAATACTACTAGAATCATATTTAATTGAAACATTTGCAGAAACTAATTCTTGCCCGTTGGGATTTTTTCCAGTATCACTTGTATCAAAACTGCTGGGATCGTCAAGATCGATGAGACTTGTTCCTACAGAACCCATCTCGCCTCCGCCGTAGACGCTGCCTGAGATTTTGATATCAGTTTTCAGATTTCTTTCACCCTGACTGTAACCTACGTGAGCAAGAGAGCCAGAGATATTGGGAGAACCTGCATATTCTGAAGAAGTGTATCCTCCGATCCAGACGTGAGTGCTGCCTGCAATCGAAGCCTTCGGTGAGAATCCTCCTCCGTAAACGTTGCGCTTTATTTCTCCTCCGAGAATTATTACATTTGCATTTGAACTATTGTCTTTGTATCCATCTGATGATTCCAACTTTGCAGCATCATCAGATTTGACGGTAGCGCTGCCCGTTATGCTGAGCTTTCCTCCGCCGTAGACGTTTCCATAGTATAATCTGAGGGTTGTTCCGTCGATTGTTTCTTCAGAGTAGTTAGCCTCACCGGAAGCTGCATCTTTTCCGATCAATGCGCCTTGTCCGATGATTACTGTTGTATCTCTGACTGCTCCAGAGACTGAACTTGATGCAGCTCCTTCTCCCCCGCCGAAGACGCTGTTGTTTATTTTGACTTCACCAGTATCTGAGAAAATAACAACTAACGAGTCTTTTCCGTCGAAGTATCTTGTATTTTTATCAAAAGTACCTAAAATGCCTAACTGTCCTCCGCCGAAGACGCTGCCTTTTACGGTTCCTCCCGAAATGAAGACTGATGCTGCTATACTAGATGTTGATAGCTGCTCAGTTCCTGCAGGTGCCGGCATTCTTGAGGAATCGAGTCCGGTGATCTGACCGTAGGGAATGCTGTGAAGGATGTTTTCATTCTTCTCACCTTCATTTTCACAGGTTTCATTCAGAGAACCTTTGCCTCCGCCGTAAACATTGCCTGAGACTGTTCCTTCTGACATTGTTACTTTTACAGAACCGTAGACTGTTCCGTATCCTGCGCTCATCGTAGGCTTGATCAGTTCATCATCGCCGAGATCTACTTCACCGTTTGAACCGTGAGAATCGAATGTTCCCTTTCCTCCGCCGTAGACGTTTCCATCTATCTGTGAAGTTCCTGAAATTGAAACTGTTACGATATCTTTTGTTGTTGAATAACTATCAACATAATGAGCCTTGAATGGATCATATCCTGATGTATGATTGGCGTTGTCAGCGGTATTGTAGTTATGGTTCAGGTTTACTTTAACAGTTACAGAGTTTCCTACAATTCCATAGTCTCCTCCGCCGTAAACGTTTCCTGAGAGAGCTATTGCTCTTTCAAGTACGGTCTTATTATCTGCATCTGTGAGATTGTCTAATGTTTGACTGCCAAGTTTTGTAACTTTTACAATGTGCGCATTGCCTTTTATTTCAACTGTTGAACTTCCTACAGCACCTAAGAGAATGCCTTCATCATTTCCCTTTCCTGCTCCGAAGACGTTTCCTGATGTGATGTCGTCCCCGCCACTCTCAGTATGTCCTGATGCGTCTGTAACACCGATTTCTGCACCGTCGATTATTACAGATACGGGCTTTCCAGAGTATTCGATTGTAAATACCTTATCTGCAGCACCATCTGCAGTTTTTGTATATGTTCCGATTAAACCTGTATTTCCTCCGCCGTAGACATTCTCGTGAACTTTTGCTTCAGTAATTGTTACTGATGCTCCTCCAGAATCATTTCCTGTGACTTGTCCGTAAGGCAGGCTTGCGAGGACTTCTTTATAATCTATTTTTCCTTTGTCATTACCTGTCAGAATTATTGATCCTGAGCGCAGAACTCCTTCTCCTCCGCCGTATACGCATTTGTCTATAATGATGCCTGATCCTGAAATATTCACAACTGTGTTTCCGTAGACTATTGCATATCCTGAAAGAATATCGTACGATTCGGTTCCTGAGATAGAAGGTTTTTCACCAGGCATCAGAGCCTGAATTTTTGATATTTCTTTTTTAGTATTATCATTATATATAAGTGCTAAATCCCAGCCTTTTCCTCCGCCGTAGACGTTTCCATCAATTTTTATTGATTTAGAATTAGAAGTTATCATCACATTTGATGACAGCTGTGCGTCTCCGAGAATCCCATTATTATAGAAGAATCCTACCGGACCCATCTCTCCGCCGCCGTAGACGTTTCCATGGATTATTATGTCTAATTGATCTGAGTTTGCATCAGATGGAAAATGAAAGTTGGAAGTCAGCTTGCCTATGAACACATAAGTGCTTCCGCCTATTGTAGCGTTAGGACCGTATCCTCCGCCGAAGACACTGCCTTTTACGGTTCCCCCTAAAATGACAACTGTCGATGATGCTGCATTGTCTGAATCTGTAATGGGGTGGCTGCGTTCATACAAAGTTGTTGTGACGCTGCTTCCTACTAAACCGTATGCTCCTCCGCCGTAAACGTTCTCTTCTACTGAAGTGCTGTTTCCGCTGATAATTACCTTGGTGCTTCCTGTAGCTCCTGAGACAATGTTTCTCGGATCTCCTTCTCCTCCGCCGTAAACGTTGCCTGAGATTTTTCCGTTTGAAATGTTTACAGAAGCAGCTCCGCCTTCGAAAGTGTATCGATCATTACCTTCCCCATCACTTTCTATTTTATCATAACTTCCCACAATGCTTAACTCTCCGCCGCCGAAGACGTTTCCTTTGATTGTTACACTTGAAAGGATGTTTACTTTTGAAGTGCTTCCTACCGCTCCTAAAATAGCGTCGCTTGGAGATGTTGTGAATCTTCCTTTTCCCCCTCCGAAGACGCTGCCGTTTATTGCTATTGATTCAGTTCCTGAAATGCTTACTGAAGCATCTCCGCCTTTAAGATTAAGAGTAGAGCCTGTTCCCTGGCCCGTGAGCTGTCCAACAATTCCTAATTCTCCTCCGCCGTAGACGTTTCCGTTGATTGTTATCTGACCTGTTGCATTGAGCGTAACATTTCCGGAGCCGGTTACAGTAGCGTTTCCTCCCATCCCTGCTCCGAATATGTTTCCGTGTTCTTCTGCGCTGTAATCATTTGGTAAATTATCATCAGTTAACTCGCTTGGATCGTATCCGATCGTTCCGTTGTTTACAGTTACAGATGTTGCTCCAGATCCCGCAGATTGGTTATTCTCCGCAATATTCAGATTATAACTCCAAGTACCAATTCCCTCACCGCTGCTTGTCGATATTTCAGACATCGTGTCTGAGATTTCAATCGTCACAGGTCCGACGAAACCGTTCGCTCCTCCGCCGTAAATGTTTCCATGGACTGTTCCGCTTTCAATGATTACCTTTGCAGACCCTCCTACAGCGCCTGCTGTAATCATGTCAGGTTCTCCCATCCCTCCGCCGAAGATATTTCCTATGTTTGAATTAGGATGCGTTGAAGGTCCTTTAGTAATATCTGTTGAAGATCCTTCAAGAATATTAAACCCGATAGTTCCGCCTTTTATCGTAACACTAGTTTCTCCGCCGGAGAGTTTGTGTTTAAAATTATAAGTTGTACTATCTGTATCAGAGAGTGTCTCGGATGAAGTTTCAGATGGAGATATATCTTCACCGGTAATTGTTCCTACTACAGCATAACTACCTCCGCCGTAGACGTTTGTATGAATATTTCCTCCTGTGACTGTTACACTAGTTCCTCCGACAACTGCACCAAACTGCACCATCTCCCTGTTTTCAAGGTACCATTCACCTGCAGTTTTGTTTGTATATTCACTGTTAATGTTAGGGTTAATGCAGATAACATTGCTGAAAACCTCCTCTTCGCCGATTGTATCATTTTCAGCATATACCGTCAGCCTTACGTAGGAGTGACCAGATGGAACATCTGATGTTAAAATAGACCTTGTACTCTCTGAAAGGCTATTACTACTACTATTTTTTATCTCTTCAAATCCAGAATCAAGAATATTTGACGATTCCCAGACATATTTTGTTACATAATTCAGATTTGATCCTATTGCACCTGTGATTGAGTTTTTATCTTCAGGTGAGAGACCTAATGCAAGAAGGTTATACAAACGCGAGCTTATTTCAGAGCCATCACCACTTAATTCAATAAACACAGACTTGCTGAGACCTTTTCCTCCGCCGAAGACATTTCTGTGAATCTCTCCTCCTGAGATTGTTACATCAGTTGTTCCTGTAACAAGACCGAGCTTTCCTCCGCCGAAGACGCTTCCCGCGGATTCGCTGTTATACCAATCTCCATTGTTATATCCGATATTTCCTCCAGATATGGTTACATTGGTATTTCCGTAAACGTTGCCTTTTGTTACTCCTTTGGAAGTTAGGTCTTCGCTCTCGTCTCCTCTGCCTCCGCCGTATACGCTGCCTGCGATCTGAATTGATGAATTATTAAAGTCTGAAGATGGTTCGTCCGGCCCTATGTGTACTGTTGCAGATACTGTCGTGGAAGATTGTTCGCTGGCAGAACCTACAGCTCCGTAGTTTCCTCCGCCGTAAACACTGCCTTTTATGACCCCTTTAGAAATCGTAACGTTAGTATTTCCTGCGACCTGTCCTGCCCAGTCGTATGTAAGGTTTCCCTCTCCTCCGCCGAAGACTCTGCCTCCGTCCCTGCTTCTGCCGCCGATTGTTCCGCCGGCAATTGTTACGGATGTACTTCCTTCAACTATGGCAATGCTTCCTCCGCCGTAGACGTTTCCAGAGATTGTTCCGTCTGAAACATAAACGGATGTGCTGCCTGTGACTTTAGCGACATTTTCTTCATCATCAATGCCTTCTCCGCCGCCGTAAACGCTTCCAGAGATTGTTCCACCCATGACGACTACATTAGTACTGCCGATGACCTGTCCGGCGACATCACTGAGTAAACTGAGCTTATCACCAGGTATGAAATCTGATTTACCATACCCTCCGCCGTAAACGGATCCAATAATATTTCCACCTTGGACTTGTATATGTGTATAAGACGATAACGAAGCGCTGCCGATTGATGCACTGCTGCTCAAAGATGCAGCCGCTCCTCCGCCGTAAACATTATTTTCAATTTTTCCACCACAAATGAATATATTCACTGCACCAGACATATATGTGGATGAAAATACATCCGATCCACTTACAGATCTATATCTGCCAAGCCCAGCACCATATATGTTATCAACAGTTCCGCAATATACTGAAATCTCAACATTTCCAAGGAAAGTATTCTCTTTATTATTACCAATATTTCCTCCAACCAGATATACTACTGCGGTGGATGTGGAATTGTTGGTATTATATGGTGTGTCGTGATTATTTGTTCTTATAATCAATTCTGCAGTTTTGAAATTACCAGGAGAGTCAACACCTGTTGTAGCATTACTGTCTAAATGTCCGGCAGCTAAAGTACCAACCCTTGCAGAATCAGACACTATGATTGTAGGGCATAGTGTTTCTACACGATCAGTCATACCTTCGTAACTGCGCCCGAATCCCGAGACTCTTCCATAGACCCCATCAATTAATTTAATAGTAAAATTCGTGGATTCGTTAGAATTTATTGAAGATATAAGTTTTGCATCGCTGGGGACACTATTGGCGATTCCCCCATAGTCACCTCCAAGAATTGTAAGCGCAGGATAATTACCAGGGATGGCATATGAATTATTGCCGCCACCACTATCTGGAACGGGCATAATATCTTTTGTATTTATCTTCTCTCCCATGGTTAAATTATGTCCACAACAGTAGAAAAATAATTGATTACCTATTTTACCTAAGGCTATATTTTCAAAAACAGTATCAGCATTTAACATTAAAAACAGATTCTTATTGGAGGAAGATAAGGTAAGTTTTGATCCAGAACTAGACCCGGAGATTGTTGCGGGAACATCGCCCAGTTTTATACCATAGTCGCTCTCACTCATCTTAGTAAGAACTGAATTATCTAAGGTAATGTTATCCAAGAGAATTATGCGGTTTGTAGTGGTTGTCCCGTTTGGGTCTAATAACGAGTATGCTTTGCTAAAGGTTTTTACAGGAGCAGACTCGGTTGCACCATTATTATTGCTATCATTTCCATCCTGTGACAGATATACAGTATTTAAGTATACGCCAGAAGCTGCATCAGTCCACACTGCATACAAGTTTAAGACATCACCCGATGCACCAACTGGCATTCCAGTCGATTCATCATATTCGATATCATCATACACTTGATAATCAACAGTTGAAGAAGAAGCATTTTCGCCTGGTAGTGCATCTGCATCTTCTGAGTTTGGATTTTTACTCCATCCTGCAAACACTTTGCCATCTGGTACTGCCCAATTATCTGGAAGCCTTGCAGCATAAGCAAATGTTCCGTTGTATGGTTTGGATAATAATTCCTCCTCATCGCTATAATATTTAATTGTATATTCTCCAGGAGTGAATAGTGGTTCTGGTTTTACTGGATCTGTTCCGCTGAGTCTTCCGGAATCATTTGAAAAACCAGAATCATCAGCGATGCAGGAGCTCAGAGGAACTACAAGCATCATGAATGCTACCGCTAACGTAATGACAGTGGCAGAAATCTGAGATCTGTTCAGGACAATCCCTCCTGAACTGAATAAGATACACTTGAAATCTCAGTTTGAGATATGATTATTATTTTCTCTGCAGGAAGGGAATTCAGAACCCCCCCCCCCGCTCAAGTGCAAACGCAAACAGCGTGAATTGTTATTAAACTGATCGCGGGTAGGTGAGTATATGTGTGAGATCATTCTTCCACCATTATCTTTGATTCTGGGTTTCGTATTCAGGAGTAGACTCCATGTTTTTTAAGTGATTCGCCTGTTATTCATCAGCGATATCTTTGATATGAAGCGGTAAGAGCCCGCAGAGCTGAGTATGCTTCATGCTATATTTTGAGCTGTATGTTAAAAGTCTAATTGGGATTCGGTTGTATATATAAGCTGTTGTTGAATACATATCAAATGATATAATTTTTTTAAGAATCGAGAATTCATATAAATAATCGGTGATTCCGACCGTTTTGTTTTTCTGAGTTTACCGCATGAGAAAATAATTGCATAAATGCACAGCCAGCAATATAAAAAATAAGTGAAAAATGGTTATAAGTACTACAAAATGAAAAGTACATATTCTATATAATCAAACATAAGATATTGCAAAATTAAACATACCATTGAAAAAAACTATCAACGCATTAGATAATAAAAGACAAAGATAATTAGCAGGTAGTTAATAATCAGCCAATATTACACTGGGATATATTAACCAAATTTACCGCAATAGATGCTTGTTATTTTATAAATGTAATATTAAACACACAAAGGTATGCAAATCTCAATCCAGATTGATTGTTACAACCCAATTATTATATCTGTGAAGCCTGATTACGCAGATAATGGATAAGGTCGTAAGAATAAGCATGTCGCTCGAACCTGATCTTCTAGAAGAGTTCGATATGCTTGTGAACAACAAAGGATATACTGCAAGATCTGAGGCTATACGCGATCTTATAAGAGACGCTCTTGTAGAAGACCGCTGGAAAGATAGCGAATCAGAAGTGGTGGGCACGATTACAATGGTGTATGATCACAATGTGAGCTATACACAGGAACGGCTGATGGAGATTCAGCATGCTAAGCATCTTAGCATATCCTCGACAATTCATGTGCATCTGAACAGAGATCAGTGTTTGGAAGTTTTGATTGTCTGGGGAAAGGTTAAGGAAGTCACGCATCTAGCAGATGAAATCGGCGCAATCAAAGGCGTGGTTTTCAGCAAGCTTACCATGACGTCGGGTTCCATGAGCCATAGTGAAGAGGATGATCACAAGCACGGACACTCTCACTCCCACTAGGAAAATCATAACACTTTTTTTATACCCTTTTCTCTTTGAACACATCGCATGAGCCGGCTCATTATATCGGAAAAAAGTGACGCAGCGGCAAGAATCGCGGTCATACTTTCACAAGGAACGTCGAAAAGGACGTCTGTGAACAAAGTTTCAGTTTTTCAGTTTGAGGGAGAGTCAGGAACGACTTTCATTATCGGACTGAGAGGGCACATAATCGAGCTGGACTATCCAGAAAGTCTCAATAACTGGTCTGAAGTCGAGCTTTCAGACCTTATTTATGCTGAACCTGTGAAAAATATCAGCGCCCACAGTATTGTAGGCGCCTTGAAAGACCTCTCCATTGATGCTGAAGAGATTGTCATCGCTACTGACTATGACAGGGAAGGAGAGCTCATCGGCATGGAGGCCGTGAGGCTGTTAGACACAGAAGGAAAAGAAATAAAGAGGGCAAGGTTCAGCGCCTTCACCAAACTTGAAATCGACAATGCATTTGACGATCTCACAGCTCCAGACATAAAACTGGCAGACTCTGCAGAATGCAGACAGAAGATAGACCTAGCCTGGGGCGCGGTGCTGACGCGATTTATCTCCATGTCTTCGGGACAGGGAGGAAGCAGCTTTTTATCAGTGGGAAGGGTGCAGAGCCCGACTTTAGCATTGATTGTCGAGAGACATAAAGAGATTGAGGAGTTCGTACCTCAGCCTTACTGGAATATCAACGCCAGGTTTGAAGACGGCATAGAATTCAGAGGCGAAAATGTCAACAATCCTTTCCACAGCGATGTGGATGCACAGAAGGCTCTTGATGCCTGCCAGGGAATAGAGCTGGGAAAGGTTCTCAAATATGAAAAGAATGAAAAAGACGAGTATCCGCTTCCGCCTTTCAACACCACCATGATGCTGATGGAGGCCAACAAACTCGGATTCCCGGCATCCAGAGCGATGAAGATTGCAGAAGACCTTTACACTGCAGGTTACATCTCCTACCCGAGAACGGACAATACCGTTTACCCGCAGTCACTGGGTCTGAGAAGAATTTTAGAGAAACTTAAAGATTCTGAATTCAAAGCAGAGGCGGAAGAGCTGCTGAAGCAGGAAAAGATCAGGCCTTCCAGAGGTAAAGTGCAGACTACCGACCACCCTCCAATTTATCCTACCGAAGCTGCCACCAAAAAACAGCTCAAGGGAGACAAATGGACTCTATACGAACTGATTGCCAGGAGATTCTTAGCTACAGTGGCTCCTCCGGCCAAAGCTGAAGTCTCATCGGCAGTTATCGGCATCAGGAATGAAAAGTTCTCATCCAAAGGATACAAGTTAATCTTTCAGGGATGGAAGAAATACTACCCTTACCTGAAAACGACAGAGATCGACCTTCCCGAATTGATGGTCGGCGCAGACGTCGATGTTTTGTCTGTAGAGTTAGAAAAGAAAATGACTCAGCCTCCCAGAAGATATTCTCAGGGAAGCTTGATCCAGGAGATGGAACGCTTAGGCCTGGGAACGAAGTCTACGAGGCATGACATCATTCAGAAGCTGTACGACAGAAAGTATGCCGAAGGAAATGATCTGATCCCGACGGCAAGCGGAATAGCAGTCGTCGAGGCGCTGAATAAGCATGCCCATATCGTTACAGACCCCAAAATGACTGCTAAACTCGAAGAAGATATGGACGAGATTGCCCATGGCAGCAAGACATTAGACGGCGTTGTCGAAGAATCTCAGGAAATGCTTTCCAATGCATTAGAGACGTTAGAGAGGAACAGGGATCAGATAGGAACTGAGATTAAGAAGGCTCTTGAGGCTCAGCACTACATCGGAAAATGCCCTTCCTGTGACGGAGACCTTAAAACAATACGCACCAGACTGGGAAAGATGTTTATCGGCTGTTCCAACTATCCTGACTGCAATCAGACATATCCGATGCCTCCCAACGCTTTAGTGCAGCCTCTGAATGAAACGTGTGAATGCGGAGCTCCCAAAGTGAAGGTTATCCGCAGGGGGCAGCCGGTTTCATTCAGCTGCATTGATCCGGACTGCGCCACAAACAGAGCGAAAAATTTCATCGCCAGATGCCCGAACTGCGGCAATGACATGAGAATTATTTACTCCAGGGCGGGAAAAAGATTCCTCGGCTGCACAAGTTACCCCGACTGCACTCAGACTTACCCGCTTCCGCAGATGGGGCAGCTTTTGGGCACGGATGAACAGTGCGAATCCTGCGGCTCGCCGATGATCTTAATGAAAAACGGCGGCAGATCCTGGAAGTTCTGCGCCAACATGGAGTGCCCGGAAAAGAAGGCGAAGATTAAGAAGGCCAAAGCTCCAGCGAAGAAGCCAGCAGCAAAGACAACAAAAAAACCGGCATCTAAAACTACTGTTGCAGCTAAAACAAAAACTACTAAGAAAACTGCAGCAAAGACTGCTACCAAAAAGACTGCGGCAAAACCAGCCGCCAAGAAAACCGCGGCGAAGAAGCCGGCGGCAAAGAAAACTACAAAGACGGAAAAAGATCAGCCGAAGTGAATCGGCTGGTTTTCTTCATCTTCCAAATCCCAGATTTTTATTTCAGCATCTACGAACGAAAGAGCTACGGGTACGGCTGCTCTGGTTATCTGCTTCACAGTTACTTTATCGAGACCGTAAAGAAGCACGTTGACAATAACGTCTAAAGATTCAGAGCCGTCGGTCATCTCTCCTCTTACTGAAGGAGTGTCGGTAGGAGCGGTGATGCTTGAAGCATAAAATCCTTTTTCAGATTCAACTACGCACTTGATGTGTCCGATCAGGTAGGCTCCGTTGTCAGAGCACTCTGAAGCAATAAGTGCTAAAAATGTAGTCAGCTTTTTCTGGATCGGGGCTGCTGGTGTAGGTTCTTTGAGGCAGATGTTTATCTTAGCAGCATATGCAGTGAAGTCATCAGTCAGCATCAGTTCACCAGCCTGTCTACAATCTCAGAAACGTTTTTATTTTGAGAGGCTGACGCACACACAATGGGTTTTCCGGGAGCCAGCTCTTCAATCTTGGCTTTTATTTCAGAAAGTGTGTTCTCATCAACTGTATCTATTTTATTAATCACCACAAAGTCTGAGGTATTAAGCTGATTTTTTAAAGGCCTCTCGAATGCCTTCATGAGCACAGGAAAGCGGTGTGCATCCACGATAACGACCGAGCTTATTTTCTCAGGCACCCATTCTTCCTCTGCCTGATACAGAACAGCCACTACAGCCTCGGGATTTGCTATTCCGGTAGGTTCTACGATAATCACATCCGGGTGTATGTTCTCATAGATCTCTTTGATGGTTATGAGCAGACTCGGGCCCAGAGTGCAGCATACGCAGCCGGCTGCAAGCTCTTTGACCTGCAGGCCATATTTCTCCATTACTTTTCCATCGATGCCTATGGTACCAAAATCATTAACGACAACTGCGACTTTTTTACCATATCGCTCATAGATGTCTTTGACTGATGAAAGTACAAGAGTTGTTTTTCCGGATCCCAGGAATCCAGCTATGACAATCATATCCATATAAGTCGCCTAATCTTCTATCCAGTTAGGCGTATTTAAAAACATCTGAGTTAAAATCTTACTGGCATTAGAATACAGGTAGTTACAAAACAAGATCAGCAGTCATTATAAAAATTATCAAAAGATTCAGGATTTTCATCATCGGTTTCAAGTTCTTCGGCAATTCTCCTGTTTCGACACGACCTGCACTCTATGGATTTGCCGAGAAGCTTCTTTCTGATGATTACTTCTTCATCCAAATCCGCCAATTCGCCGCAGTCGCACAGTGCTTTGCCTACCAAATATGGACCGAACATATCTGCCTGACCGTCCCCAGTGTTAAACAAGCATGTCGAAATATTACAACAAGATTGCCTGATACTGAAACGAGAGCGAAACTATTGAAGGACTCAATATAAAGATTTGCTCAAGATATTCTATATATAGATTATAGATTTTAAGAAGAGTCAGATTGTAATCAAATTGGATGATATATTGAAAATAAACAATGTGTTTTTATCCAGCCAGCATACTAATAAATGTTAACTATAGTTTCAGGATACTGTTGCACAAACAGCGCATATATCCAATCAGCATCGGAATATTTATTGTAATGAAATATTAAAATAACCTGTAATAAAGATACAGATTATATAAAATAAAAAAATCTATACTACTCTATAAATAGTACACAAACGATGCCCCCTTTAAAATTATGGGGGTGATACGATTAATGGAAAGAAAGCAAAAAGCGGAATTATTTCATTAATTGTAGTACTTGTTCTGCTGGTTGTGGTTGTCGCTGGTTTATCTGTATATCATGATACTTTGGAATCAGAAATGCAGGTTATTCCAAACGGACAGTCAGAATACAACGGAGATATGGAATTTAAGGTCTCAGGAGAGATTAAAAATACGGAAAATGGTAAAACATACAAGATAGAAAATAGCTCTGCACGCCAGTCATTATTATTTATATCAGATGATAAAATTTATTCAATCATGTATATAAATGCATGGAGTACTGAAGGTGCTGGAGGATTGGGTCAAACCGAGTTTGTATGGCTTGATGCAGATACCTTAGCCCCAGAAGGGTCTTCAGACAAAGGCGTGAAAAATATCAAAATAGACAATAAGAATTTTGAATGCAATGTTTATGAATATGTCAGTCCTGAAACAGGTCAGATCTACACATACTATGTAGGCACTCATACTGCACTGATTTACAGGATAGATTGTGAAATTCGTAATTTTTCATACATAGATGGTAAAGGTTCTTTCGTTAATGCATCAATAACTGCAGACTTACGGTATTCCTCAGTCATTGAAGGTAAATACGAGTCTGGTAAAACAGGAGAAATTCAAAATATCCCTATGAAAGGAGAAGAAACCATACGAATGAGTGGTGAGGAATTTGAACGTCAAATAACAGACAATTATTCTGGAGATATCTCCATTAAGACTGTTTCAAATAATCAATCCAAACTCAATGTATATCTCGATTCATATAAAGTTTACAAAGAAGTTACATTGACGCTGGATGGACATTCAGACAATCCTTACTTAAAGATCTACGTCCCATGTTCAGATGAAAACCATTTAGGAATTAATGGAACTGAACAAAAGATTGGCGATACAATCATAAATGTTTACTCATATACTCTTAATTATTCATATATTGATAAGAATCTTGTAAGCCACGATGGACATTTCACGATAACTTCTGTATATGATGAAGATGGAAAAAATCTTGAAAGTATAAACATAAGTGGAATAGATAATGTTGCAAAATACAATTCCAGCACATCATATCCTTCTGAAATAAGGTATAATTTTGAGTCCACAGGGGTGATTGCGTGACGAATGAAGATCCAATTATCATTGAGAATTTAACCAAAACTTATGGGAAATTCACCGCAGTTGATGACCTCTCATTCTCTGTAAAAAAGAATAGTTTTACAGGAATGCTTGGACCTAACGGAGCAGGAAAAAGTACCACATTAAAAATCCTATCCAGTCTAACAAGAGCCACATTTGGATCTGCATATCTAAATGGATATGATGTTACAATTAGCCCAAAAAAGGCTTTGAAGAATGTTGGAACTGTTGTGGAAACTCCGGAATTTTATATGTACATGACTCCGCGTGAAACATTCATCTATTTAGGTAAAATTCTTGGAATGTCTAAAGAAAGCATAACTGCAGAGACTGATGAAATTCTTGAAAAAGTAAAGATGACAGAATGGGCCGATAAGAAACTTGGAACATTCTCCAAAGGAATGAGGCAGAGAATTGCATTGGGGCAGTCACTACTCAACAGCCCGAATATAATCATTCTTGATGAGCCTACATCTGGCCTGGATCCTAGAGGTATGGCTGAAATGAGGGAGATTCTAAAAGAATTGAGGAAAAAGGAGGATCTTACAGTCTTAATGAGTTCACACATGCTTCATGAAGTAAGCGACTTGTGTGACAGGGTGGCAATGGTCAATCGCGGAAAGCTCATCGTCAATGATGATATTTCAAATGTCATCGGATCAAAAGGAGCAAGAAAGATAGATATTAAACTCGTAGAAGAACCAAATGACAATATTTTAGAAAAAATAAAAAATCTCAGCAATGTAACTGAGATAGAACGCACCGGTAAGAATGATGTAGAAATAATTTTGAAAGGCGGACTGGCTGAACAGGCACAGCTTCTGAGTGACATAGGAGCTTTAAAGATACAGGTATACAGTCTTTCCAACTCTGAAAACAGTCTTGAAACATCATATCTGGATCTGATAAAGGAGTCGATATAATGGCAGCTGAATTTATCGATGATCTGAGACAAACAGGCGTCGTGATGAGTCAGGAGTTCCGGAAGTACCTAAAGGGACGAAAACTGATTGCATTCATAATTCTGATGGCAGCCATGATTGCACTAATCTCTCTTATATTCATATTAAGTGATACGGACTTTCCTTCAGAATCTAAAGACTTCGTTACACTGTATATGCAATTTATTCCAATCTTGGCGATTGTTGCTGTGACATTATTTTCATCCAGCCTTCTGGTTTCAGAATATGAAGAAAGAACCGGATTATTGCTATTCACAAGACCCATCAAAAAAGGATCGGTATTCGCAGGGAAATTCCTAGCAGGATTTATCATATCAGCGCTTATGATGATTATTTACTATTTAGTGATAGCAATAATGTCATATTCTATAACTGGATCAATCTATGGTAATCTCTGGACATCGCTTGGTTTGATGATTGCATACATATTTGGAACCACAGGAATAGCTCTGTTCTTCAGTTCAATCTTCAAGAAAAGCAGTACAGCCACTATAATGACGTTTATAATTCTATTGATACTGGGAACTATTATTTCTCAACTGCTTGCCAGTAATGGAATTGAACCTTGGTTCAGCATCACATATTCATCCGGCAGCATAACTACTGTACTAAACGGCGTATCAACAGCAGTTGAGCATTATGGCATTGCTGATTCCATGTGGTACTATGTAGCAGACCCAACACTTTCCGCAATGGTCATGGCGGCATGGGGTGTATTTACATCTCTCTTTGCAGCGACGATTTTCAAAAGAAGAGGTTTCTAAACCTCTTTTACACTTTTTTTATCATACAGTAATCTGAAAACGGCACTTCATCGCTTGTATGAGTTTCAACTAATTCAAAACCAAAATGTTCATACATCTGAACATTGGACTTTGTAAATGTTTCTAATACAATATCCATATTTTTTCTTTCACAGTCTTCGATCACAGGAATGATCATTTTACGAAATATTCCAGATTCTCTGGACTGTTTTGAAACTGCAACCTGAGTGATGTAAAAACAATTCTTACTGCATTTCTTAAACCAAGTTCTATTGTGAATCTTCTTTTGAAGATCCATTTTATTCAATATCAAATCCAAATCATGCTTTGATATTTCACAGATAATCTTTCTTGTATTTATGGAATTAATCAACAAATTGAGCATAGAATATTCTTTTGCAGGTAGTCCGGTTATGATTCCTGCAATGGAGTTTTCATCGTGTATGTATGCATCGCCTTTTGTTACGTTGATATGCAGATCTGATGCGGCAATCTTCTCTAATGTGCCTTTCGGATCTGCAAGACCTTCTGTAAGAGAATCAAACTGTTCAGATTCCTAAAACTGTTCTACCAGAAATTCTGCTAATGCATTCACATCACTTAGTTTTGCACGTTGCACAGCATTCGTGTTTGTTTGAGAATCATCAGGCTGTGTATGGAGCACATCGGAAACTTGAGTATTGTTGATTATATCATATTCATTAATTTTTACATGAAGTAAGGTATGTGCATAACATTCAAAGTCTGTCATTCTTTTGAAGTCACAACTGAAACTTTGATTCCTTCGGCAACGCTTCTGCTCACAGTGCAGTAATCTTCAAAAACATCAAGGCAGTGGCGGAGTTTAGGACAGTCATCCACACCGTGGAAGATGTGCACATCTATGCTGGTAATTCTGATTTTATCATTTTCATTGCGTTCAGCATGCGTTGTAACTTCAGCATAAATGTTGGAGCAGTCCAGCCTGGATTTCTCTAAGCAGAATGTAAGGGAGGCGCAGAGACAGTTTCCCACAGCCGCTGCAAGAAGCTTTCCTGCATTAGGAAAGTTTCCGGTGCCGAGGGGCTCCGGCTCATCCATATAAATATCTTCAATTTTGTCGGAAGAGAAAGATATTCTGAATCTGTATCCCTCTTCCCTGGAGATTACAACTGGACCTTTTTCAGGGCTCATAGTTCCATAGTCTCCAGCTGCTTAAGGACGTAGTTCCTTATTTCCTTCGGAGATTTTTCTTTGTAAAGCCTCTTTCCGCCTTTCATCAACTTTTCGAAGACAGGCTTCATGTCTGAGCCGCAGCAGAGACATACAGGAACATCAGATTCATCAGAAGATATCTCCCAGGAGTTGCAGTCCGGGCACCTGAAGACATGCTTCTTTCCGCCAAGTTTTCCGCGTTTGGCAACAGGCTTTCCGTCTTTCTCAACAATATCCAATGCAAAGTCTACCGTGGGAGCATTCGAGATAGACGTTCCTACTCCAAAGCCGTCCACTCCGGCTCTGACTAGATCAGGAATCGTCGTTTCGTCGAGACCGCCGGATGCGATGATCTTTACGTCAGTAAAGCCGCGGATGTCAAGCTCCCATCTGACTTCTTTTATGATTTCAGCAAACGATCCTCTTCTGGAAGCCGGGGTATCCAAACGGATTCCATAAAGGTCTTTTATTGTTTCAGCAGCCAAGACCGCTTCGGATTTTTCATCAGAATATGTATCAGCAAGTGCGATGCGTTGAACAGAGGAATCAATTATTTCATCAAAAGCAGCAAATGCAAGCTTTGAGGAACCCATCATTATGATCAAAGCGTGAGGCATGGTGCCGTTTGGCTCTTCGCCGATGATCTCAGCTCCCATCAGTGAAGACACGCCGTCGCAGCCACCGATGTATGATGACCTGTCCAACATAGGACTGATCGCCGGGTGGGAGCGCCTTACTCCAAAAGCCATCATCGGCTTGTCTTCAGCAACGATCCTGCATCTTGCAGCCATGGTTGCTACGCCGGTAGAGTGGCACATGAAACCCAGCATGGGGCTTTCCGGCATGCAGTATTCAGAATATTTTCCTTCCAGACTCAAAAGAGGAAGTTTCAGACCGCTCTGCGTCCTTGAAGGAAAGATCGTTCCTTCTGGAACTCCATAAATGTCAACGTCTCTGCCTTCCATGAAGCGCAGTGCTTCTTCCAGACCGCAGAACACTCCCCACTTCCAGCAGTTAGGTAGCGACCCCACAGTCATTTCTGCAAAGGCTTTCTCATCAAGCATGCCTTTGGCCTTTAAAATCTCCATTGTGCGTACGAAATAAATGTCTGTAGTCCTGCATGCATTGATGTCGTCATCAGTCGCGGTAAAGTATCGCGGTTTCATATCCCTGTTCCCAAAGCCTGAAAGAACTTACAGTAAATAGGTTTTGGTGAGCTTTTGGAACGTTGGATGAATTAAAAAAAGAATGCTGGAATTTACCAGCAGTTGTTTCATTTCAGAGCTGCAAATGCAGACCTGCCTGCATATTTTGCATTCTGGCCCAGCTTCTCTTCGATGCGCAGCAGCCTGTTGTATTTTGAAGTCCTTTCACCTCTGGCAGGAGCTCCAGTCTTAATCTGTCCGCAGCCAAGTGCAACAGCAATGTCCGCGATTGAAGTATCTTCCGACTCTCCTGATCTGTGGCTTACCATTACTGCGTAGTTGGAGTTCAAAGCAAGTTCTGCAGCTTCAATAGCCTCTGAAACAGTTCCTATCTGATTGACTTTTAAGAGCAGAGCATTGCCCGCGCCTGCTTCGATTCCTCTGCGCAGCCTTTCTGTATTGGTAACGAAAAGATCGTCTCCCACCAGCTGCAACTTTGAACCCAGCTTTTTGGTCATCTCAGTCATTGTTTCAAAGTCATCTTCCATTACCGGATCTTCAAGGCTGATCAGCGGATAGGACTTTGCCAAACCGGCATAAAAATCAACAAGCTCGCCTGCATTGAGCGTTCTGCCGTCTAACGTATAACTTCCGTCAGCATAGAATTCAGAAGCTGCGGCATCCATTGCCATATACACATCTTTTCCAGGGGTATAGCCTGCGCCCTCGATGGCTTCCATAATAATATCCATGGCCTGAGGAGTTGTATCCAAAGCCGGCGCGAATCCTCCCTCGTCGCCAATGTTTATTGCACTCACGCCATATGATTTTTTAAGAAGGCTTTTCAGCTCATGGTAGACTTCTGCTCCCATTCTCAAGGCGTCGGCAAATGTCGCTGCTCCTGCCGGGGAGATCATGAATTCCTGAATCTTCAGATTGCTGCCTGCGTGTTTTCCCCCGTTGAGGATGTTCATCATAGGCACAGGAAGAATATGGCTGCCGGGTGCAAGATATTCATGAAGCTCGACATTCTTAGACATTGCACCGGCTTTGGCAACAGCCAGAGAGACTGCAACGGTTGCATTTGCTCCGAATTTGCTTTTATTGGGAGTTCCGTCTGCAGAAATCATGGCTTTGTCTACAGCCTTGAGATCCTGAACATCCATGCCTTCAATGACTTTTGAAATGGAAGAACGGACGTTGTTTACAGCTTTCATAACACCCTTGCCGTTGTAACGTGCATCGCCGTCCCTGAGCTCCAATGCTTCATGGGAACCTGTGGATGCACCTGAAGGAGCGATGGCAGACACACATGCCTTGTCTGCAGTTATCTCAGCTTCAACAGTAGGGTTTCCTCTAGAATCCAACACCTCTCTTGCCCATACACGAGTAATAGATGATGACATTTATTCAACTCCGAATGATTAGAAGATGTATACTCATAAGATATTAATTACTGTATACTGAAAAGAAAAATACTCAAAAGCAGAATATAAAGTACAAACTAAAACAGATAAGCAAAATTTAAAAGGAGGGGGCAAGCCCCTGAATAAAGCCGAGATTAGGCTTTCCTGCTTTCTTTTGCTTTTGGACGAAGCTTATCGTATCCACAGCGGCGGCAGCGGGTTGCTTTTGGTGCGTTGCGTGCGTCGCATTTCATGCAAATCTTCTTGTTAAGAAGCCTTTCGTCAGCTTCCTTGAAACGTGCCATGTAAATCCTCTGGGCTATGGAAGATAGATGTCATATAAATAGATTAGTATGAAAACAAGCCGCATCAGGCTGCAAAGCTGGAATATCCAGCAGTTCCTATAAACAAGGATATTGTATTATTGAATTCATATTAATTATGGTTTAGAACGTTGCAGTATGAACAAGGGATAAGATGATTACCCGCTAACAAGTTTACTTATGTTTTTGACAAGTTTTATATGCATAATATCAAGTATACTTGATAGTAAGATGCTAAAATCAGGTAATCAAAATGGAAAAAGAAAAGATTCTGGAATTAAGCAGAGATGAGAACAAAGATGCAGATGAAAGAGAAGTTTACATAGATGACGAGTCTGCGTTCATAGGCCTGCTGGCAGTTTTAGCTCTGTCATTTATATACATGTTCTTTAAAATTTTTGATAACCAGCCGTATATGGATATGCTGTCAATCTTAACAGCAGGAAGCGCAGCAATGTCAATATACAAGTACACAAAGATCCCCGGCAAAAAACTCTTTCTAATAATGGGAATAATATTTGCAGCCGCAACTATAGTATTTGCTGCATATTATATCATGGAGGCCCTTTAAGGATGAGCGGGAAGCTCGTGCTCAAAAACAGGCTCAAAGTAGCAAGAGCAGAGAAAAATTTATCACAGGACGATCTGGCAAAGATGATCGGCGTCTCAAGGCAGACTATCAGTTCAATCGAAACGGGGCAGTTCAGCCCCACTGCCAAACTAGCATTGATTATGTGCATCGCGCTGGATAAAAAATTCGAAGAATTATTTTATTTTGAATGAGAGGGGCTGGAGAACAGCCCGGAATAAAATTAATCTGCGCTGTCTCCCCTGTGCTCTCCCAGTAAAACCAGGTATGCAAGAAGGGATTCCAGCTGGATTCTTTCATTAGATCCTTCGACCATTCTGAATTCGATCTCACCGGTTCTGTCGATGAGCCTTACTTTTTCATAGTCTTCAATTTCCAGATCGAAGATTGTCTTGTGGATCTGTTTGAGAATATCCTCTCCCGACAGACCGTATGAAATCATAATTTCATCAAGCCTGTTTCTGGCGCCTATAAAGTCACCGGAAATTGCCGTTTCCAGCAGCTTTTGGACGTCCTCCGGTCGAGCCATTCCTGTAGTGTGGTATACAAGATCCACATCGATAGTGGTTCCAAGAGATGCAGCAACCTGAAGAGAGTTTACAGCTTTTCTCATGTCGCCGTTAGAGACATGCACCAATGCGTCAAGAGCGTCTCCAGATATTGTAAGACCTTCATTCTGTGCAATCGTTTCCAGATATGATTTTATGTCTTCTGCACGAAGCGGACGGAAACGGAAGACAGCGCACCTGGACTGGATAGGTTCAATTATTTTAGAAGAATAGTTGCAGGATAAGATAAATCTGCAGATCTTGCTGTATTTTTCCATAGTTCTTCTCAAAGCGGCCTGCGCATCAGAAGTGAGGGCATCCGCTTCATCCAGGAAAATTATTTTAAAATCGGCTCCTCCGATCGGAGCAGTCCTGGCAAATTCTTTTATTTTTCCTCTGACAACATCAATACCTCTTTCGTCTGAGGCATTCAGCTCATTGAAGTTGCCTTTCCAGGAATCACTGTAGAGCTCTCTGGCCATGGCAATGGCGGATGTTGTCTTTCCAGTACCAGCAGGGCCTGCAAACATAAGATGCGGAAGGTTTTTGGTATTGACGTAAGACTGCAGCCTTTCGACTATGTCTGTCTGTCCTACAACTTCCTTCAGAGTCTTAGGTCGATACTTCTCTATCCAAATCTCATTCATCTAAACTCAGTAGACTAAATGAAGGAGTAGGCTTAAATCTTTTTGACTGTGAAAGGGCATTGTCGCAATTATTCATTTGTTGAGAAAGATACTCTAAAAGCAGTCTTTATAATCACGCGAAGCAATATGCACCTCAGCAGAGCATGATGCAGAAAAGTGACTAACATGGCTGAATATGACGATCTGAATAAGATCCCCGGCGGTGCTGAAGGCAATGGTCAAGATACGGAGGATCCTACCAACAAAATTTTTCAGAAACTTGAAAAAGCAGTTTACGGCGAAGAAAAAAGTTTTGTTATCAGCACAATATTGTCAATTCTACCAGGAGTAGGCCTGATGTACCTGAGAAAAATAAAACTCGGCATCCAGTTTCTGGTCATTGAAATTCTTCTGCTGTCTGCCGGATATATTCTCAGCGGACTGCCTGGTAAGATCATATGGGCAGTAGGAATAATCGTATGGCTGCTACAGATATGGCAGACATTCGTCAAATATAATGAATACAAAATATATTTCGACAAAACTGGAAGAGCACCTTGGTAACGCTTAAGCTCCCATGTTTTTCATTAATTTTTGCAAATCCCGTAGACTGACGGGGCACTCTTTATATTCATAAAACTCAGTGTGCGATTTTGAAAGATATGTTTTGCCCTAAATGCGGAAGCGATGTTGAAGCCGGTTCGAGTTATTGCAAAAAGTGTGGTGCCAGCTTAGATCATACGCCTCAAAGCGCCTATCAAAGTAGCACATACCAGAGCGGAATTCCGCCGCAGTATGCAATTCCCCTCAAAAATTCAGGCATTGCAGCAGTACTGTCGTTCATCATACCCGGTGCCGGATTACTATATGCCGGCCAAATTGGAAAAGGACTTATATATTTCATAATCGGACTTGTCCTGACATTTGCAACTGCAGCGCTCATTGTGTTTGTAGTGCCACTTCTAATATTCTGGGTATGGCAGGTATATGATGCATACAATATCACTGAAGATTACAATCGCACGGTGCAGACTACCGGGCAGAAACCCTGGTAAACCTCTTCATTTTTGTGAACCGCCCATCATCTAAAGCTGATGTGCTTCCTAGTCAATACCTCTGTTGAG